>Ga0308171_1003476_pt1 | contig 14344 bp, 16 predicted proteins | sample PhyGR1_FD_202135 | JGI IMG/M metagenome (GOLD analysis project Ga0308171, IMG submission 202135) | Phyllosphere microbial communities from UC Gill Tract Community Farm, Albany, California, United States - DLSLSG.R1 | ecosystem: Host-associated > Plants > Phyllosphere > Unclassified | place: USA... | reverse complement strand
ATAACGGGATCAGTGTGGCCTGGCGATCCGCCAATCAACCTTTCGAGCTCGATCAGCCCCATCGGTTGCGTCACGTCGAAGAGGCCCTGATTGGCAATGATCGCGATCTGGCACGGGCAGACATTCGCGTCTGGGCTGATCGTGCTGACTCCTCGAGTATTCACGGCACATTGCAACTCGCTGACGGCAGCCGTCTCGTGTTTAACGTGCCAGGCATTCTGAAGCACCGTCACATGACTGGTGGTCTCGCGTCTGCGGCGATCACGGCAGGCGCCGTGGCGATTGCAGCAGCGATGATCGTTCGCTCGCTCAGCACGCCGCTACGTGCTTTGGCGCAGGTGGCTGACAGCATTGCGAAGTCCGACGACATGCAGTGGACGATGGTTGACGAACGTGGCCCACGTGAGGTGCGTGGGCTAGCGAACGCCATTAACAAAATGCAGCATCGTATTCGTCGGCTGATTAATGACCGTACTGAGATTCTGGCTGCGGTCTCACATGATCTGCGCACACCTCTGGCGCGTCTACGCCTGCGCGCCGGGTTCATGGACGACGAGGAGACCCAGACAGCGATCGAGGCCGATATTGATGAGATGGAGGCCATGGTAACGGGCGTTCTCGCTTACCTGGCAGGCGATCTCGACCCTGAGCCGATCAAGCAGGTCGATCTGGTTGCGATTCTCAACACGTTGCTCGATTCACAGAGCGATCGCGGCCGAGAAACGAGTTATACCGGCCCAGATCGGTGCCAGGCCTGGGTGAGACCGCTTGCCATCAAGCGTGTCTTTGCCAATCTCATCGATAATGCCTGCAATTACGGCGGTGATGCACATGTCACATTGGAGACTGCCGGTCAGGCAGCCTTGATCTCTGTGATCGATGATGGTCCTGGCATTCCTGAGGCCGAGCTCGAAAAAGTACTTTCGGCCTTTTATCGCGTCGAAGGATCGCGCTCGCGTGCGACGGGCGGCATGGGGCTAGGTCTCGCCATTGTCACCCGCGAAGTGGGCCGTGCCCGGGGCAAGGTCGATCTGCATAATGTGCCGGGTCGAGGGCTCTGCGTTCAGATCACCTTGCCACTTGGCGCAGCAAAGGTCTGAATTCGGGATAAGGGACTTGCGTAGTCGCGATTGATGGCACATCTCACAGCGATAACTGCGAATTGAGAGTCGTCATGTTCATCGAGACCGAGGATACACCCAACCCCGCCACCTTGAAGTTCCTGCCTGGTCGTGCCGTGACCGGCCATCGCGGAACGGCCGATTTTGCCGAGGCCAAGGCGGCAGAAGGGCGTTCTCCCCTTGCAACGACCCTTTTCGATGTCACTGGCGTGAGCGGCGTCTTCCTCGGCGCCGACTTCATCTCCGTCACCAAGGCAGACGAATTCAGCTGGAACACACTCAAGCCGCTTCTTCTCGCCGCGATCACCAGCCATTTCGAATCGGGTGCGCCCTGCCTCGAAGCCGCTGCCGAGACCCAGGAAGACGCGATTGCGTCGGAAGATGAGGCTGTTGTCGCCCAGATCCGCGAATTGCTCGATACACGTGTCCGGCCTGCCGTTGCGGGAGACGGGGGTGATATCGTATTCAGGGGTTACCGTGACGGCGTCGTGCGCCTGACGATGCAGGGTGCCTGTGCGGGCTGCCCTTCTTCGCGTGCGACGCTCAAACACGGTGTCGAGAACATGTTGCGCCACTACGTGCCTGAAGTGGTTGCTGTCGAACAGGTTGAGGATTGAAGACGTGAGTGAGAGCCATCCAGAGACCTTTCCGACGGCCCCCCTGGATGAGACTTCACTTGGTCAACTCTTCCGCCATGCGCGCTCGCCGCGTGGCTGGTCCGGGCTGGCTGTAGAGCGTGAAACACTTGTCGCGCTCTATGACCTGCTCAAGCTCGGACCGACTTCAGGCAATACCTGTCCGGCACGTTTCGTCTTCCTGACCTCTGAAGACATGAAGGAGCGTCTCAAACCCGCTCTCTCCGCCGGCAATATTGATCTTTGCCTCAAGGCACCTGTTGTCGCGCTGGTCTGTCACGATCCGCTTTTTTTTGAACATCTCCCGCGACTGAGCCGTGAACCCGATCTGCGCAACTGGTTTGCTGCCGATGTCGGCCTGTCGGAAGAGACCGCCTTTCGCAACGGCTCCCTTCAGGGCGGCTATATGATTATGGCAGCGCGCGCCCTCGGCCTGTCTGTGGCGCCGTTTTCAGGGTTCGATTCCTACGCCGTCGAGGAAATTTTTCTCGCCGACACAGGGTGGCGTATCAATTTTATCGCGGGCCTGGGCTATCCCGATGCCCAGACACTGCCCGAGCGCGCCATGCGTCTGGGTTTCGATGAGAGCTGTCTCGTCCTCTGATGCAGGCAGAGGGTTCAATGCTCAGTCTGGTGCTGAACGGCGCTACCCTTGGCGCCGGCTCGTGCGGAGACGTAGCGGCCTTTCTGGACGATGAGTGTGTTGCTCACGAGCGTCTGGAGGGTATTGGTGCGACTGCATCCCTTGCCGCAACCTGTCAGGCCCTGTTTCGCAGGCTTGGCTGGCAGAGCGGCCCTGATCGCATTATAGCGGTTACCGGGCCAGGCTCTTTTACCGGGCTTCGGGCCAGTCTGGCTCTTGCTGACGGTCTGGCCTTTGGCTTCGGGGCGACCCTGCATGGGGTGACGACCGGACAATGCTTCAGAGCCAACCCTGCTTGGTCAGAGAGTGTCTGTGTGACACAGGCAAGGCGGAACCGGGTCTTTGTCGAGTTCCCAGACGGCACATTCTGGGCTGGCGCCCCGGCTGAGCTGGTCTTGCCGCCGGATAGCCGCGTGATCGGGAATGGGGTGTCTCTGCTTGAGGGGACGGGCTTCGTGCATATCGACGAGGCACAGCCTGGTGTTGCTCTGATTTTCGCTGCGGGTTCGCGCGTGTCTGCCAGCGGCCCCTTGCAGCCTTTTTATATCGATGCGCCAGAGGCAAAGCCGCCCGCTCAAGGGTTGCGGCCAGCACCGCTTTCGTGACCGGTAATGCGGTCTGCATTTCTGGTGCTCCTCCTCACGCGTCACTGCTTGCTCGGCTGCATTACAGCTGCTTTGATGAAGGCGAGCGTTGGGGTGAAGAGGCTTTTTCGGGTTTGCTTACGACCCCTGGCACCCTAGCCTGGATTGCTCTCGTCGGTGAAACTCCGGCTGGGTTGCTCATGCTGCGACATAGCCTCGACGAAGCCGAAATTCTGACTCTGGGTGTCAACGCTCAATATCGAAGGCAAAACCTTGCATCGAGCCTGCTCGATACAGGCTATACAGCACTCAGGAAGCTCGGCGTCACCACGCTTTTCCTCGAGGTATCAGTCAGGAATAAAGCGGCGATCGCGCTCTATCTGAAGCAGGGCTTCACCCTTTGTGGTCGGCGAAAGACATATTACGCCGATGGAAGTGACGCATCAGTGCTGCGCTATGATTTGACAAGCGTTACACGGTAATCGGAAGTCGCGCTTTCGCCAAGAGGCTGGCAATCGCATTGTTGTCCAAGTGTTCTGAGAAGAATTTCTACATTCCGTCGTGTTTCTTCACCGCGCAAAATAATTATCAAAGCTTCGCCATAGCTGCTTTTGTCCAGCGCAAGTCGGACGTGAACCGTCGTCATGGGGCAGGTCTTGTCTCGAATGTCTATAATTTTTGTGACCATAATATTTAAACTTTGCGAATAGTGCTGTATTTTCTTGAATTCGTCTTATCAATCAGTATATCTTCCCAAAAATATGTTCTTTGGGGAGAATTCACATGTCCGATGAGCCGGATAACTTGACCCTTCAAAAGCTTACTACACAGATTATTTCTGCATATGTGACTCACAACGAGATTGCAGGTCAGGATCTACCAAACCTCATCCGCACCGTACATCAGACGCTTTCGACTGTCGCGCATACCAAGCCCGAGACTGTCAAGCCAACCCCGGCAGTCCCACCCAAGAAGTCAGTCTTCCCTGACTACATCATCTGTCTTGAGGATGGCAAAAAGCTGAAATTGCTGCGTCGCCATTTGCAGACGGTTTACGACATGACACCGCAGCAATATCGCGAGCGCTGGGATCTGCCCCCCGAATATCCGATGGTGGCGCCCAATTATGCCAGCCATCGCTCGAATCTCGCCCGCAAGATCGGCCTGGGCCACAGGCGGTGAGAAAGCGACCCTTTGTCCTCTACTTAACGTTGGCAAAGGGCCAGTTTTTCGGCTACGCCCTATTTCATGGTATCTGAAGCGAAAGCTGACGCAAAGCGCAGCGGGCGGGCTCAGGATGAGTCGCGCATCGGTCAATTGTGCATCGAACGTGGCCTGAAAATGACAGGGCAGCGTCGCGTAATCGCGCGCGTCCTGTCAGAGGCTGAAGACCATCCGGATGTCGAGGAGCTGTACCGCCGTGCGTCGCAACTCGACAGTCGCATCTCGATTGCCACTGTTTACCGCACCGTCAGGTTGCTCGAGGAGAAGGGTATTCTCGAGCGGCGTGATTTCGGTGGCGGTCGTGCACGTTATGAGGCCAGTGAGCCTGGCCATCAGCATCATTATCATCTCATCGACGTCGATACCGGTCACGTCGTGGAATTTGAAGATGAGGAACATGCCGCCCTGATGGAGACGCTTGCGCGTCGCCTTGGCTTCGATCTTGTTTCTCATCGTCTCGAACTTTTTGGGCGTCGTCTGCCGCAGAAAGCGGGCGAGCCGACAGGTCAAGACTGATGAACGCCAAACCTTCGCATGCCGAGATGTTTCGTCTTCTGGTGACAGATGGCGAGAGCCCTGGGGCGTCCAGCCAGTCTCTTTCCACACTCGATCTGGCGCGGGATGCCTTTCCTGAACTGCGAGGTGGTCAACTTGGTGTCAGAATCGCGACAACTGATGCCGAGCGTGAAGCCGCTCAAGCTTTGCGCTACCGCGTCTTCTTTGAAGAGATGGGCGCGCGCGCCGATGAGCGCACCGCACGACTGAAGCGCGATATCGACGATTTCGACGAGGTGGCTGACCATCTTCTCGTCATCGACCACGCTGTCTCTTCCGGTGCTGAAGGAGTCGTGGGCACTTACCGTTTGCTGACAAGCGACAAGGCAGCACTTCTCGGGCGCTATTACACGTCCAGCGAGTATGATATTTCGCCGCTGACCGAGTTTCCCGGTCGCCTGCTGGAAGTGGGTCGCTCCTGCGTCGATCAGCGTTATCGTGGTCGCTCTGCCATGCAGCTGCTCTGGCGGGGGATTGCGTCCTATATCTTCCTGCACCGGATCGATGTGTTGTTCGGCTGCGCCAGCCTGCCCGGAATCAATCCGGAAACCATGGCGGACGAGCTGACCTATCTTTACCATAACCATCTGGCCCCTCCGGCTCTGCGCATCCGTGCCTTACCCGACCGGTATGTCGATATGCAGCGCAGCGACCCGCATCTGCTTGATCATCGGAAATGCCTCTCCAAACTGCCGCCCCTCATCAAGGGCTATCTGCGTCTGGGCGGATTTATCGGCGACGGCGCTGTGGTGGATGAACAATTCAACACGACGGATGTTGCCGTGCTCGTCAAAAGCGAGCTTCTGGCGGATAAATATTACCGCCACTATGAGCGCCGTCTGAGGGACGCTCTCGAATAAACCAGGAGAACACAGTGACTTTCCGGCTCTGGAATTCTCCCTTCCCGCCGAGCCGGCTTCCATTTTCCACCGGGAAAATGATTCTGGCTGACCTTTTCGTCGGGGCATTTTCAGCCCTGGCGCTACCGCCCCTCTTTTTTCTGCCGTCGCTGGCACTGGGGCTCCTCTATCTTTATCGTTGCACACAGGACGCTTCTAGCGCGCGCCAACTGGCGCTTCACGCCTTCTTTTTCGGCCTTGGCTATCACACTCTCGCGCTTTCTTGGCTAACGAACGCCATCCTGACTCGTGCCCACGAGTTCTGGTGGGCTGTGCCGATTGCGGCACCCGGATGTGCGTTGATTCTGGCGCCGCTCGTCGTGGCGCCGGTTCTGCTCTGCCGTCTGGTGCCTTCAGGTCTGCCGAGAATGATCCTGCTGGCGGCGCTCTGGACGCTGGCCGACATGGCGCGTGTCTTCATCTTCACGGGGTTTCCCTGGAACCCGACTGGCAGTGTGTTCGAGCTGCCAGGTGTGCTGGGCGACATTCTGATTCAGCCCGCTGCATTCATCGGTGTCGACGGCCTGACCTTTCTAGCCGTTCTAGCCGGTCTTCTGGTGTGGCACGGTCGCAAGGCCCGTGTCTTTCTGGCAGGGTTTTTCGCTGTCTGGATCGGCGCAGGCTGGTATAGACTCGCTCATCCAAGCCTGTTGCCGGTTACCAATCCTGTGGTGGCTTTGCTGCAGGGCAATCTTCAGGAACGCGATATTCTCTCCCGTTCCGGAGCGATGAACGCTTTCAGGCTCTATCTGCGTCTCACGAGCGAGGGGGTTGCCAAGGCGCGCACTAGCGCTGTCGACCGCAACGTCGTCTATCTCTGGCCGGAATCGGGCTTTCCCGGTCTTCTGGATGAAGATGAGGCTGCGCGTCGCCTCATTGCTCAGGCGGGTGATGGTGCCTGGGGTATGATCGGTTCGGACAGGCGCGATACCGAAAACCGTTTTTACAACAGCATCATGGCGCTGGATGAAAGCGGTCAGATCGAAGCAGTCTACGATAAGGCAACGCTCGTCCCCTTTGGCGAATATCAGCCGCGTCATATCCCGTTCAATTTGCTGCCCGACCAGTTGACGCCTGGAAAAGGACTCGCAACCTGGTCTCTCCCGGCATTGGGCGCAGTTGGGCCGATGGTCTGTTACGAGATCATTTTTTCAGGGCATGTGATCGGGGCCACCCGTCCGAACTGGCTGGCCAACGTCACCAATGATGCCTGGTTTGGAAATAGTGCCGGCCCGCGACAGCATCTTGCGACGGCCAGAATGCGCGCTGTGGAAGAAGGTCTGCCTGTCGCTCAGGCGGCAAATATGGGCATCACGGCTGCTTTTGATGGCTCGGGACATGAACTGGGCCGATTGCCTTGGGGGCGGGCAGATAGTCTTGTCATTGCCTTGCCCTCGCCTCAACTGCCGACCATTTTTTCTCGTTACGGAAGGAGCCTGCCAATAATTCTGTGTGCATTTGGGGTTGTTCTGGCTGTTTTCCTTGGGCGCTATCGAAAATAGATAATAAAACGTTAACTCACTGCGATTGGCGCTTGTGATTAACCCCAATATGAGTCCTTGTGCATGAGTAATACCACGAAAAGCGCTTCGGCTGCTGGCCCGATAGACGCCCTTGTGGGAGCGCGCATTCGGTTGCGCCGGACTTTACTGGGAATGTCTCAGGAAAAGCTTGGCGTTGCGCTTGGACTGACATTCCAGCAGGTGCAGAAATACGAGAGGGGGGCCAACAAGGTCGGGGCCAGCAGACTTTATGAGATGTCTCGTGTGCTGAACGTCCCTATCGGATTTTTTTTCGATGATCTGACTGGCAACAATGAGTCTGGACAGTGCGCGAGCCTCGCGCCTGGCTTTTCTGAGGTTCCGCCCAGTTTCAGCAGCAAGGCTGGCCACGCGGTGCATGATGCCCCACATCCGAGGAACGACGGAGCTGACTTTATTCTTGATGAGGCCTCGATCGAACTCCTGCGCGCATTTCAACGCATCTCTGACGAGCGCGTCAGACGTCAACTTGTCAATCTGGTCAAAAGCATGGGGGCTTCTAAATAGATCGATCAAAATACGATGGTCCATAGTCCCATCTGGCGTCATCCTTACTCCCGGCGCAAAACCTGATCGGTCAGGAAAGACGCTAGCTTGCCTGCTACGAAATCCTTCTTGAGTTGGCCCTCGTCATATTCATGCTCGACCCAATGCAGAAAAGGAACACGGCCCTCCGCCTGGCTCTGATAGCGTAACACGAACGCATCCAGAATGCCGGTACGGGCGCGATTGAAATGGCCGAAGCGCCAGTGAAGCTGCCTGAGGGCCTGCGCCGCACTGCCTCCCTCGAACAGAATGACCAGTGCTGACGCCAGACCGGCCCGATCGGCCCCGGATTTGCAATGCATCAGCATTGGCATGTCGATGGATTTGTAAAGACCGGCAAAGCGCAATATGCGATCGCGATGTGGGGCGCCGCGACTTTCGAAGGCCATGTCGACATGAGCGAGACCAAGTGTCTGCGCGGCATTGCGCGAGAGGGCGTCTGAGCCGCAGCGACGATGACCGCGCAGATTGACCAGCGTGTGCAGCCCCAGGCGGCGCTTCAGCCGTGCGAGCCGTGCCGGTGTGGGGTGGTTGCAGCGATAGACCTTTCCCGGCACCACAGTCGCCAGATTTGTCCAGGGCAGGCGAAAGATCGCATGATCGACAAACAGACTGTCGATCCACGCCTTGCGGCGGCCACGGGGTGAGGCAAGCGATCCATCGAACACGAAAAACTCTCCTTGAGACAATCTGCCTTGCCTGCCGCAGCGGCGCCCATCCGTCAATTGCCGCGCGTGGGCGAGGTTGATACAACTCGTTCCATGCGTGCCCTTTCGCTTCTCTTCTTGATGACGGTTCTTACCGGCTGCGCGGCAGAGACGTTTGGCCCGCCCAAGCCCGATCTTGCCGTCAACGGTCCGCCCGGCCATCCGCCAGGCCGCCCGCCTCATCGCGACCGTATGGCGCGTGCCTATGCCTCTCTTCCCATCGCTATTCCGGGCATGGACGGGCAGTCGGGGCCACCCATGCTACCCGGCCTTGCGACGGAGACGGTCACCAGCGAGGTCAAGCCGCAATACGCGGTGCCTGACGCTGAAGTATCTTACGGCAAGAAGGATGCGGGGCATGAGTGAGTTTGTGACCGGACAATACGACCCGCGGGCACGCGATTACGTGCAAAGCGCAGTTCATGCTGCGGGCGCCGATCTCGACCATATGGCCGCGCTTGTGAAAAGCGCCGGGGTGGACGTCGTTCTCGATCTCGGCTGCGGTGGCGGGCATGTCAGCTACGCTGTTGCGTCTTATGTTGATCGGGTTGTGGCGTGTGATCCGACAGCGAGCATGGCGCGCGCGGTTCAGGAAGAGGCATACAGGCGTGGTCTCGCTCAGGTGAGCCCGGTTTGCGGCTTTGCCGAGAGCCTGCCTTTTGCCGATGCGTCCTTCGGTGCCGTCCTGAGTCGTTTCAGCGCGCATCACTGGGCTGATGTGGAAACCGGACTGAAGGAATGGCGACGGGTGTTGCGCCGTGGTGGGATGGGAATTCTGGTCGACACGGTTGCCCCGGAAAACGCGATGGCCGATTCCGTATTACAAACGATCGAAACGCTGCGCGATCCGTCCCATATGCGTAATTACAAGGTCTCAGAGTGGCGCCGCCTGCTTGCAGCCGCCGGTTTCGAGGTCGAAGCCGTTACCAGCATGCGGTTACGTCTCGATTTCGCGTCCTGGGTGGCGCGTACGAAGACGCCAGCCCTCCATCAGCAGGCCATTCTCTCCCAGCAGCGCGCGACCAGCCCGGCCGTAAGGAAGGCTCTGGAAATGGACGAAGACGGCAGTTTCACGTTGGACACAGCCCTTTTCGTCCTGCGCTGACCCCTTTTCGGGGCCGCGCCTGCAAAGCTGTCTGTCAGTCTGAAATGCGACGTGCCTCTTCTGGCAGCATCACAGGAATGCCGTCGCGCACGGGGTAAGCCAGTCCGGCACCCTTGCTGACGAGTTCCTGTGCATTGCGGTCATAAACCAGCGCTTCCTTGGTGACCGGGCAGACCAGCATGGAGAGAAGGCGGGGGTCGAGGTCCTGAGCCATAGACTTGATCCTGAACTATATGGGAGGCCGAACGGGTGCGGCGCAGGGTCAATAGACGCAGCGCCACGCTCGGAGGTAGGTCCTAGTTTGATAGAGTCGTGCGCTTCTCAGGAAAAGAGCAGGGCGGAGAGCTTGCGACGGGCCGGAAGCGTTGCCGGGTCGCTGTTTCCCCAGGCTTCAAAGAAGCGCAACAGCTCGGCCTTGGCGGCCCCTTCATTCCATTCACGGTCTTGGCGCAGGATCGACAGCAATGTGTCGGCAGCTTCTGCCTTGTCACCCGCGCCGTTCAGCGCACCGGCAAGACGAAAGCGCAGGGCGAGGTCATCAGGCGCGGCGGCACATTCGGCGCGAAGCCCATCCAGAGCCGAGGCAGCCTGACGGCTTTCCTTGTGGAGAGCCAGAGCAGAGCGGGCACCGGAGACGCTGGGGTGCTCGGCCAGCTTGGGCGGCACCTGACTCAGGGCTTCATCGGCGCCTTCATCGTCATCGAGAGCGATCAGGGCACGGATCATGCCTCCCCAGCCTTCGGGGTTCTCTGGCTCCATTTCCAGCAGTGACGCATAGAGACTGGCCGCTTCTGCTGCTTCGCCGTCCTGCAATGCCGCATTGGCGGCGGCGAGCAGATCGGCGCTGGGCATGGTGGCCCCGCTCGCCTTCAGGATCTGCTCGATAAAGCGACGTACTTCGCTCTCGGGCTGAGCGCCCTGCATGATGTCGAGAATCTGGCCCTTATAGAAAGCGGCGACCAGGGGTATCGACTGGATGGGCAGGCCAATCTGCCCGAGCTGTGCGGCGAGCGCGGCGTTGGCCTCGACATCCACCTTGACCAGCTTGACACGACCACCGGCTGCCGTGACAGCGCGCTCGAGGATGGGCGTGAGCTGTTTGCACGGACCGCACCAGGGCGCCCAGAAATCGACCAGTACCGGCAGCTCGCGGCTCGCTTCCAGCACTTCCGGCATGAAGCTGCGCTGGTCGGCATCGACGATCATGGCGCCAGCATTCTTTGGCGCGCCCGGCGCACTCTGTGGTTGGGGAGGGTTCTGCCCGATGATGTAATCCATGGAATCTCTCTGTTTCAGGGCAGCGCCGGTGAAGGGCGCCGCCGTCCGATAAGCTTGGCTACAAGATTGTTCTGAAGCCCTTCGGAAGCAAGCCCGATAGGATAAGCCTCGGAGAAAGTGAAAAAAAACGAGTTTTTCGAAAAAACCCTCTTGCGCCCCATCGCTCCAGGCAATATTAACCCGTCCAACGGAACGCGGGCGTAGCTCAGGGGTAGAGCACAACCTTGCCAAGGTTGGGGTCGTGGGTTCGAATCCCATCGCCCGCTCCAGACAAGACTTTGCATTGTCTGGAGCGTTTCTTCCGAAATCCAAATAAAAATCTGAATTTTCTGCTTGGACTGTAGTCATTACTTTCTCACTTTGACGTGAGAGTTCTGCTGTGAAGTCCTTGCCTGCTAACGAACCTGTCTCTTCGCGCAGGAATTTCCGTTAGAGGAAAGGTTGCGTTCAGAAAATAAGAAATTAAACCGCTGCTGAGAAACAAAAGAACAGCACGGCGAAAATTTGAGACAAAAATCTTCTTTTTCAGAAATAAGCCGTCCAGTCCGTTCTGGATTGCCTCTCTTGTTCGTGATCGCGTACGTATTTTGTATGACGATTACGGCACGCGCCTCTGATGACGAGCCGCAACCTAAACGCGAGCAATGGTATACTGGTTCGCTCATTTCGCCGTCTGGTCCGCAGTTCAAAGCGGGTGTACTCGGCATCGAACCCTACCTCACCTATAATCAGGCAGTTGATTATCTGGGCGCCAACGGGGCGAGTGCGCCGATGGATGGCGGTCAGAGAACCGTCAGTAACTCGACCATGGTCAAATACGGTCTGACCGATCACATCAGCATCCAGATTTTTCCGGCCATAAGCTATGGCTGGAAGAAACATGACGGCAATACGAGTGGCCTGAAATTCGGCGACATGCCGGTTGATTTCCTGTGGCGTTTCCTCGACCCGGATCCCAAACGTTATATCCCGGTCATGAGTCTTTTCGTCGGTATGCTCATGCCGACGGGCGATTACTCCCAACTTGGCCGCAGTCAGGACGGTGTGGGTAACGGTGCCTATGTTTTCCGCACGGCGCTGGTCGAGCAATCGACCTACGAACTGCCTCATGACTATACGCTGCGCCTGCGCATGTGGGGCACGTTCCGGCGTGCGGTCAGCTCGGCGCAACTCGTGGACATGACGAGCTATGGCACGACGAAAGGGTTTGTCGGACGCGGGCGCCCCGGTATGAACGGGCAGACCGGGTTCTCACTCGAATTCGGGTTCAATCAGCGCCTAGTATTGGCGGTCGATATGGTACGTGACTGGTCCAACGGGTCGCGTGTCTGGGGCTCCTATCGTGACGGACGCCGGATTGACCGTGTGGGTGCCTCCTCAGGGGACTGGATGGTGGCCCCGGCTCTCGAATATAGCTGGTCGCCGCGCTTTGGTGTGATTGCTGGCGCCTCGACTTTTTTTGCGGGCCATAATACGAACCTGACCGTCGCGCCACAGATCGCCGTTAACATGATGTTCTAAGGGCGCCTAGCGCCGGTTAACCTGCCTTCAGGGCTTGCCTTGTGAAAGGGAGCGCGTCACGCTTCCTTTCATTCTAGCTCCTGAGGAAAACGGCACCATGGCGGCTGAAGGCCAGTCTCGCACCCTGCATCGCCAGCTCGGGCCGTTCAGCCTGTTGATGATGGGTATCGGCAGTGTGGTTGGCGCCGGGATCTATGTTCTGCCCGGTATCGCGGCGGCCCATTATGCCGGCCCTGCCGTCTCTCTTTCTTTCGTTCTTGCTGCGATAAGCTGTGGTTTCATCGGTCTGTGTTACGCCGAGCTTGCCTCGGCCCTGCCCGGTGCCATGGGGGGCGCCTATGGTTATGCACGCTCGATTCTGGGTGTCGGTCCGGCATGGTGGGTCGCTTGGATGCTCGTGCTGGAATATGCGCTGGCCGGCTCGGCCGTATCCGTCGGTCTGACCGGCTATCTTGGCGGGCTACTCGCCTCCTGCGGCATTGCGCTGCCTGGGGCCATCGCGAACTCGACGGTGATCTGGCGTGAGGGCGGATTTCATCTCGCTGGCCAGATCAATGCGGTCTCGCTCGCGCTTGTTCTCGTACTGGGTCTGATTCTCACGAGAGGTATCCGTCAGGCGAGCCGAGCGAATGGCGCCTTCGTGCTGCTAAAACTGGCTGTCCTGATCGTGTTTGTCTCGGTGGGGTGGAGCCATGTCAGGCCCGCACTGTGGCACCCGTTTCTCCCTGAATCGGAAGGTGGGTTTCACTTCGGTCTGGCCGGCCTCCTGCGTGCGGTCGCGGTGGTGTCCTTCGCCTACCTAGGCTTCGACTCGATCTCGATTGCGGCCTCCGAGGCCCGTAATCCGGGGCGCGATGTGCCTTTTGGGCTGATCGGGGCGCTGGCGATCAGTGCCGTGCTCTATGTCATGGTCTCGCTGGTCATGACGGGGCTGGTGCCGTTTCGTGCGCTTGATGTCGCAAGCCCGGTCGCCCTCGCCGTGCAGGCTCTGGCCATGCCGTCTCTCGGGTTCGTGCTCCAGTTCGGCTCGGTCGTCGGCCTTGGCTCTGTTTTGTTTGTAAGCCTTTATGGCCAGTCGCGCCTTTGCCATATCCTGGCACATGACGGGCTGATCAGCGAGCGTTTCAGCCGGGTTGCCCCCGAAAGCGGCGCGCCCGTGCCGGCTATCGTGCTGACAACGGCCCTGACAGCCCTCACAGCAGCATTATTGCCGATCGCACTGCTCGCCGATCTGGTCAGCATCGGCACCATGATTGGTTTCGTGGTGATTGCGCTCGCCGTCATGAAGCTGCGTGGCGATGCGACCCGTGTTCCGGCACGTTTTCGCGTGCCTTTGCCCGGCATGCGCGTCGGGTCTTTCTGGATCGGGATCGTGCCGGTGCTGGCGATTCTGACCTGTTTGATCAATCTCACGACGGTGTTGAGCGATCTCGTCGCACAAAGCCTGAGAGGCGACTGGATCCCGCTTGGATTTCTGGCGTTATATTGTGTCGCAGGCTGGGTGCTCGGACGTAAAACCGCCAAGGCGTTCCAGAAAGCGCAATGAAGCGAGGGGAAAGTGGTGCCGACACTCGGAATTGAACCGAGGACCTACTGATTACGAATCAGTTGCTCTACCCCTGAGCTATGTCGGCGTCCTTGGCGCGGTGCTATAGCCGAGACTGCTCGGGACTGCAACAGGGCAAACACCTATCTCTCAACGGAATCGTTCGCTACACTATGCTTCATGTCTGATCGCTTCCATAAGCGTCTGTGGCGCAACGCCGTCACGATGACTTCTTCTGTGACGCCATCCCCGACTCTCAAGGTCGTGGAAGGGCTGCGCGAGTGTCCGTTCTGCGGGCTTTTCCAGACGGTGCCGCGTTTGAAGCGTGGGCAGGTGGCGTTCTGCACGCGTTGCGATGCCCAGCTTGCCAGGCGCAGGCACACGGCGCCCATTGCGGCCCCTACAGCCTTCTGCCTTGCTTCGGCCGCGCTCTATCTGG
>Ga0308171_1003475_pt1 | contig 14348 bp, 13 predicted proteins | sample PhyGR1_FD_202135 | JGI IMG/M metagenome (GOLD analysis project Ga0308171, IMG submission 202135) | Phyllosphere microbial communities from UC Gill Tract Community Farm, Albany, California, United States - DLSLSG.R1 | ecosystem: Host-associated > Plants > Phyllosphere > Unclassified | place: USA... | reverse complement strand
CCACGCGTACCTGTTCACCGGTACGCGGGGGGTGGGCAAGACCACCATTGCGCGCATCATCGCCAAATGCCTGAACTGTGAAACCGGGATCACGTCGACGCCCTGCGGCACCTGTTCGGTGTGCAAGGAAATCGACGAAGGACGTTTTGTCGACCTGATCGAAATCGACGCCGCGAGCCGCACCAAAGTTGAAGACACCCGCGAGCTGCTCGACAACGTGCAGTACGCGCCGAGCCGTGGCCGCTTCAAGGTTTACCTGATCGACGAAGTGCACATGCTCTCCAGCCACTCCTTCAACGCCCTGTTAAAACCCTGGAAGAGCCGCCGCCCTACGTCAAATTCATCCTGGCCACCACCGACCCGCAGAAACTTCCTGCAACGATTCTGTCGCGGTGCCTGCAGTTCTCCCTGAAAAACATGACCCCCGAGCGCGTGGTGGAGCATTTGACCCACGTGCTGGGTGTCGAGAACGTACCGTTCGAAGACGACGCATTGTGGCTGCTCGGCCGCGCCGCCGATGGCTCGATGCGTGACGCCATGAGCCTCACCGACCAGGCCATCGCCTTTGGTGAAGGCAAGGTCATGGCCGCCGACGTGCGCGCCATGCTCGGCACCCTCGACCACGGCCAGGTTTTCGACGTGCTGCACGCGCTGATCGAAGGCGACGCCAAGGCGCTGCTCGAAGCCGTGCGCCATCTGTCGGAACAAGGCCCTGACTGGAACGGTGTGCTTTCGGAAATCCTCAATGTGCTGCACCGCGTCGCCATCGCCCAGGCCCTGCCTGAGGGTGTCGACAACGGCCATGGCGACCGCGATCGCGTGTTGGCCCTGGCCCAGGCGTTGCCGGCCGAAGACGTGCAGTTCTATTACCAGATGGGTTTGATCGGCCGCCGCGACCTGCCCCTGGCACCCGACCCGCGTGGTGGCTTTGAAATGGTGCTGCTGCGGATGCTGGCGTTCCGGCCCGCCGATTCGGCCGATGCGCCGAGACAGCCGCTAAAGCCAGTGGGGATCAGCCAGGCCACAGTTGATTCCGCCAAACCAGTGGCTGGCGCGGCGGTGGTAGCGCCAGTGGTTGCTGCGCCTGCGCCCGTAGCACCTGTGCCAGAGCCTGTGGTCGCTGCAGCCGTGGTCGAGCCGGAACCGGTTGTCGAGCCTGAGCCTGTCGTCGACCTGCCCTGGAATGATCCGGTTGACGCTGAAGTCGAAGCTGAGCAAGTGCCCGCCGTGGAGCCCGTGCTGGATACCACCGGCGAGCAGCCCGAGTTGACTCCGATGCCTACGCCGACCCCGGACAGCGTGGTGCCGGACGCCCCTGAATGGGTCAGCGCGCCGGTTCCCGAGCCGACCGTGGCCCAGGTGGAAGCGGCGACGCCGGGTATCGACCTCGACGACGAGCCGCCGCTGGACGAAGACTACATCGAGCCGGACATGGATTCGGCTTACAGCTACCTAGACGAACTGGCCAGCGAACACACCGCCGAGCCGGCTCCCGAGCCCGAGGCGGAACCCGCTGCCGCACCGGCCACCGGCCTGGCCCTGCAATGGCTGGAATTGTTTCCGAAACTGCCGATTTCCGGCATGACCGGCAGCATCGCCGCCAACTGCACCCTGATTTCCATCGACGGCGATCACTGGTTGTTGCACCTGGACCCGGCCCACAGCGCCCTGTTCAATGCGACCCAGCAACGCCGCTTGAATGACGCGCTGAACCAGTACCATGAGCGCACGCTGAGCATTACCATCGAGCTGATCAAGCCCGAGCAGGAAACCCCGGCCCAGGCCGCGACCCGCCGGCGCATCAACCGTCAGCGTGAGGCCGAGGACTCGATCCATGGTGATCCGCTTATCCAGCAAATGATGCAACAGTTCGGTGCGGTCGTCCGTCACGATACTATTGAACCTGTCGAAGCTCCGGTGCCTCAGGCGTCCTGATACCGGGCTACTAATTTGATCCACGTACTTTGAGGTGATTCCCATGATGAAAGGTGGCATGGCCGGCCTGATGAAGCAGGCGCAGCAGATGCAGGAAAAGATGGCCAAGATGCAGGAAGAACTGGCCAACGCCGAAGTCACCGGTAAAGCCGGTGGCGATATGGTCAGTGTGGTGATGACCGGTCGTCACGACATCAAACGTGTGAGCATCGACCCAAGCGTGCTGCCAGGCGTCGGCGAAGATGATCTGGAAATGCTTGAGGCCTTGTTCGCTGCGGCCGTCAACGACGCCGTGCGCAAAATCGAAGCCAACAGCCAGGAAAAAATGGGCGGCGTGACCGCTGGCATGCAATTGCCTCCGGGCATGAAGCTGCCGTTCTGATCCTGTCGCTTTAGCTAGACTCCAATGCCAGGCCTCGTGCCTGGCATTTTTGTTTGTGCCAAATCTGATCGAACCCTGGCACAGCACGCATGGTCTGCACCCTATACCGATGGATTCGATAAAGGAGCCCCTTCATGCCTCAAGAACCGACCCTGAACCAGCGCATTGTCCTGGTCTCACGCCCGCAGGGCGCACCGACCCCGGAAAACTTCCGTTTGGAACGCGTGAATCTGCCGGAGTTGGCGGACGGCCAAGTCCTTCTGAAAACGTTGTACCTGTCCCTGGACCCCTACATGCGCGGGCGCATGAGTGACGCGCCGTCCTACGCAGCACCGGTGGAAATCGACGAAGTAATGACCGGTGGGGCTGTCAGCCGTATCGAACAATCGCGTAATCCGAAATTCGAAGTGGGCGATCTGGTGGTGGGTGCCACGGGGTGGCAGAGCCACTGCATCTCCGATGGCCGTAACCTGATGCCAGTGCCCAAGGGACTGGCCAGCCCGTCCATGGCCTTGGGTGTGCTGGGCATGCCGGGCATGACCGCCTACATGGGCTTGATGGACATCGGCCAGCCCAAGGCCGGGGAAACCCTGGTAGTCGCCGCAGCGTCTGGCGCGGTGGGTTCGGTGGTGGGGCAGGTGGCCAAGCTCAAGGGCTTGCGCGTGGTCGGGATCGCTGGGGGCGCAGACAAGTGCCGCTACGTGGTAGATGAGTTGGGCTTTGATGTCTGCGTCGATCACAAGAGCGCGACCTTTGCCAATGATCTGGCCCTGGCGTGCTTCAAGGGCGTTGATATCTATTTTGAAAACGTCGGAGGCAAGGTGTTCGATGCCGTGGTGCCGCTGCTCAATCCCAAGGCGCGCATCCCACTGTGCGGGTTGATCGCCGGTTACAACGCCCATGAAGCCCCCAGTGGTCCTGATCGCCTGCCAGCCTTGCAGCGAACGCTGCTGACCAAGCGGGTGCGCATCCAGGGCTTTATCGTGTTCGATGACTACGGCGATCGCCAGCCCGAGTTCCTGAGCGCCATGGCGCCGTGGGTGCGAGACGGCAAGATCAAGTTCCGCGAGGATGTGGTCGAGGGCCTGGAGCAGGCGCCGGAGGCCTTTATCGGTCTACTGGAAGGACGCAACTTCGGCAAGTTGGTCGTGCGCATTTGACGCTAATCCGGGGCGCGGGTATAAACCGCGTCTCGTTGTTTTGTCGGACCCTTCGCCCATGAGCTTCAGCCCCCTGATTCGCCAACTGATCGACGCCCTGCGCACTTTGCCAGGTGTTGGCCAGAAAACCGCCCAGCGTATGGCGCTGCAACTGCTGGAGCGTGATCGTAGCGGCGGCACCCGGTTGGCCCAGGCCCTGAGCCAGGCCATGACCGGTGTGGGTCACTGCCGCCAGTGCCGCACGCTGACCGAAGAAGAACTCTGTCCGCAATGCGCCGACCCGCGCCGCGACGACACGCTGCTGTGCGTGGTGGAAGGGCCGATGGATGTGTACGCGGTGGAGCAGACCGGCTACCGCGGCCGCTACTTCGTGCTCAAGGGCCATCTGTCGCCGCTGGACGGCCTGGGCCCGGAAGCCATCGGCATTCCGCAATTGGTGGCGCGCATCGAAGCACAGGGCACTTTTACCGAAGTGATCCTGGCCACCAACCCGACGGTGGAAGGCGAGGCGACCGCACACTACATTGCCCAACTGCTGACCAACAAAGGCCTGATCACCTCGCGCATCGCCCATGGCGTGCCGCTGGGGGGCGAGTTGGAGTTGGTGGATGGCGGCACGCTGGCGCATTCCTTCGCTGGCCGCAAACCCATCGCACTCTAAAGAACACCGCCATACAAATGGGGGAGCAAACCAGCTCCCACTGTATTTTGTAGGGTGTTCAGTGTTTTGTCTTGCTTGATAACCAAGCAAGCGCTTGGTAAGTTCGCTCCATCTCGCCATGGAGCTTGCCGATGTCTGCCTATCAGGACTACTTCGACCCCAGCCACCAATTGGTCCGCGACAGCGTGCTTCGCTTCGTCGAGCGCGAGCTGTTGCCGGGCATCGAGCAGTGGGAGGAGGCGGAAAGCTTCCCCCGTGAGCTGTACCTCAAGGCCGGCGCGGCGGGAATCCTCGGCATCGGTTACCCCGAAGCGCTGGGCGGCAGCCACGAGGGCGATCTGTTCGCCAAGGTGGCAGCCAGCGAAGCACTGATGCGTTGCGGCTCCGGTGGCGTCGTGGCGGGGTTGGGGTCGTTGGATATCGGCTTGCCGCCCGTCGTCAAATGGGCGCGGCCTGAAGTGCGCGAGCGTGTGGTGCCGCAGGTGCTGTCGGGTGAAAAGATCATCGCCCTGGCGATCACCGAACCGGGCGGCGGCTCCGATGTGGCCAGTCTGCGGACCCGTGCCATTCGCGACGGCGAGCATTACCGCGTCAGCGGCAGCAAGACGTTCATCACCAGCGGCATCCGCGCCGATTTCTATACCGTGGCCGTGCGCACCGGCGCGCCGGGCTTTGCCGGCATCAGCCTGCTGCTGATCGAAAAAGGCACCCCCGGTTTTACTGTCGGCCAGCCCCTGAAGAAAATGGGCTGGTGGGCGTCGGATACGGCTGAATTGTTTTTCGATGATTGCCGAGTACCCGTAGGCAATTTGATTGGCGTCGAGAACATGGGCTTTGCCTGCATCATGGGCAACTTCCAGAGCGAGCGCCTGGCCCTGGCCTTGATGGCCAACATGACGGCGCAGATGGCGTTGGAGGAAAGCCTCAAATGGGCTGCTCAGCGCGAAGCCTTCGGCAAACCCATCGGCAGATTCCAGGTGATCAAGCATCGCCTGGCGGAGATGGCCACCGCCGTAGAGGTTTCACGGGAATTCACCTACCGCCAGGCGGCCAAGATGGCCGTGGGCATCAGCGTGATCAAAGAGATCTCGATGGCCAAGAACCTCGCCACCGACACCGCCGACCGCGTCACCTACGACGCCGTGCAGATCCTCGGGGGCCAGGGTTACATGCGCGGTAGCCTGGTGGAACGGCTGTATCGCGACAACCGTATCCTGTCCATCGGTGGTGGCACCCGCGAGGTGATGAATGAAATCATCAGCAAGCAGATGGGGTTGTGATCTGCGCTGTTCTTGTGGGCCTCATCGCGGGCAAGCCCGGCTCCCACATCTGATAGCGTTCACAGATATGAATGTGTGAACCCAATCAAATGTGGGAGCCGGGCTTGCCCGCGAAGAGGCCGGCCCTGGCAACCTTAACGTTCAGTCAATGCAAACTGCGTCAAACAAAACGTCGGAATCCCCATGTCTTCCAGGCGTTGCGACCCGCCCAGCTCCGGCAGATCAATGATCGCCGCCGCTTCGAAGATCGTCGCCCCCATGCGTCGTACCAGGTTCGCCGCCGCGATCAGGGTGCCGCCGGTGGCGATCAGGTCATCGAACATCAACACTGAATCGCCCTCGCACAGGCTGTCGGCATGCACTTCCAGGAACGCTTCGCCGTACTCGGTTTGATAACCCTCGGCCAAAACGTCTGCGGGCAGCTTGCCCTGCTTGCGGAACAGGATCAGCGGCTTGTTCAACTGGTAGGCGATGATCGAACCGATCAGGAAACCCCGGGCATCCATCGCGCCGATATGGGTGAAATCGGCTTCGACATAACGCTGGGCAAAGCTGTCCGCGACCAGGCGCAGCGCGCGCGGCGATTGGAACAGGGGCGTAATGTCACGGAAGATCACCCCAGGCTTGGGGAAGTCGATGACGGGGCGGATCAGGGATTTGATGTCGAACGAATCGAAGGTCATCGTCGAAGAGTCCTGGGGCTGGAAACGGACTCGAAGTATACCTGCGGCCTCGCCGGTTGGCGCGGCCGCAAGTGTCTGGATCAACCCTCCAGCGAACCACCCGCCAGCGCACACAGCTGGATCGGGTCGAGGATATGCACTTCCTTGCCTTCGGCGGCCAGCAGTGAGTTCTGCTGAAAGCGCGTAAACACACGGGACACGGTTTCCACCGCGAGGCCCAGGTAGTTGCCGATTTCGTTGCGCGACATGCTCAGTCGGAACTGGTTGGCCGAGAAACCACGGGCACGGAAACGCGCCGACAGGTTGACCAGGAAGGTGGCGATGCGCTCGTCGGCAGTTTTCTTGGACAACAGCAGCATCATTTGCTGGTCGTCGCGAATCTCGCGGCTCATCACGCGCATCAACTGGCGACGCAGTTGCGGCAATTGCAGGGCCAGTTCATCCAAGCGTTCGAAGGGGATTTCGCACACCGATGTGGTCTCAAGGGCCTGGGCCGACACCGGGTGAATCTCGGTGTCCATGCCCGACAAGCCGACCAGTTCGCTGGGCAGGTGGAAGCCGGTGATCTGCTCTTCGCCGCTGTCGCTCAGGCTGAACGTCTTCAATGCACCCGAACGTACTGCATAAACGGAATCGAACTTGTCGCCCTGGCGAAACAAAAACTCGCCTTTCTTCAACGGGCGGCCACGTTTAACGATGTCGTCCAGCGCATCCATGTCTTCCAAATTCAACGAAAGTGGCAAGCAGAGGGGGGCCAGGCTGCAATCCTTGCAGTGGGCCTGGCCGTGAGCGCGCAGTTTAACTGGCTCGGACATTTCTTAAATCCTTGTGGGAAAACACACATAAGACGTAAGGGTAACGCACTGGGGGCCAATCAGGCCAGCGTGTACAAAAAACCGCCAGCGGTATAAAGCTTTTTGTATCGGGGCCGATACAACGGGCATACCTATTCGTCGGAGCTCGGATCATGTCTGTTATTGCGGCCTACAACCCTGCCATTCGTATCCCGACTGTGCCGGACGCAAAGCCGATTACCGAGACCAAGGCAACAACACCGGTCATTGAAGCTGCCACTGAAACCAAAGTGGTTGAAGGTGTGACCGTGACTATTTCCGCCGATGCATTCAAGGCCGCAGGTGCGGCCAAGAGTTCCAATGCGGATATCGATGACAGTGGCCTGGACGATAACGTCAAGCAGGTGCTGAAAATGATCCGTCAGTTGAAACAACAGATTGCCGAAAAACAGGCCGAGCTGGCGGCCGTTGCAGCGGCCAATAACCTCTCCCCCGAAGAGGCCCGAGCCAAGACCAGTGCTTTGCAGAGCGAGATAAGCTCTCTGCAGGCGGGCCTGATGTCAGCTCAGGCTTCGTTGGCCAAAGCGATGAAAGGCATGAGTGCCGAGGACTCGATGAAAGCCGCCTCGCTGTCGATGTAAATCAGATCACCCGTGAAAATCGTTGCCTGTTCTGGTGTTCCAGATAGGCATCGAACACCATGCACACCGAGCGCACCAACAAGCGCCCCGCCGGCAGTACGCGAATGCCCTGGGCGTCGAGTTCGATCAGGCCATCCTCGGCCATCGTCTCCAGCTGCGGCCATAGTTCGTCGAAATACCCGCGAAAATCGATATTGAAGGCCTGCTCGATCGCTTCGAATGCCAGGCTGAAATTGCAGATCAACTGCTGAATTACCTCCCGCCGCAATCGATCGTCCGTGGTGCACACCAGCCCACGGCTGGTAGCCAGCTGTGCGCCGGCCAATGCGTTTTGGTAGCCGTTGAGGTCGCTGCTGTTCTGGCAGTACAGGTTGCCGATCTGGCTGATCGCCGACACCCCGAGCCCGATCAAGTCGCAGTGCCCGTGGGTGGTGTAGCCCTGGAAGTTGCGTTGCAGGGTGCCTTCTTCCTGAGCGATGGCCAGCTCGTCGTCGGGCAGCGCGAAATGGTCCATGCCGATGTAGCGGTAACCGGCCTGGGTCAGTTGCTCGATGGTGGTTTGCAGCATCAAGAGCTTTGAGGCCGGGGAGGGCAGGTCCTCGGTGTTGATACGCCGCTGGGGCATGAAACGCTCCGGCAGGTGCGCGTAGTTGAACACCGACAACCGGTCGGGTTGCAGCTTGATGACTTCTTCCACGGTACGCGCAAAATTGATCGGCGTTTGCTTGGGCAGGCCGTAGATCAGGTCGATATTGATCGAGCGAAATTGCAGCGTGCGCGCCGCATCGATCACCGCGCGGGTTTCTTCCAGGCTTTGCAGGCGATTGACCGCCCGTTGCACCTCGGGATCGAGGTCTTGCAGGCCGATGCTCACGCGGTTGAAACCCAGCTCACGCAGCAGGCCCATGGTGGCCCAGTCGGCTTCGCGAGGGTCGATTTCGATGCCGTAGTCGCCCGAGTCGTCATCCAGCAGATTGAAGTGCTGGCGCAGGCAGCCCATGACCTGGCGCAGTTCGTCGTGACTGAGAAAAGTCGGGGTGCCGCCGCCGAAGTGCAGTTGCTCAACCCGCTGTTTCGGGTCGAGGTGGCAGGCCATCAGCTGGATTTCCTGCTCCAGGCGTTGCAGGTAGGCCTGGGCGCGACCCCGGTCCTTGGTGATGACCTTGTTGCAGGCGCAGTAGTAGCAGATGTTCGCGCAGAATGGCACATGCACATACAACGACAACGGCCGCACGGCCTTGCGGCTGTCGCGCAGGGCGTGGAGCAGGTCGAAGGTGCCGACCTGGCTGTCGAATTGTACGGCGGTGGGGTAGGACGTGTAGCGCGGTCCCGCCAAGTCGTAGCGGTGAATCAGATTGGCGTCCCAACGAATGGCGTCGAGCATGCGGGCGTTCCCCCGGATAGGCTAGTGGGCCGAGTCTAGGGGCGTGGCGGGGATGGCATCTTGACTTGCATCAACGGGGAGCGGCGCTATGCCACATGGCGATTTAATGGCCCATTAGCCAGTGCTGGTGTGGGCCGGGTAATGTCCAGATACCGAAGAGCATGACCAGCAAACCACCCGCCATCCGCACGCTGCGCTTTCGCAATAACGCCGTCACCCGTTCAGCGGCCAACCCCGTCGCCAGCAAGACCGGCCAGGTGCCCAGGCCAAATGCGAGCATCAGCAGCCCGCTGTCCCAGGCATTGCCTTGGCTCGCCGCCCACAGCAGGGTGCTGTAGACCAACCCACACGGCAACCAACCCCACAGCGCGCCCAACAGCAATGCGCGCGGCACGCTGGACACGGGCAGCAAACGGTTGGCGACGGGCTGTATGTAGCGCCACAGGCCGCGTCCGAGGCTTTCGATACGGGTGAGGCCACTCCACCAGCCGGCCAGGTACAAGCCCATGCAGATCAACAACAACCCGGCCAGTACACGCATGAACAGGGCGGCCGGGCTGTTGGCGACTGCCCAACCCGCCAGGCCGATCAACACCCCGGCCGCGGCATAGCTGAAGATGCGCCCCAGATTGTAGGCCAGCAGCAGTTGAAACCTGCGACCGCGCTGTTCCTTGGGGATCGCCAGGGTCAGCGCACCCATCAGCCCGCCGCACATGCCCAGGCAATGGCCGCCGCCCAGCAGGCCGAGGATCAGTGCGGAGACCAGCAGGGGCGCCAGTTCAAGCATGGGGCGGGTCTTTAGGCGGTTGCTCGGGGTGGTTGGCTTCTTCGACGCCGGCCAGGTGGTTCGGGTCCTGATCGTCGAACAGCACGCTATGGGCGGGGCCGTCGAGGTCGTCGTACTGGCCGCTGTCCACCGCCCAGAAGAAGATGTAGATGGCCACGCCCACTAACAGCAGCGCCGCCGGAATCATCACGTATAAAGCTGGCATCTGCACTCCATGTCCGCTCGGCTCACACCGGCAGCGGGCGGGTTACTGAGGGGGCTCGGGTCGCTGGCGCGCTCGGCAGGCGAGTCAGGCGCAGGGCGTTGAGCACCACGGTCAACGAACTGAGGGACATGCCCACGGCGGCCCAGATCGGGGTGATCCAACCCAGGGCGGCAAACGGCAGCATAAGGCCATTGTACAGCCCGGCCCACAGCAGGTTTTCAATGATCACCCTACGGGTGCGCCGCGCCAGGGTAAAGGCTTGTACCAAGGCGTCCAGGCGGTTGGACAGCAGCACGGCATCGGCGCTGGTCTTGGCCAGGTCGGTGGCCGTGCCCATTGCCACGCTGATGTCGGCGGCGGCAAGCACCGGTACATCGTTGACCCCATCGCCGAGCATCAGCACCTTGCGGCCTTCCTTGTGCAGTTGTTGCAGGACTTGCAGCTTGTCATCGGGGCGCAGGCCGCCGTGGGCTTCATCGATACCCAGCTCAGCAGCGACACTGGCGACCATCGGCGAGCTGTCTCCGGACAACAACAGTGTGCGCCAGCCGCGCGCCTTGCACGCGGCCAGCAATGCAGGGGCGTCGCTGCGCAGGCGGTCGTCGAGCACGAACCAGGCCAGGGCGCCTTCGCGGTCGCCCAGCAGTAGCCACTGGCCCGACACTTGCGGTTCGGCAGGAATCGGGCAACCACTGAGTTCACACACAAAACCGGGTTGGCCAATGCGCAATACGCGCTCGCCGACGCGCCCTTCCAGGCCCAGCCCTGGCGAACTGATGACCTCATCAGCGGCCAGTGGCGCTCGCCCAAAGGCGCGGGCAATCGGGTGTTCGGAACGGTTTTCCAGAGCGGCGGCGAGGCTCAGGCACAGGTCGGTGCTCAGGGGGCCGAGGGGCCGGATGGCCCTTAATGCCAGGCGCCCTTCGGTCAGGGTGCCGGTCTTGTCGAAAATCACCGTGTCGATCTGGTTCAACCCTTCCAGCACATGGCCTCGGGTCAACAGCAGGCCGAGTTTGTGCAAGGTGCCGGTGGCGGCGGTGAGGGCGGTGGGGGTGGCCAGGGACAGTGCGCAAGGGCAGGTCGCCACCAGCATTGCCAGCACAATCCAGAACGCCCGCGACGCGTCCAGCTCCCACCACAGCAGGCCGATCAGCGCGGCGGCCATCAGCGAACACAACAGGAACCACTGCGCGGCGCGGTCGGCGATTTGCGCCAGGCGCGGTTTCTCCGCCTGGGCCCGTTCCAGCAGGCGCACGATGGCGGACAGGCGGGTGTCGTGGCCCAAGGCGCGCACTTCGACGGTCAGCGCGCCTTCGACATTGAGCGTGCCTGCCGTGACCGCGTCGCCAGCCTGGCGGGGTTGCGGCAGGTACTCGCCGGTTAGTAGGGATTCATCAATGCTCGATTGGCCTTTCAGAATCACGCCATCCGCTGGCAGCACGGCGCCCGGATGCACCAACACACGATCGCCCAGCGCCAGTTCGGGCAGCAAGATGCGTTCGCTCTGGCCGTCGGCCTTGAGCCGCAGGCACGACGCGGGCAGCAAGTTGACCAACTGCGCGGTGGCCGCGGCCGTGCGTTCACGGGCGCGGCGCTCAAGGTAGCGACCGGCCAGCAGAAACAGCGCGAACATGCCCACCGCGTCGAAGTACAACTCACCCACGCCGGTGATCGCGGTCCAGATCCCCGCCAAATAAGCACCGCCGATGGCCAGTGACACCGAAACGTCCATGGTCAGGTGGCGGGTGCGCAAGTCGCGCATAGCACCCTTGAAAAACGGTGCGCAGCTGTAGAACACGATGGGTGTTGTAAGAAACATCGCCACCCAACGCAGGATCACGTGCAGCTCCGGGCTGAGGTCTATATTGAATTCCGGCCAGGTGGCCATGGTTGCCATCATCGCCTGGAACCACAGCAGACCCGCCACGCCCAATTGGCGCAAGGCCAGGCGGTTTTCGCTGGCCAGTTGCTCGGCGGCGCGGTCCGGCTGATAGGGGTGGGCAGCGTAGCCGATATGGCGCAATTCGCTGAGCAGCTGGCTCAGCGGCAGTTGCCCGTCGGCCCAGCGCACCTGCAGTCGATGGTTGGACAGGTTCAACCGCGCCTCGGCCACGGCGGGCAGGCTGCGCAGGTGTTTTTCGATCAGCCAGCCGCAGGCCGCGCAGCTGATGCCTTCCATCAACAAGGTGGCTTCGGCCAGTTCGCCTTCGTGGCGCACGAAAGGTTTTTGCACATCGGCGCGGTCATACAGCGCCAGCTCGTCCACCAGTTGCACCGGCAATGCCTCAGGGTTGGCCGAGGCTTCGCTACGGTGCTGGTAGTAGCTTTCCAGGCCGCCGGCGACAATCGCTTCGGCCACTGCCTGGCAGCCGGGGCAGCAGAGTTCGCGGCGTTCGCCGAGGATCACTGCGGTGAAGCGGCTGCCGGGCGGGACGGGCAGGGCGCAGTGGTAGCAGGGGATCGGGCTGGTCATGGTTATGGATCTTAGTCGGCTGTGAGGGCCTCATCGCGGGCAAGCCCGGCGCCCACAGGGGACCGCGATCCAATGTGGGAGCGGGCTTGCCCGCGATGCGCGAAGCGCAGGTTCGTTACTTCTTCAGGTCTTCGGCACCCTGCAACGGTTCATCGCCCAACAGCAAGTCCTTGTCGTGGCTGACCTGTTCTTCTTCGAACATGCGCCAGGTGCGGTCGCCTTCCACGCCGAGCAACTCGACGAAGCGACGGCCTTCGACCTTGTCGGTGACTTGGCCGATGTAGCGGCCAGGCTCGCTGGCGCTGCGGGCCAGGTTGATCTTGCGATCCTTCTCCGGCTGGGTCGGAGAAATCAGGTTCAATTCCAGGGTAGTCGGGTTGCTGTTGCCGGTGAGGTTCAGGGTCTGGGCCAGCAGTTCGCGGTCCAGGGAGCGGTTGATGCCTTTGCCGGCCTCGTAGTAGTTGTCGTTGACCAGGTTGTCCGGGTTGTTCACTGCGATGGTCACCATGGACAGGGTCAGCGTCACCGAGCAGGCCAGGATGGCAATGATGATCCAGGGCCAGAGGTGCTTGTACCAGGGGCTTGCGGCAGTTGCTACGGACATTGTTCGGTTCTCTTGATTAACGAACTTGCGGGCCGATGAATCGGCTCTTGGCTTCAATGTGGACGCTGGCGTCATCGGCATCGGTGAGGATGAATTTCACCTCGTTGGTGCTCGACGGCAATTGTTCCGGCGCACTCGACAGCTCGACCGGCATGCTGACGATATCACCGGCAGCCACCTTGATTTCGCGGCGGCCTTGCAGCTTGAGGTCCGGCAGGCCGGCGGCGTCGAGCACGTAGGTGTGGTCGCGCTGATCCTTGTTCATGATCTTCAGGCTGTAGACGTTTTCGATGCGGCCTTCGGCGTTTTCGCGATACAGCACACGGTCCTTGCTCACGTCGAAACCCACCAAAGAGCGCATGAAGAACGCCGCCACCAACAGGCTGATCATCGCCAGCAGCACCAGTGCATAACCGATCAGGCGCGGGCGCAGCTTGTGGGTTTTCTGCCCCGACAGGTTGTGCTCGGTGGTGTAGCTGATCAGGCCGCGCGGGTACTCCATCTTATCCATGATGTTGTCGCAGGCGTCGATACACGCGGCGCAGCCGATGCACTCGATCTGCAGCCCGTCGCGAATGTCGATGCCGGTGGGGCACACCTGCACGCACATCGTGCAATCGATGCAATCGCCGAGGCCCTGGGCCTTGTAGTCGACGCCTTTTTTGCGCGGGCCACGCAGTTCGCCACGGCGTGGATCGTAGGAAACGATCAGGGTGTCCTTGTCGAACATCACGCTCTGGAAGCGTGCATACGGGCACATGTAGATGCACACCTGTTCGCGCAGCCAGCCGGCGTTGCCATAGGTGGCGAGGGTGAAGAACCCCACCCAGAAATACGACCAGCCATCGGCCTGGCCGGTAAAGAAGTCGAACACCAGTTCGCGGATCGGCGAGAAATAGCCGACAAAGGTCATGCCGGTGACAAAACCGATCAGCAGCCACAGCGTGTGTTTGCTGAACTTGCGCAGGAATTTGTTGGCACCCATCGGTGCTTTATCGAGCTTGATGCGCTGGTTGCGGTCGCCTTCGGTGACCTTTTCACACCACATGAAGATCCACGTCCACACGCTTTGCGGACAGGTGTAGCCGCACCACACACGACCGGCATACACCGTGATAAAGAACAGGCCAAACGCCGCGACGATAAGAATGCCCGAGAGCAGGATGAAGTCCTGGGGCCAGAAGGTCGCGCCAAAAATAAAGAACTTACGCTCCGGCAGGTTCCACCACACGGCCTGGTGGCCACCCCAGTTCAGCCACACGGTGCCGAAGTAGAGCAGGAACAGACCGGCACCACCGAGCATGCGCAGATTGCGGAACAGGCCGGTGAAGGCACGGGTGTAGATTTTCTCTCGCGAGG
>Ga0308171_1003473_pt1 | contig 14348 bp, 14 predicted proteins | sample PhyGR1_FD_202135 | JGI IMG/M metagenome (GOLD analysis project Ga0308171, IMG submission 202135) | Phyllosphere microbial communities from UC Gill Tract Community Farm, Albany, California, United States - DLSLSG.R1 | ecosystem: Host-associated > Plants > Phyllosphere > Unclassified | place: USA... | reverse complement strand
GCTCAACGGCGAACCCCTGGAGGAATACCTCAAGCCGGTCGGCGGCGGGTACTTCTTCACCTTGCCGGGGGTCACGGGACCGAAGGATTTCATCGGGCGCACGCTGCTGGCTGCAACGCACCCCCACACCACTGCCCAGACCTAAAACACACCCCAGAGCGGAAACCGTCCCATGAAAAAGTCGTCTATCGCGTTGTCGTTATTGCTGACCCTTTCGCCGTTGGCAGCCTTCGCCGCTACCGCGCCGCTGGACCTGGTCGGGCCGGTGTCGGACTACAAAATCTACGTCACCGAAGAAATCGGCGAGCTGGTCACCCAGACCCAAGCCTTTACCGACGCCATCAACAAGGGCGACCTGGCCACCGCCAAGAAACTCTACGCGCCGACCCGCGTGCACTATGAGTCCATCGAGCCGATCGCCGAGCTGTTCAGCGACCTCGACGCATCCATCGACTCCCGCGTCGACGATCATGAAAAGGGCGTGACCGCCGATGACTTCACCGGCTTCCACCGCATCGAGTATGTACTGTTCTCGCAGAACACTACCCAAGGCCTGGAAGAGCTGACTGCCAAGCTCAACACCGACGTCAACGACCTCAAGACGCGCGTCGATGGCCTGACTTTCCCACCGGAAAAAGTCGTAGGTGGTGCCGCAGCCCTGCTTGAAGAAGTCGCCGCCACCAAGATCTCCGGTGAAGAAGACCGCTACAGCCATACCGACCTGTATGACTTCCAGGGCAACATCGACGGCGCGAAGAAAATCGTCGACCTGTTCCGTGGCCAGATCGAGAAACAAGACAAAGCCTTCCTGGCCAAGGTCGACAAGAACTTCGCCACCGTGGACAAGATCCTGGCCAAGTACAAAACCAAGGACGGTGGTTTCGAGACCTACGACAAGGTCAAGGAAAACGACCGCAAGGCCCTGGTGGGCCCGGTCAACACCCTGGCAGAAGACCTGTCCACCTTGCGTGGCAAGCTGGGCTTGAACTAAGCGACAGACAAAAAAAGACCCAGTCCCCGGTTGAAGGGGCTGGGTCTTTTTTTTGCCTGCAGGTTTACAGGATGCGGTACAGCAATCGTTCGATACGAACGCGGCTGACCCGGCGCAGGAACTTGCCAACGGCCTCTGGGTAGTCCGGCAGTGTTTGCAGGTCCTGATAACGCTCGATACGCGTGGTGTGCTGGAAAATCTGCGCCAGTTCGGTGCGTCGCGGCACCAGCCACTCATGCTTGGGATCATCGATCAACAACGCGTTTTCCAGGTCGAGGCGGAACGCGCGCGGGTTGAGGTTGTTACCGGTGAGCAAGGTGTAGCGCTGGTCGATCCACATGCCTTTGAGGTGGTACGTGTTGTCACCGTCGCGCCACAGGTGCAGGTTCAACTGGCCGCTGTCGATCATCGGCTGATGGCGCTTGGCAAAGCGGCGCAAGCTGATTTCGTAGAGGTAGGGCAGCGCAGCAATGACCTTGAACGGCTCGCTGGGCGGGATGTAGAAATCGTTGGCGGTCTTGTCGCCGACAACGATGTCGATCTTCACCCCACGTGCCAGGGCGCGGTTGATTTCGCGGGTGACCGGCAGCGGCAGGTTGAAGTACGGGGTACAGATGGTCAGCTGATGTTGGGCGCTGGCAATCAGTTCGAGGATCACCCGGTTCAGGGGGTTGTTCTTGCCGACCCCGAGCAAGGGGCTGACCGACAGTTGACCATTGGGCAACTGCCCCGCCGTGGTGTCGTAAGTCGCGTGTTTCAGGCGGCTGCGCAAATCGCCGATGTCGTTGCGCAGGCTACGGGTGGTGGGCGGATTGGGCAGGTCCAGGCGATTGACCGCCTTGGATGCCACTAGGCCGTGCTCCACCAGGTGCTGCATGGAATCGGCGAGCGCTTTGTTGTGGATCAGGTGGTAGCGGTCGAAACGGTACTTGTCGAATTTGTGCAAGTACACATTGTTCAGGCTGGCGCCGCTGTACAGCACCGAGTCATCGATCACGAAGCCCTTGAGGTGCAGCACGCCGAACAACTCGCGGGTTTGCACCGGCACGCCGTACACCGGCACTTCGCTGCTGTGGCGCTGGGTCATGGCCTGGTACCAGGCGCTGTTGCCGGGCTGCTTGCCGGCACCGATCAAGCCGCGCTGGGCACGCAACCAGTCAACCACCACCACGATGTCGAGTTCCGGCCGCGCAGCCTTGGCGGCGTGCAGGGCGTCGTAGATCTCCTGCCCCGCTTCGTCCTGCTGCAAGTACAGCGCGACGATATAGATGCGCCGGGTGGCCTGGGCAATCTTCTCCAGCAGGCAGCGACGATAAGCGTCCGCGCTGGACAGCACCTCAAGGGCGTCGGGACTGAGGGGGAAACCGCGCAGTTTGGGCAGCAGGGAGCGTTTGAAGAACGACGGCATAAGGCTCGCAATGGGTCGAATCCGAAGAGGCCCCGAGCTTACACCATGGGGGTGCTCAGGTCTCGCTGCGGCGCATGGAAAAATGTTAATTGACTATGAAGAACGATCGTTCTACTGTTAGCCACATGAACGAAATTAACCGCAATGAAACCCGCGACATTATTCTCGACGTTACTGAGAAGTTGATCTATCGCCATGGCATCGCCGCCACGGGCATGGACTTTCTGGTGAAGACCGCCGGTGTCTCGAGAAAAAGTATTTACCGCTACTTCGCCAATAAAGACGACTTGGTGATTGCCGCCCTGCAACGTCGCGATGAACGCTGGATGCAGTGGCTGCGCGATGAAGTCGAACGCCGTGAAGGCACGGGAGAACGCCTGCTGGCGCTGTTCAGCGCGCTCAAGGATTGGTTCGGCACCGCCGACTTCCGTGGCTGTGCCTTCATCAACACCAGTGGCGAAACCGGTGACCCACACGACCCGGTGCGCCTGCTGGCCAAGGCCCATAAACAGAAACTGTTCGAGTACGCACTTGAACTGTGTCAAGCACATGGCACCCCCGACCCCGAGCGGCAGGCCGCGCAACTGCTGATCCTGATCGATGGCGCCATTACCGTTGCCCTAGTGATGGGCGATTCAACAGCTGCCGATAATGCGCAATGCATGGCGCGAACGTTATTGGGACTTTGAACCCGCTGGTAGACGCAACTTCCGATAAACCCTATTCATTGAGGAACCGTCCAATGTCATCGACTGCAGAAACACGTCCGCCACTGCCGCCGTTCACCCGCGCGTCGGCCATCGAAAAAGTACGCCTGGCCGAAGACGGCTGGAACTCCCGCGACCCGCAGCGGGTGTCCCTGGCGTACACGCTGGACACCCAGTGGCGCAACCGCGCCGAATTCGCGCATAACCGCGAAGAAGCCAAAGGTTTTCTTACTCGCAAGTGGGCAAAGGAACTGGACTACCGGCTGATCAAGGAGTTGTGGGCGTTTACCGATAACCGCATCGCGGTGCGCTATGCCTATGAATGGCACGACGATTCGGGCAACTGGTTCCGCTCCTACGGCAACGAGAACTGGGAATTCGACGAGAATGGCCTGATGGCCAATCGTTTTGCCTGCATCAACGACCTGCCGATCAAAGAAAGCGAGCGCAAGTTTCACTGGCCGCTGGGCCGGCGCCCGGATGATCATCCGGGGTTGTCCGAGCTAGGGCTGTAAAACAGTTGGGGCCGGTTTGCCGGCCCCAACGCTTAGTCCTGGTTCAACCCCACCCGATACAGCACGCCATCCTCCTCATCCGTCAGTACATACAGAAAGCCATCCGGCCCCTGTCGTACATCGCGGATGCGCGCCTTCAGCCCACCGAGCAAGCGTTCCTCATGGATCACCTTGTCGCCATCAAACTGCAAGCGGATCAACTCCTGGGTGGCCAACGCACCAATAAACACGTTGTGCTGCCAGGGCTTGAAGCGATCCGCATCGTAAAACGCCATGCCGCTGATACCCGGTGATTTTTCCCACACGTGATGCGGCGGTACTGTGCCCTCCACCGTTTTGCCTTTGGCTTCGGGAATCGGTGTCAGCGAGTAATTGATGCCGTGGGTTGCCAACGGCCAACCATAATTCTTGCCCCGCTCGATGATGTTGATCTCATCCCCCCCACGCGGCCCATGTTCGTTTTCCCAGATCGTGCCGCTCCACGGGTTAAGCGCCAGTCCCTGGGGGTTGCGCTGGCCGTAGGACCAGATCTCCGGGCGTACGCCTTGCTGACCGACGAAGGGGTTGTCATCCGGAACGCGGCCATCCGGGTAGATGCGTACGACCTTGCCCTGCAGCTTGTCCAAGTCCTGGGCGGTCGGACGATCGTTGTTTTCTCCCAGGGTCACGAACAGGTAGCCATCGCGGTCGAAGGCCAGGCGCGAGCCGAAGTGGTTGCCGGTCGACAGCTTGGGCTCCTGGCGCAGGATCACCTTGAAGTCGGTCAAGCCACTGAGGTCAGCCGCCAGGCGCCCTCGGCCCACCGCGGTGCCGGCGGTACCGTCCTTGCCGCCACCTTCGGCGTAGGACAGGTAGACCGTGCGGTCCTCCTTGAAGTCCGGCGACAAGACCACATCCAGCAAACCGCCCTGCCCTTTGGCCCAGACTTCAGGCACTCCCTTCAGTGGCGCGGACAGCTTGCCGTCGGGGCTGACAAAGCGCAGGTGGCCAGGGCGTTCAGTCACCAGGAAGCCTTGCTTGTCCGGCAGAAAGGCCACCGCCCATGGGTGGTCCAGGCCTTTGGCGATCGGCGTGGCGCTGATGCTGCCCTGTTCACTGGGGAACTGCTGGGCGTCGGCGGCGTAAGCTGCCGTCAACGGCAGCAGCGTGGTGGCGCAAAGGGCGGCTAGCAGGCTTTTGCGTAGAAACATAAGGCGGAATCCTTACCGGCGATTGCCGTTGGCATCATAAGTGGGGGCTTTGGTTTCGGTGGCTGGGCGGCTGGGCGCGGCATTGCGTTTGGGATAGCTATTGCCGATACCGCCGTTTTCCAGGGTCGGCGTGCGCGTAGTCGGCCCGGTCTGGATACCGCGGACCGCCGGAGCATTCTGTTGGGTACCCTGCATGCTATTGGGATTGGCCCGGTGGATCGGGCCGTTGTTGCCGCTGTTGTTACCGGGCAGGTTTTGCGCCTGGACCATAGGAACAAGGGCCAGACCCAACAACAGGGCTGCAACGTGACGCCTGCAACTGTTCATGACGAAGCCTCTCTGGGGCGAGGAGTACGTGCTTTCGATAACACGCTACGCCTTGGGTTCGGCTTTCGACACTAAATAGTTTCTCATCAGGTGTAACACGATCTGTCCGCGCATCTGACCGGAGAAACTTTTCCCGCCGCTTTCGAGTCACCAGAACACAGCCTCTTCGTAAGGAATCGCACTTATGCCACGGGCAATCTGGAAAGGCGCCATCAGCTTTGGCCTGGTACACATCCCGGTCTCACTGGTCTCGGCCACCTCCTCTCAAGGCGTCGACTTTGATTGGCTGGACAAACGCAGCATGGATCCGGTGGGTTACAAACGCATCAACAAGACCACCGGTAAGGAAGTGACAAAGGACAACATTGTCAAAGGCGTTGCGTTCGAGAAAGGCCGCTACGTGGTGCTCAGCGAAGAGGAAATCCGCTCGGCCCACCCCAAATCGACCCAGACCATCGAGATCATCGCGTTTGTCGCCAGCGACCAGATCCCATTGCAGAACATCGACACCCCCTACTTCCTTGCTCCGGATAAGCGTGGCGGCAAGGTCTACGCATTGCTAAGGGAAACCCTCAGGAAAACCCGCAAAGTGGCCCTGGCCAATGTCGTGCTGCACACCAAGCAGCACCTGGCAGCCTTGATGCCGTTGGACTCGGCACTTGTGCTGGTAATGCTGCGCTGGCCTGCCGAAGTGCGAAGCCTGGACGAACTGGAGCTGGGCAGCGACGTGACCAAGCCGAGCCTGGCCAAGGGCGAGCTGGACATGGCCAAGCGCCTGGTGGACGACATGAGCGCCGACTGGCAGCCCGACGACTACCGCGACAGTTTCCAGGAAAAAATCATGGCGCTGGTGGCCAAAAAGGCCAAGGCCGGCAAGATCGAGGATGTGGAAACCAGCAAAGACAGCGAAGAACGCAAGTCCGCCGATGTGATCGACCTGACGGAACTGCTCAAGCGTAGCCTGGCCGGCAAACCCACGAAGAAGCCTGCCGCGAAGAAATCCACCAAGGCCTCCTAAGTCATGTCCAAGCCCTTGAGCGAATACAACCGCAAACGTGATTTCGGGATAACCGCCGAACCGGCAGGCAGTGCGCCAGCAGGCAAACGCAAAGCCTCGGCGCTGTCGTTTGTGATTCAAAAGCATGACGCACGCAACCTGCACTATGACTTCCGCCTGGAGCTCGACGGCGTACTGCTCAGTTGGGCCGTCCCCAAAGGCCCGAGCCTGGATCCCAGCCACAAGCGCCTGGCCGTCCACGTCGAAGATCATCCCCTGAGCTATGGCGGCTTTGAAGGCAGCATTCCAGCGGGTCAGTACGGTGCAGGCGATGTCATCGTGTGGGACCGCGGCATCTGGCAGCCCCACGATGAGCCCCGCAAGGCCTACGCAGCCGGCAAGCTCAAATTCACCCTGGTCGGCGAGAAGCTCTCCGGTGACTGGGCGCTGGTGCGCACGCGCTTGAAGGGCAGCGGCGACAAGGAACAATGGCTGCTGATCAAGGAAAAGGACCCACAGGCGCGCTCGGCCGACGACTACGATATCGTCCAGGCCCAGCCGAACAGCGTGCTCAGCGATGCCTCAGTGGGCAAACCCAAGACGCGGGCCAAGGCCAGGAAAACCGCCCTCCCCGAGCAATTCACCCCACAATTGGCCACACTGGTGGATCGTGCACCCGAGGGCGATTGGCAATACGAAATCAAGTTCGACGGTTACCGCATGCTCGCACGTATCCAAGCGGGTGAAGTGCGCCTGTTCACCCGCAACGGGCACGACTGGACCGAGCGTCTGCCGCGTCAGGTCAAGGCCTTGCAGGCACTGAAGCTCAAGGACAGCTGGCTGGATGGTGAGGTGGTCAGCCTCAATGGCGACGGCCTGCCGGACTTTCAGGCGCTGCAAAATGCCTTCGATATCGGCCGCAGCCTGGACATTGTCTACTACTTGTTTGACGCGCCCTTTCTCAATGGCGAGGACCAACGCCAGGCGCCGGTCGAGGAACGCCGCGCCGCCCTAAAGGAGGCTCTGGCCGGTAGCCGCAGCACATTGCTGCGCTATTCCGAAGCGTTTACCGCGCACCACCGGGACATCTTTGAAAGCGCCTGCGACTTGGCCCTCGAAGGCGTGATCGGTAAGCGCCTGGGCAGCCCGTACGTTTCCCGTCGAAGTGCCGACTGGATCAAACTCAAATGCCGGCTGTCCCAGGAATTCGTGATCGTCGGTTACACCCGGCCACAGGGTTCACGCAGTGGCTTCGGCGCGCTGTTGCTGGCGGTGAATAACGACACGGGCCTGGTGTACGCGGGCCGTGTGGGAACGGGTTTCGATCAGGCGGCGCTGAAAGCCATTTACGCGCAGCTCACACCGCTGGAGTGCGAGACGTCACCCCTGGCGAAGCCACTGTCCAGCGCCCAAGCGCGTGGTGTGCATTGGGTCAAACCGACGTTGGTCGCGCAGGTGCAGTTTGCCGAGTGGACACGCGAAGGCGTGGTCCGCCAGGCAGCGTTTGTCGGGCTGCGCACCGACAAGCCGGTGGCGCAGGTTGTTCATGAGCAACCACGCACGGTCCACTCAAGGAAGCCGGTGAAAAAAACCAGTCGCGATGTGAACATCACCCACCCAGACCGTGTGATCGATAAACACAGCGGCACACAAAAACAGCAACTCGCGCAATTCTACGACACCATCAGCCAATGGATTCTGCCCTTCCTGCGCCATCGTCCTGTCTCACTGCTGAGAGCGCCCGAGGGTATCGAAGGCGAGCAATTCTTCCAGAAACACTCGGAGCGCCTGGCCATTCCCAACATCAAGCAATTGGATCAGTCTCTCGATCCTGGCCATGCACGCCTGATGGAAATCGACAACGTCGGCGCATTGATCGGCGCAGTACAAATGGGCAGCGTGGAGTTTCACACCTGGGGCGCCACCTCGGACAAGATCGAAACCCCGGACTTGTTTGTGCTCGATCTCGACCCGGACCCGGCACTGCCCTGGAAAGCCATGCTGGAGGCCGCGCAACTCACCCTGTCGGTTTTGGATGAGCTGGGGTTGCAAGCCTTCGTCAAAACCAGCGGCGGCAAGGGCCTGCACCTGATCGTGCCGTTGGCGCGCCGAGACAATTGGGAGACCGTCAAAGCGTTCGCCAAGGGCATCGCCCAGTTCATGACCGAGCAGTTGCCCGAACGTTTTACCGCGACATCGGGCCCCAAAAACCGGGTCGGCAAGATCTTTATCGATTACCTGCGCAATGCCCGCGGTGCCAGCACCGTAGCGGCGTATTCCGTGCGCGCACGGCCTGGCTTGCCAGTGTCGGTACCGGTCAGCCGCGAGGAGTTGGAGGGGTTACGCGGTGCGCAACAATGGACCGTCGCCAATGTGCTGCAGCGCTTGAACGCTTTGAAAGCGGACCCCTGGGCGGGGTATGCCAATCGCCAGAAGATCAGCAAGAAGATGTGGGACAAACTGGGCGCCCATCCACCGGAATGAATGGCGCCCACAAAGCGATCCTCAGATCAGCAGGAAAATAGCTGCCAATCCAGCGAAGATCGCCCATTTTTCCAGGTAGTAGCGCGTACGATTGCGCTTTTTCAGTTCCTTGCCACGCAGGCGGATCTTGTACAGACGCGTGAAGGCGCGATTGAGCCCGCCGGTCTTGTCACCCGCATCGTTGGGCGAACCTGCCGCCGCCATCACGTTACGGCTGAACCAGCGGTTGAACGCAGCCGCCCAGCGGTATTTCATCGGCCGCTCGATGTCGCAGAACAGGATGATGCGGTTCTGCTGCGTGGTGTTTTCGGCGTAGTGGATGTAGGTCTCGTCGAACATCACCGGCTCGCCATCACGCCAGTAATAGTTCTCGCCATCCACATTGATGTAGCAGCCAGGATCGTTCGGGGTGTCCAGGCCCAAGTGGTAGCGGTACGAGCCGGCATAGGGGTCACGGTGGCGCACCAGCTTGGAGCCCGGCGGCAGCTCGGCGAACATCGCGGCCTTGATCGAACCGATGCTCTGCACCAGCTCAGTGGTGCGCGGGCACAGCTTCATCGCTGAAGGGTGACTGTCGCCATACCATTTCAGGTAGAAACGCTTCCAACCCGACTTGAAGAACGAGTTGAAACCCACGTCGTTGTACTGATCCGAGCGCTTGATCTCCCCGGCACGCATCAGGTTCTGGCCTTCCAGGCGAATTTCTTCCCAATGTTCCTGGAGCGGACTCAGGTCGGGAAAATCACTGGGTGACAGATACGGTCGGCTGGGCAGCTTGGAGAAGAGGTAGAGAAAGCAGTTGATCGGTGCCAGGAAGGTCGAATGATCACTGAGCTGGCGACCCAGCTTGTGCCGCACCCGGCCACGCAGATGTACATACGCAATCGAGGCAACGTAAAGAACAACAATGATGAGTTTCAAGGGATTTCGTCACACGTCAGAAGAGAACAGGCTGCTCCTGCGTGCCCACAACGGCCGAGGTTGGATAGCAGCACCTGAAATCACAATTCACACAGTCGGCACGACCCGTTGAGGTACAACGGGTTGATGGCCATTGGCAGTTATTTAGCCACAGGTTGTAACCAAAAGTTAACTAAGAATTGTGAAAAGCTGTCTTCTGAGCAGTGTAACGAAGGCGCATCATCACGGGCGATGGCCCCCGGCGTTGCGCGCGGTGCCCTTACACCAAGGGTTCATCATCCTTGCGCTCTCGACGAGAAAACCGCCCATCTTCGAGTGCCGAGTACGGTACCCGTTCTCGATGACTCTGGATAAAGTAGCGTGTCAGTGCAATGAGTAGCCCGACTGTCAGCCCCATGACCACGCTTAAGGCAACCACTAACGCTTTTTTCGGCTTTATCGGCGCCAGCGGTTCCTGGGCGCGACGGTCAATAGTCACCAGCTTGAGGTTGCCCATATCGATGTTCAGGTTACGCAACCGTGCGACTTCGGCGCGCAGTGGTTCGACATCCTGCAGGAAAATATCCTCGTTGCCGCGCTTGCGCAGGACCTCGACTTTACGGTTCACCTCCAGCATTTGCAGTTCCTTCCCAATCTCGGCAATACGAGCATTGGTGAAATCGTCGCTGGTGCGCCGCTGGAGCGCGTTGCGCTCTGCTTCAAGCGCTTCGGTACCCAAGAAGTACAGCGGGATTTTCTGGTTGTTAACTTCGGTCCGCATGACCTGACCGCTTCCACCGCGCGACGCATCCGCCATGGAAGATGGGGTCGTAGGGGTTTTGATGCCCAGGGACTTGGCAATGGCGATGGCTTCGCTCAGCTCAGCCAACCGATCACTACGCTCCATCTTCATCTGCAAACGCAACGCGCTGAGTTCATCCTGCAACTGGGCGCGCTTGAGCCGGTCGCTTTCCAGCAATGTGGCGATCTTCGATTCTTTCTCGTTCTCGTAGTTGGCGCGAGCTGCGTCTATCTTGCCTTTCAGCTCGTTCAAGCGGTTATTGACGATCACCTTAAGATCTGCGCCAACCTGCTCGCGCTCTGCGCCAATGGCATAGTCGACAAAACCATTGAGAATCGCCACACCGTCAACATCAGACGGATACTGCAGTTCCAGGCGAATGTAGCTGCTCAACGAATCAGCCTTCTTGGGGTCCGGCAGGATTAGATTGACCGAGTTGCGATTGAAGTCTTCAAAGCTCTGTTCAAGGCTTTGGCCTGGTTTTTTAAATGCAGTGAACAGCTGTTCGTGGGACTTGAAAAAACCAAGCCGTGCCTCGTAAGAGTCCAATTGCGCCCCTACCTTTGAGAGCGCATCCGCGGGCGGGAGCTTATAGACTTCGGAGCGGTTCAACGCATCCAACTCATTGATCGCCGCAGGGCGCAAGACACTGCTGACTTCATACGTCCGGGGCGCCAACAATGCATAGCCGACCCCCAATATCCCGGCAAGAGCCGTACAGCCAAGGACCAATTTTTTTTGCCGCAAGATTGAGCGAAACAGGTCAAACAGGTCAATTTCATCTGATGAGGGAGAAACATTAAGCGGGGAGTTACGATTCAAAATGAGCTCACCTAAAAAATGACATTAAACGGCCACTACCGCATATCTTCGGACAACCCGTTGAAAGGCCAGGGGCAACGCCCTGAAACACCGGAGCAAACGTCCGCCGGAAAGGTCAGACAGCTCAGTGTGAGGAAAAATCCCGAATCAATAAAGTATGTGTCCATCTCTTTGAGTAAATATTCCTACAAATATCAGGGACTGGACATATATTTGTCACAAGAATAGACAACTTCAGCTGAAAGACTGAATTTAATTGAAATAAACCAGCAAGGACCCGCTATGCCCAACACTCGCGATCCGGATTACCAAATACTCCAAGGGGTCTGGGAGCAAATTGCCCTTGAAGACAACGGCGTGGCAAATCCCATGGACGACGCCCATAGCGCACCCGGCGCACTGACCACCCTCAGCGGTGACCAATTTGAAGTGCGGACGGTCAAGGGTGAAGTTCTTCTAGCGGGCCGATTCTCCCTCGACAGCAGCACCGTCCCTAAAACCATTACCTGGATCGATTCCATCGGCGAGGATGCAGGTAAGCACTTGCCCGCCAGTTATCGGCTCGACAGGGATGAGTTTGTTTTCATTGCAGCGGATGAAGGCATGCCCAGGCCGACCACATTCAGTACCGGTCCCGGGCAGACCATGCGCACGTTCGTGCGGCGCACCTGAGGGGCAGGCCCTACAAGTTTGCGACGGCATTTTCACGAAGCCTTCACTTTCGGACCTATAGGGTGAAACTTACCTACTCCAGTGAATCCCTTGGCCCGCCTCCCCTCGCGGGCCTTTTTTTGCCTGTGGCACCCCATGACGTTATCCGGGACGTTTGGTGGCGGTCAGCGTAAAACACATCGGTAATTGCGCAGGCTGGTGCTCGTACTGGTCGTACAGTTCTTCGCGGTTGGAGTGCGGATACTCCTGGAGGTTTGTGATCTGCAGGTCTGCGCGGATAGCGGCACTGACCACGTCGCCCAGGGTGTGCACGTACCAATAGGACGTTGGCCCGGCCACTTCGCCCTGCCCTTCGTAGACAATCGACTCCTGCAGCACAAACGGCTCGCGCTGAAAGTAGGAACTGGCCGGCAGGAAAGGGTTTGGCGCCCGTGGATCAAATACCTCCAGAAACGGATGGGTTTCATACATCACCAACGTGCCGCCGGGCTTCAAGGTGCTGGCAACATGACGCATGAACTGCTCCACATCCGGCATCCAGCCCAGCACGCCGATAGTCACCAGAGCGATATCGAAGCGCGCCTGCAAAGAGTGCGGCAACTGGTGGATATCACTTTCTATGAACTCAGGGTTGTGCGGTGAGACTTCGGCCAGTTCACGGGCCTGTTGCACAAACGCCTGGGATTGATCCACGCCCACGACCGAACGCGCGCCCAGGCCGTACAACGAAAGGCTTTCGCGGCCATTGTTACAGCACAGTTGCACCACATCCTTACCGACTACCCCAACGTCTTGCAGCACGCCGGTAAGCGTGGGGTCCAGGCAAGAAAAGTCAGCGGCGCCGACACTGTTGAGCAGCACGTTCCAGGTGTCGGTGGTTTTGTGCAGGCTGGCGGATTGGTCCCAGGCGTCCTTGTTGCTGGCAATCGCCTGTTGAGCTGAGGGCATGTCCATTGCGTCTCCAGATATTCAATACAGCGGGGCTGCGAAAATAAGCCAAGTGCTCTCGGATTAAAACCCCGCGAAGCGGGCGAAACTTAACGCAGGCCCCACGGGTCATTATCGCAATGCGTGTTCTGCCCTTGAACGCCATCTCCGAAGACCTCGCCGTGGCCAAACACTCCGACCTGCGCAACGCCTTGTCCCTGGACAGCCTGAATTTCTTCCTCGCGGATGTGCGCGACGGCCTCGGCCCTTACTTGGCCATTTACTTGCTGGCCGTGCACAAATGGGACCCGGCCAGCATCGGCGTGGTCATGACCCTGGCCGGCATCGCCGCCTTGCTCACTCAGGGACCGGCGGGGGCGCTGATCGACCGCATCCGCAGCAAGCGCGCAGTGGTTGCGTTGGCCGCCATCGTGGTGACCGGCAGCTGCCTGCTGCTGCCCTTTGTCAGTTCCTTCAGCCTGGTGGCATTGACCCAGGCCGCCAGCGCCGTCGCCGCGTCCGTGTTCGCTCCGGCAATCAGCGCAATCTCCCTGGGCATCACCGGGCCACGCGCGTTCACCCGCCGTACGGGGCGCAACGAAACATTCAACCACGCCGGCAATGCCGTCGCGGCGCTATTGGCCGGCGGCTTGGCGTATCTGTTCGGCCCAGTGGTGGTGTTCTACCTGATGGCCTTTATGGCGGTGGCCAGCGTCATCGCGATCAGTTGCGTGTCGGCTGAGGCCATCGACCATGACGTCGCCCGAGGTTTTGACCCGGAGCACCACACTGACCACGAACAACCCTCCGGTATCAGCGTGTTGCTGTCGAACCGCCCACTATTGCTGTTCGCCATCTGCTGCGCCCTGTTCCACCTGGCCAACGCCGCAATGTTGCCGCTGGTCAGCCAGAAACTTTCACAGATCAACCTGCAGATGGCCACGCCGCTGACGTCGGCGTGCATCGTCGCCGCGCAATTGGTGATGGTGCCGATGGCTTGGCTGGTTGGGCTCAAGGCCGACATCTGGGGACGCAAACCCTTGCTGATGGCCGGGTTCATCATCCTGCCGCTGCGCGGTGTGCTCTATACGCTGTCCAGTGATCCCTATTGGCTGGTTGCCGTGCAGATGCTTGACGGCATCGGCGCGGGGATCTTCGGCGCGCTGTTCCCGGTCATCGTCAAGGACCTGACCCAAGGCACCGGGCGCTTCAACGTCAGCCTGGGCGCCCTCTCCACCGTATTCGGCCTGGGCGCGGCACTGAGCAGCAGCCTGGCCGGTTTCGTGGTGCAACAGGCCGGCTACAACGCCGCGTTCCTGACCCTGGCCGGCGTGGCGGCCCTGGCGTTGGCGCTGTTGTGGCTGGCGATGCCGGAGACCTTGGCGAAACCTTCCTTCGCTAGACATACAACTGTCGCCTGACATATGCGACAATGCGCGCCAAATTCCAACACACATCCAAAATTTTCTGCTCAGCGACCGGGTTTCGCGCCTTGATGTCGCTGTTGACGCATGCCTGAAGGCGCCTGCCGACACGCTCGCAACCCATTGATAGGTAAAGTAATTGATCTCCACAGCTAACATCACCATGCAGTTCGGCGCCAAGC
>Ga0308171_1003470_pt1 | contig 14354 bp, 11 predicted proteins | sample PhyGR1_FD_202135 | JGI IMG/M metagenome (GOLD analysis project Ga0308171, IMG submission 202135) | Phyllosphere microbial communities from UC Gill Tract Community Farm, Albany, California, United States - DLSLSG.R1 | ecosystem: Host-associated > Plants > Phyllosphere > Unclassified | place: USA... | reverse complement strand
TTCGCGGCGGCGTCTACGCTCATGCGGGATTCCTGGGTTCGGTGGAAGACATGCACGTCCGATGTGCGAAAGCAGCGCGGGAGAATCCCAGACCAACCACGTTCACGTCAAATACACGCTGATGTGTGCCGCTGGCGGCATGGTCGCTGAACTTGCATCTGCAACTGCCGGTCCGGGACCGGCAGCGCAGCAACGGCGGGGCCTGCCGCACCGTACGGCGGATGGGCCCGGTAAATATGAATAGGCTTATTGCGGTCGATGCCGGATCAGGCGTCCGGCGGCATCGGATCGTCGTTGCGGATCGTGGTGCGCACCTGGAACAGCTCCGGGAAGAAGGTCAGCTCCAGCGCCTGGCGCAGGAAGCCGACCCCGCTGGAGCCGCCGGTACCGCGCTTGAAGCCGATGATCCGCATCACCGTGCGCATGTGGCGGAAGCGCCAGAGCTGGAAGGCGGTCTCCAGATCGACCAGATCCTCGCACAGCGAATACTCGCGCCAGAAACGGTCGGTGTTCTGGTAGATCCGCTCGAACACCGGGTGCAGCGCATCGTCGGCCACGTGCGGCTGCTGCCAGTCGCGGCCCTGGTAGCCGGCCGGGACCGGGTGGCCGAAGCGGGCCAGGTAGCGCAGGAACTCCTCGTACAGGCTGGGGGCATCGAGCACCTCCTGCAACTGGGCCTGGCCGGCCGGGTCATGCGAGAACACCTGCAGCATCTGCGCGTTCTTGTTGCCCAGCAGGAACTCGATGTAGCGGTACTGCAGCGACTGGAAGCCCGAGGACGGACCCAGCACGTCGCGGAAGCCCATGTACTCCGAGGGCGTCAACGTCTCCAGCACCGACCACTGTTCGGTCAGCTGGCGCAGCACCTGCTTGCTGCGCGCCAGCACCTTGCGGCACTGCCACACCTCGTCGCGCTGCAGGAAACCGATCGCCGCGCGCAGTTCGTGCGCCAGCAGCTTCAGCCACAGCTCCGAGGTCTGGTGCTGGATGATGAACAGCATCTCGTCGTGGTGCGCCGGGTTGGACAGCGGCTGCTGGGCCGACAGCAGCTGGTCCAGGCGCAGGTAACCGCCGTAGGTCAGCCGCCCCTCCAGATCGGTATGGATACCAGCTTCGAGATCGCGTTGGTTCTTGTCGACGGACATGGCGGGGACCGCTTGAGGGGCAGAAAGGGTAGCGCAGTGGCCGGGTGGCCGTGCATCCGCCCGTCAGCGGCTCAGCGCTCCACCAGATCGGCCGAGCCCACGATCCTGACGCCGGGCGTCGGCACCAACGCCGCCTCGACCAGCGCGGTGGCAATGGTCTCGGCCGGGTTGATCCGCCACGCGCGCGGCAGCACCGGGCCCAGCACGCCCAGCACCACACTGGCCAGATGCTCGCCGGTACGCCGCTCGGCACGCTCGCCTCCGATCAGCCCGGGGCGGACCAGGGTCAGCGACGGATAGCCCAGGTCCCGCAGGTCCTGTTCCAGCCGGCCCTTGATCTGGTTGTAGAAAATCCGCGAGCCCGGGTCGGCGCCCATCGCCGAGTTCAACGCGAAGGCATGCGCGCCGTGGGCACGCGCCCGTCGCGCCACGGCCAGCGGAAAATCATGGTCGACCCGGGCGAACGCCTCCTTGCTGCCGGCCTGCTTGATCGTGGTACCGAGCGCGCAGATCACGGCATCCACCGCCCACCAGTCGGCCTCCGCCGGCAGCTGCGCGAAGTCCACCACGGGATTGAGCAGCGCCGCATCGGTGACGCCCACCGGCCGCCGGGTCGGGGCCACCACCGCATCGCAGCGCGGGTCGTCCAGCAGTTGCCGCAGCACATGACCGCCGACCAGTCCGGTCGCTCCCACCAGCATCACCTTCATCGCACGCTCCTGCCATTGCCGTGCTTACCATCCTGCCATGCAGGACCGGTTCAAGCCCGACCCGACTGCGCCGATACTGTTCCCACCTCTCCACCGCTCCGGCCCTTGGCCGTGCCCTGCAAGGATCTGCCGCATGACGGACCCGCACGATGCTCCCCCCAGCCCCGGCACCGCCGTCGGGCGGCTGCTGTCGCGGCGGCAGAGCGCGGGCACGGTGCTGGACGCCGCCAGCGAGCCGGCGCCCGGGCCCAAGGGCGGCAGCAGCGCGATGCTGCAGCGCCTGTTCGCCGGCATCGATACCCCCGAGCCGCTGCTGGCGGCCTTCGCCAACGGCATGTCCACCCTCCCCGGCGAGCTGGGCGACATGGGCCTGCGCCTGCAGTCGGCGCAGCGCAGCGCCGACTGGGTCAGCTACGGCCGCGCGATGCGCCAGCTGATCGACAAGTACATCCGCACCATCGAGCAGGAAACGCCGGACGGCCAGCCGGACAGCCTGCGCCTGCGCGAGCTGCTGCGGCACACCGTCGGGGTGACCGTGGCCAGCCTGCTGCAGAACATGCCCGAGCTGCGCGAGGAGCCGGTGCAGCTGGCCGGTGAACTGCGCCACTGGCATCCGGGCCAGCCGCTGCAGCCGATCGAACAGCGGCTGCGCGAGCTCTCGCACCAGATCGGCGTGCGCAGCGATGGCTGGCAGGAACAGCAGGAGCTGCTGCTGAGCCTGTTCGATCTGCTGCTGGACAACATCAGCGAGCTGCTCGATGACAGCAGCTGGCTGCACGGCCAGGTGCACGCGGTGCGCTCGCTGATCGGTGGCCCGCTCGATCGCGACTCGGTGGAACAGGCACGCGCCAACCTGCGCGAAGTGATCTACAAGCAGGGCCTGCTCAAGCAGGGCATCGTCGAATCCAAGGCGGCGATGAAGAACGTCATGGGCGGTTTCATCGAGCGCCTGGATGGCATGGCGGTCAGCACCGGCGAATACCACGACCGGATCAGCAGTTACGCACTGGCCCTGAAGGAGGCGCGCAGCATCGCCGATCTCAACCAGCTGCTGCAGGACGTCCTGCAGGATACCGGCCGGGTCCAGGGCCAGGCCCTGCAGGCGCGCGACCACCTCGGCAACGCGCGCCGCGAAGTGGAGCAGGCCGAACAGCGCATCGCCGAGCTGGAGCAGCAGCTGCGCGAGGTGTCCGGGTTGATCCGCAGCGACCCGCTGACCGGTGCGCTCAACCGGCGCGGGCTCGACGAACTGCTCGAGCGCGAACGGGCGCGCGCCGCCCGCCACGGCCATCCGCTGGCGCTGGCCCTGCTCGACCTGGACGATTTCCACCAGACCAACACGCTGCACGGTCATGCCGGCGGCGATGCGGTGCTGCGCCACCTGGTCGAAGTCTGCCAGCTGCACCTGCGCAGCAGCGATGCGATCGCGCGCCTGGGCGGAGATGAGTTCGTCCTGCTGCTGCCGGAAACGCCGGCAGCGGACAGCATGTCCACCCTGCTGCGCCTGCAGCGCTCGCTGGCGCAGCGGCCGCTGCCGCTGGACGGACAGCGGGTGCCGGTGCATTTCAGCGCCGGCCTGGCGCAATGGCTGCCGGGCGAAGCGGCGGACGCGCTGCTGCGGCGCGCCGATGCGGCGCTGTATGCGGCCAAGCGGGTCGGCAAGAACCGCGTGCAGGCGGCCGAACCCCCGGCGGGCTGATCCCGTGGCTGTGATATTCCGGGCACCGGCGCGAATCACCCGGGTATGGACATGACACTGCCCGCAAGCGACACCGACCTGCGCCCGCGCTTTGCCGCGCTGCTGGAGCAGCACCGCGGCATCGTGCTGAACGTGGCACGCGGCTACTGCCATCATCCCGAGGATCGGCTCGATCTGGTCCAGGAGATCAGCGTGCAGGCGTGGGCGGCGTTCGAAGGCTTCGATCCGGCGCGGGCGCGCTTTTCGACCTGGCTGTACCGGGTGGCACTCAACGTGGCGATCTCGCAATGGCGGCGGCAGCAGCACAGGCAGCAGCACCGCGCGCCCCTGGATGACGATCTGCCCGCGGCCGACGAAGCGCTTCCGCCCGAACAGCGCCACGCCCTGCATCAGCTGGAGGTCGCCATCCATGCGCTGCCGCCGCTGGACCGTGCGCTGATGCTGCTGCACCTGGACGACCACGACCACCGCCAGATCGCCGAGGTGCTGGGCATCAGCGTCACCAACGTCTCCACCCGCCTGCACCGCCTGCGCCAGCAACTGCGCACGCGCCTGAATCCCACGGACCGAGGAGCCCGCCATGCAACCGGATGAACTCAAGCAGCTGTGGAACAGCGTCGGGAACCCCACCGATGCGCAGGAGGCCTTCGCGCTGGCGGCGTGGCGCAGCCATCGGCAACGCAGCGTCCAGCGCCAGCTCGGCCTCTTCAGCCTCTGGCAGGGACTGCAGCTGGTGTTCTGGCTGGGGTTGGCGGTGTACTGCGGCAGCCAGTGGTGGCAGCAACCGCCGCTGGCAGTGATGCTCAGCGCACTGGCGCTGCATGCCTACTGCATCGCGGTGATCATCGCCAGCATCACCCGCCTGCAGCGCCGCCGGCAGCTGCAGCCGACGCAGACGGTGCTGGAGCAATCGCAGCAGCTGGCCGCGCTGCGCCGGCACACGGCGGTGACCGAACTGCTGCTCGGCCTGCCGTGGTGCTGGCTGTGGCTGGCGGTGCCGGTGCTGGTGGCCTGGCAGGCGTGGGGGGTGGACCTGGGCGCCTTCGCCGCCCCGTGGCTGCTGGTCTCGCTGGGTGCCGGGACGCTGGCCATGCTGGCCGCGCTGGTCCTGGCCCGCCGTTGGGTCCAGCGCGCACCGGCGTCGCCGTGGCTGCAACGCGCGATCGACGCGCTGTCCGGCCGCCGGCTGGCCCGTGCCCGCGCCGAGCTGGACGCCCTGCGCGGGTGGGAAACGGCCTGACCCGGCCGCGCCTCAGTGCGCGGGCTTGGCCCCGCGCAGCTTCTGGAACGCGGTGACTGCCCCCAGCACCACCGCACCGATCACCACGCCGACGATCACGTTGCCCAGCGCATTGATCAGCCAGCCCCAGCTGCCGTCGCCGCCCATCGCCAGGATCGCGTGGTGCAGCGGCGCGATGCTGTGCACCAGGATGCCGCCGCCGACCAGGAACATCGCCGCGGTACCAGCCACCGAGAGGAACTTCATCAGCCACGGTGCGGCCACCAGCAGGCCCCGGCCGATCGCGGCCAGCGCCGCGCCCTTGTTCGACAGGTACAGGCCCAGGTCGTCGAGTTTGACGATGCCGGCGACCAGGCCGTAGACGAACACCGTCATCGCCAGCGCGATCACCACCAAGGCGGTGACCTGGTTGAGGAACGGTGCGCTCGAGACCACGCCCAGCGACAGCACGATGATCTCGGCCGAGAGGATGAAGTCGGTGCGGATCGCGCCCTTCACCTTGTCCTTCTCCCACGCGACCATGTCCACCTTCTCATCGGCCAGCGCCTTGACCCGCTCGGCCCTGCGCTGCTCATCCTCATCGCGCGAGTGCAGGAAGCGGTGCGCCAGCTTCTCCACGCCCTCGTAGCAGAGGAACGCGCCACCGATCATCATCAACGGGGTGATCGCCCACGGCAGCCACGCGCTGATCGCCAGCGCGGCCGGCACCAGGATCGCCTTGTTGACCAGCGAGCCCTTGGCCACCGCCCACACCACCGGCAGCTCCCGGTTGGCGCTGACCCCGGTCACCTGCTGTGCGTTCAGCGCCAGATCGTCACCGAGCACGCCGGCGGTTTTCTTGGCCGCGACCTTGGTCAGCACCGCCACGTCGTCCAGCAGGGACGCAATATCATCGAGCAACGCGAACAGACTGGCACCGGCCATGGTGGATCCAAAGAGGAAGCAGGAGCGCCGATTCTGACCGATCCGCCCCCTGTCGCGGTAGCGGGCACGGATTCACCGGCCCACCACTGCCGCCCCGCCACACTGCCGGTGATCGTCGCCCCGGAGTCCTGCTTGAATACCACGCCCGTCGTCCCCGGTTCGCCGTCGCTGGTCAAGGGCATGAACCGCCGCAGCCAGATCCTGCGCCTGCTGTTGCGCTACCGTAACTCCGGGGTGTTTTCCGGCATGAACCTGGACTCGCGCGCGGTCCACGACGTGCCGCCGGAGGGCAACCCGGAGCACTTCGTCACCGATCTGGAATCGCTGGGGCCGACCTTCGTCAAACTGGGCCAGATGCTCTCCACCCGCCCGGACATGGTGCCGGTGGAGTTCGCCACGGCGCTGGAGCGGATGCAGGAGAACGTCGCGCCGATCCCGGTCGAGCGGGTCGCGGCCATCATCGAACAGGAGCTGGGGGCCTCGGTATCCAAGCTGTTCGCCAGTTTCGATCCGGTGCCGCTGGGCTGCGCCTCGATCGCCCAGGTGCACCGCGCCGAGCTGCATGATGGACGCCAGGTGGCGGTCAAAGTGCAGAAGCCGGAGGTCGCCGCGCAGCTGCGCTCGGATCTGGAAGTGCTGCGCAGCTTCGCGCTGGCCGCCGACCACCTCACCCAGGTCGGCCGTCGCGTGCGCCTGCGCGACTGGCTCAATGAATTCGCCAAGACCCTGATGCAGGAGCTGGACTACCAGGCTGAAGCCGAGAACCTGCAGCGCTTCGGCCAGCACCTCAAGCCGTTCAAGCCGCTGTGGGTGCCGCAGCCGATCTGGGATTACTGCAGCCATCGCGTGCTGACCATGGAACTGGCCCAGGGCGTGCGCGTGGACATGATCCCCGACGTGCGCCGCACCGAGCAGCCGATGGCGCCGCTCGCCGCCGCGCTGATCCGCGGGTATGTCGACCAGATCTTCGTGCATGGCGAGATCCACGCCGATCCGCATCCGGGCAACCTGCGTGTCACACCGGCGGGTCGCCTGGCGATCTTCGACCTGGGCATGGTCGCGCACATGCCGCCGCGCCTGCGCGAACGCCTGCTGAAACTGTTGTTCGCTGCGGTCGATGGACGCGGCGAGGAAGTGGCCGATGAGATCATCGGCATCAGCACGCGACTCGAGTTCTTCGATGAAGAACGTTACCTGCGCGAGACCGGGCAGATCATCGCGCGCTATGCCGCCAACAGCAGCTTCTCCGAAGGCCGCGTGGTGCTGGACCTGGTGCGCATCGCCACCGCCAGCGGCCTGCGGACGCCGCCGGAGCTGAGCCTGCTCGGCAAGGCGCTGCTGAATCTGGAGACCGTGTGCCGCCTGCTGTCGCCGGACCTGGACACCCGCCGCATCGTGGAGAAGCAGCTGCAGCACGTGATGCGGGCGCGATTGAAGAAATCCCTGTCCGCCGCCAATCTCGCCAGCGAGGCCATGGAGATGCAGCAGCTGCTGCGCGATGGGCCGCGCAAGATGACCGACATCCTCGCGCTGCTCGCCGAGAACCGCCTGCAGATGAAAGTGACCGGGCTGGAAGAATCACGCCTGATGGAGAACCTGCAGAAGATCGCCAACCGCGTCTCTGCCGGCATTGTCACCGCCGCACTGATTCTTGCCGCCGCGATGATGATGAAGGTCGATACCGGGTGGCATCTGTTCGGCTATCCCGCCATCGCATTCACGCTGATGCTGATCGGCGTGTTCCTTGGGTTGGGCATCATCCTCAGTGCGTTGATCTTCGATCGTCGTGCGCGCTCGAAGGAAGAACGCGGGCACCGTTGACGCGCTTGCCACGTGCGTCGCGCATTCAGACAGAGCATATAAACGCACTGAAATACGCGCGATGCAGTGCAGCATCGCGCGCACTTCTTCACGCGTGTTTTACGTCGCATATCGCAGTGCGATGCGTGAGGGTGAATGTCGTTTTCAACAAACATTTCAGTCAGGTTCGTGCAGGCATGATCGAGTCATCGGCTTGTCATGCATGTGTGGTTGGGACAGCCGGTCGGATGGGAACTGCGTCGTCATGACGTCCATCACCACCTGTCTCCACTGCCAAAAGTGCTTATGCTCTGGATCCTGCTGCTGTCGCTGTTGCTGCTCACCTGGCTGTTCCTCGCATCTGACAAATGGGTGTGGTGGAAGGCAAGCCTGATGTCATTGCTGCTGCTGACACTCAGTGCATGGTGGTTGATCAACACGTTGTCCGGTGACGGTCTCAACGCGGCCACGCTGTATCACCTCGGCGCGGACATGGAAGGCGCCGGCGTCGCCGACTTCAAGCACTACATCGCCGGCTTCATCGCACTGGCCCTGGTCTCGCTCACCCCTTTGCTGCTGGCGCGCCTGCGTCGCCGGCACCGCCCCGCGCATGGCAAGGCGGTGTTTGCCGGCTTCATGGCCATGTGGTTCGTCGCCATCGCGGTGAGCCCGCTCTACAGCGATGGCCAGCGCCTGTACCAGCAGATGCGCCCGGTCGACTACAGCATGGTCAAGGCCGAGTACCGCGTGCCGACGCAGCCGCTGACCAAGCCGCGCAACATCGTGTGGATCTACGGCGAAAGCCTGGAGCGCACCTATCTCAATGAAGAAACGTTCCCGGACCTGATGCCCAACATCAACCGGCTGGCCGCGCAGTCGCTGGACGTGCGCGGGCTGGTCTCGGCCGAAGGCGGCGGCTGGACCATCGCCGGCCTGGTCTCCTCGATGTGCGGCGTGCCGTTGACCACCGCCAAGGAAGATGAGAACAGCATGGGCCGCATGGGCAGCTTCCTGCCCGAAGCGGTCTGCCTGGGCGATTACCTCAAACAGCAGGGCTACACCAATCATTACCTGGGCGGCGCCAACGGCCAGTTCGCCGGCAAGGGCCAGTTCCTGGCCACGCACGGCTTCGATACCGTCGATGACCTGGCCTGGTTCAAGAAACAGAAGGTCACCCGCGCGCATTTCTCGCCGTGGGGCGTGCATGACGATGTGCTGCTGGACAAGGCCTACGACCGCTTCGTCCAGCTCTCGCGCGAGGGCGAGCCGTTCATGCTGACCACGCTGACGATGGACACCCATCACCCCGCCGGCCACCTGCCCGTGGCCTGCAAAGGCACCCGCTACAAGAGCGAGCACGGCAACATCGGCATGCTCAATGCGCTGAAGTGCACCGACGGGCTGATCGCCAAGCTGGTCGACCGCATCCAGGCCAGCCCGTATGGCGAGGACACGCTGATCGTGATCGCCTCCGATCACCTGGCCATGCCGAACGATCTCAGCCACATCCTGGCCAAGCAGGACCGCGAGAACCTGCTGCTGTTCCTGGGCAAGGACATCGCGCCGCGCCAGCTGGCCGCGCCGGCCGGCTCGACGCTGGACTCGGGCGCCACCCTGCTGAGCCTGATCGACCCGGCCATCGATTCGATCGGCTTCGGCCGCTCGCTGCTGCACCCGGAACGTTCGGACAGTGCCAGTGCCGCGGTGTTCCGCGACAACGGCAAGGACTATCCGCGGTACCTGGCGTTCTCGCGCTCGCTGTGGCTGGGCGACAAGACCCGCCAGCTGCGCATCGATGACGACAACCAGGTGGTGATCGGCCTGCAGCATGTGCAGCCACCGGTGCTGCTGGAGTACGACAAGCATTGGGACCTGAAGTCGGTCTACCTGGAGAACACCTCCAAGCAGTTCGATCTCGCCGATCCGTCCAATACGTTGGCCTACGTCGATCGCTGCACCGCGTTCGAGGACGGCTCGGCCGATGGCGACTGGTGCGCGATGCTGGTCAACCAGGACAAGGGCATCAAGCTGTTCCGCGATGACCAGCTGCGCGGTGGCGTGGCCGTGGATGGCCCGCTGGACCCGTTCAACGGCCCGCGCCCGAGCATCCGCCAGGCCCACATGATCACGCAGAAGGGCCGCCGCACCCGCGCCGGCCAGTACATGGTGCAGCTGGTGACCAAGCAGTCGCCGGACCGTGGCTTCTGGATCGAGGCGGTGTCCTCGCAGCGCAAGGTGGTGGTCGCCCAGCAGTGGGTGCAGCCGGACGCCGAAGGCCGTATCAACCTCAGCTTCGGCCTGGACCACGAGGTCGATGACCTGGAAGTGCGGGCGTGGTTGAACCATGCCGAGAAGCTCGCCGTGGATACCTTCGCGCTGGTGCCATCGCGCCGCGGCAACCGCGGCTGATCCGGCACCTCCCCGGCCAACATCGGGGGGCTGTCGGCGGTCGATATCGGTAGTGCCGGCCGCTGGCCGGCTCTCGATTCTCTCTGCATCGTGCTACATGTATCAAGGTGCTGCCGGCCAGCGGCCGGCACTACCTGGATCGCGATGGTACCGACCGGCACCTCGATCGCGACGATACCGACCAACGGTCGGTACCTACCGCTCTTCTTACGCGTCGGGGTCGGGCTTCGCTGCCGGGTCACGCACCAGATGGATGTCCGTCGGCGAGGACAGCGCGATCCCGGCAGCGGCGAACGTCTGCAGCATCGTGAAGTACAGCTCGCTGCGCGCTCCGTATACCGCCCGCGGGCCGGAGACGTAGGCGAAGCTGTTGATCGCGATCTGCCCGTTGGCGATCGAGTCGATGAACACCGACGGCGCCGGATCGCTGAGCACGCCCGGGTGCTCGGTGTACGCATCCAGCAGGATCTGGCGCAACGCGGCCACATCGGTGTTCAGCGGCACCGAGAACTGGATCTGGATCCGGCCCTGCGCGTTGCCCATCGTCATGTTGCGGATGGTCTTGGTGATCAGCTCGGAGTTCGGCACGATCAACGTGGATTTGTCGCCGACCTGGATCTCGGTCGAGCGCACGCTGATCCGCTTGATGTCGCCTTCCTGATCGCCCAGCTTGACCCAGTCGCCGATCTTGACCGGCCGCTCGGCCAGCAGGATCAGGCCGGACACGAAGTTCTGGGTGATCGCCTGCAGGCCGAAGCCGATACCGACCGAAAGCGCACTTACCACGAGCGCCAGCTTCTCGAAGCCGATCCCCAGCGCGGTCAGGCCCCACAGCACCGCGGCGATGATGCCGAGGTAGCGGGTCACCGTGCTGATCGAGTTGCGCGCGCCGGCGTCCAGTTCGGTCTTGGGCAGGTAGGTATCGCTGAGCCAGCGCTGGAACGCCTGCGTCACCGCCCACACGACCAGGAACACCAGCACGGCGTACATCACCGTGCTCGGTGTGACCGTCGCTTCGCCGACCTTGAATCCACCGGTGAGCGAATCCAGCCCGCCGAGGAACGCGTTGAGGTTGCCGAACGGTGCGGCCAGCGCCAGCAGGCCGAGCACGATCACGCCCACGCGCAGCACCGCCGAGAGCAGTACGCCGGCCTGCTCCACCCGCGACTCGCTGAGCCCCGTGGTCAACACGATGGTCTGCCCGGCACGGCTGCTGGGCGCGAGCACCCAGGTGGCCAGGTCGTCGGCGAACTTGAGCAGCAGCGAGACGGCCATCAGCACCACCGCGCCCCAGATCAGCTGCTGGGCGACGAACAGGGCGAAGTTGAGGTAGCCCAGCAGCGTGGCGATCACCGCTGCTGCCACGGCGATATGGCCGGCCAGGCGCGCCAGCACGATCCAGCCGCTGCGGCGCGGCGCGCCCCGCACCTTGCCATCGCCACCGGCCCGGGGATCGGCACGCGCTTCAGCTTCGGCGGCTTCGGCGGCCTGGCGGTTGTGCATGCGCGCCAGCGATACGAGGATCGCGATGATCAGCGCCATATAGGTCACCGCCATCAACCCGTCCGCGGCCACCGTGGTCACCGCACTGGTGCGCGCCGCACGGTCGAGGGCGACCAGCATGATGCTCAGCCAGGTCAGGCCGGCCGCGCCCCAGGCGTACTTGCGCAGGCGCCAGGCCGCGCTGTCGTCGAGCGACAGCAGGCGCCACGACGGGCGCTTGGGCACCAGCAGGCAGGCGCTGAGCGCGGCGATGAAGGCAGCCACGAAGGTAGCGACTTCGAACGTCTCGGCCACCGACTGCAGGCGCGGCGGGATCGCCCCGATCGCATCCAGCGACTCGACCAGGGCTACCGCGGCGAGGCCCGGCAGCAGCGTGCCGACCAGCAGCAGCCACACCGCCAGGCCGGAACGGCGCAGACGTCCATCGGGCGCCCGCTCGGAGGCGGCGAAGCGCCGGCCCAGCGCGCGCAGCCACAGCCGCAGCGGGAAGAACATCACCAGCGCCACCGCCAGCCCGATCAGCGGCGCGGTCCAGCCATGCTTGGCGATGGCTTTGCGCGCGGCGTCTTCACCCATGCGGTACAGGATGGCCAGGCGCTGCACGTCGTCCGGCACGTCCTTGGCGAAGCTGCGCCACAGCGACGGCGACAACGGCGAGGCGACTTTTCGCGTGAGCTGTTCGCTGAACTGGGTGACCCGCATCTTCTCGATGCGCTCGCCGAGCTGCTTGGCATCCACCGAGAGCAGCTTGGCGCGGGCGATCTGCGCGTTGATGTCGGCCTTCTGCTGGTTCAGCGCCTTGCGCTGCCGGCTGACTTCCGGCGGCTCGACGGTGCCTTCGGCGACCTCACCGAGCTGGGACAGGCGCGCATCGACCTGCTTCAGCTGCGGGTCCAGCGCCGTCTGCAGGCCATCCGCATCGCGCTGGACGGACAGGGCGCGGTCGGACAGCGTCTTGAGCGTCTCGGTGGTGGCCGCATCTTCCAGATCGTCATTGATGGACCGGAAGGTCTTCTCGGCCTCGGCCAGCTGCTTGGCCGGGTCCGGATCCGCATCACCGGCCTGGGCCAGCGCGATCGGCGCGGCCCCCAGCCAGGCGAACAACAGCAGCCACGACAACGACCGGACCACAAACGAAGAATGACGAAGCGACACGCCAGCACCAACGGTTCGCGCGGACCACCGCGCCTGCCCGCGACTATAAACCGGGCCCCGTTCAGAACAGGTATGCGGCCCTCAGTACTTCAGGCGGAGCTCTTCGACCTGCGGCTGCAGGCGGGCGTACCAGTCCTGGAACTCCTCCTCGGTGATCTCCTCGGGCGCGTACACCGCGATCTCGTCCCAGGCGTGATCGGTCGGCAGCGGCTGCCGCGGGCCGGCCCGCAGCGTATAGCTCACGCCCTCATGGTCGATCACATCGTCGGCCGTTTCCCGCTGCTGGCGGGCAACGCCGGTTTCGCTCTTGAGCAGAATCACCTGGTACATCCGCATCTCCATCGCTGTTGAAAGTAGCGCCCACGGCGCTCCGGCCCAGCATAGCGCCGCCATCGGAAGCGGAACATGACGCGGCCACAACGGACTGTCTCGACGCCGCACTCGCCCCGGCTTCACCCGGCCGTGGCAGCGGCCCCGGCATCGTGGGATCGCACTCCCACCAGCCGTCCCCCATGACCACACATCCCGACCTGAAAACCGTTCCCGACCTCAAGCTGCCGCGCTACCTGGGCACTTGGTACGAGATCGCCCGCCTGCCGATGAAGCACGAGCCGGAAGGCTGTACGGATGTCTCCGCGCATTACAGCCTGAAGGACAACGGCCATGTGGCCGTGCTCAACCGCTGCCGCATGGGCAACGAGATTGAAGAAGCCGACGGCGAAGCCTGCCCGGTGGACAACGACCCGGCCCGGCTGGAAGTCAGCTTCCTGCCCAAGGGGCTGCGCTGGCTGCCCTTCACCAAGGGCGACTACTGGGTGATCCAGATCGCACCGGATTACAGCGTCTCGCTGGTTGGCAGCCCGGACCGCAAGTTCCTCTGGCTGCTTTCGCGCACCCCCACGCTCGACCGCACCACGCAGGAACACTACCTGGCCCAGGCGCGCCTGCAGGGCTTCGACCTGAGCGCGCTGATCCAGACCCCGCATACCGGCCACCCCACCGCCTGAGGCTTCAATGGACCTGAAGAGCGGGTACCCGTTCTGGGCCGTGCGCAACGGCCTGATGCATGCGTTTCCACCGCTGGAAAACGATCTGAACTGCGAGGTGCTGGTGGTGGGCGGCGGCATCAGCGGTGCGCTGGTCGCCGACGAGCTGTGCGCGCACGGCCACGATGTCGCCCTGATCGAACAGCGCGATATCGGCTGGGGCAGCACCGCGGCCAGCACCGCACTCCTGCAGTACGAAATCGACACCCATCTCATCGATCTCGCCCAGCGCTATGGCGAGGACGCCGCCGTGCAGGCCTACCAGGCCTGTGCCGAGGCGATCCCGGCCATCTGCGAGGTCGCCGCACCGTTCCGCGACGTGGATTGCCACCGCATGGACAGCCTGTACTACGCCAGCAAGCGTGGCCACCAGGCGGTGCTGGCCGAGGAATGCGCGCTGCGGGCCAGGCATGGCTTCGATGTGCGTTGGCTGGACTGCGACGCGGTCGCAGACGCGTACGGCATCCGCGCACCGGGCGCGATCCTCAGCGCACTCGCCGCACGCATCGACCCCTATCGACTTACCTATCGGCTGCTGATGCGGCTGCACAAGCGCGGCTGCGGCGTCTACGACCGCACCGTGCTGGATACGCTCATCCCGACCCCGCGCGGCGTCACCGCGACCACCCTGGGCGGCGCGCGCATCCGTGCCCGCCACGTGGTGCTGGCCACCGGCTATGCCGGGCAGCGCTGGTTGAAGCCCTCGGTGGCCCGCAACCGCAG
>Ga0308171_1003465_pt1 | contig 14372 bp, 11 predicted proteins | sample PhyGR1_FD_202135 | JGI IMG/M metagenome (GOLD analysis project Ga0308171, IMG submission 202135) | Phyllosphere microbial communities from UC Gill Tract Community Farm, Albany, California, United States - DLSLSG.R1 | ecosystem: Host-associated > Plants > Phyllosphere > Unclassified | place: USA... | reverse complement strand
AATCGGGTTCAGCCGCGTGAAGTTGGGCATCACCGGCTTCATGGTGAAGATCCAGCCGCCCGAGCCGATCGCACTCACGACGGTGGCCACGGCGGTCAGCACGGCGAAAGCAAGGCTCGCGGCCACGCCGACGGTGGTCATGTCCTGGAGGCGCTCCAGCATGGAGCCCGTGGCATGCACCGTCTCGGCATTGAACGCGAGGTGGTGCGCGATCGCGCGCTGCAGGTGCTCGATCAGTGTGGGAGCGAGCGCGTAGGTGCTGACCGCGCCCATGCCGAGCACGGCGAGGTGGGAAAGATCACGGGACCGCGCAGCCTGGCCTTCCTCGCGCGCCTGCTGCAGCTTGCGCTCGGTCGCGGGGAGTTGTTTGTCTTGGCTGGAGGAGTCCATGGTGGCATGACGGAGGGGTCATGCCGATTGTCGTGAGGGGCTCCGAAATCTAAAGCGCGAATAGACGGCCCGGGAGGCGCTTATTCGGGCGCGCGGCCTCCCGCCGGGCGTTCAGAAGCCCAGGCTGGCCAGCAGGTCGTCCACTTCCGACTGGCTGGAGACGATGTTGGGGGTGTTTTCCGGGTCCACCACCGGGCCGGCGAGGTGCTCGCGGCGGGGTTCGGGTACGGCGGCAACTGCCGGAGCGGGTGCCGGCGCCGGAATGGCCGCCTGGGCCTGCGGGGGCGCCGTCTGGATCAGCAGCTGCACCAGCTGCTGCTCGATGGTGCCCGCCAGGCTCACCACGCGCGCGATCACCTGGCCGGTGAGGTCGTGGAAGTCCTGCGCCATCATGATCTCGGTGAGATGCACGTCGGCTTCCTTGGTCACGCGTTCCACGTCGTGCAGGAAGTTCATGATCTCGCCCTTGGCCACCGCGGCCACCGGGTCTTTCACCAGCGAGGCGACCACGCGGCGGGTCTCCTCGGCGATGAAGTCGTGCTGGGCCTTGGCCTGCTCGACGCGGTTGAGCACCTTCTCGGCCGCCTCGCCGGTGAGGCGCGCGATGTAGGAGAGACGGCTCTGGGCGTCGGGCAGCTCGCCCATGGAGTCCCGCAGCTGCTCTGCATAGCCCAGTTCCCGCAACGCGTCGTGCAGCTGGCGGGTGAGCTGCCCGATCTTGTTGTGGACATCCGCGGAGTCCGGGGCGTTGTGGTCCGGCGTGTCCATGATCAGAGTCCCAGCTTCTTGAGGATCAGCGTGACTTTCTCTTCCAGCGTCGCCTTGGTGAAAGGCTTGACGATGTAGCCGGCCGCGCCGCCCTGGGCGGCCGCGACGATGTCTTCCTTGCGGGCCTCGGCCGTGACCATCAGGACGGGCAGGTGCTTGAGCTTGTCGTCCTTCTTGATCTCGGCCAGCAACTGGAACCCGTTCATGTTGGGCATGTTGATGTCGGTGACCACGAAGTCGAACTTGCTGTTGCGCAGCTTGTTCAGTGCCACGACGCCGTCTTCGGCCTCGTCGGCGTCGGTAAACCCGCTTTCCTTGAGCAGATTGCGCACGATGCGCCGCATGGTGGAGAAGTCGTCAACGATCAGGAAACGAAGGGCAGTGGTCACGTGGGACCCTTTCGGTCGAAATTGCAGGAGATATTGTCAGGGGCAGCCGCTTTGGTGACAAGACGTTACGGCTGCTGCGTCGATGCAGGATTTTCCCGCTTTTCCGCCGCCAGCTCCGAAACGGGGATCTGCGGGGCTTTCTTGCCCAGCAGCCGTTCCTCGGCTTCCTTGGTCAGGACGGTGATGGTGATGCGCCGGTTCACGGGTGCGCGCGGGTTCTCCGGCTCCAGCAGATCGCTGGCCGCCAAACCTACCACACGGCCCAGCTTGGCATCCGGCATGCCGGCGGCGACCAGTTCGCGCCGGGAGGCGTTGGCACGGTCGGCCGACAGCTCCCAGTTGCTGTAGCCGCGGTCGCCGTTGCCATAGGGGGCGGCGTCGGTGTGGCCGGCCAGGCTGATGCGGTTTTCCACCCCGCCGAGGGCCGCGCCGATTTCCCGAAGAATGTCGCGCATGTAGGGTTTTACCAACGCACTGCCGCTGTCGAACATCGGCCGGTTCTGGTCGTCCACGATCTGGATCTGCAGCCCGTCGGGCGTCACGTCGATGCGGATCTGGGATTTGAACTCCTTCAGCCGCGGATTTTCCGAGATGAGCGCGTCGATCTTGGCCTGCAGCGCCTTGATGCGCATCTGGTCCTGCCGGGCCTGTTCGGCGCGGGCGTGCTCGAGGTTGGTCCGGCGGCTGGTGGCCGCGTCGGAGTCAGAGCGCCGCACCTGGCCGTGCACCTTGGAGAGATCGTTGCCGCCGCCCGGGATGATGCTGGAGCTGTTGCCCGAGCCGTCGCCCCCCTGCATCGCCACCTTGAGCGGCGACGAGAAGTAGGCGGCGATGCCCTGCAGCTCGCCCTTGGCCGTCGAGCCCAGCAGCCACATGAGCAGGAAGAACGCCATCATCGCCGTCACGAAGTCGGCATAGGCGATCTTCCAGGCGCCGCCGTGCGCGGCGTGCCCGCCCTTCTTGATGCGCTTGATGATGATCGGCTGGAGCTTCTTGTCGGCCATGGCGTGACCTTACGGCAGGGTGGGGCGGATCATTTCTTGCCCTTCACGTGGCTTTCCAGCTCGGTGAAGCTGGGGCGGTCGCCCGAGAAGAGCACCTTGCGGCCGAATTCGATGGCCGTGGCGGGGTTGTAGCCCTGCATGCTGGCCAGCAGAGTGGTCTTGATGCACTGGAGTTCCTTGGCGGCGTCCTCCAGCTTCTGCTCCACCAGGCCGCCCAGCGGCTCCACCACGCCATAGGCCAGCAGAATCCCGAGGAACGTACCCACCAGGGCCGAGCCGATCATCCCGCCGAGCACCGAGGGCGGCTGGCCCACCGAGCCCATGGTGTTCACCACCCCGAGCACGGCGGCCACGATGCCGAAGGCCGGCAGTGCCCCGGCCAGCCGGGCCAGCGCCGCCACCGGGGCATGCGCCTCCTGGTGGTGGGTCTCGATCTCGCTGTCCATCAGCGATTCGATCTCGTGCGCGTTCAGGTTGCCCGACACCATCATGCGCAGGTAGTCGGTGGTGAACTCGATCACGTGGTGGTCGGAGCCCACGGTCGGGTATTTCTTGAAGATCTCCGATTCGTGCGGCGACTCGACGTCCTTCTCGATCGCCATCAGACCTTCCTTGCGGGCCTTCTGGAGGATGTCGTAGAGCATCGCCATCAGCTCCATGTAGCGCGCCTTGGTGTACTTGGAGCCCTTGAACGCCATGGGCAGGGCCTTGAGCGTGGCCTTGAGCACCTTGGGCTGGTTGTTCACCACGAAGGCGCCGAGGGCGCCGCCCAGGATCGTGACGATCTCGAACGGCAGGGCGTGCAGCACCACGGAGATGTTGCCGCCGTGCGCGATGAAGACGCCGAAGATGCACCCCAGGCAGACGAGGTAACCGATGATGACGAACATGCTGGTGCGTGCGGATGAGCCGGGCGTGGGAGAGGACCACCGCTTCGGGGAGCGGGGGCTGCAGCGGAGCGGATACGAAACGTATCCATCGTATCAATGGTATCGGACGGCACGCTCCACACTTGAATGGAATCGTTGCCGCCGCGCGCTCACTCCGGCATCCAGGCCCGGAGCCAGTTCTCCAGATGGACCCCCTCGAGCATCCAGTCGCGCTCGACCGCGGCCTTCAGCGCATCGCCCGAGCGCGCGGCGGCGTCCGGGTCCTGCACGTGGGCCCGGATGGCATCCACCCAGTCCTTGAAGCGGTTCTTCACCAGCGTGACCGGCAGCCCGCACCGGTAGGGCCGTGCGTCGCTCGCGATCACGGGGACGCCGCACGCGCCGTACTCCAGCAGGCGCAGATTGCTCTTGCACTCGTTGAAGAGGTTCTGCTCCAGCGGGGCGAGCGCCAGGTCCAGGTTCAGGCTGGCGAGCATGGCCGGGTAGCGCTCGATCGATACCGGGCCGTGGTATTCCCGCACATAGGGCTTGATGCGGTCCGGGCACATTCCGAAGAAGATCCAGTCCACCTCGCGGTGCAGTTCCTTCACCACATCGGCGATCAGTTCCAGGTCGCCCTGGTGGCTGATGCCGCCCGCCCAGCCCACGCGCGGCCGTCCGCCGGTGCGCCGGCTGCCCTGCAACCCGCGCCACCAGCGCGGCGGCAGGCGGTTCTGCACCACCCGCATGTCCGCATGGGTGCCCTCCAGGGCTTCGGCCAGGGCGTCGGTCGAGACGACGAACCGGTCCATCATGCCGACGGAGCGGCGCAGCTGCCGCAGCACGTCCTTGGGGATTTCCTGGCGGTGCGCATTCTTGAGGGGCAGATTGGGCAGGTAGTCGTCCAGCTCGGCCACCATGAAGGTCGGGCAAAGGCGTTTGATGCGCTGGATGAGCTGCAGTTGTTCCTCGTTCACCTGGCGCTGCAGCACCAGGGTGTCGGGCTGCAGCCGGTGCAGTTCCTCGGGCGTGAAATAGCGCCCGGCGAACCGCGCGTCGGCGATGCCGCTGCCGTGCATGGCGCGCACCGGCTCGATCACCCGGTAGTGGCCGCAGCCGAAATGGTCGGCGGCCAATGCCAGCACCACCGGTTGGGGGCGCCATGGCAGGGGGCGGCGGTTGATGGCGGCGTCCGTCTCCACGTCGAAGCCGGTGCCGTGCAGCGAGAGGTTGGTGTTGTAGGCCGGGTCGCGGGCCAGCACGGGCAGCCACTTCTCGTACATGGCGTCCTGCTCGCCCACGAAGCGTGCCCGCTTCGCCGCCTGCGTGGCCCCATCCACGGCGTTCTGGCTCACGCTGCCTTCGTGCAGCACGACGGCGCGGGGTGTCCAGACGACGAGGTAGCCGGCCTGCCGCACCTTGAGGCACAGGTCCACGTCGTTGTACGACACCTTGAAGGCTTCCTCGTCCAGCCCGCCGACCTCTTCGTAGACCGAGCGGCGGATCATCAGGCAGGCGGCGGTGACCGCGCTGTAGTTCTGGTCCACCTCCAGGCGGTTCATGTAGCCGGGCGCATCGGCCGGCAGGCCGATGAAGGGATGTTCCGCCGGGCCGCGCAGGCCCAGCACGACGCCGCCGTGCTGGAGGGTGCCGTCGGCGTGCAGCAGCTTGGCCCCGACGATGCCGACCTCGGGCCGCTGCGCATGGTTGAGCATTGCGTCCAGCCAGTCGCCGCGCAGCGTGGCGGTGTCGTTGTTCAGCAGGAGGAGGTATTCGCCCCGCGCGATGCGCGCCGCCGCGTTGTTGATCGCGGAATAGTTGAACGGATGCGGATGGCGCAGCACCCGGATGCGGGGATCGTCCAGCGCCTCCAGCCCGTCGATCCAGGCGCAGGCGGACGGGTCCGTGCTGCCGTTGTCCACCAGGATGATTTCGTAGTTCTGGTAGGCGGTCTTCTCCAGCAGCGAGCTGACGCACCGCTCCACCATGGCGAACTGGTCCTTGGTGGGGATGATGATCGACACGGGCGGCGTGCCTTCGTGCCCGTAATGCACCCGGTAGCGCCCCGGCAGGCTGGCATCGACGCTGGCCCGCTCATAGCCCCGCATGTGCAGGTGCCGCGCGATGGCCGTGATCTCGTCGGGCCGGCTCACCAGCTGCGGCAGCGCGGACACGAGCAGCGGCTCGCTGACATGGCCGATGCACTCGATGCCCCCGGCCATGACCAGCCGCAGGATCAGGTCCAGTTCCGCAGCCTCGGGGACATCCGGATCGAACCCCTCTGCCTGAAGGAACGCATCGCGCCTGAAGAGCCAGTGCCGTGCCATGCCCTGGGGGCAGGAGAGCAGCAGGTCCAGGTTGAAATCGGGGCGGAATACGGTCCCCCACTGGCCCCCCCCGGCGTCCACCAGCTCGTCCGCATAGAGGCATCGATGGTCGGATGCATTCTGCAGTTCCAAGAACAGCGTTTGCAGTCCGTTGTGAATGAAGCACGTGCCTGCCTCGACCATGCAGAGCCACTGCGCATCGCTGCGCGCAGCCCATTCGTTCAGTGCCGCTGCCCGCTCGCCTGGCGGCACTGCGATAACGGAGACCGTGAGATGCCGGGAGGACGTGTCGGCCAGGCTTTGAAGGGTGGCTTCGCGCGCTGCCGCGTCCGTGCCATCGCAGAGCACGGCGATCGCCACCCGGGGGCTGGACGGTGCACTGGCAGCCAGATGGCCGTCGATCAATCGCTGCTGCGCAGCGTTGGGCGTCCGCTGGGCCAGCCAGTCCTGCAGCGAGTATCTCGAAGTCGCCTGGCACTCGTTCTGCTGCTGCCGGTCCAGCGCCATGTTGTGCGCCAACTGGGCCAGCAGCAGATCGACGCGGTCGCATCGCCAATCCAGCGCCTGGAGGGCGGGCTGAATGGGCTCCAGCCGGTCGGCCTGTTCGTAGATCGCCTCCATGCTGTAGAGGAAGGTGGCATCGGAATAGTGAAGGCGGACGGCCGTGCGGCCGAACTCGCCGCGCCACCGGCGGAAATCCGGGTCGCCGATCAGGCGGTGCAGATCGGCTTCGTACGCTGCCGGTGTGGTCCAGAGATAGAGCGCTGGCGGGATGCAGTCGAACTCCAGCGAGAAACCCGTACCTCTCCAATCCTGCGGTGCAAAGCGCACGATGGGTTTGCCGCATGCGGCCGCCTCGAGCAGTGTGGTGGGTGACGACAGCGGCAGCGAATCCACGTAGATGTCGCAGGCGTGGTAGCAGGCCACCAGCTCCGATTCCGACAGGTAGCCCTGCAGGTGGACTTGCGCCGGGAATCGGGCCTGCAATTCCTCCCAGGGGCGCTGGTTGCCCACGCCGACTGCCAGGAGATGGACATGCGGATGGCGGGCGAGTACGGGGCCGATCATGGCCGCGAGGCTGACGCCTTCAATGGCCCAGAATTTGTAACCTGACGCGGCAGACAGCAGCAGCGTGGCTTCCTGCGGAATGCCGTAGGCGGATTTCACAGCCGAAGCTGCAATATGCCCACGGTCCAGGTGCTCGAAATTCATCGGCAGCAAGGCGCCTCCGATGTGCTGCCTGCCTATGCCGCGGCGCCCTTCCAGCAGATAGGTCGCCGTGTTGAGTGCCACCTGCGTGATGGAAACGCCCAGCCAGAAAACGTGCGAGGCGTGATCCACGGCGATGATGGGCGGCGGGTTTCCCATGGCCGGTACGGCCGCGCAGGGCAGGACGTCGTGGGGGTGGGTCAGCAATATCGCGTAGTCGGCCCGCGCCAGAAGCGCCTGCAGGGCCTGAATGCGTTCGTCCCAGCCAGGCTGCTCCAGCAGGACGATCGTGAGCCGGCCGGCAGCCTGCAGCTCCAGCAACTGCTCGGGAATCGCCGCCCCTGCCTGCCGGGTCAATACGAGCGTGTGTTCGGACCCGGCGTCCAGCTGGCACCAGCGCCACGCGATGCGGCTGTGCCCGCCCACCGAGTGGGCGCTGGTCATGATGGTGAGCAGCCGGCGGGAGGCTTTCGGACCCGATGCGGGCGGGCGGGCTGGGGCGCCTGCTGAAAGATGCTTCCCGGCCTGTGCGATCAGCGATTCGAGTTCCGCAGAGGCGAAGACCCCGCTGTGCTGAAGCCAGGCGTGCGAGGCGCACTCCGAGGCGGCATCCAGGGCGTCTTGCCATTGCCGTGCTTGGATGCATTGCCGGACTCGTTCCAGCAATTGAAGAAAGCGGGCGTGGTTGTCCCGGATGAACTGCACTGGTTTCATGGAGCAGGGAGGGCTTCACGCCCCGGCGCGGGAGATTGGGTGGTAGAAGCTTTTCACGGCGCTGGCGACGCGCCGGACGTCGTCGCTGGTCATGCCGGAATATATGGGCAGCCGCAGCAGCCGCTGGGAAATGTCGGTGGTGACCGGCAGGTGTCCGCCACGGCCATGGCGCAGGCCGGCTGGCGAATCATGCAGTGGAACGTAATGGAACACCGCGCCGATGCCCTGGGCGCGCAGGAATCCGGTCAGAGCGGTGCGCTCTTTCAGCGATGCGCACAGGATGTAGAAGATGTGGCCGTTGGCCACTTGCGCAGCCGTCTTCGGCAGTTGGAGAAAGCCCTCTTGCTCGAGCGGTCCGAGCATCTGGAGGTACTTCTCATACAACACGCGCCTGTGGGTGTTGATCCGCTTGGCGTGTTCCAGCTGGGCGTAGAGGAACGCCGCCGTGAGTTCATTCGGCAGGAACGACGAGCCAATGTCGACCCAGGAGTACCTGTCCACTTCGCCCCTGAAGAAGGCTTTGCGGTTGGTTCCCTTCTGCCAGATGATCTCTGCACGCTCGATCAGCGCTGGGTCGTTGATGAGCAGGGCTCCACCCTCGCCGCAGATGACATTCTTGGTCTCATGGAAGCTGAGGCAGCCCATGTCGCCGATCGTGCCCAGCGCCTGGCCTTCGTCGTGCGTGAGGATGGCTTGTGCGGCATCTTCGATGAGCCGCAGGCCATGCTTGCGGCACAGGGTCTTGAGCCTGTCCATGGCGCAGGGAACCCCGGCGTAATGCACGGCCACCACCGCCTTGGTGCGCGGTGTGATGAGTGCTTCCACCAGGCGCTCGTCCAAGTTCAGCGTGTCGGCGCGGATATCGACGAAGACCGGAACGCCGCCGCGCAGCACGAAAGCGTTCGCCGTCGAAACGAACGTGAACGACGGCATGATGATCTCGTCGCCTGGTTGCACATCCGTCAGGATGGCGGACATTTCAAGCGCTGTCGTGCAGGAGGTGGTCAGCAAGGCTTTCCTGCATGACAGATGGACCTCCAGCCACTCCTGGCACTTGCGCGTGAACTCCCCGTCGCCCGCGATCGAGCCGTTCATGACCGCCTGGGCGATGTAGAAAAGCTCCTTGCCGACAATGAACGGCTGGCCGAAAGGGATGCTGGGGTTGTCCATGGATGGGCTTTTCCGTGATGGGCAGGGACCCGGTTCAGGGCTTTGCGTGGCCGTACCGGTACATGTCGAGCATATCGGGCGGAATCCCCCAATCGATGGCACCCACCTGGTCATGCAATTGCTCCAGCTGGCTGCGGTAGGTATCGGCCAGCTGGTCCGGCATGCGGCTTTTTGCGGGCACAAAACCATGCTGGTAGGCCGCGCTGATCTGGTGCCGCACCGCCTTGGCAATCGCCTGCTCGCGGGTCAGCACCCGCAGCGGTGCGCGATCGGGTGCCAGCCAGTTCCACCGCTCATCGGGCAGCGGATCGCCATGGACGAGTCCCGTCAGGTATTGGGAGAGGACCGGCGCCATGTGGAAGCCGTCGCGCTTGGTCCCTGTCGCGACGATGAGGTTGCGAAGCGCAGTCCGCCCCACCATGGGATAACCGTCCTGGCTGCTGGGCCGCCAGCCTACGTTCACCCGCACCAGCGAGGCCCGGTAGAAGTCGCGGTTGATCTGCTCCATGGCCGATTTCAGCAGGGACTCCACGCTGCCAATGCGGGCATGCGCCACGGGCGTTGCCGATGTGAAGCTGCTGGCCCCTATGAGAATGTGATCGGTCGGCCGGTGGGGGCCCGTGAAGTAGGGGGCGCTGTAGACCCCGCACGCCAGCCCCCGGTTGGGTGTGCGGATGCAGTGGGTGTGGGGGTTGTCGGGGCTCTCGATTTCCAGGGAGACGCCGACACCGTAGAACACCCGCTGCATGCCGATGTCCAGGTCGCTGCGCTGCAGCAGATCCCAGGCGGAGGCTCCTGTCGCCAAGAGGAAGTTATCCGCCTCCACGATCTCCCCGTTGTCCAGCACCACGCCGGAGACGGCTCCCTGGCCGTGCTGCAGGCGTTGCGCACTTGTCTCCAGGAACCTCACCTGCGGATGGCGTCCGACCACCATGTCGAGCTTCTCCAGCATCAGCCGCGGATTGACCCAGCCTTCGCCCGGTATGAACAGGGCTCGCATGGCGCGTTGCCCCTGGTGCGGCCGGTAATTGGGAATGCTGCGCGGAGAAACGTACTCGTAGGGCTCGCTGAAATCGTCCAGGGCCTTGGCGATGGCTTCGAAGTTTTCATCATCGAGATCGTCGGCGGCATTGTTGTTGATGACGAACGTGCCGGTATCGATGCAGCCACCTCCGCCAAAGCCCGTGCACTGGCCGCAGTCGGCGGGCAGGCATCCGCCGGCGTGGTCGATGATCTGCCGCTCGAAGTTCGGCCACATGCGAGTGGCCAGGTGGCTGAGCTCGAAGCGGAACAGATCCACTGGATGTTCCAGGCCTCCCGCCTCGATTTCCGCGAATGAGTTGAGCATGGCTGCGGCCGCATGGGTGGCGGATCCGGGCCGGGTGCGCGGGCCGATCACGGTGATCCGGTCATTCGGGCCCAGCCGCTGCATGAGCCTGAAAGCCGTGGACAGGGCGACGATGCCATTTCCTATGACGACGGTATGCATATGGCAGCTCTATGGGAACGGAAAGGCTCGGTCACGTCTTGCGCGCGTAGCACAGGCTGGGGTACATGGGGGCGCGATGCAGCGTATGGCGGTATTGATTGAGGAGGTCGGTGGCATAGGCCTGCCCCTCGGCACGCATGCCTGCCCGGGTCAGTTGCCAGAAGGCCACGATGCCGCCGGGCGCCAGCCGCTTCCAGACCTGCTCAAGTGCCTCGCGTGTGGGAGCGAGCGCATTCACGTCGAAAAACGCCAGACTCAGGATTTCGTTGGGTTGCTCTTCGAAGAAAGCGGGAATGGTTACCCGGCAATCGCCCGCGATGACCCGGTGTTTGCCGTTGTTGTGCCCCATGGCATTGGCGCGTTCATGGACCTGCAGCAGGTGTGACAGGTATTCGGCGTAAGCGGTCCCACCCACGGAGTACGTACCCTCCTGGTGCAGCACAGTCGCGCGGTCCTGTTCGCCGAAACCGGCATATCCCTCGAAGGTATCGAAACAGACGATCCGGCGATTGAAGTGCAATGGTTCGTAGATGGCGCGCAGGTTCTCGCAGAGCACCGCCGTCTGCCCGCGCCAGGTGCCGACATCGAACACGATGCCGGGGATATCCACGATCTGCTGATAAATGTGCGCGACAGCAAGGATGCGTGCGAGAAGGGATCCTCGGAGGAACAGGCCCAGCGAACGCTCCTTTTCCTCGGGCGTGCTCGCGTAGCCATTCATCAGCGCGAAGAGTTCATCCCGGGCCTGAATGCCGTCGGCCGCGGTATGCGTCAGCACCGAAGACTCGTGCTTCTGGGGGTCTGCAGGGGAAGGAGGGGTATTCATGCTGTGTATCGGCTGGCGGCGGCGTCACCCGACCTGTTTGCGGACGAGAATGGTGAATTCGTAGAGCCCATAGTCGTGCAGCAGGGCGACATTGCGGGAGAAACGGTTCTTGCAGTGGCGGAAGATCTCTTCGGGTGCGCAATAGTGCAGGTGCGGCCTCATCTTCTCGGCGTCCGAATACGAAGTGAGGCAGTTGAAGGCAAATCCCCGGCGGCTGCTGCGGTCCAGATCGTCCAGCGTGTCATGGATGAACTTCTCCCACAACGGAACAGGCACGTCCTGGCGCACATTGAACAGGCCGCTCGCCACGCTGTAATCGGCCAGGCGGGAACAGGCTCCGCCGATCCGGAAGCGGGCGTTCGCGACCCCTGCGTGGCATGCCCGGGCGGCTTGCACCATGGGCTCACACAGGTCGGTTCCTTCGTAGTCGATGTCCAGTCCTTGCTCGACGAGAAAAGTCAGCAGTGCTCCATAACCGCAGCCCAGATCGTTCAAGGTGACGGGTCCATCGCTTTCCGTGCCGTGGTCGGCCCGAATTATCCGAACGAGCTGTGCGAATCGGAGCTGCTGGGATTCGGCCCCGTTCCAGTCCACGCCCTGGGGGGTGGGGCCGTTGTCACGCAGGCGACGCTCATAGTAGCGCGCAATCCCTTCGTGCAAAGCATGGTCATCGCACGTCACGGCAAGGTTCCTGCTGGATGAGATAGCCGGCGGCTTTCTGCCCGGTGCTCATCAATAGATCGATGACGCTCACGAAATGGTTGAAGGGGCCGTGGGGCTGCTCGTACGGCAGGTATCCAGAGTAATCCATGTAGGTGAGTCCGATGCCGGCGCTGGCAAAGAGCGTGGGATCCAGGTAACTCTTTGCCGCCGGGCCCGACAGATAGCGTGTCGCGCCCACTGCCCTGCAGAGGTGAACGAGGTTTTCCGTTTTGCCGGCAACCTTGCCATAAGAGGAGGACTGGACTATGGGCGTGCGGATGCCAAGCAGTTCCGCCACGCCCTGGATCAGTCGGCGATTGATTTCCGACAACAGCCTATGACCGGCGCAGGCATGCAGCATGGTTTGGATGGCCGTCCCATATTCGGGAAATCCTGGGGATTTCCCGTAGCTCATCGCTATCGTTTTCCAGTGCTTTTCGATCCAGTCAGGCGATGAAACCGTGATCTTGTCGATGTTCTGCTCGTACTGCCCCTTGCTTTGTACCGGCACGGTGAGCCAATGCAAACCCTGAGGGGTCTTGATGACGTTGCGATTGCGCCAGTCCCGCCGCGTGTATTGCACGTCGTCATACACAACGAAAACGTCTGCCTGGCGCATCAGGTCGAAGTACCCCTTCCAGGGAAGGTAGTTCGACTGAACGATGACGGCGGTGGTGTGCATGCAGTGCTCGTCGAAAAAGGCGCCGCGCGTGTCACCTCGCGCTCACGGCATTATGGGGCGCTGCGCTCCAACCGCTTACTTCAGCAGGGACAGCACGCCCTGGGGCAGCTGGTTGGCCTGGGCCACCATCGCCGTGCCGGCCTGCTGCAGGATCTGCGAGCGCGACAGGTTGGCGGTTTCCGCCGCGAAGTCCGCGTCCTGGATGCGGCTGCGCGACGCGGACATGTTCTCGGACGAGGTGTTCAGGTTGGCGATGGCGGTTTCGAACCGTGACTGGAGTGCGCCGAAGCTGGCGCGCTGGCCGTTCACGGCTGCCAGTGCGGAATCGATGATCTTCAGGGCCCGGGTCGAACCGTCCACCGTGGACACGTCGATGTCGCTCACCTTGGTCAGCGTGGAGGCGGTGGCCGCAGCGTTCGTCATGGTGCCGCCCGTGCCAGCCACGGTGTAGCCCTTGTCGGAGTTGTATTCCAGCGTGCCGCGCGAGGCCACGGTCACGCCGGTACCGGCCGTGGTGGCGGCCGTGAACGTCAGACTGCCCGAGGTCTGGGTGGCGACGGCGTCCTGCGAGGCCAGCGTGATGCCCGCGGCGCTGCTGGCGCCGTTGGCGACATTGATGTCATTGCCCGATTCGTTGGTCAGGATCAGGCCGGTATTGTCGCTGTTGAGCTTGGCGGTGACGCCGGTCTGCGACGACACGTCGTTGAAAGCCTTCACGGCTTCGGCCAGGCCGGCCGCCGAGGCATTGGCCGAGACGTTGAAAGTCACGTTGGCCGCGGTGCTGTTCTCGCCCTTGACCGCCAGGGAGTAGGCGCCGGTGCCGGAGAATTTCAGTTCCGAGACGTTGCGGGCCGAAGCCGTCACGCCGGTGGAATCGGCCACCGCATTCACGGCGGAGGCGATGTCGGCCGCCGTGCTGGCAGCCGCCACGTTCACGGTCTTGGTCTGCAGACCGGCGATCACCACGGTGCCGGCGGCGGCTCCTGCCGAGCCGGCCGAGGCACCGGTGGTGGCCGCGCCGGTGGCCGAGGCCGTCAGCTGGGCGCCATAGTTGTTGGTGCGGAAATTGCCCGTCGTGGCGGTGATGGTCTGGTTGGCATTGGCGCCGACCTGGAAGGTGGCCGAGCCGAAGGAGCCGTCCAGCAGCTTCTGGCCGTTGAATTCCGTAGCGCCGGCGATGCGGTCGAGCTCGGACAGGAGCTGGCCGACTTCGGCCTGGATGGCCTTGCGGTCACCGGCCGAGTTGGTGGCGTTGGCCGACTGCACCGACAACTCGCGCACCCGCTGCAGGATGTTTCCCGCGCCGGCCAGGGCACTTTCCGCCACCTGGGACAGCGAAATGCCGTCGTTGGCATTGCGCGCCGCCTGGTTCATCCCGCGGATCTGCGAGGTGAAGCGCTCGGAGATCGCCAGGCCGGCGGCATCGTCCTTGGCGCTGTTGATGCGCAGGCCCGACGACAGGCGCTGGATCGAGGTGTTGAGCGACGACTGGCTCAGGCTCAGGTTGCGCTGGGCAGTGAGCGAGCTGATGTTGGTGTTGATGGTGGACGCCATGGCGGAACTCCTGCGAGGCTGGAAACAAACATTACTGCCGGCTCAAGCGCTACCCCTCCGGCGGACTTTGTGGGAACGATGGAAGGATTGTTGGGGAGCCCGCCCCAGGCCATTGGGGGGATAAGACACACAAAAACCGCTCAATCCGTGTGTTCGTGCCTAAAGTTTTCCGCCGGACACCCGAAAACATCTCCAACGGGACGTATGAGCAGCACGCGATCCGGCCCGCCGTTCAACAGATGGCCCGCAAGGCCCTGTGAACCCTGTGGCCAGGCGTTC
>Ga0308171_1003463_pt1 | contig 14373 bp, 10 predicted proteins | sample PhyGR1_FD_202135 | JGI IMG/M metagenome (GOLD analysis project Ga0308171, IMG submission 202135) | Phyllosphere microbial communities from UC Gill Tract Community Farm, Albany, California, United States - DLSLSG.R1 | ecosystem: Host-associated > Plants > Phyllosphere > Unclassified | place: USA... | reverse complement strand
AGGCGCACAGGAGGTGCACTTCCCGGCTCTCATGCCCCGCGAGTCGTATGAGGCGACCGGACGCTGGGACGAGTACGGCGACCTGCTGTTCCGTCTCCAGGACCGCAAGGGCGGCGACTACCTGCTCGCCCCGACGCACGAAGAGGCCTTCACGCTGCTCGTGAAGGACCTGTACTCGTCGTACAAGGATCTTCCCCTCACGCTCTACCAGATCCAGGACAAGTACCGCGATGAGGCGCGTCCGCGGGCAGGACTGCTTCGCGGACGCGAGTTCACGATGAAGGACGCCTATTCGTTCGATTCCTCCGATGAGGGTCTCGATCTCAGCTACCAGGCTCAGCGCGATGCCTACGAGCGCATCTTCCAGCGCCTGGGTCTCGAGTACGTCATCGTCCAGGCGGATGCCGGAGCGATGGGCGGTTCGCGGAGCGAGGAATTCCTGCACCCGACTCCCGTCGGCGAGGACACGTTCGTCCGCAGCGCCGGCGGATACGCCGCCAATGTGGAGGCATTCACGACCGCCGTTCCCGACGCCATCGCGTTCGACGCGGATGCGGCACCGGTGATCTTCGACTCGCCGAACACGCCCACGATCGAGACTCTCGTCGCGCACTCGAACGTGCACCTCGACGGCGACTACACGGCTGCGGACACGCTCAAGAACGTCGTGCTCGCGCTCACGCACCTCGACGGCACCCGTGAACTCGTCGTCGTCGGCATCCCCGGCGACCGCGAGGTCGACGAGAAGCGGGCCGAGGTCGCGTTCGCGCCCGCCGAGGTCGAGACCGCCACGGCAGACGACTTCGAGAAGAATCCGCTGCTCGTCAAGGGCTACATCGGCCCCTGGTCGCCCACGGGAGCTGTGCTCGGCGAGGAATCGGCTACCGGCATCCGCTACCTGGTCGACCCCCGTGTGAGCGAGGGCACGAGCTGGATCACCGGTGCGAACCTCGACGAGAAGCACGCGCATTCGGTTGTCGCCGGACGTGACTTCTTCGCCGACGGCATCGTCGAGATCGCCGACGTCCGCGCGGGCGATCCGGCTCCTGACGGCTCCGGTCCGGTCGAGCTCGCGCGCGGAATGGAGATCGGTCACGTGTTCCAGCTGGGTCGCAAGTACGCGGACGCGCTCGGACTCAAGGTGCTCAACGAGAACGGCAAGCTCGTCACGGTCACGATGGGGTCGTACGGCATCGGCGTGACGCGCATCCTGGCGATCATCGCCGAGTTGAACAACGACGAGAAGGGTCTCATCTGGCCGGCATCGGTCGCGCCCTTCGATGTGCAGGTCGTGGCTGCCGGTCGTGACCAGGTGGCCTTCGACGTGGCAGCTGAGCTCTCCGCTCAGCTCGAGTCCGCCGGTCTCGACGTGCTCTACGACGACCGCCCGAAGGTCTCGCCCGGAGTCAAGTTCGGAGACGCCGAGCTCGTCGGCGTTCCGCAGATCGTCATCGTCGGCCGAGGGGCCGCGGACGGTCAGGTCGAGCTGTGGGACCGGCGCACGGGGGATCGCAGCGCGGTGTCCGTCGCCGACGCCGTCGATCAGCTGACCCAGCGCTGACCTCGACGACAGAGAAATGCCGCGCACCTCACCGGGTGCGCGGCATTCTGTCGTTCGGAGCGGACGTCAGCAGACGATCCGGCCGTGGTTCATGATGTCGTCATCGGGCGTGTCCTTGGTCACGAGGGCCTTGAGCGCGCCGGCCGCCATCGCGATCTTTCCCTTGGAGGGCTCCCAGAACTCGGTCACCGTCGGCGTCACCTTGAGAAGTGCGATGCCGGGAGTGTTCAGCCCGTCCTCGAACCAGATGTCGAGCGAGGGCGAATAGAGCTCTTCCATCTTCGCGCGGTCGTGCACCACGGACGCGTTGCCGGCCACTGACACGTATCGCATGCCCTTCGCGTCGCAGTACGAGAGGCCGACCTGTCGATGGGCGCGTGCCTCCTCGACCTTCTCGGTGTCTTCGGCGGTGAAGAACCAGATGTCGCCGTCGTCGTCCATCTGCCGGGTCGACATCGGCCTGCTCACGAGGTTGCCGTCGTCGTCCGTGGTCGTCAGCATCGTGAAGTCGATGTCCTCGACGAGTTCGGCGACGCGTGCCAGTGCTTCCGGTCCAGTGATCTCTGTCATGCAGCCACTGTCCCGCAGGAGACCAGACTTGGCACGGGCGTTGACACGAGGGCGTGAGCGTGGTGAGGGCGGAGGGCGGCGTTGCGGCAGCCCGCCCGACGCGCTCCCATGACAGGCTGAGGGCATGACCGACGAACCGCTGACGGCGTCGCTGAGCGCCGAGATCAACAACGTCCTCGACGAAGCAGGGGTCAAGACCGATCGCAGACTCGTGATGCGCATGATGCGCACAGCGGTCCTGCTGGGGGAGGACGGCACGAACCGCCTCGATCTCAAGATCGCCTCCGCCGCCCTCGCCGAGATGCGGGACGCGTTCCGCTTGTTCGCACCGTTCGAAGGGGTGCCGAAGGTCACGGTGTTCGGCTCGGCGCGTACCCTCCACGACGATCCGCTCTACGTCCAGGCGCGTGATGTCGCGGCTGCTCTCGCAGCGGACGGATGGATGGTGGTGACCGGAGCAGGACCGGGAATCATGCAGGCTGCCGCTGAAGGTGCCGGCCCCGCGCTCTCGCTCGGCGTGTCGATCAGGCTGCCGTTCGAGGAGAAGGCCAACAGCCTGATCGCGGCGAGCGAGCATGTGGTGGCGATGAAGTACTTCTTCACCCGCAAACTCATGCTCATCAAGGAGTCCAGCGGCTTCATCTGTCTCCCTGGCGGATTCGGCACCCTCGACGAGATGTTCGAGCTGCTGACCCTCCAGCAGACCGGAAAGGCCGAGCCGACGCCGATCGTGCTGCTCGACGAGCCGGGAGGCACGTTCTGGAACGGCCTCAAGCGATTCATCGACGAGGACCTGGCGCCGACAGGGGTGATCTCCGAGGGCGACTTCGATCGCGTGGTCATCACCGACTCCGTCGAGTCGGCAGCCGCCGTGATCGCCGGGTTCTGGCGCAACTACGACTCGCTGCGCTGGGTGGGGGACTCGCTCGTGCTGAGACTGCGCGGAGAGCCGACGGACGAAGAGCTCGAGGATCTCAACGACCGGTTCGCCGGGATGCTGGCGAGCGGACGGATCGAACGGACTGCTCCGCGGTCGCCGGAGGTCGCAGACGACGATCTGCTGCACCTTCCTCGTCTCTCCCTGCATCTCGACCAGCGACAGGTCGGCAACCTGTTCCGTCTGATCGGCGCGATCAACTCGCTGGAGTCCGCTCCCGCGCTGTGATGCCTGCCGCGAATTCCGCCAGGTCGATTGACCGACCGAGAATGCGCTCAGCGGCGCGGTGCCCCGAGTAGTACGCGGCCCCCACGGTCGCCGGCTCGTCGCCCCATGTCGCCTCACCGGCGAAGTGCAGCACTGCGTCGACCGGCCCCGCGAGCTCGTCGTGGTCGTGGTGTGACGAGCCGACCGCCAGATGCGAGTACGACCCGTTCGAGAACTCGTCCTGTCCCCATCGCGTGATCCAGTGCGCGGTGGGGTCGCCGACGGCATCCGGGTAGAGGAACCGCAGGGCGCTCACGACGTCCGCGACGACCTCCTCATCCGACAGATCCTGCATCCGGCGGCCGAACGGGCCGGCGGCGAAGGTCAGCAACGTCGGGATCCCGCTGACCGCCGAGACGTCGTACCAGGAGTGCCAGTGCTCACCGGCCTCGCCGAGCGCCCGGAGAACGTAGCTGTCCTCGCGCCAGAAGCGTTCCGGGAACTGGATGAACACCTTGTTGAACACTCCCATGCCCAGTCGCGCGATCGGTCCGCCGACAGCGTCGGGCAGCGGAGGGGCGAACTCGATCGACTCCGCCTTGAGCACGCCGAGCGGCACGGTCACCAGCGCGTTGCGGGCCGAGAACTCTCCGTTCCGGGTCGACACGGTGACGCCCCGGTCGGTCCGCTCGATGCGGGTGACGACGTGACCGAGTCGGATGTCGAGACCGGCGGCGATCCGACGCGGGAGCTCATCGTAGCCGCGCGGGAAGATGACCTCGTCGCCGTCGATCGCATCCTCGTCGAGCCCGTGCGCGTCGAGGTCCCCGACCCATGCACCGCACTGCTCCTCGACGCGGTGACGGAAGAACTCGCGGACCTCATCGATGCGCTCCGGCTCGAAGCCCGAGCGGTCGAGCGCGCGCTCCGTCACATCCAGATAGGTGTCGCCGGGGGAGGACCGGGTGATCTCCTCTGCCAACAGTCGATCTGCTTGCTCGACATCGGCGACCCACTGAGAAGTGCTCGCAGGATCCATCGCCCTGCCCTCCCCGTCGAAGTTCTCGATCGGCCTGCCTCCGGCCTGGAAGCTGCCGACGGTGTACTCGAGGGTGGGGATGCCGAGCGCCTGCACGAGATCCCACAGCGGGGAGTCGTCGATGCCGTGGACCCACGACGCACCGCGATCGACGGGAAAACCCGCAGCGCGGTCGGTGTGCATCCTGCCCCCGACGCGATCCCTCGCCTCGAGGACGATGACGTCGGCTCCGGCGTCGTCGAGCATGCGGGCCGCCGTCACACCCGACATCCCTGCCCCGATCACGATGGTGTCGTACGTCGTCACTGAGTCCTCCTGCGCGCTCGGCACCGCGTCGGTGCGGCCGCCTCCGTGGCATCGGGCGGTGGGCACAGGGTATCGTGGTACGGATGTCGCGCGTGAACACCCGCGCGACGAGAGCTGAATAGGGAGTCGTCATGGATATCGAACTGAGTCTGCTGCGTGGGATCGAGAAGGAGAAGGCGATCCCCTTCGATGAGCTGGTCTCGATCATCGAACAGGCCATCCTGACCGCCTACTCCAAGCACGTCTCGGACGACGGCGCCACCCCCGAGGGGGTCCGCGTCGAACTCGATCGTCGCACCGGGCACGTCGCCGTGCTGCAGGTCGTCAAGGACGAAGAGGGCGCGATCATCGGCGAAGAGGACGCGACGCCGAATGACTTCGGACGTATCGCGGCCTTCGCCGCCAAGCAGGTCATCAGCCAGCGCCTGCGGGACATCGCGGATGATGTCGTGCTGGGAGACTTCAAGGACAAGGAAGGCGACATCGTCGCCGGCGTGATCCAGCAGGGACCGAATCCCCGCATGATCCACGTCGATCTCGGAGCCGTCGAGGCGATCCTTCCTCCGGAGGAGCAGGTGCCGGGCGAGGAGTACACCCACGGGTCGCGCCTCCGCGTCTACGTGACCAGCGTCGCGAAGGGTCTCAAGGGACCGCAGATCACCGTCTCGCGCACGCACCCCGGTCTCGTCCGCAAGCTGTTCGCGCTCGAGGTGCCCGAGATCGCCGCAGGTCTCGTGGAGATCGTCTCGCTGGCTCGTGAGGCCGGCCACCGCACCAAGATCGCCGTCCGTGCGAACGACCCGGCGATCAACGCGAAGGGCGCCTGCATCGGCGAGATGGGCCGACGCGTTCGTGCCGTCACCGAGGAGCTGGCCGGCGAGAAGATCGACATCGTCGATCACGACCCGGAGCTCGCCGCGTTCGTCGCGAACGCCCTCTCTCCCGCCAAGGTGACGAGCTCGTTCATCCTCGACGCGAACACCAGGGCCGTGCGTGCACTCGTGCCCGACTATCAGCTCTCGCTCGCGATCGGCAAGGAGGGGCAGAACGCCCGTCTGGCTGCCAAGCTCACCGGAGCGAAGATCGACATCCAGCCGGACAGCGTCCTGGACTGACCGCTCGCCACGTCCGACTCGCGCCAGCCGCGCGAGTCGGACGGGAACACAGGTGTAAGATGGAACCCGTACGAACGTGCGTCGGCTGTCGCACGCGTGCTCCCCGCGCCGCTCTTCTCAGAGTGGTGTCCCAGAACGACATCCTCATCCTCGATGAGCGCGCCGTTCTGCCAGGGCGAGGCGCGTGGGTCCATCCGACACCGGAATGCGTGGATGCCGCTCTGCGGCGCCGGGCTTTCGGAAGAGCACTGCGCGTCTCCAGCGATCTGGACACGCGGATCATCGAACAGCACCCACCAAGAAACAAAGGCTGAACGGCTATGGAAACAAAGTGAACGGCTCGAAATGAGACCCGTCCGCGACTAGTGGTCTGCCCTGTCTGGGTGGACCGACCCCAGACAGGAGAATTGTGGCTGGTAAACCACGCGTACACGAGATCGCCGCCGAACTCGGCGTCGACAGCAAGATCGCACTTGCAAAGCTCAAGGAACTCGGAGAGTTCGTCAAGAGCCCGTCTTCGACCATCGAACCGCCGGTGGCGCGCAAGCTTCGCGCTGCCATCGAGTCGGACGCCTCACTGAAGGGCTCCGCGGATGCGGCTCCCGCCGCAGCGAAGCCCGGTGCCGCCAAGCCCGGTGCTGCCAAGCCCGGTGCTGCCAAGCCCGGTGCTGCCAAGCCCGGTGCCGCCAAGCCCGGTGCCGGTGCACCGACACCCGGACCCAAGCCCGGGCCCAAGCCCGCGCCCGCGCCCGAGGCGCCTGCTGCCGCTCCGGCACCCGAAGCTCCGGCCGAGGCCGCCGCTCCGGCTGCCGCCACGCCGGCAGCTCCCCAGTCCGCAGACAGCGCAGCTTCCAAGCCCGCTGATGGCGGCGCACCCAAGCCCGGCGCCCCGCGCCCGGGCAACAACCCGTTCTCGTCCGCTCAGGGCATGGGTCAGCGGCCCAACGGACCGCGACCCGGCAACAACCCCTTCGCCTCCGCGCAGGGGATGGGCCAGCGCCCGACGCCGGGCAACATCCCGCGTCCGCAGGCTCCGCGTCCCGGCGCGCCGCGTCCGGGTGCACCTCGTCCCGGTTCCCCCCGTCCCGGCGCCCCGCGCGGCGGTCAGGGCGGTCGTCCCGGTGGTGCACCGTTCCAGCAGCGTCCGGGTGGACCCGGTCGTCCCGGCGGTGCCGGTGGGCCCGGTGCAGGTCCCGGCGCTCGTCCCGGTGGAGGCTTCGCAGGTCGTCCCGGTGGCGGTGGAGGTCGCGGTCGTGGTCCCGGTGGAGGTACCGCAGGTGCCTTCGGCAAGGGCGGCGGCAAGAGCAAGCAGCGCAAGTCGCGGCGGGCGAAGCGGCAGGAATTCGAGATGCGGAGCGCCCCGGTCGTCGGTGGCGTCAACGTCACCCGTGGTAACGGCGAGATCATCCGTATGCGCCGCGGCGCGTCGATCTCGGACTTCGCCGACAAGATCGAGACGCTGACCGGCTACACGGTCCAGCCCGGAACCCTCGTGACGATCCTCTTCAACCTCGGCGAGATGGCCACGGCCACCGAGTCGCTGGATGAGGCGACGTTCGAGGTCCTGGGTGCGGAGCTCGGATACAAGATCCAGATGGTCTCGCCCGAGGACGAGGACAAGGAGCTCCTCGAGGGCTTCGGTCTCAACCTCGAGCAGGAGCTCGAGGAGGAGAGCGAGGACGACCTCGAGATCCGTCCTCCGGTGGTCACCGTCATGGGTCACGTCGACCACGGTAAGACGCGCCTTCTCGACGCCATCCGTCAGACCAACGTCATCGAGGGTGAAGCCGGCGGCATCACCCAGCACATCGGTGCGTACCAGGTGTGGACGGAGCACGAGGGCATCGAGCGTGCCATCACCTTCATCGACACCCCGGGTCACGAGGCCTTCACGGCCATGCGTGCTCGTGGAGCGCAGGTCACCGACCTCGCGATCCTCGTGGTCGCGGCCGACGACGGCATCATGCCGCAGACGGTCGAGGCGCTCAACCACGCCCAGGCGGCGAACGTGCCGATCGTGGTCGCGGTGAACAAGGTCGACAAGCCCGACGCCAACCCGGCCAAGGTGCGCCAGCAGCTCACCGAGTACGGCCTGGTCGCAGAGGAGTATGGCGGAGACGTCATGTTCGTCGATGTCTCGGCACGTGCGAACACCGGAATCCAGGAGCTCCTGGACGCGGTGCTGCTCACTGCCGATGCAGGCCTCGACCTGACCGCCAACCCGAACAAGGCCGCTCGCGGTGTCGCCATCGAGGCGAAGCTCGACAAGGGTCGCGGTTCGGTCGCCACGGTGCTCATCCAGTCCGGAACGCTGCGCGTCGGTGACGCGATCGTCGCCGGGACGGCTTACGGCCGTGTGCGTGCGATGGCGGATGAGAACGGCGAGCAGGTCCTCGAGGCCTACCCGTCGCGTCCCGTGCAGGTGCAGGGTCTGAACTCCGTGCCGCGTGCCGGCGACGTCTTCATCGTCACTGAGGAAGACCGCATGGCCCGTCAGATCGCCGAGAAGCGTGAAGCTGTCGAGCGCAACGCGCAGCTGGCGAAGGCCCGCAAGCGCATCTCGCTCGAGGACTTCACCCGTGCTCTCGAAGAGGGCAAGGTCGAGTCGCTCAACCTCATCATCAAGGGTGACGTCTCCGGTGCCGTCGAGGCGCTCGAGGAGTCGCTTCTCAAGATCGAGGTCGACGACTCGGTGCAGCTCCGCATCATCCACCGCGGTGTCGGTGCGATCACGGAGTCCGACGTCAACCTCGCGACGATCGACAACGCGATCATCGTGGGCTTCAACGTCCGTCCCGACACGAAGGCGCGCGAGCGTGCACAGCGTGAGGGCGTGGACATCCGGTTCTACTCGGTGATCTACAACGCGATCGACGAGATCGAGAGCTCGCTCAAGGGCATGCTCAAGCCGGAGTACGAAGAGGTCCAGTCGGGTGTCGCCGAGATCCGCGAGGTGTTCCGCTCCTCGAAGTTCGGCAACATCGCCGGTGTCATCGTGCGCTCGGGAACGATCACGCGAAACGCCAAGGCTCGCGTCATCCGCGACGGTGTGGTGATCGCCGATGGCCTCGCCATCGAGTCGCTGCGTCGGTTCAAGGACGACGTCACCGAGGTTCGCACGGACTACGAGGCCGGTATCGGCCTCGGCAAGTTCAACGACATCCAGATCGGCGACGAGATCGAGACCACTGAGCTGGTCGAGAAGCCTCGCAGCTGATCGAGTTCGATATCTTCGGGCGAGGGTGCGTCATGCACCCTCGCCCGAAGGGTACGTAGAGGGAGAGAACAATGGCTGGTGAACGACAGGCACGTCTGGCCGATCGCATTCGTGTGATCCTCGCAGAGCGACTGGAGAAGGGTCTGCGCGACCCGCGACTCGGATTCGTGACCATCACCGACGTCCGCGTGAGCGGAGACCTGCAGCACGCCTCCGTGTTCTACACGGTGCTGGGCACCGAGGAGGAGCGCCTCTCCAGCGGTGCGGCGCTGACCTCCGCGACCGGCATGCTCCGCAGCGAGGTCGGGAAGCAGCTGAGCACCCGCCTGGTTCCGACGCTCGAGTTCATCCCCGACGCGCTGCCCGAGAACGCCGATCACATCTCCGCGCTTCTTCGCGAGGCGCAGCAGCGCGATGCCGACGTGGCGAAGCTCGCCTCCTCCGCCTCGCACGCCGGTGACGCAGACCCGTACCTGCGCCAGGAAGACGACGACACGCAGGCCTGAATATCGCGCCCTCGTCTGAGGGCGTGAGCAGTCTTGGTAACCTCGGCCTAACGGGCGGTCGCCCGTGGGGACTGGGGAGTTCAGCATCGACGTTTCGCGTGCGCAGGGGACAGCTTCGGTCGCACCGGCAGCTGTTGAGACGATTCTCGAAGAACTCCTCGAGCACGACCTGAGCTGCGCGCCGCATGTCGCGGCGCGACTCGCGGCCGAGCTGTCGGAGGACCCTCCCACGATCCTGGCCGTCGCAGCTCGTCTTGACGCGGCTCAACGGCAGGGGCTCAGGGCGCTCCCCTCACCGTTGCCGATGGTGTCATCGGTCGAGACGCTTTTCGCCCAGCTGGAGCTGGACGACAGCGACCGTGAGGTGCTCATCGCGGTGTCGATGCGCCTCGACGACAGGCTGGATCCGCTGGTCGGTTTCGCCGGTCGTTCTGCCGCGGAGCTCACCACAGGCCCTCTCGGAGCGCTCCTCGACATCCACGCAGGTCGCGTCCGTCTGTCCGACCCCCGCTTGGCGATCTGGTTGCGAGCGACGACGCCCTCCTCCGCGGCTGCTGCAGTGCACCTGCGACTCCACCGACTCTTCGACGAACGCGGCGAGCAGGTGGACGCCGACTGGCACAGCGCTCGAGCTGCGATGCACGGCGAACCGGTGACTGCCGGGGAGCTCACACGGATAGCCAGGGAGCATTCGGAGGCGGGACTCAGCGAGCGCGCCTTCCACCTCGCTGCAGAAGCCGCCGCCCACTCGAGCGGGGTCGAGCAGGACGAGGCGAACCTCGTCGCCGGTGTCGCCGCCATCGCGGCCGGGCACGCGGTCGAGGCGGCGCGACGGCTCGGAAGTCTCTTCCCCGGTGGCGACGAGCTCTATCGGCTCCAGGGGCTCGGCGGGCTGCTCGTCGCCGAGACGCATCTGCGCGGGTCAGTTCCCGAGGTTGACATGAGCGTGATCCGACCGGATCGCGATGACGCGGAGCACTGGTACTCCTGGGCGCGAGCTGCTGCCTTCGCCGCGATGTTGTGCGCCGAACGCGGTGACCGTCGCACGATGCGCTCGTGGCTCGACGCTCTCCGTCACGCGAGCGCGCGCGTCGAAGCCGATCGCGAACTCCGAGATCCGGTCGTCGCACTGGCCTGGCTCGTCATCGGCGACCGCGAGAAGGACGACGTTCGCGGGGCCGGGCCCCTCACCGGCGGCCTGTTGAGGGCTCTGCAAGCGGCGGTCGACGGGGACGTCGACCGGGGGCTGAGCCTGCTCGCCGCCGGTGACTCGCCGGTCGGCGTCGAGGTCGACCCGTTCGTGGCCGGCTTCGAGCTCAGTCCACTCGTCGCGGCGTACCGCGCGGTCGCCGAGGTGCTGCTCCTGATGTGGCGTGGAGACATCGGCGCCGCGCGCGACCGGATGCTTCGTGCGGCCGTCGAGCTGCCTGTGGCGCTGCCTTTCGCCGGGCTCGGCGTCGTGATCGCACGACGCCTCGATCTCGCGGTTCTCGGACATCTGGGGCCGTTCGCCAAGGCTCTCACCGCCGCGCTCCCGGCCCCTCTGCGCATCGATCAGCTGGTGGACCGGGGGATCGAATCATTCCTGTCGGGACACTCGGCCGAAGCCGCGGCGTGCATGCGGCTCTGGAGGGATCGCGGCGCTCCTCAGCCGACCCTGTCGGTGCCGGGGCTGGAGGAGGCGATCGTGGTCACGCATGGCGGATCATGGAGCCCGCAGCGGATCGAACCGCCCGAGATCGCTCTGGCGCAACGGCTGCGCGTGCAGATCACCAGCTGCTCGGACGACGAGTGGCGCCTTGCACGGCCGGTCGTGGTCGCCGCCGCACGGACCTTGACCTCGCCTTTCTCGCGCGGGCGGGTCGAGGCGATGATCGGCACGAGGTCCCTGATCAAGGGAGACGTGGGTCTCGGCCGAGAGCACCTCTCGATGGCACGGAACCTGCTCGAGGTCTCCGGTGCGACGGCATGGGCGAGAGCGGTCTCCGTGCGTCTGGAGCAGGTGGAGGCCTCCGGCGGAGCTGCCGCGAGCGGTGACCCGCTCTCCTCGTGCCGGCGAGTGTGGGAGTCGATGCTCACCGCTCGAGAGCTCGAGGTGGCGATGCTGGCGGTCGGCGGAGCTTCTAACCGCGACATCGCGGATGCGCTCCACGTATCGGTGCGCACCGTGGAGGTGCACCTCGGCCGGGTCTTCGTGAAGCTCGAGGTGAGGACCCGAGTCGAGCTCACGGTGCTCGCTCACCGCATCGGGCAGTTCGTCTGACGGGCGGGCTCAGCGGGGAAGCGACAGGAGTTCGCCATCGGCCTCGGCGAGGCCGTCGGCGATGAGCGAGTCGATCGCACGGTCGCGCTGAAGCGGATCGGGCCAGTCGGCCAGCACGGAGTCGATCAGCACCGGGGTGGGCGCGGCGGTCCGCAGCACCCGCAGCACGGCTCCTCGCGCCTGACGGTCAGAACCCTCGAAGGCGGCTTGGCGTCTGCGGGTGTCACCGGTCTCGGGTCGCCCTGCGGCCAGCCACGCGCATGTGTCGCTCAGCGGGCAGACGTCGCAGCGCGGCGAGCGTGCCGTGCACACCGTCGCGCCCAGCTCCATCGCGGCCGCATTGAACACGGCGGACTCTGCGACATCGGCGGGCAGCAGCGAGTCCATCAGCGCCAGGTCGCGACGCGAGGGCGGTCCCGGCTGCGCTTGGCCGAGGATGGCGCGCGCCATCACACGTCGAGTGTTCGTGTCGACGACGGGGTGCCGGTCGCCGTAGGCGAAGACAGCGACAGCCCTGGCCGTGTAGTCGCCGATGCCCGAGAGCTTGAGGAGGGCATCGATGTCGTTGGGGACGACGCCGCCGTGTCGCTCAGAGATCTCGATGGCCGCGCGATGCAGCCAGAGTGCGCGGCGCGGGTAGCCGAGGTTGGCCCACTGCTGCACGACCTCGGCGGGTGAAGCGGCGGCCATGGCCGCGGGCGTCGGCCACCGGGCGAGCCACGCCTCGAGGTGCGGTATCACTCGGTTCACGGGCGTCTGCTGCAGCATGAACTCGCTGACCAGCGTTCCCCACGCGCCGAAATCCTCGCGGAATTCCGTGCGCCGCCACGGCAGGTCGCGTGCCGCACCCCGGTACCAGTCCGCGAGAGGCTCGGACACCTCGGCGGGTGGATGCGAAGTCGAAGGCACCTCGTCAGCCTAGGCGAACACCGATCCCCCTGAAGAGCGGCGGACGGCGTCGACATGGGTCGCGACGGGCAGAGGGGAGTTCGAGCGCACCGTAGGCTTGAGAGATGGTCTCGCCCGGCATCCTCCTCGTCGACAAACCAGCTGGACTGACCAGCCATGACGTCGTCGCACGCACTCGACGTGCGCTCGGCACTCGCAAGGTCGGGCATGCCGGAACCCTCGACCCCATGGCCACGGGTCTGCTCGTGATCGGCGTCGAGGGCGCGACGCGACTGCTCACCTACATCGTCGGAGCGGACAAGACCTACGAGGCGACGATCCGACTGGGACAGACGACGGGCACGGACGATGCGGACGGCGAGATCCTGACCCGAGCCACGGCGGGGTCCTGGGACTCGGTCACCCCCGATCGGGTCGCGGCGGGGATCGACGCGCTCACCGGCGCGATCTCTCAGGTCCCGAGCTCGGTGTCCGCGATCAAGGTCGACGGACGTCGTGCGTACGACCGTGTGCGGGCCGGCGAAGAGGTCGTGTTGGCCGCTCGTGACGTCACAGTGTCGCGGTTCGAGGTTCTGGCGGAGCGTTCCGGTGACGGGTTCCTGGATCTCGACGTCGTCGTCGACTGCTCCTCCGGCACGTACATCCGTTCCCTCGCCCGTGATCTGGGGGCAGCGCTCGGGGTCGGCGGGCATCTCACGGCCCTTCGGCGGTCGCGAGTCGGCGACTTCGACGTCGCGGATGCCGTGACGGTCGACGGCGTCGTCGAGACAGCGCTGCTGACTCCGGCCGCTGCGGCCGCGCGGGTCCTGGATGTGATGCCGGTGTCGGCAGAGGAAGCGAGAGATCTGCGCCACGGCAAGCGGCTGGTCGGCCAGGCGGATCGCCTGACCGGCTCCCTCGCGGCTGCGATCGACGCGGACGGCGTCCTGGTCGGCGTCGTCGAGAGGCGCGGTGCCGATCTCAAGAGCGCCATGAACATGCCGGAGGCGGCTCGATGATCCTCTGGCTGACGATCGCCCAGGTGGCGGTCGCGACCCTGGCCGGACTGTTCTGCGTGTCACTCGGCCTGGCCGGACGACGTCCGAGCGACTACTCCGTCGGTGCGCTCGCGCTCGTCGAGCTGCTCCTCGTCGTGCAGGTGATCGTCGCCATCGTGGCGCCGCTGGTGGGGAACCCGCCGACGGGCGACCTGCTCGAGTACTGGGTCTATCTCGTCTCCGCGGTGCTGCTCCCCATCGGCGCCGTGCTGTGGGCGCTGATGGAGAGGAGCCGTTGGAGCACGGTGATCCTCGGGGTGGCGGCGCTGGCCGTCGCGATCATGATCTGGCGCATGCACGTGATCTGGACCATCCAGGTGGCCTGACCGGTCGGCGAGGCATCCGGGGCTTCCCGCCCGGATCTAGAATGGAGGACGCTATGAGCACCACCGTTCCCACCTCCCGCATGACCGGCATCGGTCGTGTCCTCGTGATCGTCTACGCCGTGATGGCGCTGGCGGCGACCGGGCGAAGCTTCGTGCAGATCTTCCGCCAGTTCGGCGAAGCGCCTCTCGCGTATGCGCTCTCGGCACTCGCCGCCGTCGTGTACATCCTGGCGACGTTGGCGCTCGTTCTCGCGAATCGACGCGGCTGGTACGCGGTGGCCTGGGTGGCGATCGTCTTCGAGCTCGCCGGAGTCCTCGTGGTCGGCTCGCTCAGCATCTTCTTCCCCGAGCTTTTTCCGCACGACACGGTCTGGTCGATG
>Ga0308171_1003461_pt1 | contig 14391 bp, 10 predicted proteins | sample PhyGR1_FD_202135 | JGI IMG/M metagenome (GOLD analysis project Ga0308171, IMG submission 202135) | Phyllosphere microbial communities from UC Gill Tract Community Farm, Albany, California, United States - DLSLSG.R1 | ecosystem: Host-associated > Plants > Phyllosphere > Unclassified | place: USA... | reverse complement strand
GCTGCCGCCGCACCGCAAGCCGATTCCGCTGGTCAATGCCAACGACCGCATCGGCGAGACCGCGCTGCGCTGCGACCCGGACAAGATCGTGGCCGTGGTGCGCACCAATGGCCCCGACCGCAACAGCCCGTTCAGCCCGATCGATGCCTGCAGCGAGCAGATTGCCGCGCACCTGATCGAGTTCCTGCAGCACGAAGTAAAGCGCGGCCGCCTGCCGGCCAACCTGCTGCCGCTGCAGTCGGGCGTGGGCAACATCCCCAATGCGGTGCTGGCCGGCCTGGCCAAGAGTGGTTTCCGCGACCTGGCCGCGTTCACCGAAGTGATCCAGGACGGCATGATCGAGGTGGACCTCTACGGCAACGTCAATTCGACGCACGTGATGGGCACGCGGATCATGAACGGCATCGGCGGTTCGGGCGACTTCGCGCGCAATGGCTTCCTGTCCGCGTTCCTGAGCCCGTCGACGGCGAAGAACGGCACCATTTCGGCGATCGTGCCGATGGCCAGCCATGTCGACCATACCGAGCACGACGTGTCGGTGATCGTGACCGAACAGGGCCTGGCCGATCTGCGTGGCCTGACCCCGCGCAAGCGCGCGCAGGTGCTGATCGACAACTGCGCGCACCCGGATTTCCGCGCGCAGCTGCAGGACTACTTCGACCGCGCCAGCCGCGAGAGCTACGGCAAGCACACCCCGCACCTGCTGCCGGAGGCGCTGTCGTGGCACCAGCGGTGGCTGGATACGGGCACGATGAAGGCCTGAGTATTACCGGTTCGCCGGGCATGGCCCGGCGCTACCCCGCATCGCATCTCGGTTTCGCCGGGCATGGCCCGGCGCTACCCCGCATCGCACCTCGGTTTCGCCGGGCATGGCCCGGCGCTACCCCGCATCGCATCTCGGTTTCGCCGGGCATGGCCCGGCGCTACCCCGCATTGCACCTCGGTTTCGCCGGGCATGGCCCGGCGCTACCCCGCATTGCACCTGGTAGCGCCGGGCCATGCCCGGCGGGTGTTCCGCATCAGGTGCGCAGGCTCGCCAGCGATTCGGCCTGGATGCGCTCGTAGATCTCGAACTCGTCGTTCACCGCCGCGCCCAGCGCCTGCTCGAAGGCCTCGCGATTGGCATGGGCGGCGTACGCGCGCTGCTCGCCGCCGCCCAGGTTCGACTGGAAGATGCCTGCGGCGCTGACCGGCAGGAAGTCCTCGTAGACGATCGGATCGGCCGTGGCCAGGCCTGCGGCGACCAGCACTTCGGCCGGCAGATCGGCCACGCGTTCCGGCGCGGCGCGGCCAGCGTCGGTCAGCTGGTAGCGGTAATACCCCAGGCCTTCCTGGCGCAGGGTGTCGTGGTCATCCGGGAAGCTGGCGAACACTGCCTGCAGGCGCTGCCCATAGTCGCCACCGGTGCTGCCCGCGCCGTCGGCATCGCGTGCCTGCGTCAACAGCTGGTCGTACAGCGCGCGGCCCTTGGCGGTCAGCGCCAGGCCGCGCTGCTCGATCTCGCCGAAGCGCGCGGTATGGGTACCGGCGTCGCCGCCCTCGTTGCCCGGGAAGTGCACCGCCTCTTCCAGCGCCTTGAAGCTGGTCTGCCGCAGCAGGATCGGGCAGGCGCGACGCGGCGGGCCCTCGATCACCGCCTTGGCGGCCATGCCGTGCTCGATCATCGCCGCCTGCGCAGCGTCGATGTCCAGCGTGCGCGGGGTCAGGTGGTTGATGTGCGGGCCACGGAAGCTGACCACGTCGGCCACCAGCCGGTGCGCCTTGTGCAGGGCATGGTAGGTCGGCAGGTCGACGGTGGCGTCGCCATGCCAGCGGAAGGTTTCCAGCGCCTGTTCGACGAAGCGCTCGGCATCGGCCTGGGTCAGGCCACCGTCACGCTCGGCCTGGTCGATCAGCGCCAGTGCCTCGTTGGTGAAGATGCGGCGGCGGGCGAGGATCTCGGCCGACTGTGCGCGTAGCGCCTCGTCTTCGATCAGCTCCAGGCGCAGCAGCGAAGTGAACACGCGGAACGGGTTCAGGGCCAGCGCGGCGGCGGTCAGCGGGCGGAAGGCGGTGGAATGCACCGGCACGCCGGCCACCGACAGGTCGTAGTAGCCCACCGGGTACATGCCCATCACCGCGAACAGGCGGCGCAGGGTTGCCAGTTCCTGCGGGGTACCGACGCGGATCGCGCCATGGCGTTCTTCATCCAGGCGGGCACGCTCGTCGTTGCGCAGCAGCTGCGCGGCCAGCGCCGGGTCCTGCGCCAGGACCTGCGTGTTGATCCGCTCCACCAGTTCCACCAGCGTGCCGTACAACGGCACTTCGGTGCGGTACATGCGGGACATGGCCTGGGCGAACAGGCGGCGGATCACATCAGGCGAAACGAAAGAGGCGCTCATCAGTCACTCGATTACGGGAACGGGGAACAGCTCGGACCCGTATTGTCGCCGGAGCGCGCGGCGGCGGCGATACGCAGAGCAACATGAAGAACATCGGTAGCGCCGGGCCGTGCCCGGCGGATCCCAGGGCCGCGCTACGCGCTCGCCGGGCGTGGCCCGGCGCTACCGCTTCAACTGCCGCCTCAGCGTGGCATCGAGGGTGATCGGCGATACGCAGAGCAACATGAAAAACATCGGTAGCGCCGGGCCGTGCCCGGCGGATCCCAGGGCCGCGCTACGCGCTCGCCGGGCGTGGCCCGGCGCTACCGCTTCAACTGCCGCTTCAGCGTGGCATCGAGGGTGATCGTCGATACGCAGAGCAACATGAAGAACATCGGTAGCGCCGGGCCGCGCCCGGCGGATCCCAGGGCCGCGCTGCGCGCTCGCCGGGCGTCGCCCGGCGCTACCGCTTCAACTGCCGCCTCAGCGTGGCATCGAGGGTGATCGGCGATACGCAGAGCAACATGAAAAACATCGGTAGCGCCGGGCCGTGCCCGGCGGATCCCAGGGCCGCGCTGCGCGCTCGCCGGGCGTGGCCCGGCGCTACCGCTTCAACTGCCGCTTCAGCGTGGCATCGAGGGTGATCGGCCGATCCCAGTGCTCGTAGCTGGCCACGATGGCGTGGCGTACGGCGCGGTAGTGCAGGTTCTGCGGCTTGGCCGGCATCCGCTTCACCACCTCGGCCCAGCCGCCCTCGGGATCCTGGCTGAAGGCACGCACGCTGTCGCGGCAGGTCTGGCCACTCGCCTTGGCCCAGAAGCAGGCGAAATAGATGTCGCCGGCCTGCCACTGGTGGGTGGTGGCCAGCGCGGCGATGTAGCCGCGCGGTACACCGGCGTAGCGCGATACCTCGTCGAGGAAGGCATCGGGGTAGCGCTCGGCGTAGTGGTTGATGTCGGCCAGCTGGGTGTCGACCCAGGCATCGCCGGTATCCACCTCGTAGGTCGCCGACCGTTCGGCGGTCTGCTGCGCCAGCACGATGGCCGGCGCCAGCAACAGGAACAACAGCAGCGCGCGCAATGGCAGTTTCATGCGTCGATTCTGCCGCAGCCGCCGCGCCGTGTCAGGCCGCGGCAGCGGCCTTGGCCTCGATCGTCGCCAGCGCAGCCGGCCAGTCCCAAGCGGTATCGGCGTTGACCATGCGTGGTTCGTCATCGGCCACGCCGTGCTGGGTCTCGTGCGCCCAGGTCACCGCGTACGGGGTATGGATGCCCCAGCCGCCGAGGGTGATCACCGGCTCGATGTCCGAGCGCAGCGAATTGCCAACCATCACGAACCGCTGCATCGGCAGGTCGAATTCGGCCAGCACGCGGGCATAGGTTTCCGGGTCCTTCTCGGACACGATCTCGATGCGCGGGAACAGGTCCGCCAGCGCCGCCACCTTGATCTTGGCTTCCTGGTGGAACAGGTCGCCCTTGGTGATCAGCACCACCGGATACTGCGCGGCGATGGCCGCCACCGACTCGCGTACGCCGTCGATCAATTCGACCGGATGGCGCAGGGTGTCATGGCCGATATCAAGGATGCGCTGGATGTCCTTGGCCTCGATCCGCTGCGAGGTGATCTCGATGGCCGCCTCGATCATCGACAGCGTCATGCTCTTCACCCCGTAACCGAACACGCCGAGGTGGCGCTGCTGCACTTCCAGCAGGTGGCGGGCGGTCTGGGTGTCGTGGACGTCGATGTAGCGCGACAGCAGGTCCAGGTAATCCTGCTCGGCCTTGCGGTAGTAGTCCTCGCTCTTCCACAGCGTGTCGTCACCGTCAAAACCGACCAGGCCGATGGCGCGCGAGGGCGCAGGCGTGGAGGTGTTCATCGCCCTAGGATACAGGCGCGGCGATGACGAAAAAAACCCGGGTGGCCGAAGCCACCCGGGTTGCCCATGCACCGGTTGTCCCGAATTCAACCGTGGATCAGCGACCCTGGCCCGCCGCAGTGCCACCCGCGCCGGCACCCGCCTGCTGGGCGGCCACGTAGGCCTTGTACTCGTCGGCGCTCAACTGGCCGTCCTTGTTGGCATCAGCCTGGTCGAACACCTGCGCAAGGCCCGCATTCACCTGCGACTCGCTCTTGCTGATGGTGCCGTTGCCATCGGTATCGATGCTGGCCCACGTCTGGCCACCGCCATTAGCCTGCGCCGAGGCTGCTGCGGCCGCGTCGGTGGCCTGGTCTGCCGCCTGGCCTGCCTGTGCCGCCGCCTGCTGCGCCTGCGCCGCTTCGTTCTGTGCATGCGCGGCCTGCTGCTTGGCCGACTGCGCCATCGCCGGGATGGCCAACACGCTGCCGGCGGCGACGATCAGGGCGATCAGGGGCTTGCGGTTGCGAATAGTCATCTGGGGTGTCTCCTGAAGGGTGGTAGTGCGCGGTCGTTGTCTCCGCACGGCACCTACCCTGCCACCGCGTTTCTGAATCGATTTTGCGCCGCGATTCCCTCGAACACGCACGGTTAACCACTGCCGCAGACGCATGCGTTAGTGCGGTGGTTAGTGCGAAGTGAGCAGGTAGTAAGACGAGCATTCGGCGCTGCAGGATTTAACCGGCAGCGAACGAAAAACCTGCGTCAGTCGACGGTTTTTTCCGATGACCGCGAACTGAACAACACCCATCCCAATGCAACACCGGAGAGCGCACCGGCGATCTCCAGAACCACGCGGCTGCCCAGCTCGTTCGGATCGTGGATGGTGGACAGGAACAGGCGCGCATACAGCGGAGACTCCAACCGCACGATGCCCATGTAGAACAGCTTCCAGGCATCGATGCCGGTGGAAATGATCACCGCGATCACGCACGACCACCCAATCGCATGGCCCACGGTCCAGTGCAGCAGCCGGCACAGGTGGTGCCACAGGAAATACACCAGCAGGCCGACCAGCAGGGCGATGAGACCCGCCTCGAGCGTACCGAGCAGGCCGAAATGCAGGGGAAGGTTCATCGGGTGGGGACGCAGGAGAAGGCGGCCAGTGTAAGGGGTATCGGCAGGGCTGCGCCCTGTACCTGCAGAGGCCAAGGCGCAAGCAACGGCAACGGCCCAAGCAACAGCGGGCATTCCGTGGGATGGCGGGGCGGTGTCGGATTGCGGGGACGCCGCAACCGGACCCACCCCGCCATCCCACGGAATGCCCGCCGTTGCTGTTGCTGTTGCTGTTGCCGTCGATTCGGCGGGTGCAGGGCGCAGCCCTGCCGACACCCCTTACCGCACTGGCACGTCGTAGGCGGTACCGGGGTCCGGCTCGGGCTGCAGCGTGTAGTGCCACCACTCCTGTGCATAGTTGGCAAATCCACGCCGTGCCATTGCCTGTACCAGCTGCTGGCGGTTGGCCCTCTGTGCATCGGTCAGGCCGGACGTCTGCGTATGCGCGCGCGGACCGAAGAAATCGAAGTCGGTGCCCATGTCCATCGGCGCGCAATGACCACTGCGGCAATCCAGCAGCCCCAGATCCACGGTGGCACCACGGCTGTGGCCGGAACGCTCGGCGATGTAGCCATCGCTCAGCAGCTGCGGCTTGTCCAGATCCGGATACTGCAGCGCCTTGCGCGACTGTTCGTGCGGATCACTTACCCAGGCCATGAACGCCTGCACCGCGCGCACCGGGCGATAGCAATCGTAGAGACGCAAGCCAAAACCCTGCGTGCGCAGGTCGGCTTCCACAGCGGCCAACGCCTTTGCCACCGGCGCCAGCAGGTAACACGCGGACGCCTCATAGCCGGGCACGCGCGCAGCGGTGAAGTTGTTGGCACCGGCGTAGCGGATGTCCATCTCGATACGCGGCGAAAGCGTACGGATCTCCACCAGTCCCGCCGCAGTGACGTCAGTGGCGGGCGCAATGCGCGGCGGCTCAGCGGCGTGGGCCGCTGCTGCCAGGGCAATCGCCAGTACGAGTGAAATGCAGGTCCTGGAAGTCATAGCTGAAGTCGATCTCCGGATCGATGGCGCGCAGCTCCAGCGTCGGCGTGTCTGCGCCGGGATTCAGCCACGCGTGCGCCGAGGGCTCCAGCGTATCCCACTGCAACAGCCAGCGCCCTTCCAACTGCTTCACTGTTGCCTGCAGCGCGGGCGATTTGTCCACGCTGAAGCGCAGGCCATTGCTGGTGGGGCATAGCGAGGCGGGGCCCAGCCAGGGATCGCGGTAACGCCCCTGCCATTGCGCCAGATCGGTGGCGGCGGCCGGTTGCGCGGCCCGGGTGGAGGGCGCACGACTCCCCGTGGCGGCGCGCGCGGCCCGATCGGCCGCCAGCGCGGCCAGGTAGTACCCCACGGGTTGCGTGTCTTCCGGCGCGGTGAACTGTTTCAGCGTCGACTGCATCAGCGCGCTACGCGCGTCTTCGGCTTCGCCGTTGAACAGCATCACTACGCCGACCTTGCGATCCGGCAGCAGCGCCAGCGAGGAATACATGCCCGACAGCGTGCCGGTGTGCGCAACCTTCCAGTGCCCGTCCATATCCGATATCCGCCAGCCCAGCCCATAGCCGTAGAAGCGGGCGTTGTCCCACTTGCGCTGGCGATCGCCCAGCGGCATCGGCATGTGCAGCGTCCACAGCATGCGGCGTTGCTCGGCACCCAGCCACCGTGGTGCCAGCGCCGGGTCCAGCAGCACCTGCATCCAACGTGTCATATCGCGCAGCGAACAGCGGATGCCCCCGGCCGCCATCGACGTCAGGTCCGGGCTGCGCGTTCCATCGGCACCGGCCACCACATTGCGGCCATCGCGACGCACATGCGGTTGCGCGACATTGCCGACCTGCTTCACCGACCATGCGCCCACCTGGCAACGGGTCATCCCCAGCGGTTCGAATACCCGCTCGCGCATCAGCTGGTCATAGGGCTTGCCACCAGCGGCCGCAGCCACCTCACCGGCAACGACGTACATCAGGTTGTCGTAGGCATAACCGCTACGGAAGCTGGTCACCGGCTTCAGGTGTGCCAGCCCGGCGATGATATCGGCGCGGGTGAAGGTGTTGGGCTCGGGCCACAGCATCAGGTCACCGGCGCCCAGGCCGAGGCCGCTGTTGTGGATCAGCAGATCACGTACCTGCAGGTGTTCGCCCACCCACGGGTCGTGCATGCGGAAGGCCGGCAGGTGGCGCTGCACCGGATCATCCCAGCGCAGCTTGCCCTGCTCCACCAGCGTGGCCAGCAGCGCGGCGGTCATCGCCTTGCTGTTGGAGGCGATCTTGAACAGCGTGTCTTCGTCGATGCGGCCGCCATCACCGCGCGCCCCTTCGGTGTGGCGATAGACCACCCGGCCGTCCTCGACCACCGCCATCGCCATCCCCGGCAGATGTTCATGCTGGACCACGAAGTCAACGTCGGCGTCCAGGCGTGCCGTATCCACCGCCTCTGCTGGGGCGGTGGCGGCAAGCAGCGCGGCCAAGGTCAGCAGGCGATACACGGCCGGTCTCCATCGGCAGGGCCGGGCGACGCCCGGCCCTGCACATCCTCGTCGATCAGAAGTTCCAGGTCACCACCAGCTGGGTGTAGCGCGGCGCCTGCCAGCGGGTACCGGTAGCAAAGGTGTTCTCGCGGTACTGGCCAGGCTGGGCTTCGTAACGCTGATGCACGTTGATGGTCTTCTGGTTGTTGAAGATGTTGTACACCGACAACCGGGCACTCAGGTCGATGCCCTCCACCGGCAGGCGCCAGGTTACGTTCGCGCCCATGGTCCAGGTCCACGGCAGGCGACCGAAAGCACCACGCGGGCTGTATTCGAACTGGCGTTTGTCATAGGGGCCGGAGCAGTTGGCCACGCACAGCCAGCCGGTGCCACCACCGCTGCCCTCACTGGAGGTGCTGCCACCTGCGATCGAATCGTTCGGCCACATCACGCCATAGGCGGTGATCGGGCCGCCGGACTGCACCTGCAACGTGGTGCCGAACGACCACTGCTTGTTCAGCGCATACGCCGCGCGCAGCTTGAGCTGGTGACGGAAATCATTGAACAGCACGCCATAACGTTCATTGGTAGCCGGGTGATCCCAGAACTGGACCATGCCGGTGTCGCCGTAGTTGGTATCGGAGTTCACCGGCCCTTCGAAATTGCCCTCGCTCTTGGACCACAGGTAGGACGCGTTGAGCATCCACTTCTCGTCCCATGCGCGATCAATCTGGAATTCCAGCGCCTTGTAGGTACGCTTCGGCTTGGAATAACCGATCACCTCGCCGCTGCCGCCCTTGCGATAGCCGCTGTTGGCGGTATCGATGGTGATCCAGCCTTCGTTGGCGCAGCCGATGCTCTTGTCGCCCCAGATGGTCAGGCTCTCGCCCGGGTTCGCGATCGGCCACAACGTGCTCGGCGTCGGTCCGCACGGTGTGTAGTTGATGCGGATGTCATCCAGTGCGCGGGTCATGCGCCGGTAGGTGGCATTGACGCCCCACGACCAGGCCTGGTTGATCATGTTCTGGAAACCCAGGATGTACTCGTCCTGGTAGACCGCTTTCAGGTCCTTGTCCACGCTCTGCCGCAGGTCGGCACCACCGGTGTTCATGCGGGTGTCGGTCGGCCCGATCTGCTGGCCGATTACCGGCGCCATGTACGCCGAACCGGTAGGCGAGGTCTTCCGTTCCCAGCCCTCAAGCACGTAGTAGCTGTATTCGTCGGTCAGGCCGCCGGCGAAATTGACGTTGATGTTGTTGGTCACCGGCAGGTAGTAGCGACCCGCGTTGCCGAACAGCTTGGTGCTGCCATCGCCCTTCATGTCCCACGAGAAGCCCACTCGCGGCGCGATCAGATCGTCCATCTTGATGAACGCTTTGCCGGCGGCGGTGCGGTTTTCGAAGCGGTCCCAGCGCACGCCCAGGTTCAGCATCAGGTTCGGGGTGATGTTCCAGATGTCTTCCAGGTAGAAGGCATTGGCTTCGGTCTCGAACTTGCCGCCGGATTGCCGGTTGCGCGCACGCAGCATCTCGGTAACACCGGCCGGTACGTAGGCATTGGCGCCGTCCCACACCTCATCCCCGGGACGCGCCACATAGGCGGTGTAGCTCAAAGCAGTCGGCCCGGGATAACGGGTGGTCTGGTCGGTGGTCATCAGCTCGCGGTCAACGCCGAATCGCAGCAGATGGTCCCCCAGCTGCCATTCGAAATCCAGGCGCGCCACATCGCGTGTGTCATCACGTTCGGCCACGGCAGTGCCGGTCGGATGGCAGCCTGCGCGCAAACCCTGCAGCTTGGACAGACGGGTGCCATAGGTGCTGTCGGTGAACACCGGGCTACAGGCCTGGTCCAGCGACGAATTGGTGAACGCGCGCTGGTTGTTCTGGCCAACCATCGCGCGCGCGGTGAAGTTCTGTCCAAAGTGGCCGGTGTAGGTGGCTGACCAGTTCTTGCCGCCGGTCTCGGTGATCGAGTCACCGCCCCAGTCGCCGAGCCGATTGTCATCCCAGTCGTAGGCGTAGGACGCATTGGTGACATCGCCTTCATCGGAGAATGCCAGCAGCGCCAGGCTGTGATTGTCATTGATGTTCCAGTCCAGCTTGGTGCCCCAGAACCCATTGCCGGACTTGTTCTTGAACCAGGTGCTGCCATCGGACGAGGTATTGTGGCCGCGGTCGTTGCGGTCCTCGTACATGGCGAACAGGAACAGCTTGTCCTTGATGATCGGCCCCGAGCCCCAGACGTTGGTCTTCAGGAACGAGTTGTTGTCGCGGCTGCCATAGGAATGCGGCGTACCGTCGCGATGGAAATGGTCACCGCCGCTTGAGCGCCCTGCGCTGGGCTCGGCAGTGACTTCCACGCCGCCCTTGAACTCGTTGCTGCCCGAGCGGGTGACCGCATTGATCACGCCGCCAGTGGAACGACCGAACTCGACCGAGTAGCCGCCGGTCTTGACCTGGAATTCATTGAAGAACGCGAACGGGGCCGTGCTGAAGCCGCGACGCGTGTACATGTCGGTAACGTTGAGGCCATTGATGAAGACCGCGTTCTCGGCCACCGAAGAGCCGGCGAAGGACAAGCCTCCAAACGAGGAGTTGCCGCCGACCACGCCCGGGGCCATCAGTGCCACTGCGGACAGATCCTGCGCCACCGGAAGCCGCGAGATTTCCTGCCGGTTGATGTTGAATGAGGTCTCGGTGGAATAGACGTCCACCCGGTTGATCACGCGGGTACCGACCACCTGCAGTGCATCGAGGTTGGTGACGCCACCGCCACTGGCCAGGTTGACGGTCGTGGTGCCGCCGACAGCGACGCTCACCGCCACCTGTTCGCCCAGTGCCTGGCCATCGCGGCTGAGCTGCAGCCGATAGTCACCGACCGGCAGCTGGCCGAGGCGGTAGCTGCCGTCGGCACCAACGGTGACCGTCCGGGTCAGACCGGTGCCGGCATTGACGACGGTGATCTGGTCGCCCGCGGTGGCGCGGCCGGCAACGGCACCCGACACGTTCTGGGCCATGGCGGTGGTGGGCAGCATGATGCCCAGACACGCGCCGAGGGCGACGCACAAGGCCGCCCGCTTGATGTTGTAAGCCTTCATCCCCTGCTCTCTCCTGCAAGAATTGAATGGTGGTGGGGTGGTGTGTCGCGCTAGCGTTGCCCGGCTGGCAGTACCCGCCACTGGAAGTCGTAGCTCCATTGGTCGAAGTACAGGTTGCCGCCTGACCACTCGGCCTCGCCGCGCTGCGAGTCGACCGTTTCCGAGCGGTAGTGCTGTTTGGCCGGCACGAACGCCTGGCCGAAATCGTCGTTGAAGGCGATGCGGTAGCCATCGAGGCCACCGAGGTAGAAGTCACGCAGTGCGGGCGTGTCGCTGGCCAGCGCACCGGTGGTCACATCCATCGGCAGCCAGCCATAGGGCGCCAGGTAGACCTGGCCCCAGTCGTGCAGGTTGTTGTAGCCGCTGCCATCGTCGGAGAACACCATGCCCGACTGCCAGCGCGCGGGTATGCCGTTCATGCGCAGCAGGGCGATCAACAGCAGGGTCTGCTGCCCGCAATCGGCATGGCCGGCGCGCAGCGCGTAGTCGCTGATGTTGCTGAGGGTCGAGTACTCACGTGCACCGGCCCAGGGAATGCGGTCGACCGCGGCGAACAGCTTGCGCACCACTTCATACGGGCGTGTCTCGCCCTGCAGCACCTGGTCGGAGAACAGCTTCAGTGCCGGGGTGAAGCGCACGTGCGGCAGCTGCTCGGCCAGATAGGGCTTCAATGCCGGATCATCCGGCGTGCCCTGCACTTTCGTCGCATCGATTGGCGTGTGGCGCGCGAAGATCGTCACCGCATAGCGGATTTCAAAGTGCGTCGGCTGCCCGGCCACCGCCTTGGCTTCCAGGTAGGCGGTGCGCTGCTGGGTGCTGGCCGGGGCGATTCGTGCCTTGCCTGGTGCACTGCCGATCCACTGCACGCGCTCCTGCTGGCCGGGAATCTCGCGCGGGTACGGAATCCAGGCACGTACGGTTTCGCCGGCCGGTACGGCATCCGCCTTGACCGTCAACGATTGAGTGAATTCGATGCGCTGCGGCAGCACCGATGCCATGCCGCTCTGTCCGGCGGCAGCAACCACACGCGCGTGATGCGCGTTGAGCACCTCGTTGGGGCCCGGCGCCGGCATTGGCGCATCCGCGCGGCGGCGTGCACGCGCTTCATCGCTGAGCAGGAACAGGTTCGATGGTGCGCGCTTGAAGTACCAGCGCGCGCCATCGATGTCGAGATGCTCGATCAGGCCAAGCTGGTCCCAGCGCGCGAATTCCTCGTCGGTCAGGTCGGGAATCCAGCGGCGTACCGCGGCTTTGGCAGCGGCTTGGTCAAGGGAGAAATCCAGTTTGATGCGGCGCATGCGCTCGCGCTGGAACGCGCTTTCGGCAGCATCACCTGCGGTCGCCAGCAACGCATCGGCATCGCTGAAACGACCGCTGTCGACCAGATCGATCAGCTGGGTTTCCCGTTGGCGTTCAGTGGCGCTGCGCGGATCCGCGGCCGGTGCCGCCGACGCCCACAGCAGCAGCGCAGCACACAGGCCGGCAGCGGCAGGCAGAGACGGTTTGCGAACGGCAGGATCCACAGCGACACTTCCCAAGCGCGGGTGGTAACGGCTGTGTAACACGGGCTGGAAGACCGGTCAATAATTTATTCTTGCTTTCGGGGCCGAAAGGAATAAATATTCCAACAGGCATTCGAGGAGGGTGTGCAGCGCATGATCCTGGCTTCCCGCGAACCGCGTCGGCACTGGCCGCACCGGTTGACCTTGGCACTGGCCCTGGGCCTGCTGGGCGCATCCGCATTCACCCAGGCGGCCACGCCTGTACCCGACCCCGGCGCCCCGCTGCCTTACGTGATCGGCCTGCACGAGGCCTACCTCACCGCAGACTATTGGGCGGCACGATTGGACAATGCCGACGCACCTATCCTGGACCGCGCGCAGATCGATGCGCAGAACGCACGGATGCGCGCGCAGGACAAGCACATCCAGGACATCGCCACCTTGCCTGCGCAGCTCAGCGCGGCACAGGTGCGCGACAGCATCGGCGCGCTTTCGAGCTGGCCCACGCGGGCGCTGTATGACGACAAGGGCCGCGCCATCGCACCGGACGTGCGCAGCGCGATCGAAGCCAACCTCGATCTCGACGCAGTTCCGGCGCAGGTGTCGCCGGACTACGCCCTGGTGGTGAAGCGCGCTGCGCTACGCACGTTCCCCACTCGTCAGCGCGTTTTCAGCACCGTCGGCGACACCGACATCGACCGCTTCCAGGAGTCGGCGCTGTTCCCCGGTGACAAGGTTGCCGTCGTCCACCGCAGTGCCGACGGCCGCTGGCTGTTCGTGCACAGCGAGCGCTACAGCGCATGGATCGAAGCCGACGCGGTGGCCAGCGGTGACAGGGCCACGGTGCTCGGCTACGGCGCGAAGGGCCCGTACCGCATCGTCACCGCTGCCACCGCGCACACCGCCTACACACCCGAAGAGCCGCGCGTCTCGCGCCTGCAGCTGGACATGGGCGTGCGCCTGCCGGTGTTGGCCGACTGGCCCGCCGCCGAGCCGGTGAACGGGCAACAGGCGCACGCCTCGTGGGTGGTGCAGCTGCCGGTGCGTGAGGCCGATGGCCGCCTGAAGCTGGTGCCGGCGCTGCTGCCGCGCTCGCAGGACACCGCCGCCGACTACCTGCCGCTGACCCCGCGCCTGCTGCTGCAGCAATCGTTCAAGTTCCTGGGCGAGCGCTACGGCTGGGGCCACGACTACGACACCCGCGACTGCAGTGGTTTCGTCTCCGAGATCTACCGTAGCTTCGGCGTGCTGCTGCCACGCAATACCAGCGCACAGGCGGTCAGCCCCGCGCTGGACCGCCTGCCGTTCGCCCCCAAGGACGGCAAGGCCGTGCGCGACAGCGCCGTCAGCGATCTGCAGGTGGGTGACCTGGTCTACATCCCCGGCCACGTGATGATGGCCATCGGCCACGTCGATGGCCGCACCTGGGTGATCCACGATACCGCGGGCGGCAGCTGGTTCGGCGCCGACGGCAAGCGCGTGCAGGCCCACCTCAACGGCGTATCGGTCACCCCGCTGGAGCCGATGATGTCCAGCGACAGCGTCCGCTACATCGACCGCATCACCAACATCCAACGCCTGCGTGCCAAGAACCCCTGAATGAAGATCACCGCCATCGAACTGGGCATGCTGCGCGTGCCGCTGAAGACCCCTTTCAAGACCGCGCTGCGCACGGTGGAAACCGTGGAGGACGTGGTGGTGCTGATCCGCACCGACAGCGGCCACACCGGCTACGGCGAGGCGCCTGCCACCGCGGTGATCACCGGTGACACCCACGGCTCGATCATCGAAGCGATCCGCCACTTCATCGCTCCGCGCCTGATCGGCCAGGAGGTGGTCAACCTCAACCGCCTGTGCACGCTGGTGCAGACCGCGATGGAGCGCAACACCAGCGCCAAGGCGGCGGTGGAGATCGCCCTGTACGACCTGTGGGCGCAGCTGCATGGCGCGCCGCTGTACCAGATGCTCGGTGGTGGCGACCCGGTGATCACCACCGACAT
>Ga0308171_1003451_pt1 | contig 14414 bp, 14 predicted proteins | sample PhyGR1_FD_202135 | JGI IMG/M metagenome (GOLD analysis project Ga0308171, IMG submission 202135) | Phyllosphere microbial communities from UC Gill Tract Community Farm, Albany, California, United States - DLSLSG.R1 | ecosystem: Host-associated > Plants > Phyllosphere > Unclassified | place: USA... | reverse complement strand
GTTCGCGGCCGATCAGGCGGGTGCGGGTGGCGTTGCCCTTGGCGCGATGATAGGCCAGGGCGATCTTGAGCGCCGTATCCACCGCTTCCGAGCCGGAGCCGGTGTAGAACACGTTGGCGAAGCGGTTGCCGGTATAGGCCTTGAGGCGCTCGGCCAGTTCGAAGGCGCTCGGGTGGCCGAGCTGGAAGGAGGGCGCGTAGTCCAGCGTGGCCACGGACTTCTGCACGGCCGACACGATCTTGGGATGGGCGTGGCCCAGCGGCACGCACCACAGGCCCGCAGTGCCGTCCAGGATGCTGTTGCCGGCATCGTCGCGGTAGTGCATGCCTTCGGCGGACACCAGCATGCGCGGCGCGGCCTTGAAGTTGCGGTTGGCAGTGAAGGGCATCCAGTAGGCCGACAGGCCGGAGGGATGCGTTTGGTCTTGGCTGGACATGGCAGGCACCGTGAAAAAGGGAAATTTCTGGAAAAAATCGGGAGTGCTTGATTATTGCCAGACAGCGCCCGTATTGTTAGCTACACTTTTGATTTTCGCTGGAAACTGTATTGGTCTGTGGGGCAAACTGTATTGCTCCGTCCGGTGAGAAGCGTGTACTTCGCTCACGCTGGCTGGTTCTTGGGTATCACTGTATCCATACGGGATACGGCCTGATTCGGGTAGTTCGGACGCAGCATGACAGTGACCAATACAGTTCAGGATTTCTGCTTACACTTTGGGGGATGGGAGCAATGCACTCGCCGGTCCGCCCGATACACTCTGAGAAAGGACGCCATGGCCAAGCCCGCCAGCGCGCCGCTGCAACTGGATTTGAAACGCAAGACAGCCGCCCGCCTGGTGGAGCAGGTGACCGATGGCCTGGCTGGCCTGATCGAGTCTGGCGAATTGCGCTCCGGCGAGCGCCTGCCTTCGGTGCGCCAGTTCGCGCAGCATCACGACATCGGCTCTTCCACCGTGGTGGAGGCCTATGAGCAGCTGGTGGCGCGCGGCATGCTGCAGGCCCGGCGCGGGGCGGGGTTCTTCGTGGCAGCGCGGGCCGGGCAATCCGGGGCGCGTGCGATGTTCGTGCCGCCCGAGCCGGTGATCGACTCGGCCTGGCTGCTCTCGGAAATGTTTGCCGATGAGCGCGTGCCCATCAAGGCCGGCTGCGGCTGGCTGCCCGGCAAGTGGCTCAACGACGAAGGCCTGCACCAGGCCGAGCGCCGCATCATCCGCTCGCCCGGTGCGCAGCAGGTCGGCTATGGCCATCCCTATGGCTACGCCCCGCTGCGCCAGCTCATCACGCAGTTCCTCGGCCACTGGGCGCTGGAGCTGGGCATCGAGCAGGTGCTGACCACGCACGGGGCCACGCAGGCGCTGGACCTGATCATCCGCACCATGACCCAGCCGGGCGATACGGTGATGATCGATGATCCCGGCTACTGCAACCTGATTGCGATGCTGCGTCTGGCGGGCTTGAACGTGATCGGCGTGCCGCGTACGCCTGGCGGGGTGGACACGGACATGCTGGAGACGCTGGCGCGCCTGCATCATCCCAAGATGTTCTTCACCACCAGCGTGCTGCAGAACCCGACCGGCACGTCCTACACGCCGGCCTGCGCCATGCGCGTGCTGCAGACGGCCGAGCGCTATGGTTTCTGGGTAGTGGAGGACGACATCTTCCGTGAGCTGGGGCAGGCCACCGATCCCATGCTGGCTGCGCTGGATGGACTGCAGCGGGTGATCTACGTGGGCAGTTATTCCAAGACCATCGCCCCTTCGCTGCGGGTGGGCTACATCGCCTGCCAGCGCGAACTGGCGCGGCAGATCGTGCATACCAAGATGGTCCTGACGCTGACCAATTCGGAGATCAACGAGCGGCTGGTGCACAACGTGCTCACCGAAGGCCATCACCGGCGCCATGTGCAGACGCTCAATGCGACGCTGCTCAATGCCCAGTCCACCCTGAATGCCAAGCTCACCGAGGTGGGCCTGACGCCCTTCACGGCGGCGCGCGGCGGCATGTTCAGCTGGGCCACCATCGAGGGCTGCGAACTGTCAGCGCGCGAGATCGCGGACCGGGCACGGCAGAAGGGTATCTGGCTGGCGCCGGGGGATTTCTTCCACCTGTCGGCACCGCACAAGACCAGCTTCCGCTTCAATGTGGGGTATGCGGATGTGCCGGAGTTGTTTGATTTTTTGCGGGGCTTGTAAGACCTGGCTGCTGAGGATGCAAACAGATAAACGACCAGACAAGGAAAACATTTGGCTTACGAACTTCATCTCCAACGACAATCATCTCCACTGACCATTGCGGAGTGGCGTGCGGCAGTGAGTCAACTGGATAGTGTCAGGCTTGCTGACGGCGAGGGGAGTGTGGTGAATCCTTCCACCGGGGAACGCATTGCCTTGGCCCATCAGGAAGGTAACGCAGAGATCCGTTTGGCCTCGGGCGAATGGGTGCCATGCTTCCGGTTCGCGCGTGGCCAGATTTCATTCAAGGCCACGGCCGATATTGGGTCGGAATCAGACCCCACACATATCGCGGCCTCCGAGCTTGCTGCGATTCTGGAGGCCGAGATTGTCGGCGACGAAGGTGAAATCTACCGTTGGTAAAAGGGGCGCAATCGATGCAAATAAACGCGATTCACTTCTGGAAATGCTGAACGCACTTTACCAGCGGCAAGAGCACATCGGCAGCGCCGAGAAACGCGCTGGGGCAGCCTCACGGAGATGATGCGCCGGGCCTGGGCCGCAGCACCCACCCCGTGGCCCCCACGATCAGCAAGCCACCCATCCAGCCCTGCAGGGACATGTGTTCCTTCATCCACACCACCGCGATGAGCGCCCCCCACAGCGGCTCGCTGCCCATCAGCAGGGCCACCCGTGACGCACTGGTGCGTGCGGCCGCATGGTTCTGTACGAAGAAGGCCACGATGGTACACAGCAAGACCAGAAACGCCATCGCCCACCAGAAGGAGGCGCTGGCCGGAAGGGGCATCCAGCGCTGACCCGGCAGCACCGTCATGAGTACCAGCGATCCCGCCGTCATGACACCCATCTGCACCGCCGTCAGCGTGAGTGCGGGCAAGCCGAACCGCAGGCCCTGGCGGCGTGTCAGGCACACCATCACACCGCGCAGCAGTGCGGCCAGCACCATCAGCGCATCGCCCCAGCTCAGGTGCGAGAGCGTGATGCCGTCCTGGAATGCCAGCAAGGCAGCCCCCACAAACGACAATGCGCACGCAATCAGCGCCGAACGCTCTGGCCGCTGGCCCAGCAGCAGCCACTCGCACCACGGTGTGAAGACGACGCACAGGCTGATCAGGAAGGCGGCATTGGAGGCCGTCGTCAACGAGACGCCGACAGTCTCGCAGATGAAGATGGCCAGCAGGACCACGCCCAACAAGAGCGCCCCTGCCAGCGATCTCTTCCACGCGGGAACGGAAGTGATGCTGCGCAAGGCGGGGACCAGCAGGAGAAACGTCAGGCCAAACCGCAGCACCAGGAACTGCAATACCGGCAATTGCTCCGTGGCGATTTTCGCGGCGCTGTAGCTGCCGCCCCAGATCACGGCGACCAGCAGCAGCGCCCATTCAACAGGATGGAGTCGCAGCAGGGTTGCCGGCCGGGCGGCGGCGTGCAGCAGGGAGGTCTTGTTCATGAGGTCTCATCGTGGTGTTGGACGAAGCTGGTGTATTGTCTTGGGACCGATGAGACCTGACTAGCCGGGAACGAAGAACAGGAGTTGTGCCGCATGAGAACAAATGAGTTGGCCGAGGTACTGCATGAGCTGGTCACGTTCGTGCAAGTGGTGGACGCCGGCAGCTTTTCGGCAGCGGCCCGTCAGCAGGGCATGACGCCCTCGGCCGTGAGCCGCCAGGTGGCCCGGCTGGAGAAGATGATGGGTGTGGCGCTGTTCCAGCGCACCACGCGACAGCTGCGCCTGACCGAAGCCGGACTGGACGTGCTGGAGCACGGACGCAAGATGGTGGCCGCCGCACGCGCCACCTTGCAGGCGGCTGAAGGCCATGCTGGCGCGCCCAAGGGGCTGGTCAGGATGAGCGCCCCCAAGGCCGTCTCCCGCCATCTGCTGCAGCCGGTGCTGCTGCAATTCCTGGCCCGCTATCCGGACGTGGATGTGCACCTGATGGTGGTGGACCGGGTGGTCGATCCGCTGCGTGAAGGCGTCGACCTGGTCATCCGCCTGACCGATACGCCGCCGCCAGGCATGGTGGCGCGGCCATTGCTGCCGGTCAGCCAGTGCCTGCTGGCGAGCCCGGATTATCTTGCAAGCCATGGCGCGATCCATCACCCGGAAGACCTGATGAGCCATAGTTGCCTCACGCTGGGGGAGGAGGAACGCGATAATCGCTGGCGTTTCCTTTCCGGCACCCAGGCGGCAGAGATCATCGTGACAGGACGATGTGCGGTCAATCACAGCGAAATGCGGCTGGCGGCCATTGAAGCCGGCCTGGGCGTGGGGTGTGTGCCGGATTTCGTGGCCAGGGAGTCCTTGGCGGCCGGGCGTGTCGTCCGGCTTTTGCCGGAGTGGACTGTCGATAGCAACTATCAGGGCGTGGCCTATCTGCTTTTTCCGGCTTCTCGCCATATCGCGCCCAAGATGCGGGTGCTCATCGATTATTTGGTGGAAGCGTTGCAGGCGCGCGCCACGGACCAGGAGACGGCTTGAATGGACACCGCGATCATGCTCCGGACATCTCGCCTGACCCTGAGTTCACCGTCGCATCAGGATGCGCCCGAATTGCTTGCCTACTATGTGCGCAACAGACTCCACCTGAAACCGTGGGAGCCGGAAAGATCCGGCAGCTTCTTTACTCTGGACAGCATGGAAAAACGTATCCACGACATGGCCTGCGCAATGGACGCCGGACACGCATTGCACCTGGTCCTGCGCGACAACGCGACCGGTGCCATGGTGGGCGAGTGCGGATTCACCAATATCGTCCGCGGCCCGTTCCAGGCCTGCCATCTCGGCTTTTCACTCGATCACGCAGCGCAAGGCCGGGGCCTGATGCAGGAAGCGTTGTCGCAGGCCATCGGCCATGTCTTTTTGCAGCTTGGCCTGCATCGCATCATGGCCAACACGCGCACCGAGAACAGGCGCAGCCAGGCCCTGCTGCAGCGCCTGGGGTTCCAGCAGGAAGGGCATGCGCGTGACTATCTGAAGATTGATGGCCAATGGCGGGATCATGTCCTGCATTCTCTGATCAATCCGGCGGACCGGCGGCACTTCAATCCCGATCATTACCTGCAGACCGAGGCCGGGCGCCATTTCACGATGGAACGCAATGCCGCTGCCTGGGAGCGCCTGTACAGGGAGCTGGCAGAGTCGCTCAAGGCAGCACCCCGCGAGCTCGTCATGGTGATGGGCGTTCAGGGCTCGGGAAAATCAACGTGGGTCGGCAGACGGCTCGCATCGCCGCAGCAGTGCATTCATGTCGACGCCACGTTTGCCACCGCGCAGCGCCGTGCGCGCGTGATCGGCATGGCGCAGACGTGCGGCGTACCTGTCTCGGCGGTATGGGTGCGCGTCAGCCTGGCTACTGCGCTGGCCCGCAACGCGAATCGCCCCAAGGACGAAGTGATACCGGATGACGCGATTGCCAACGTCTTCCATCTTTTCGAGCCGCCGTTGCTGGCGGAAGGGTTTGCTGCGATACAGATCTTGGATGAAGCATTCAATCTTGTGCAGGAGGTGCGGGCCACGGCTGAAGAGGACGCTGTCTTTCGTCTTCAAGCCCCGGACCTGCGCGGCCTGCGGCGCGAACGCGTGCGCATCGTGCGTTGGCTTCGGCAATGGCTCCCCGATGCCGAGGTGCGCGAAGTCGGCAGTACGGCGGTGCCAGGTGTGATTGGAAAGCAGGATCTGGATTTTGCCGTCAAGGTGATGGCGGACAAGTTCGAGGAGGCGAGGACCACGCTCGACAAGCATTTCGCCCGCAATCCCGATCAGCTATCTGACGACTGTATCCAGGGATACAAAGTGGCGTCTTCCGTGGATCTTGCGCTGCAACTGATCGTCCGCGACAGCGCTTACGACATGTTCGATGCCTTCCTCTGTCTGCTCAGGCAAGATGCGGCGCTCAGAGCTGATTACAATCAGCTCAAGAGGCAATGGGATGGACAACCCATGCAGGCTTATCGGCAGGCCAAAGCAGCCTTCATTGCCCGGGCACTCTCCCTGTCCAGATGCTGATTCATCACTACTGCAGGCGCAGTGAGAGATGTTTTGGAAGCCGGTGCTTACCTTGCCGGGGATTTTCGATAAGATGACGGCCATCCATTTTCGCGGACCCTGCCTCATGCCAACGCTGAATGAAGGAGCCAAAGAGGCTCGCCGAACGATCAAGCAGTTTCAGCAGTATCTCAATTCGCCACGCCTGGTACCCGATCAGTGCTACCGGATGTCCAGCGCGACGTACCCGCTGGTGTGCCACGTGAATCAGATCACGGCGCTTTACCTGAGCAAGAATTACTGCGTCATTCCTTTGTTCCTGCAGCGGGCGTACGAGCAACTCGGCAGGAGCACACCGGAGCGAGTCAGCGAACCTTATCGCGGGCTGGTTCATGATTATCTTGCGCATGTGGCGCAGTTCATCCTTGCTTACGATTGTCTGGCCGCTGATGAAAGGCACTTGGTGGAATTCATTCCCAAGCAATTGCTGGCTGCCGTACCGGGCCCCTTGCCCGAAGACCTGATGGTTCCAGGGGAGTTTTGACATCACATTTCTGGCCGTTGCCAAGGATTTTCACCATGACGTTTTCTGCACCAAGCCCCATCCGCGCCGTCGTCTTCGATTTCGGCGGCGTGCTCTTCGACTGGAACCCGCAGCACCTGTATCAGCAGCTGATCGCCGACGAGCAGCAGCGCAACCATTTCCTCACGCACATCTGTTCGCCCGACTGGAACGTACAGCAGGACGGTGGCCGCACGCTGGCGGAAGGGACGGCGGATCTGGTCCGGCAGCATCCCGAATACGAAGCACTGATCCGTGCCTTCTACGGTCGCTGGACCGAGATGCTGCGCGGCCCGTTGCCGGAGGGCGTAGCGCTCTTGCGCGAACTGCATGCGCAGCAGGTGCCGGTATTCGGCCTCACCAACTGGTCGTCGGAAACCTATCCGCATGCGCGCGACCACCACGATTTCATGCAGTTGTTCCTCGATATCGTGGTCTCGGGCGAGGAGCGCTGCATCAAGCCCGAGCCGCGCATCTACCAGATCGCATTGGAGCGCTATGCACGTCACCTGCCGGGCCTCAAGCCCGAAGAGCTGGTCTTCATCGATGATGTGCAAAAGAATATCGATGGGTGCCGGGCGCTGGGATGGCAGGGCATTCATCACGTGGATGTGACTGCTACACGGGCTGCATTGCGTGCGCTTGGCGTACCGTGCGAGGCCTGATCCGCGGTTCAGGAAAACCGATGTCTCACCGTCGCCTCCTTAATGTTCCTCGTCATCGCCAACAAGAACTGGCCACCCGTTTTGCGTGGTTGCCGCGCGTTCATGAAAACGAGATAGGCCCGGAAGTCCATGTGATCTCGGTGTCAGTCTTCGACCATTGGCTCTCGCCAGAAGAAGCTTGCCAATTGCTGGAGGCGGTCTCTCCCGACGAGCGCAAGCGCAGGGATACGCTCATGGAAAGCTTCTGCAAGAGGATGATCGCCGATACGGAGGTGCTGTCGTACGCGTTGCGGGGACGGAAAAAGGACAGGCTTGTTTTTCGCACCTTCAACTCAAGCGATGCGCTGACGAACTACTGCAGGCCGAACGGGGCCAAGTCGTTGGGACATCGTGAGTGGCATGTCGTGTTGCCGGAGCTGGAGTGCGCGTTCTTCGAAAGCTGGGATGACACCTGCCACTTCTTTTTCGTGACCCCGGGCATAGAGGAAAAAGCGATGCATTGGGCCGCGCAGAGCAAGGTTCACATCTTGCGCCATACAGCCAAGGCAGCGATTTCGCACATCTGAGTCCTGCGGAGGCGTGCTGCAAGAACGCTTCCGCCAGATCGATTTCTTTTCGCAGGTGCGGTGTCGGGGCCATCAGGTAATCGCAAACACTTCCACCACACCACTGAGCCGCCGCGCCTGCGCCTGCAGTGCCTGCGACGCTGCTGCGGCCTGTTCCACCAGCGCCGCATTCTGTTGCGTGACCTGATCCATTTGCGAGATCGCATGGTTGATCTCGTGGATCCCCTTGCTCTGCTCGGCGCTGGAATCGCTGATGGCCCCGATCACCGACACCACCCGGTCGACGCTGGAGACAACATTGCTCATGCTCTCTCCCGCCCGGTTGACCAGCGCACTGCCGCTGGCGACCTTGTCCACCGAGTCGTCGATGAGCGTCTTGATCTCCTTGGCTGCCGACGAACTGCGTTGCGCAAGGCTGCGCACTTCCGACGCCACCACCGCGAAGCCACGACCTTGCTCGCCCGCGCGCGCGGCTTCCACGGCTGCATTCAGGGCAAGGATGTTGGTCTGGAAGGAAATGCCGTCGATGACGCTGATGATGTCCACGATCTTTTTGGACGAGTCCTCGATGGCCGCCATCGTCATCACCACATCCTTGACCAGCTGTCCGCTCTCGGCGGCCACCACCGAGGCTTCGGTGGCAAGCCGGTTGGCTTCGCCGGCGCTGTCGGCGTTCTGTTGCACCGTCGCCGTCAGCTGTTCCATCGCCGAGGCCGTCTCTTCCAGCGAGCTGGCTTGCTCTTCGGTGCGCGAGGAAAGGTCGAGATTGCCCGCAGCGATCTGGCTGCTGGCCGTTGCAATGGCATCCGTGCCGGAGCGGACTTCCCGCACGATCTCGCGCAAGCCGGCGTTCATGCTCTTCATCGACATCATCAGGCTGTTGGGAAGACGGCTGTCGGCATCCACCTCGCTGCGCAGGTCGCCTTGCGCGATCCGTGCCGCCAGCGCAGCGGCCACCGCCGGTTCTCCACCCAGCTGGCGCAGTACGCTTCTGGTGATGAGCACGGCAGCCACGATGCCGCTTGCCAGGGCCAGTACACCAAGTGCGATCAACAGCCTGCGCGCGGCCGCATAGACGGCCAGCGCCTCGTTTTTGGCATCGTCGTTGAGCTTGTCTTCGAATGCTGACAGCTCGGCCAGCGCCTTGCGGCGTTCTGCCTGCATCTTGCCCAGCGGACCGTCCAAGATAGGCTTGAGTTCTTCACTCTTTTGCGCCTTGGCCAACTCGATCAGGCGCGAGACGACGGGCAGAATTTCCTTGGTCATCTTCTGGATCGCCACGAGGGAATTCTTTTCGGTCTCGGTGGTTTCTTGCAATTCCGTAAAGAGCTTGGCCAGTGCCGCTTCCGCTTGCGCATAGATGGTGATCTGCCGTTGCAGATTGTCGGCGTTGAGTTTCATGTCTTCCGGGGTCGTCGCCAGTCCGATCCCGCGCGAGGCCAGCGACTGCTCATAGGCCGCTGCACGCATGGTCGAGAGATGCAGGATCTCCACATTGTTGACTTCGGTGATGGACAGCAGTTGCTGGTTCACATCATCCAGTTTTTTCAGCGAGATGCCGACAATCAGAAGCATGAGCACGAGCACGCCACCAAAGCCGAACTTGAGGCGCGAAGAAACCGTCAGACGGGTGAAATCCATACACACTCCAGTGAACACTTGCAGTTATTCGTAGTACGTTCCCGACGCCACCCCATGCAGGCAAGGGTGGACGATGTGGCGTTCTGATGCCACAGGCAACGTCGGGAAGTGCGGATCTTGATTCAGTGGAGTTGGGCGATTCCTGTGGGAACGCCGCCCGCCGTGAACTAAGGATGAAGACAAGGGATGCTGTTCTTTTCCCGGCGGGCCGGCCGCCTTCCCCGGGAAAACCGCACACTGTAGAGCAAACGCGCTTGTTTGATTAGCACCGAAAACTTAACGGCAGTCTTCAGAAAAACCGCCCAATGGACGGGCTGCGTCAAGCAGGGAAGTGTGCCAGGACAAGATTGGACGGGGGCAGAAGAAGGATGCGATTGCGCCGTGACACGGCGGATCGGCAACCAGAGGAGGGGGCGAGGAGAGACAGAAGGTGCCTGCCGCGCAGGCTTGCGTGCGGCAGGTTTTGTCGGAGGACTGGACGAACGCCGGGTCAGTCGCAGCGGCCGGTCTGCAGATCACATTGCGCCAGCCCGTTGTCGGCTGCCGCAACGGCCGCGCCCGACGAGGCCGTTTCTTCACGCAGATAACTCGCCCACTCTTCCGGCTGCCCCAGCCAGCGCCCGGTATCAAGCACTTCCAGCGTATCGCCCCGCTGCAGCACGAAGGTCGGGAAGCCGCGGCCGCCTACATAGTTGAGCAGTTCACGGCTGGCCTCGATATGATTGGCCAGCTCTTCCTGTTCGATCCGCTGCATTTCGCCAGTGAAGGCAGCGGGCTCGATGCCCAGCGTCTGCGCCAGTTCGACCAGCGTCGCCACTTCGGAGATGCGCCGCCCTTGCTGGTAATGCGCACGCTGGATCGCCGCCAGCATGTCCAGTCCTGCGGCCTCGCCCTTGAGCGCCTGTACCGCCAGCACGGCCGCAATCGGCGGGGCCGAGTCGAAGACCGCTTCGGTATCGCGCAGCAAGCCATTGAAGTAGGGTTCGCCAAACGCCTGTCCGGTCATCTGCGCGATGCGCTGATCGTGCGGCATCACGTAATCGCGCAGTTGCGCATCCACGCGTCGACGGTTGCGGCCGGCCATCATGCCGCCGCTGTGCGCCTGCACCGGCAGCACTGCGCGGGCCGCCGCCACCAGCGGCGCGGCACCGTAGCACCAGCCGCACAGCGGATCGTGGATGTAGTGAAGCACGGTCTCGTGCGGGGCAGCGGGGGTGGTCATGATGCAATTTCCTCTTGAGTGAATCGGCACAGGGCCTGACGTTTTCTGCACCGTCAGGCCCGGCAAGCGTAGTGGATCAGTAGCCTACCGTGAAACGGGCACGCACGTGCTTCGGCTGTTCCAGCTCGTCCAGCAGGGCCACGGCGTAGTCCTCGTAGGAGATCCAGCTCTTGCCATCGGCACCGACCAGCAGTGCATCCTGGCCCAGGCGGAACTGGCCGGTACGCTCGCCGGCGATGAACAGCGCCGAGGGCGACAGGAAGGTCCACTCCAGCTCGGTCTCTTCACGCAGGGCATTGAGGAAGTCACGGCCACCGGACGCCTCGGGCATGTATTCAGCCGGGAATTCCGGGGTATCGATGAGCGCCTTGCCCGGTGCGATCTCCAGGCTGCCGGCACCGCCGACCACGGCCAGACGTTTGACGCCGGCTGCCTTCAGGGCCGGCAGGAGGTCGTCCGCACCGAAGGCAGTAAAGCGGCCACTGGAGACGACCACGTCCGCGCCCTTGATGGCGGTGGCCAGGGCAGCTGCGTCCTTGACGTCAGCCGAGACGGCAGTCACGCCGGTACGCTGGGCGATCTTGCCGGCGTCGCGGGCAATGGCGATGAGGTTGTGGCCGCGGCGCAGGGCTTCGTCCACGATGCGGGTGCCGACGTTGCCGGAGGCGCCGATGAGTGCGATTTTCATGGTGTTTCCTTTCTGATGGAGAGGGAGGACAAACAGCTTCGGATCAATGCAGTTCAGATCAGGGCCACTTCATTTCGCCCTTGATGACCTTGGCGGACAGCTCCAGCGAGCCGGTATCGCCCAGGTCAGGATAACGCTGCTTCATGGCGGCAATCAGGGCATTGCCGTCGGCGGCCTTGGCGGCTTCCTGGTCGAAGGCCTTCAGGTAGTCGCGGGTGAAACGCACCGAGGCGATATCCAGCGGCGCACCGGCGGCATAGTGGCCGGGCACGACGACGGCCGGCTTGAGCTTCTCGATGCGGCCCAGCGTGCCGAGCCAGTCCAGGCGCGACTTCATGCTTTGCGTATCGGCCACCCATACGTGGATGTTGCCGGCCACCACCACGCCGCCAACCACGGCCTTGAGCGAGGGAATCCAGACGAAGCTGCGATCCGGCTGCGGCCCGTCCAGGCCGACGATTTCCAGCTTGCGGCCTTCCAGCGTCAGCGTCTTGCCCTTGAGCACTTCCGGCGTGATGGTGGCGCGGGGCGCGTTGTCACCCAGCTTGGGGCCCCAGTAGGCCAGTTTGCCGGCAGCTGTTTCCTTGATGTGTTCCACGGTCGGTGCGGAGGCCACGATCTTTGCGTCCGGGTAGGCGGCGTGCAGGGCTTCCAGGCCGAAGTAGTAATCCGGGTCGCCGTGGCTGATGTAGATGGTGGTCAGCTTCTTGCCACTGGCGCGGATCTTGTCCACGACCTGCTGCGCTTCGCGCTGGCCGAATTGCGCATCGACCAGGATCGCTTCGCGCTCACCCGTGACCAGTACCGAGCTGACCGGGAAGATGGCTTCTTTGCCGGGATTGTAGATGTCGAGCTTGAGCGGGGCGGCGGCCTGGACGGCCGCGCCCGAGAAGGCCAGCAGGCCGGTGACAGCGATGGCCAGCAAAGGACGCAGCAGGCGACGGGTGGAAAACATGGCGACTCCGGAAAGAGGTGGATGGGTGTCAGGAGCAGCCATCATAGGATCGCTTTTGATTTCGAAAAACAGCATAATCGATCACAGTTTGTTTCTGAAATCGTTCAAATGAAAAAGGAGCCCCAATGGATCGCCTGATGGCCATGCAGGTCTTCGTGACGGTGGTGGATGGCGGCAGCCTGTCGGCAGCGGCCGAGCAGCTGGACTTGTCGCGGCCGGTGGTGTCGCGCTACGTGGCCGAGCTGGAAGACTGGGTCGGTGCGCGCCTGCTGCATCGGACCACGCGGCGGCTCTCGCTCACGCCCGCCGGCAATGAATTGCTGCCGCGCTGCCGCCAGATGCTGGAGTATTCCGAGGACATGCGCCATGTTCTCGATACGCCCGATGAAACGCCGCGCGGGCTCCTGCGCATCACGACCAGTACCTCCTTTGCACAGACCCAGCTGATCCAGGCCGTGGTCGAGTATGGCCGCCGCTATCCGGGGGTGGCAGTGGACCTGCTGGCGCTGGACCGCACCGTGAACCTGGTGGAAGAACGCATCGACCTGGCCATCCGCATGACCAACCGGCTGGAACCCAACCTGATTGCGCGTCCGCTGGGGGTCTGCCACTCGGTGATCTGCGCCACGCCGGATTACCTTGCGCGCCATGGCATGCCGCGCAAGGTGGAAGACCTGGCCTTGCACAATTGCCTGACGCATTCCTATGTGGGGCGCAGCCTGTGGCAGTTCGATCCGAAAAAGAAAAAAGCCCGGGCGGGCAAGGGCGCTGCCGCCGCGAAGATGAAGACGCAGACGCAAAGCGTGGCGGTGGGCGGCACGATCAGCGCCAATGAGGTGACGGTGTTGCTGCAGGCGGTGCTGGCCGGCGTGGGCATCGGCCACATGCCGGCCTATACGGTGGCGCCGCTGGTGGCCAGCGGCCAGCTGGTGCAATTGCTGCCCGATTACGAGCCTTTGCAGCTGGGCATCTATGGCGTGTATGCCTCGCGCAAGCACATGCCGGCGACCTTGCGCACGATGCTCGATTTCCTGGCGCAGCGTTTTGCGGGCCTGCCGTTCTGATCAAGGGTGATCAGGGCGTGATGCTCAGCAGCTTGTGCACCAGTTCGGAGGAGGTGGAAGCGGCGAACTTGCGCATCAGGCGTGCGCGATGCATTTCCACCGTGCGCGGGCTCAGTTCGACCTGGCGGGCGATGAGCTTGCTGGTCTTGCCTTCCACCAGCAGTGCGGCGATCTCGCGTTCGCGCGGGGTCAGGCCAGGTGCGATGGGGCGTTTTGCGCTGACATCCTCGAAGGTCCAGATGCCGGCCGCGTGCGGGTTGTCGCGGTTCAGTGCATGGCCGGTGACGTGGCACCAGAACATTTCATCGTTGGAGCGCTTCATGATGCGCTCGTCCGAATAAAATCCCTTTTCGTTGAGAATCGGCACCAGGCGCAGGCCAGTGCGCTCGAACTCGTCGGCGGTGGGGTAGATCTCCTGGAAGGAAGTCTGGCGCAGCGCATCGACCTCATAGCCGAACATGTCGGCCATGGCCAGGTTGGCCTGCTGGATCACGCGATTGTGCGAGACGCACATGCCGATGGGCGCGTGCATGAAAACCTGTTCGAAATCGATGGGAAGTGGCTGGGTCATGAGTTGCTGCACTGGTTGGCTGGTCCCTCGCAACTGGCGGGACCGTCTGTCTGACGGTACCATGCTGCATTGCGCCAGGTATTTTTACCGTATTGTATGGCCTATTTCAGCTGCCCTATGATAATTGGCGCTATTTGGAGCCGAACGGGGCCCGGCGACGTCTGCGGACGTTGCGCAAGAGAAGCCCCTGCGCCCATCCCTGTTGAAGCCGGCATGTCCGCCGGCCCGCTTGCAACCCTGCTCGCAAGACAAGAGCCGAAAGGAGACTCGTGAACAAAGTGTATCCAGACGCGGCCACCGCGTT
>Ga0308171_1003449_pt1 | contig 14434 bp, 11 predicted proteins | sample PhyGR1_FD_202135 | JGI IMG/M metagenome (GOLD analysis project Ga0308171, IMG submission 202135) | Phyllosphere microbial communities from UC Gill Tract Community Farm, Albany, California, United States - DLSLSG.R1 | ecosystem: Host-associated > Plants > Phyllosphere > Unclassified | place: USA... | reverse complement strand
GGCGGCGAGATAGTCGTCTGGCCACTATCTGGTGATGCCCCCAGCGGTACCGAAGCGATTCGCCTGCCGACGAACGCTATATTCGTTCTCACCCTCAATGCGAGATCAGTGATATAGTCAACGCGACGAACGATTGGGAAAGCAGAATGCGTATCTATCGTTCTGTCGAGGGAAGGAAACGGCCATGATCTCGCGCAGGCACCAAACGGCAGCGTTATGGAAGGGCCTGGCGGCTGGCGCCTTTGCCGTGCTGATGGGCCTGCCCGCTTCCGCTTCTGCCCAGGAATATCAGAATTTCGAAGTCAGGCCGGATGGCCGTGGCGGTGCGCAGGGAACGATCGGCGGGCGCAATTTCGAGGTCTACCGCAATTACGACCGGCCGCCGGCAAGTCGCAGCAACTCAACCGATACCCGGCGTGAGTACCGAAACGCTGTGCCACAGCGGACATGTATCATAGATGCCGAGGGCCGCACCCGCTGCAAGTAAGCGCAAACTCACCGGTTTCCCCGCTGTTCTATCTCGCTTTAATAAAATTGGATTTCGCTAAAAAGCAATCTATCGACTTAAACGGCCCGCAACGAAGGGTCGCTATGTTGCCATGCACAAGAGACAACAACCGGGCAGAGGCAGAGACAGAGACATGGCGAAGAGACAAATCCGTCTGGCAAAGACTTTGGCAGTTGCCGTCAGTGTGGCGGCAAGCATCGCGACAATGGCATCGGCCGCCCCGCTTGCGGGCCTGGCGGAGAACCCGACCGCATCGCGTCCCGGCCTGTTCATGACGACAAGCCGCCCGACAATTGCACCCATCGCCTTCGCAAAATTTTGCGACGACGCCGCCGACCAATGTGTCCGGATTGGCGATCGCGACACGGTCGAACTGACCAAGCAGAAGCGCACGGAACTCCAGCGCATCAACGCCGAGATCAACACATCGATAATCTATACAAGCGAAGCGGACGGACAGGACGAATGGAATCTGAACCCCGCAAGCGGTGACTGTGACGACTACGCGGTGACCAAGCGGCAACGCCTTCTGCGCGCCGGCTGGCCCTCGGGCGCCCTGCGCATTGCCACCGCCCGCACCCCCACCGGCATAGGCCACGCCGTTCTGGTCGTCAGCACCAGCCAGGGCGATCTGGTGCTGGACAACCGCACCAACGTCGTCAAACCTTGGAAAGCGGTTGACCTGAAATGGATCAAGATCCAGTCACACGAAGACCCGCGTGTCTGGCTGAAACTCTAGGTCTATCGCGCACAGGATAGTCATTTTCGAACAGGAAAGGGGCGATCCGTTCCTCTTCAATTGCCGCGGCGCGCCTTGCGAAAATCGACACCGGCTTTCGCAATTCCCTGCCCCGGATAGCTTTGTCGGCAGGGCTTTGGCGGATGCCGCAGCCGTTGCATGGACCCAGGATTTACGGGCTCTGTGGCGTTGGCTTTCAACACTCTTGACCTCGTGCAAGAGAGACAGTATCGGCATCTATGCCTAAAGTGCTCAACTGGATTCGCGGTCGTAAACAGCCAGCCCCCCGCGACGACCGGAGGCGGCGCAGAATAGACCTCGGCGACAAATCTCCGTCTTTTCCGATCTATGCCATTGGCGACGTCCATGGCAGCCTCGATCTGCTTTTGCAGGCGGAACAGAAAATCCTTGCCGATCTCGCAAGCAATCCATCCCCCGCTCTGGTTATTCTTCTGGGCGACTATGTCGATCGTGGCCGGGATTCCTGCGGTGTTCTCCAGCATCTGCTGCAACCACCGCCGGCGCCCCTGCGCCGCATCTCGCTTTGCGGCAATCACGAACAGCTCTTCAGCGATTTCCTCGAAAATCCGCAGGACAACATGCACTGGCTGGATTTCGGCGGCCGCCAGACGCTTTTATCCTACGGGGTCGATATCAGCTACTTCATGAACAACGGCCGCCTGCGGCTCCAGCCGTTCAGGGATGCGCTGATTGGCGCGATCCCGCAGGCCCATCGGCAACTTCTAGCCAGCCTGCCTATCTGCGTCCGCATGGGACCCTATTTTTTCGTTCATGCCGGCCTTAAACCCGGGGTGCCGCTTGAGGCGCAGACCGATGAGGACATGTTGTGGATCAGGGAACCCTTCCTGTCGGAAGGGGCGGGACTGGACCTTCTCATCATTCACGGCCATACGCCGGCGCCGGAACCACAGACAGGTCCGCAACGGATCGGCATTGACACCGGAGCGTTTACAACGGGCAAGCTGACTGTCCTCAGACTTTCGGATGCTGGCTTGCACCTGATCTGATGAGGTAAGCGATCGGTCTATTGTTCCGGAAACGGACGTCGTGCGTCCGAAAGAAGCCGCACCGTAATGCACGTTTTCACGCGCCCTTGAATTGCCGTTTCCATGTTTCGATTGCGTCAACAGGCAACTTGATTGGCGGCGCGTCGCTCCCGGAAATCCAGTTCGACATTCTGTCGAAATCCTTGCGATCCATTGTCGGCAAACCAGTATCCTTGGAAATTTCCGTGGCCCGGTTGTCGACTTTGACGATAAGGGCGCGGCGAAATTTCTGCATCGCGCGAATGCCACCATGCAGTCGCGTGCCTACGAAATCCACATCCTCATTATCCAGAAAATGATTATAGGCTGCAAGAGTCGGATCAATGAACTTCAACCCGGAAATATTCATCGAAGCCAGATAGGCCGTATCTTCGCGTTGCTGCGGCCAGAAATAGACGGTGTCGTAACGATCCTTCAAAATTTCGATCATTTTTTTGTCTTCCTCCTGCCGATTGAGATAGAAGGTCAGCGTGGTGACTACAGAGGAAGCCTTGCCAGTGGGAATGGATTTGCAATGTTGCGGGTCAAGTCTCCACATGGTGGGGCATGAGGTGTTCAGAACCTGTTTCCCCATGGATCGTAGCTTTTCAGCCGTATAGTTGTCACGCACCGCATGTGTGAATTTATCCGAGAGGATTTTCTTTAAAATCCAACGTGAATAGGCGTTCGGCTGTTTCATGTAATTCATCCAGCCGCAACCAAGAAGAATGGTCTCGCGGAAAGCAAACGCGTCCCATGGCAGCAACTTCCACAACACGCGGGCTTCCATGTTCGACGCGAGAATATTGGTGCCGGCCACGAAGGCGGCTTCGCTCTTACGCAGCAGCGACTTCGAGACATTCGTCATATATTCATGAGTCGCCACATGATAGGGATAGGCTTGAGGAACCACCTCAAGCAACACATCCTTGACGGCATCGAGAATTATCTGATCGCCAAGATTGTCCGAGGCTACGGTTGTATCGAGAATTGTGATCGTCTTCATAAGAACCTCGTCCTGAAATTAAGCCGTTCTGTGGTTTTATTTTCTTGGAAAGAGCGCTCTGACTTCCTTCAGCACACCTCTTACGTCCCGCGGCATGGTGACAAAAAGCAGAGCCGGATAGATCACCGCCCCTGCGGAGACCAGCAGGCACAGCTTTACCGGGCTGGAGAAACGTTCACCCGTTAGCCATGAGAGGCCGCTAACTAGACCCGCCATGGTGACAGCCGCAACGAGTGGCGGCAAGCATGTGCGGAAGGTGCCGCCTATCGATATGCCTGTAATGTTTCTGACACTGACCAAGGCGACCGGCCATATCAGATAAGCCCTGACGACGTGGGCCAGGGTAACCGGCAGCAACCCGAAAGGTGCAGCAGCGATACCGAGAGCGCAACCGACAACGACCTGAAGAAACGACAGAAAGAGCGTACTACCGCCCTGCCGTATGGCGGTTAGAAGCGGCCAGACAAATGAATTTGCTACAAATGGCAGAGCTGTCAGACATAATAATTGCGTCACCGGCGCTGCATCTGCCCAGTTTTCGCCGAAGGCGACGGGAAGAAGAACCGGCGCCGTGGCTGCGAGGCCGAGGAAACAAGGAAAAGCGATGACACCCGACAGCCGGATGAAACCGAAATAGGCATTTTCGAGCGATTTGTTCTCGGCATTGATGCGGGCATAACTCGTCAACGCCACAGATGTCAGGGGAATGACAGCCAGCTGACTGACGAGGTCGATGCATCGCCAAGACAAACGGATATATCCCACAGCCGCAGTGGAGAGAAAAGTCGCGGCGATTAACTCCTGCAGACGGACATTCAGACCCATCAAAAAGTTTGCAGCAAAGATGCGCGACCCGAAACTCCATTGATCGGCGACATATGCTCGCACGAAACGCAGGCGCGGCACCCACCCGCTGGCTATCCAGTTCATAACCGTGGTCACAAGACTGGCGATCAGCCTTTGAACGACCATGGCCCATACGCCCCAACCGTTCAGGGCAAGCACGATTGCGATCACACCGGCAAGAAAATTGGACAGAAGCGCGCGCATGGCAAGCTTGCGAAAAGCGAACTCACGCTGAAGCCTGGCCTCATGGATGGCGCCGGCGCCCATGATGAAGAGAACGGTGGAAAGCGCCATCAAGACCGGGCTGAGTTCGGCAATTCTGAACAAGTCCGCAAGGAAAGGCGCCGCCAGTGAAAGCAGGGCACACAGGACAGCACCCCATAGGAGTGAAAACCAGAAGGCGGTATCGGCATAGTCCTCGTCAAGCTGGGGCCGCTGCAACACAGCCTCTGGCAGGCCGCCTCGAGCAATGACGAGGATAATATCCACGAAAACCGTAGCTATTGCGACAAGGCCGAACTCATCCGGCGCCAAGAGGCGTGCGAGAATAAGAAAGACAATGAAGGACAAAAAGACATTGCCATAGCTACCAACCGCACTCCACAAGGCGCTTGTAATAGAGCGTTTTTCCAGACGGGGAGAGCTTTCGTCCGATCTCACCATTTGCTGAGCCCAGGCCTACTGGATCGCGCTTCGCCCCGGGCCGCGAAATCCGGGCTTGGCCACCGCCAGCTCATCATGCAGCCGCGGCCCTGCTTTTCGCCAGCACGTCCTCGTAGAGCTTCACATAGTTCTCACCCACCCGGCGCGAGGTGGATTCCTCGACGATATTTCCGAAATCGGCCTCCGTCGGCAATTGCTCGCGCGAAAGCGTCAACACCCGGCGAATGCGTGCGGCAAGGTCCGTGGCGTTGCCCGGTTCGAACAGCCAGTCGTGGTTGGTCTCGCCGATCAGTTCTGGAATGCCGCCCGAGGCCGCACCGATGACCGGCACCCCCATCGCGTAAGCCTCGTAGATGGTGCGCGGCGAAGGTTCAGCCCAGAAGGAGGGAACGATGAGCACATCGATCTCTTCGAAGAATTCCTTCGGCTTTGCCCAGCCGACGAACTCGATCGGCAGGTCGCCGGCCTGGGCCTTGAAGCGTTCGATGGAATCGTCCATCGCGTGGCCGGCAACAAGACAGCGCCAGTTACCGTGGCCGATTTCCCTGAAGGCATCGACCATGTTGCCGACACCCTTTTCCGTGTTGATGCGGCCGATATAGCCGAAGGTCATCGGCTTGCCAGTTCGGTCGATCTGCCTGCGTGCGACCGGGTCGCCCTCCGGAACCGTGCAGGAATAAAAGATCACACGGCGCATGCTTTCCGGCAGGTGATGGAAAAGCCCGTGATCGACATGGGTTTTAAGGATTTCCGTGCCAACGCTTGCCACCGCACCGATGTAGCGCTGCGTGAATTTCTTGGTGAAATTCACCACCTGACAGCCGAGATGGATGTGTTCGCAGGGCTTGCCGCCCTTGAACATGGCGGCGTTACCGCACAGAAGATCATATTCGCAGATCGTGTGGACGATCGGAATGTTGCGTTTATGCGCCGCCCGCCATACCAGCGTCGTCACATCCAGCAGCGAGTGCGTATTGAGAACATCCGGCTTGAAATCGTCAAGAACGGCTTCGAACTGCTTCTCGACGTTGAAATTCCATTGCTGCTTGATCTTCTGCATACGCCTTTGCTGCGGCGTATATTGTGGCCAGTCCTCGAGCCAGAAATCGTTATTGTGGAACATGCGGTAGACGCTGACGCCATTGCGCACCGTTTTGGGTTCGGCCTGCCGCTCTATGCAGGCGGCACCGACCTCATGTCCCATGGAGACGAGTTCCTCGGCAAGATGTTCGACCGAGCGTTCGCACCCGCCAACGATATGCGGCGGATAAAGGCTGCTGAGATGGAGAATTCGCATACGGATACGCTCTATTTCCTTATCGAAAATTTATGACTTCCGCTTGGCCTCGCCCATGTTCCCGGATACTCCGGGACCAATGAGACATGTGCAAAAAACACAAAAGGCAGAGCAGATTTAACGCTTGAAAATATGAATAACCAAAAATCCACTTTCAAAAAGCACGGGAACTGACGGCATTTCAAGTGCTTTTTTTCGCGGCGCGACAAAAGTCATGCCGTGTTGCGAAAAGAACCTGTCCCGTGTTAGCTTCATTCTCATATGAAAAAACGTACGGGCGGAAGCGGTGAATTCTGTTTCGTCCGCAGATAATATCATTAATTTATATATTTATTTCATTTCAGAAACATGGATTTGATGGCGAATGAAGATGCCAAAAACTTCCAGGACAATCTGACATCAGGACAATCTGACATATTGAGAGGCGCCGACGATATGATCGCGGCTGCTTTTTATAATCTCGCCGGAATGACCAGGAGACGCAGATGAACGGAAAACAGCCGATCACCATGGGCCACCTGACACGGCGCGGCCTGCTTTCAGCTGCACCTTTCGCACTGGTTGCCGCCACGGGTGTGCGCCCCGCTTTCGCGCAGACTCAATCCGTTTTTTCGGCCGGAACGGAAGCCTTTGTGGACAGTGTGGGCGTGTGTGGCCATTTCGCACGCACGAACGGCATTTATCCGGAAAGCTTCGAGCGCATCCTGCCTGAACTGGAAGCCCTTGGTGTGGGCCACCTGCGTGACGAGGGACTGATTACCGCAAGGGACAGCCGCAACAGCCCAGCTTTCCAGCGCCTGCGCAGGATTGTGGCGGCCAACGTTCGCCTCACGATCATCTGTTACGACAATCTCAACCCCTACGTCTCAACGCCACTGAACAGGATTGCCGATTTCTACGACTGGTGCGACGGCGGCATCGAAGTTTTCGAAGGCAGCAATGAACCGACGCTGACGAAAGACCCGGCCAATGCGCCGCGCATTTCGGCAGAGCATCAGGCTGCACTTTTTGCAACGATCCGCTCAACTCCGGCCGTGAGCAACGTACCGCTTGTCGCGCCAAGCTATATCCAGGCGAATACGGCGCTGGCGCTAAACCTGCAGAACGTATGCGACTTCGGCAATATTCACCCCTACGCCGGAATGGAACATCCCGAAACGACTGGGCCGGGGGCGCTCTCCAAATCTGTCGCGGCCTCGGCGCATATAGCAGCCGGCCGGCCGGTGCTCGCCACTGAGATCGGGTACCACACCTCACTGCAACCGAAGACCTTCCATTTTCCCGTCACCGAAGGCATCAAGGCGCGCTACATGCCGCGCACGCTCCTGTGGTCCTTCATCAGCGGCATCCGCCGGGCTTACATCTATGAAATGGTCTCCAGCTTTGCCGAAGACGAGACAAATCCGGAATCGTCCTTTGGCCTGCTGCGCCACGATCTGAGCCGGACCCCTGCTTACGGGGCCGTTCGTGCCCTTCTTGCCCTTTGCAAGGCGAGTCGGCAAACAGAGCCAGCGGAACGCAGCCTCGCTTTCCTCAACGATGATTCCGAAAGGTTTTCCCTGCGCCTGACAAGACCAGACGGCGCGCTGCTCGCCCCGGTGTGGCTTGGCATACGCGGCTGGCAATGGCCGGCGCGGATCGAAAATCCGCCAGCCGAACGTGCAACGGCCTTTTCGGTAACCGGCCCGCATAGCCAAGTCATCGCGCACCAGTTCGGCGATGACGGTTCCGTAAGCCAGCGGGTGATCGCAGAGGAAGGTGGGCAATACCGGCTTTCCGTCAGCGACCAGCTTACGGTGCTGGAGGTTTTCTGAACGGCGTGCGGGCGAAAATTTCCGGCCGACCGGCTGATAACACCCCGGCGAAAAGTCGCCGTGTCCTGACGCCCAGAGAAAAGTCCTCGTTTCTGCTGTTAAGTATACCCCGAAGTTCCGTTCACAAGTTTATTTTAGCACTTGATCGTTAGCTAGGGCTGTGCGATTTAAAAAGAACATTTTAGATGTTGGATAACCATATCCAGCATTTCAGCTTACTTAAAATCGTATTTTTTAGAAATTTGGAGAGTTGTGATGTCCCGCCTTCGTATTGGCTCGACGCTCACTGGTGCGGTATTGATCACCAGCCTCGGTCTTTTTTCCGCAGTCGCCAACGCCCAGAACGTGGAACCAGCGCCGCCAGCTGCCGGGCAGCAGACGCCGCCGGTACAGACTGCGACAACTGGCACACCCGTGAAGGTCGCCGACGAAACCAACGCCGCATTTCTGGCTCGCGTTAACAGCTCCAATCCGGACACGGTTTCCCTTGCTGCCGCGGAACTGTTCAAGCAGTCTCCGACGCAGGCAACGGTCAAGGATCTGGCCGGCATCGCTTCCAGCACCGATGCGGCAAACGCCGACATGGCGGGAAAGGTGACGAACGGCTTTCCGATCATTGCCGTTTCCACCAGCGCAGCGCAGTTCTCCGAACAGCTTTCTGGCCTGATCCTGAGCGACTCCAGCCAGTTGCCCACCATCGTCGCACTGGCCCAGAAGGTCGGCAACAAGGACTTCTCCGAAGTTGTCGGCGAAGGTCTGGCACTCGCCTATTCTACGGCGATGCAGAGGGGCAACACGATACTTGCCGCCGCAATCCAGTTGCAGACCAAGGGTGCCGGCGTGCCCTCCGATCTTCTGATCGCCTTTAGCGAAAATATTCAGGGAACGGCGGCCGGTCCGGCAGCGCCTGCGGCAGCTGCAGCTGCTGCCTCACCGATCGGTGGCGCAGGCTCTTCACCTGCAAGCGGCAACAGCATTGGCGGCTCGGGAGCGGCGGGCTCACCAGCAGGTACGGCACAGGCCGGCGGCGGAGCCGCACCGGTTGGCGGTGGCGGCAGCGGTGGCAGCACCGGCAGCGGCGGAACCACCACAACCAACAACTTCTTTGCCGCGCCCCTTTCAACCGGCAGCACCAGCACGCCAGTCAGCACAAGTCCCGTTTGAACCCGGTTTTGCCGCCCTTCCTGCGGGAATGGCGGCCGCCTGTCCTACCATGCAACCGAGACTTGGCGGGTGCCACGCCCGCCAAAAAGAGCGAGGCTGACAGTTGTTGCAAAGGCACGATCCCCTGACTATGGCCGACATCGACAAAAGCGGATTTACAGCCGACTTTATCGATATAGACGCCGTTCTTGCCACGGTCCGCCGACAGTGGCGCGTCGTCCTCGCGGCAGTCGCCATTGCCGGGACAATCGGTCTCGCTTATGCCGCGACGTCCGTTCCGATCTATTCAGCTTCGGCTACCCTTTTGATCGACCGCAACAACAGCCAGGTCGTCGAGCAGCTTTCGACAATCGGCGGCGTCGTGGAGGACGAGGCTTCCATTCTCAGCCAGGTCGAGGTCCTGCAATCGGAAACCATCGGGATTGCCGTCGTCGACAGTTTGAACCTGACGGAAAATCAGGAATTCAGGGCAAACCGTGCCTCGCTTCTGAGTTCGATATTCGGCACGATCCGTTCGCTCGTCAACGTTTCGCAGTGGTTCTCGCCGGCAAAAGAGACCGTCATCGATGACGGCACCCTGAAGCGGGCGCTGTCGGACCGGCTGCTGGACGGTCTCAGCGTCAAGCGTATCGGCCGTACCTACGCGCTGGAACTGACCTACAACTCGACATCACCGGTTCTAGCCGCCCAGATCGTAAACGCGGTGGCGTCGGCCTATCTGGTGGACAAGCTGAACTCCAAATACGAGGCGACGAAGCGGGCCAGCGACTGGCTGTCCGACCGTATTGCCGAGTTGCGTCAGCGGGCACTCGACACGGACCTTGCCGTACAGAAATTTCGCGCCGAACACGGCTTGATCGAGACCGGCAATAACGGCCTGCTTTCCGATCAGCAATTGGCCGAGTCCAACAGCGCGCTTATTCTGGCGCAGTCGGAAACAGCCAGGTCGCGAGCGCGGGTACAACGCATCGAACATATCCTTGCCACGGACGATGTCGACGCCGTCGTCACCGACATTCTCGAGAGCTCGGTCGCAAACGATCTGCGCAAGAAATATCTCGAATCCTCGAAGATCGAAACGGAAATCACCCGCAGGCTTGGCAGCAACCATGTTCAGGCGGTGCGTCTGCGCAACGAAATGCAGGAATACCGCCGGCTGATGTTCCAGGAAATCAGCCGTATTGCGCAAAGTTACAAGAGCGATCTGGAGGTTTCAGAAGCAAGAGAGAAATCACTTGCGGAGAGCGTTGCCAAGGCTACCAGCGTCAGCAACTCGGCCAGCCAGACCCAGGTTCAGCTTCGCGAATTACAGCGTGAGGCGGAAACTTACAAGAACATGTATCAGACCTTCCTGCAGCGTTATCAGGAAGCGATGCAGCAGCAATCCTTCCCCGTAACGGAAGCACGCGTGATTTCGAGGGCAGTTCCGCCCAACATTCCAAGCAAACCGAACAAACCGCTACTTTTGGCGCTGTTCATGATCATGGGCGCCGCGGCCGGCGGTGGCATCGCCATGTTTCGCGAGTTCCGCGACCGTTTCTTCCGCACCGGAGAACAGGTTCGCGACGTTCTCGGGCTGGAATTTCTGGGCAACACCCCGCTCGTCCAGAACAAGCCGGGCACGGATGTGGGACAGGAGGGGCCGCCTACCGCCACACGCCCGTCCAGCGTTGCCCGCTACACTGTCGATCACCCGCTGTCATCCTTCGCCGAAACGCTGCGCAGCACACGGCTTGCGATAGATCTTGGCATTCCCCCGAAAACCGGCGCGCGGGTGGTGGGCGTCGTATCGGCGTTGCCGAGCGAGGGCAAATCGACGATCTCCATCAATCTGGCTCAGCTTCTGGCCGGACAGGGAGCAAGGGTTCTTCTGCTGGATGCGGATATTCGCAACCCGGGCGCCACGCGCGCTTTGGGGCGTCATGCTGCAGAAGGCCTGCTCGAAGTGCTGCTGGAAGGCCGCAATATGCGCGATGTGCTGCTGCACGACGAAAAGACGCGGCTCGCTTTCCTGCCAACGGTCGTCAAGCAGCGCGTACCGCACTCCTCCGAGCTGCTGACATCGGCGCAAATGTACAAATTGCTGGCCGAAGCGAGCAGTCTCTTCGACTACATCATCGTCGACCTGCCGCCTCTCGGGCCGGTGGTGGATGCCCGCGCGATGGCCGGCCGGATCGACGGTTTCGTCTTCGTCACAGAGTGGGGCAAAACCGCCCGCAGGGCGGTACGCAATACGATTGAAAACGAAGTCCAGATCCGCAAGAAATGTCTCGGTGTCATCCTCAACAAGGTGGACACGGAAAAGCTGAAGCTTTACCGGGCTTACGGTTCAAGCGAATATTATCACGCGCGCTACACGCGATATTACCATGATTAGGCGGGACGGAATGGCGGGCCTGCGTAAATTCTTCGCGGTCGTGCCGGTTCTCATCCTTTCCGTGTTTGTTTTATCCGTCGCCGCACAGGCGTTTTCCGAAACCCGGCGGTTTTCCGATGTCGTCGCCTTGGCAAGAATTGCCGACGACAAAAGCGGCCTGGCGCACGATCTTCTGGCGAAGACGGTCGATGGGCTGCACCCCGTCGTTGCGGAGAAAATCTGCCGTTCGGATATCGTCAAGGCCGGGTTACGGCTCGTTCTCGCAGATCTCGATGCAAATGGCCAAGATGCGACGTCGGAGGCCGGTACGGCGCGTCTCGGCTTTGCCGAAAGCTATATTCGTCACGCGCTCTCCTGTTTGCCTGCAAATGGCGATGTGTGGCTGCGTCTTGCCATGGTTCGTTCGCTGCGTAACGCCTCGCCAATGGAAATCGCCGTTCTGATGAATTTTTCCCAACTTTACGGGCCTGCAGACGCCAACCTGATACGCGGGCGCTTCGTGATGTGGCAGCAATTTCCAAAAGACACACTGCCTCAGGCCGATGCGGCCCGCAATGCGGACACGGCAGTCGTCTGCGGGAAGGAGGGGGAAATCCTGCGCTGGACCCTGCGGAAGATCTGTCCGCAGCAGCCGCAGGTCGGCATGAAACGCACCGTGCCGCTTCCGTGACATAGCGGCCTGCCTCGTCCTCTACCTTAGACATCGTCGCAGCAACAGTTATTGCAAAGCCGAAAGCCAATGTCGTCCATCGAAGCCCAATCAGAACCGCTATCCTCATCGCCACCGCGACCGGTTGCGTTTCCAGACTATTTTCGGACGGCCGCCATAGTCATCTTCTGGGCTATCTTCCTGCTTGCGCTTCTCAATCGCGGCGCAACTGAAATCGAGAGCCGTATCGTCGTCACCGTTGCAATTTATTTGTTGCTCGTGCCCGCCATCCTGTTGTTCGGGCCGCCCCGGGCTGGTTCAAGCCTGGCACTTGTGGCGACCTGCCTTTTGCTGGGGGCACTCATCATCCAGATGTGGCTGCAATCATCTGTGCCGGGTATTGCTCCACCCAATCCCGCCTGGTCGACCGCCGCCATGTTTATGCAGCTCGCGCCCGACGCCACGGTTTCGCTCACCCCGGCGGATGATCGGCTCGGCCTGTTAAGCGCCGCCCTGCCCTTCGGCGCCTTCATGGCCGGCCTCGTCATTTTCGATACCGACGAGCGCGCGGCAAAAGCGCTGCGATGGTTCGCAATTGCCGGCGGATGGCTGGCACTGTTGTCAATCGTGCAATTTCTGCTTTTTCCAGAAACACTCGGCTTCATTCAGAAGCGCTTCTATCTCGGCAGCCTGACCGGCCTTTTCGTCAACCGTAATACCGCCGCCACCTTCTTCGGTCTCATTCTCCTGACCCTCGTCGTGATGCTGCACAAACGGCTGACGGCTCCAGACTGGGGAATGGTCAGGGCGCTGGTGGCAAATCGCCTGACCGTTCCAGTCGGCCAGAAACGCCTCATCCGCAAGGCCGCCTTCATCGGCGTGCTCACTACCTTTTGCTTCATCGCCTTGATGCTGACCGGATCGCGCGCCGGCATCGCATCAAGCTTTGCGGCACTGAGTTTCCTCATTCTTCTGACCGTCTTCAACTCACCCATCAAAACAGGCTGCAACGCGGCTGCCCTGCGGCGCAAGCGGCGCGGCACGAAGCGCCGCGCGGCGATCGTGCTCGCCATTACGCTTGGCCTGTTCCTGCTCTTCGCCAATCGCGTGGCGCTTCGCATGGAAACGCGATTGGAAGACGACATGCGCTTCTGCTACATGCCGGGCATCGCGCGTGCCATTTCTGACAGCTGGCCTTGGGGAACCGGCCTCGCAAGCTTTACGGAAACCTATGCGCCCTATCACGCGGCGCAATGCGGGGTGGACGCCATCGTCACCCACGCCCACAATGTCTATGCCGAGGGACTGCTGACGCTCGGCCTTGCATTTCCATTTTATGCGGCTTTTTTCGTGCTCGTCCAACTCGCCATTTTTATTCGCGGGGCGCGCAAACGCAAAAACTACCGGTACGCCTCCCATCTCGGCCTTGCCGGGCTGCTGCTCGTCGCATTGCATTCGACACTCGATTTTTCGCTGCAGATCCCCGGCTTCGCAATGGCTTACGCCGTATTCCTTGCGCCCGTCGTCACGCTTTGTCTCAACCCCCCAGGGGTTGGACGGGACCGTTCGCGGCGGCGCGAACCATCTCCAAGCGATCCCGCAATGCCGGCCTAGATCAGTCCGGATGGGCAGCAGCCATCATTTCGCTGATGCGCAATAGTTGTAACGATTACAAACCACACAAAGACGCGAGAATTTGGGCATGCGGATATTGCAAATAACGTCGCTGTTTTCTCCGGACCGGGTCGGCGGCGCGGAGATATTCGTGGAAGACCTAGCGCGCGGGCTGGCGGAGAATGGACACACGGTAGCGGTGGCGGCGATCTCCCGCAAACAACAGGCCGTGGAGCTGCGGGATGATTTCGCCGTTTACCGCCTCGGACATACCACGCCGTTTTTTATCGGGGACTGGGAAGAGCAACCCGGATGGAAGCGAAAATACTACAAGATCGCCGTGCAGCTGGATCCGGGTCTCGTGCGCCGGCTTGCCCGCGTCATCGATGATTTCCGGCCTGATGTCGTCAACACCCATTCGCTGTCGGAGCTGACACCGCTGATCTGGCCGATGATCCGCAAGCGCGGCATTCCGCTCGTCCATTCCCTGCACGATTTCACCAGCATATGCACCAACGGCTCCCTGTTTCATGACGGGCACATCTGCGACGGCACCAGCAAAAAATGCCGCGCCTTCTCCTACTTGCACCGGCGTTGCCAATGCGCCGTCGACGCTGTCGCCGGTGTCGGCCACGATATTGTCGAGCGCCATGTGCAGGCCGGCTTTTTCACCCATGTACCGGAAAGCCGCCGCACGGTCATCTGGAATGC
>Ga0308171_1003445_pt1 | contig 14450 bp, 15 predicted proteins | sample PhyGR1_FD_202135 | JGI IMG/M metagenome (GOLD analysis project Ga0308171, IMG submission 202135) | Phyllosphere microbial communities from UC Gill Tract Community Farm, Albany, California, United States - DLSLSG.R1 | ecosystem: Host-associated > Plants > Phyllosphere > Unclassified | place: USA... | reverse complement strand
CGTGGAAATGCTCAGGCACAAAAGTCCCGTCTTCCAATTGAAATTCTACATTCTCCAATGTTGGCAAGATCTCTTTTATTTGTTCTAGTGTCATATTATTTTGTTTTAATTGTTTTTAATTTAATGGAAGCGATTTAAAAGTCTAAAAATATATTGTACTAATGCAATATTGCGATGTTTAAAAGTAAAAAATGGATCAACAACATTTCTGATCAGTAACGGTATTAATGATCTTTGAAAAGTAATCTTTCAGGATCTCGAAAGTATTTTCATCGATACAGTAGCATACCGAATTTCCCTCAATGTTGCCTTTTATCAAACCGGCATTTTTCAGTTCTTTCAAATGCTGGGATATGGTGGGTTGCGCCAAGGGTAATTCATTGACGATGTCTCCCGTGATACACGTATTTACCTTGAGCAGGTATTCTATGATAGCAACTCTGGCAGGATGTCCCAATGCTTTTGCTATCACTGCTATTTTATTTTGTTGATCTGTAAAGTGATCCGTCTTTGTAGCTCCCATAATATTTTAATATTGCAATATTACGATATATTTTATTGATAAGAAAAATTAATTGATGTAAAATCGAAAATTTATAAATTAATGTCAATTCGTAGTATATTTTCACATAATAACCCCCAATATAATTTCTTCCGAATTCAGCTCTTCTAAGGAATTAACCGATAAGCTTTATCAAAACGGTATCCTGAAAACATACCACGAAGGCCATATCATTCTGGATGAAAATGCAATTCAGGAAATGTTCTTTTGCAGTTTTTCCATATGTACGGCGTCATCGGAAGCGCAGTTGTGACTGGGATGATTTCCGTTTGAATCATCAAAAAGTTTAAAATTAAAACCATTTACGGAGAAAAAATTTCAATTGCTCCTAAAACTTTTAACAAAGGACAAATTTACGGAGGTTTGATCTTCGGGTTTGGCTAGGCAATCACGGTGCTCGTCCAGAATCTTTATTCGCACAAATCGGAACAGGAGCTTTTGCAGTTATTATTACTTTGGTGAGTGTTGTTCTCGTAACCTGGGTCTATGGGTATTTCCGAGATAATCTACCGTATTGATTTTTAGAATGCTACGTAGAAAATTTTGTAATGTCACTAAGTGGGAGATTTTGTAAAATGAAATATAATGGTTTCTTTAGCGTACATCACTGATATTGCCTTTGAAACGAATATTAATTTTGATTGAAAGGATTGGTTTTTAAGTTATAACCGTATGTACATTTTTTTCAATAGTATAAATCGTTAGGAAATAATAATAGTTGATCAATAATCTGAATGTCACGACGCAATAAAGAAAGTTTGCAACACCAATAATCCTGATAAAAAGTGTCCAACTTTCTTTTGTTATATATTGTTTGTTTTTTACTTTACATTGATGTCATCATACAAGTTATCAACTACTTTTTCTAAAATTTCTCCTGTTTCGTTAAAGCTGGTGTTTGTCAATATGGATATTCCTATATTTTGTTTAGGATAAATCACAAACCAATTCTGCATTCCGTATATCCCTCCGTGATGTCTATAAATTAATTCATTCTCATTTTCTATGATGTACCAATGATAGCCTTCCCAAAAATCAGAGCCTTCTTTATATAATTTTTTATGAGATTCGTTTACAATAGGATTTGATTGGTTTAGTTGCAATTTCATATATTTCACTAAATCAGAAGCCGTAGAGTGCAATCCTGAAATTCCTCCCCATAAAGTTCTATTGAAGTTAGGCATTAACTCGTTTTTATCGTTATAACCTTTTACCAATCTTGTTTTATCATTTTCATTGAGTGTAAACTTGGTTTGGTGCATTTTATTTTGTTTCAAAACAAATTCAGTTACCAATTCCTCAAAAGGTTTTTGATACACTTTTTCAAGTATATAGGCTGTTAACTCTGGAGCTGTGTTTGAATAAAAATATACTTCTCCGGGTTCCGTTTCAATTTTGATGAGTTTTAATCCTTCAAAAAAAGCCTTTTTATTTTCACTTTTTATGGGCATGTTAGGAAATCCACTTGTATGGGTGATGAGGTGTTTGATTTTTATAGGTTCGCCATTGAATTCTAAATTAGGATAAGGTTCGTCAAGATAGATTCTAATATCATCATCTAAATTTATTTTTTTGTCAAGTACGGCTTTAGCGGCTATATAACCTGTAAAAGTTTTAGTTACAGAAGCTAATTCATAAAGTGTAGAATCGTTTGGTTTGTTTCTTTTTCCAATCGTTAATTCTCCAAAATGTTTTATGGTGGATTCTCCATCTTTATACACTGCAACGGAAACAGAATGAAATCTTTTGTCCTCTAATAACTGTAGAGCATTTTTTGTAATTGCATTTTCAATCTTTTGTTTATTGATTGGTTGAACACTTTTACACCCAAGTAAGACAAAAAATAAAATAGGGATTAAATATTTCATAGCTTCTAAATTTTTATTTGATATTCGTAATCTGATGCAAATATGCTGTAGAGAATCTTGAAAAAAGTCCGTATAAAAAAGTCGGACTCATTTCAATGAATAAAATGAGTCCGATTATCTACAAAGCAAAGTTCGAGTTTTTACAATTGATTAATTATCAGTTATTTCTGAATGATTTTGGGGTTTGATTCGTGTATTTTTTAAATGAAGTATGAAAAGAAGATTTTGAATTGAAACCTACTTCATATAAGATTTCTAAAACGGTTACCTCTTTTTTTGTGGCATCTTTTAGAATCGTCATTGCTTTTTTAACGCGGTATTCATTCACAAAATCAAAAAAATGCTGATTGAGGTGATGGTTAATTAAAACAGACAACTCACGAACGGGAATTTCCACCTGATGCGCCAGTTCCTGAATCGTTAATGAAGGTTCTAAAAAGGGCTCTTTTTCAACCATGAAATTTTTAAGCTGTTCAATCTGAATGTTTTTTGTTTCGTCGGTTTTATTTTCAGCTTCAAGATTGTTAGCAAAATCTTTTGTTGGCTGTAATGTAGAATCAATTCTGCGAAAAAGCTCAGGATAGTTTAATGCCTTTAATATAAACCAACAGGCAGCCAATAAAAAGGAAGTTCCTGCCAAAATATGCAGCCAAATAAACAAATCTTTGTATGTGGTATATCGTATGATGTTTTTAAAAATAATGCATATATGGATGAATAAGAAAATGATGGTAAGCTGAAACAGCCATTTGTACAACAAGGTGTTGGGATTCGTGTAGTTTTCAAGATAAATCTTCTTATATTTTTTGAGTATTATGAATACGCCAACGATATAAAAGAAAAACTGCAGTTCCCCGATGAGTTGATAAACAAACATTTCAGGAGAGCTCCACATAGCTGTAAAGAAATCTTCTTTTGCAGCACCTTCTGCCAGATAAAGTCTTGGAGCTAAAATCAAATTGGCAACAATGAAAGGAAGAAGATGCAGTAAATGCTTTCTTTTTAAGATAAAATTAGAATAACAAACGGCATTCACATACAGATAGAAAAGTGGCATTACCAATAAGTAAGCAGATATTTTGAAAGCTTTCAGATTATAACTATCCACAAAAAGATGCATAAAAATTCCGCTGATATCGATGGCATTAATGATAAGGAACGCTGCAAATAATCTGTTTTCTAGTTTTCTTTCTGTCTTTACCGTTAATAAAAAAACAGAAAGCAGCAGCGATACAAAAACGGCAATCGCTGCAATAACTTCCAGAAAACTTAGTTTGTCCATTTTTTCTTTTTGTAAAAATAGGATTTAAGTAATAAAAAAATAATTGTTAATAATCATTTTTCAAATATTGTATTTTGATTATGTTTTCATCACCTAGAAACAATTATTCTCATTAAATAAAAATGGCGCCAACTGTCTTTAGTTGGCGCCATTTGGCTATATGTGAACACGTTAGGACCATTTTTAAACCAATTAATAAGAGATATTGATAAAATTTTAAAGGTTCTAAATGATATAAAGGATTGACTTGTCGTAAAATACGTTGACATGTTTTTCAATTAAAATGCTGTCATCTGGAAGATTTTACTTTTCCGCTTTTTTTTAGTTTTAAGGCTGACCGCTACCTCCGGCGGAGCCATAGATCTGCCCAGTCGCAAAACTGCCGTTGTTGTCAGCTAATTGAACAAAGATAGAAGCTAATTCCGCAGGCTGTCCAGGCCTTCCTAGTGGTGTATCTCCGCCAAATTCGACCAGCTTTTCCTGTGTCTGCCCGCCACTCACTTCCAAAGCTGTCCAGACTGGTCCTGGCGCAACGCCATTCACTCTGATGCCTTTTGGTCCGAGTTGTTTGGCCAAAGATTTAACGTAGCTTGTCGTTGCTGCTTTTGTCTGTGCATAATCATACAGGTCGGCAGAGGGGTCATATGCCTGTACCGATGATAATCCGATGATGCTCGAACCTGGTTTCAAATGGGGTAGCGCTGCTTTCGTGATCCAAAAGGGGGCATACATATTGGTTTTCATCGTTCTGTCAAAATCTTCTGTACTGATGTCCAAAATAGATTGGTTGCTTTTCTGATGTCCTGCATTATTGACCAGGATATCAAGTCCTCCAAGTTGATCCACAGCTTCAGAGACCAATATTTGACAAAATACTTCATCTCGTAGATCTCCAGGGATGGCCACAGCTTTTCGGCCCGCCTGCTTGATCAGTTCAATGACTTCTCTTGCATCCGATTCTTCATCTGGGAGATAGTTGATTGCCACATCCGCACCTTCCCTTGCAAATGCGATAACTGCTGCACGGCCGATGCCAGAGTCGCCTCCAGTAACAAGGGCCTTTCTACCTGTGAGTCTTCCTGAGCCCATGTAGCTTTCTTCACCGTGATCCGGAACTGGGTCCATTTTAGCTGCCAATCCGGGAAAAGCTTGGAATTGTTTATTGAATGGTGGTTTGGGGTGTTTAGTTGTTGGGTCTTGTAGGTCTTCACGGCCTTTGCTCTCAGAGGTACTTGCCTGTATGTCTACATTATCTGCAGAAGACTCGTCAGGCGTTATTATATCTACTAATTTGTCAAGTGCTTCTCTTCTTGTGATTGGTTCGTCCATAATTAGATATTTTTAAATTTTTGTTGATTGTCGATCTGTAGTTATTGAAAGAGGAAACCATAATCGTGCAAAGTCTTCGAAACTTGGATAAAAATTTCAGAACGTTACCCGCGAACGCATGATGAAAGGTTTTTCTTGATTAATTATTTGAGATTTAAAATACCAATGATTGTCCTTAGGAATGTTATAAGTTCGTCCATGTTTTGATTTCAATGTTCCGTCTCCTTTTACAACATTTCTTCCATAATAAATGGGTTCATCAGTGTATGCTGAGCGATAGAAAATAAGCCCTTAGTTCTCCATACATTTAATCATTTATTTCAGTTTTGATCCAAAATATTTTACTTTCTCTATCCATTTTTTTCTTTGTTTTTCGTTAGACGATCTGATCACTCCTATATAGGTCACTTTTACAGGTTTTATCCCGCAAAATTCCAGAATCGATTTTTTCAGTTGGTTCACACTGGGTTTCCCAAAAAAAAGACTGTAATACCAGGCCGGTTGGTCAAGGGTCGTGATAATATGAGCTGTTTTTCCTTTCAACAGTTGATCCCACCAAATCGAGTCCTTTTGATATTTGAATGCCAGTCCCGGAAGAAAGAGCCTGTCAATAAAACCCTTCATAATGGCGGGGAAACTTCCCCACCAGACCGGATGTAACCATACCAGATGATCCGCCCACTGGATCAATTCCCACGCTGCAAGCAAGTCGGGTTCCAGTTCCATTTTTTTTTGATAACCATACCGAAGATTTGGATCAAAATGAAGTTCAGAGATGGTAATTGTTTTAACAATTGATCGATTGGCCTCCGCACCTTTTTTATAAGCTTCTGCAAAAGCAAAGCACAAAGAATCTTTATTGGGATGGCCATTGATGATGAGTGTTTTTTTCAATATAAGATTTTGATGTTAATTCCAGGATGACTTTTTAATGCTGTGAACAAGTTTTCGGAACGATGGATCTGATGACTGAAATAAATTTTGTTATCTAATACATTTTTTAAAATTTCCTCAGTATGTAAAACTGCAGATAATGCGGTGAGTTCTGCCTGTCCTCTTTCACTTTGAAGGCTCAATTTCCTAACTTCTCCTTTTTGTTTAATAATAATTTCAAAAACCGCCTGATCCCCATTTCCGCTGCCTCCAAAGATGGTTTGTCTTTGTTTCAGAGATAGTAGATCAAAAATTCTCAATGTTTGAAAAGTACCCAGAAGCCAAGTGATCACTTTGGAATCATAGGTCATCTTTACCGAAACGTTGGGGATCTTTTCAATTTGATTTAAAATAAACAGATCGGGGACATCAAAATTGTAGGATTGTCTTTTGCCAATATCAAATGAAAACTGATAGTTCTCAGAATTTAAAAAATGTCTGACCGGCTGAGGTTGGTTATTCTTGTAGCACACAAATGGCTTTGCGACATTTTCAGCCATAAAATGAGCAGAACTTTTACCGGCCAGGTCTCTTGTGGAATAGTAAACGTAGAGTTTAACATCATCTATCTTCGTAGAATGGTCGGCTAACATCTCAACCAATCCGGGTACAATTCCACCCATCCATCCTGAAGAGAAAATAATTCTACTGTTGACAGGTCCGGACCGAGCGATGGTGTAGGCCTTCATCAGATCTGGAGTGGGCTTCGTTATATCAAGATAATCGATTCCATGCTGGATGGCAAATTTCAGAATATGATTTTCCTGATCATTGACGGACAGAATGATCATGGTGATTTTGTTTTCAAGAATACTTTGAAATGAATCAGGATTGGCGACATCAACCCAGATATTTGTTGATGACCCGCTGGGATTGCGGCTGCCGACCTTGATTGAAAAAGTGGGATTTCTGTCCTGTAAAATTCTTGCGATTGTCTTCCCTACAACACCTGTACCTCCGATAATTAAAATATTTGACTCCATTATTTTTTTTACAAAACTACAGCGTCTTTATATCCTTGAACAGGACATTTGTCTAAAAAGAAACTTCTTTCCGTATCCGACTCAAATGTCTTTGGGTGATGCCTAGGTATGATGCTAAAAACTGCAATGGGATTTCTTTGATATAATGAGGTTGCATTGTAATAAGCTCATTGTATCTCGCAGAGGCGCTGTCTCTCTGCAGCTGAAAGAATCTTTTTTCTAGCTCCAGATATTCCTGTTCTGCGATAATCTTCAGAAATTTTATCCAATTAGGATTATCATTGAACATTTCTTCCAACCTGCTTTTTTGAAACACGATCATTTTGGCATCACATATGGCCTGGATGCTCTCTTTACTAGGTTTTCCGGAGATGTAAGAAGAGTAAGAGGCCACAAGGTCACCAGGAAACCGGAAGCAGTAAGTCATTTCCTTGCCATCGTCTCCCAAATAATAGGTACGGAATATGCCAGTTTCTAAAAAAGCGATTTCTGTACACTTTTCACCCTCTTTTACCAAGCACTCATTTTTATTATATGATCGTCTTTCTACTAATGACATAAAATCTCGCAGATCATTTTCTGAAAGAACATTGAAGCTTTTGACGTAGTTTAGAAACATATGAAATAAAGTTTGATTCCGAAAGATACAGTAATGAAGTCAAAATTAAAAAGCTGTCCGGAAAATTATAGGTTATCTGTGCTGAAAGTACTAGCTATTAGATCATATTAAATATTTCATAAATTTCAGATTGTCACTAACGTTGATGGGGTTTTCATTCGGGTTGTAAATGCAGGTTCGAGGAAGTTAAATCGAAGCACAAACCTTTGTCTTGCCATTTTATCTGGTCTGTATGATACCTTCTCAATTTAGGATTTTCTGAGTTGGCTGTGGTTATTTGGTATGATCGGTTATTTTTATGAAAGATAACTCACTTATGGCAGTTGTCATTTCCATTTGTTTGATATTATCATTTTATCTTTAAAAAAATTATATGCTACATTTGAGATTTGAAGTTTTTCTAAAATTTCTGAATTTCCCGCAGGTATTGTGTCGATGATCGAGTTTTTTATTTAAGTCGATGTAATTCGATAGCCATTTGGCAAAACTGCTGTTGTCCATAGTATTTTAGTGAATATCAAATGTTCTAATTTTAAAAATTATAATGTGAAAAAAGATGTGATGTTGATAAATATATGAAGTCTGCGGTCTTTCAGATTGGTAAAGACCAATCGCTAATTTGTACCCTCCAAATAGTCCACAGAAAATTTGACCCAATCCTCAATGCCCTCATCCAGATAGATATCCGGCTGAACGCCAATATTGTCTATTGGATAATTTGGTAATCGGAAAGACCTGTATGTTGGCATCAGCAATTTATAATTATCGCAGCCATATTCAAAAAACATAGCATTCGCATAATCTAGAACGCCTGAAGACGGTATCCCGACAATTTTTGTTTTTTTACTTTGTTTTGCGAGAAGAAGAAAATTCTCAGCGGCACTTGCTGTATGGTCATTCGCTAGAACCACAATTTGAGAAGGACTTTTGGGAGTAGGAAGAATCGAATTTACGTGTACTTTCTCTCCATCATAATTCACATATTTTCCAGGATCGGCTTTCAGTTGTCTGATCCTGTTTTCAAGACCTTCTATCTCATCTTTGTTCTTGTCAATATCTTTTTTCAGGCCTAGCAAGTATTTTTCGGAAGTAGTGATCAATGTAGGAGAGGCCAGATACTCAACACCCACGCTCCGGCTAGGACCTGTCATAAGATAAGGCAAGATCTTTTGGTAGGCATTATCGGTTCCGCCACCATTATCTCTGACATCGACGATCAAAAATTCAGAATTTTCCAAAAGCGCCTTGTTCTTTTCGATCATCTTTTCTATGGCATCTACAAATATATAGCTGAAATATTTCATTTTGACGATCGTGGTTCTGGGCGTCAATCTCTTAATGAAGAAACCATTGGTCTCATTGATCTTATTTTCGATGTCGGTTGGTGTTAATCGAGCTAATGGTAGTTGTCTTGTAAATGCTGATATGATGGTGTCAAAGTATAGAAGACCACCGTCGTGGACTTCATATTTCCCTTTTTGTAGAGAGCGGTCCTGAAGATAATATTCGTAAGTTCCGTCTGTAAACAATCTGAACTTGATCTCATTCGGCTTCCAGAAATTTGGGTCTGCCTTGATGATAAAGCCGACGTATTCTTTTTCATTAAGTTTTTTGATACCTATCTCATATTTTTCGTCTTTCCACACTCCCTCTATCTCATTCGTTATTTTGGAAGCATGGTCTTTAAATTTCTTCAGATCGATATTTGCCAGTTTTTTTGCTGGATCTGCAGTTGTTTTTGTATTGATGCTTTGCTGAGGTCCAATTGTATTTGGTAGTACCCAGATGTGCCGATCTTTAAAAAAGTCAATATAACTTTTCAGGATTTCAAGACATTCGGAAGGTTCTTTATCTTCAGTCGCTGCTTTTGTCGTATTATGTTTAACGCTGTCATAGAGCAATTTGTCTTTGGTCTTGATATCGAAACCAGGATATTCGCTCTCTATCTTCAGGATGATCTTCTGCAGCGCATCATTACAGTTGCACGTTGTTTGCGCGTCTGTAAAACCTAAGAATGATGAAAGGATAAGGAGTAGTGCTATTTGGAACTTCATATCGTATTATTTTCTGACAAAGAAAACCATTTCTCAATTTCAAAAATTGTAAAAATCATTCAATGCTGATCCTTGTTGTAGATCCACGTAAAATTACTTTGATCGACAGAAACCTTATTTACCAATTGTTTTGGCGAAAATCCGGCAAGCGTCTTGAAATCTTTGATAAAATGTGCCTGGTCGTAATACTGATTTTGATAGGCCAAATGGGTGAATGAAGTTTCCGGTTTGAGAATGTCATTCATAACATTTCTGAACCGGAGCGTCTTGATGTAGGATTTTGGATTTTGACCCAGATTACTTTTGAATAATCGGAATAGGGTAGCATCACTTATCCTAAGCTCTCTGGAAAGCAGATTGATACTGAACATGTTTTTGTTCCCAATGAGCATGAGGGCTTCCTTCATCTTTTCCGGGATGTCATTCTGTAGATTTTTAAGTAGCAGATGCTCCAATTCGACCGCGCGCTTATCAAGCTCATTGATGTCAAATATCTTCTCCAGCAAATGTTTGTCCGAGGAGAACAGTTCCTCAAAAACGGCATCTGAGGTCATTAGGTTTTCATAGGATTCTTGCGTGAAGGCTCGCAAAGCTGATGGCTGGAAAATGATGCAGATCTGGTCCAACGCAGAATCTATCTCCACTTGGAATGGCTTTTTATGAAAACCGTAAAATCGACTTTTTAAGTGGCTCCCGGTCGTGATCTTGCAATGATTGTCATTTTTATTGTCGTAGGAGATAGTATTCTCTTTGTAAAGTGCAAGACAAAAATTGATGTTAGGAAAAGTGGTATATTTTAAACATTGTCCAGTGCCTTTTCTAAAGAATAAGAAGTATTGGACATATCTTTTCAGAATTTCATTTTTTGGACCGATGATCACCGACTGCATAATTCTAAACTGCTTTTAGATGGGTTATAGATTGGTTTTTATCACTTATGTAAAGATATTAAAATATGAATAGGTTTAGAACAGGCTGCTATTCGAAATATCAATAGTCTGATGAAATAACTTTAAAATGATTTTTTGTTTAATTATTTAAGGCCTTGCTTTACTAAATTTTGATGTGGCATCTTAAATCATAAACGGCTTTGCAGAAGGTCATAATAGTGCAAAATACTTTGTAAGGTCTATTTTTTACAATCCTCTTGAAAGATCTTGAAATACCTAGAGTAAGTTTCGAACATTTCAAATTCATTATGTATGATTATAGATGATCATTCCCAATAACAACGATGCCTGGGCAATCTAAGAATTTGTCGGTCTTTGTCTGGCCTACTTCACATATCGTTACCGCCTTCCTCTTTTATTACGTAGATGCCTATATCCTCTCCTCAACGACATGGTCACCGGAAAATGGTGGTGTCATTGATGTATTTGTATTGTACTGTACCTACGATGATATTGGGATTTGGGATGGTACAGATAACTCCGGTCTTGGTACATTGAATATTCTGTCTGAGACGGGCTTTGTCTACCATCTGCTGATTGTGGGTAAGCAATATATTATGATCCAATTTGTAGCTGGAGAAGCGATTGGACCTTTTTACCTATTTCAGAAGGTTGATTGCTAGCAGATCATTAGATATAACGATTATGAAATCCTTAAAAGTGTAGTGATTCTACTATTGAAAAAATAAGGTACTGGTTCTATCTTTGGTATATTAAAACAAGAAACAAATCATTAACTATTAATACTAAAATTTAGAAATCATGGCAAACAATTCAAGAGCCGTTTTGAAATTCAATGGAGGAGCAGAACAAAAGATCTTAAAATTAAATTACGGAGTTTCCAGAAATACCGACGTTTCCGGCCGTGTAGCCTCAGATCCATCTAACGCAGTTATCAAAATCACCGTAGAAGCTACAGAAGATTCAGGAATCTTAGAAAGTCTATTAAATGGTAAATACAAGCCCACAAGCGGCGAAGTAACGTTCAACAAATCTCACGAAGAAGGAACATTGACCACTTTGAAATGGGAAAACGGCTACGTAATTCAGCACGAAGTTGATTATGACGCGTTGAATGAAGACAATATGTTCATCAGTTTCGTGATAAGTGCAGAGAAGATCGATTACGGTAACTCAGCTTACGACGGAATTTGGCCAGGAGCAAAATAATCCTATCTGAAAGTTGTTTTTATTACAAACCAAGAACTATTTTAACAAAAATAATCCTGATGAAAATGCTGAAATAGGTTTCCTCGTCAGGATTTTTGCTTAAAAACACAATTATTATAAAATTAAAGAATCACATTCAATCATTTTTTAAAACAATTATTTCTTGATTTTCCGTGAATCATTTTCTGTGTTAATAGGGATTCTGACCTACAAAAAATAAGGATTCTCTTTGTATACATTTCCTTGTATTTAATATCATTAAAAATTAAAAAAGTATGGCAACCACTTCACATAGACCAAGTTTCAAACCAGATAACACTGCCAATTCTATATCAGCGAGCCAGCTTTTGGGAATTAATCGATTGGTAAAGCTCAATATTGTGATTGAAGGAAAAGTGATCTCCCATTACAAACACTTCAATCTTTCTCAAAATAGCGAAAAACACCACGAGTTTGAACTTACATTGGCACACGATACTTTAGAAACTCAAGAAAACCTCAATCTAGAATCTTCTCATGAATTTTTAGGAAAAAGAATTACGGTAGTTCAAAAATATAAAGACATCCCGGACAGTCCAGAACGCACTTTTGTCGGGGTGATTATAGCTAGATTTCAGAATAAAAAAAAGAAAGTTCCTCTAACCAAAATAGAACCTGGTGAAGGTTGTAGAGTTTCCCTGCAAAGAAAAAAGATATTAAACTCACTAGGAATAAATTAATATAGATACTATGGAAACACTTATTTTTTTTGTTTATATAATGCTATGTTCTCTCTTGTATTTTATTTTTACAAAGGGTTTTAAGAAAACACACCTTATTCTATATAATATATTTCTATTAATCGTAGGAATTTATACATTTTATACATTACAGAAAGATAACAGACTACAACTAAATGAAATAATTATTATAGTGTCTTCTTTTATTCTGATAGAAAATGTGATTTCGTATTTTTTACTAAAATATAAAAAGCTTAAATATAATTATTTTTTCTATTTATTATCGTTAATAATAATAACAGTAATAACAATAATGTTGTTGAGTTTTATAATTGTTTTTGTTGGAATTTTGACAGGAGTGCAGGGTCTATATGTAATCTTCCCCAAAAACCGGAACATTTAAAAATATAGTTTTTAAATTTGGAAGACTATGAAAAACAGTAAATTTTCAGAAGTTCAGATCATTAAGATATTATCTGAACAAAATCAAGGTAAAACAGTGAATGAAATTTGCAGGGAACACGGTATCAGCCAACCGACATTTTACAAATGGAAGAGTAAATATGGAGGTTTGGATGTGCAGCAACTCTCCAAAATGAAAGAACTTGAAAAGGAACTTTCGCAGTACAAAAAAATCGTAGCGGAACTTACCCTGGAAAATGTGGTGATGAAAGATGTAATTGCAAAAAAGCTGTAACACCTTCCGAGAAGCGGGAAGTGGTTGTTTATTCCGTATCACAGCACGGAGTAAGCACTCGGAATGCGTGTAAACTTTTCATCATAAGCAGTTCGGTATTTTATTACAAAAAGAAGAAAAACAATGAAGATGATAAGATCCGGGAGGAGCTGGTGTTGCTCGCAGAACAGCATCAGACCTGGGGATTCTGGACGATGCACCACCGTTTGAGAAACTTGGGTTTTGGGTGGAATCACAAGCGGGTCTACAGGATCTACAAATCGATGAAACTGAATCTGAGAAGCAAGCGGAAAAAACGACTTCCGGCAAGGTTGAAAGAGCCCTTGCTTCGTCCTATTTATCCCAATGTAACGTGGAGTATGGATTTTATGCACGACACTTTGGAGAATGGTAAAAGCGTGAGAAGCCTTAATATCATTGATGATTTTAATAGAGAAATTTTGAATATTACCATCGATACCAGTTTGCCTTCAGCAAGAGTAGTTTCCGAGTTGGAACAACTGATCGACTGGCGCGGGAAACCGGAAAAAATAAGGGTTGACAACGGTCCGGAGTTTATTGCTGAAAAACTAAAAGACTGGTGCAATAAAAATGAGATAGCGCTTCATTATATTCAGCCTGGAAAACCTACGCAAAACTCTCTGGTAGAAAGATTCAACAGAACCTTTCGGACAGAATTTTTAGATGTTTATCTTTTTGAGAACATCAGGCAGATGAGAAATTATTCGGAAATTTGGATGTGGATGTATAATAATGAGCGCCTGCATAGTGCTTTGCAATACCTTACACCAAGGGATTTTTTGTTGAAATATGGAAAACTTGCCAAAGCTAACGCCAACGAGTTTCCCACATTCCAACAAAATTTTAACAACGACAACAAGGAATTATTAACCAAAAACTCTACTTTTGAGTGTACTTAAGATGGGTGAGATTACATTTTGGCTTCTAAAAAAGTTACCTACTGCTTTGTGTGCCTTATGATCCCATGTATTCGGATCCATATATCTTTTGGTGGTAAAAAAAACGCTGTAAACATTGATGTTTACAGCGTTTTAGCTTATTTTAGTTTCTCAACCAGCGGAGAGAGAGGGATTCGAACCCCCGGACCTGTTACAGTCAATAGTTTTCAAGACTATCGCAATCGACCACTCTGCCATCTCTCCAAAAACTCCGATACTATCGTTGTTTTCAGTGGTGCAAATATAAAACGCTTTTACTTTATGACCAAATTATTTTTGAGAAAAAGTTTTAATTCTTTCGTTATCAAAGGGAAAAATTAATCCT
>Ga0308171_1003443_pt1 | contig 14458 bp, 16 predicted proteins | sample PhyGR1_FD_202135 | JGI IMG/M metagenome (GOLD analysis project Ga0308171, IMG submission 202135) | Phyllosphere microbial communities from UC Gill Tract Community Farm, Albany, California, United States - DLSLSG.R1 | ecosystem: Host-associated > Plants > Phyllosphere > Unclassified | place: USA... | reverse complement strand
ACCGGGTTTAACCTGGTGTTTATTGTCATTACTGTGTACCTGGTGCCGGAAACCAAGAATGTGACGCTGGAACGGATTGAGAGGAATTTGATGGCGGGTGAGAAGTTGCGGGATTTGGGGCGATAACTAACGATGTGAAGACAATACAATTTAAATGTATTGTCTTTCTTTTACCAAAATGTTTAGTTAAACCCAGAATAAATTTTTATTTAACAGCCTCCATTAATCACTACGGAAACTTTAGATTCCTGACTCAATATGCTTTACAGCGCATTATCCCGCCCTGTTTTTGAACGCTTTGTTCAGCTTCACTCTTTGGCCCACAACTTTCAATCATCTTGTCCACTCCTTATTTATCATTTACCCGTTATGTTCTGCAGGCGATATCTGTTTTATGTATCAACAGCAGATTACTTCAACGAATGTATACGACGTAATCTCTCGAATGATGTTTGTTAATTTGAATGTTTTTGTTTTTTGTGCTTTTAATGTTCTTTTTTTTGGTTTTTTATGTCGTAATTTTATTGATAATTGCCTCCCTTTACTGTTTTTATTTTTTGGCAGCATAATCATCCTCGTCAAAAGCAACGCAGAAAACGTAACGACACGTCATCTCAATAGCCTGACCAAAGAAAAGGCCCATTACGAGATCGTCATGCTTTTGGCATCAGAGGATGTCTTTACAAATTTAAAACACGGGATTGAATGTAATGAAATTGAATAAACTCGCATCAGTACTGGCTCTTGGTTTAAGCATGGCTGCGATTTCAAACGTTTATGCAGTAGACGACGTTGCTAACCAGGGCCAGGGTAAAATTACCTTTACCGGTTCTATTATTGATGCGGCATGCTCTATTAGCCCAGAAACATCCGATCAGGAAGTCTCACTGGGTCAGATCGCAGCGTCTCAACTGGCCGACAACGGTACATCTAAACCCGTCAATTTTGAAATTGACCTGCAGCACTGCACCATGAACAGCACAACCTCAGAAGACGAGAATGGCAAACCTACTGTTACCACTACTGCACCTTCTGTGAAAGTGACCTTCGGTGGTTCACCAGCGATTGAAGGTGACAATACCTGGTTTGGTATCACCGGCACGGCATCCGGCGCGGGTGTGGTCATCACCGATGCATCAAGCAATAAAATCCCTGTTGGCGGCACCACAGAAATGGCACGAGAGCTGATTGAAGGTGATAACACATTGGGTTTCTCTGCCTATCTTCAGGGGCTGGGAGACAAAGTGACCACAGGTGAATTTTCCTCTATCGCAGATTTCACACTGGCTTACGAATAAATAGCAGCCAGAACTGATAAAACATCCCTGGCATTGACCAGGGATGTTCCGCTGGAGACTGGCATGTACCTGCGTATATATTTCCTGATAATATCTTCAATAATGTGCTCGACCATTCATGCTGCAAAATGGATCGACCACGGTCATGGTCATGTACATGTGAACGGTCAAATTCAGGAGTCAGCCTGTAGTATCCATACTGACGATGTCTGGCAGGAGGTCACTTTTCCACCATTTTCATCACGTTCATTAAATAATAATGGTCTTGCTTCGATATTACCTTTTTCTTTAAGGCTGGTTAACTGCGATTTAAAACGTGACAGAGGTGGAGAGTGGAAAAGCGTCTCTGTGATTTTCGATGGTGAGAGAGTTGAGAATCATCCAGACTTATTTGCGGTATCAGGGGATGCACAAGGTTTTGCACTCACACTTTCTGATGAAAACGGTCATGTGGCCCATCCTGGTGAAATAATGGATGAGGTGCCCTTAAATAAAGATGGCACGGAGTTACGTTATCGTTTAGCTGTCGTTCCTACGGGCGAAAATTTTGAAGAAGGACATTGGTCTGGGACGGTGAGATTTATGGTGACCTACCAGTGAAAATTGATTTTTAATTATTTTTAGCTTTAACCCGGCCTGTAAGAAAAGAAGACAATTTGAATGGGTAAATCACTGTTATTACCACGTAAAAAACTTGGGGTATGCATTCTTTTGGCTTTGTCAGGCTGTGTTTTTCCAGCATATTCTGTCGAGTTTAATATGGATATCCTTGATGCTGAAGATCGTAGTAATATTGATTTATCACATTTTTCCGAAGCCGGTTATATCATGCCGGGGGAATATTTACTTACGCTTAAAATAAATGGTAGCACTGTCAGCGATCAGGGTATTTCATTTAAAGAAACTGCTTTTCAGAAAGATGAAAAATCACATATACGCGCTTGTCTTAATCGTGAACAGGTTGATATGTTGGGATTACGTCCGGAGGCATTAGCCAAAGTTATTTTTAATGAAGAAGGGAGTTGCGCAAACTTTGATGGTCTTGAAGGCGTAGTATTAAAAGGCGATCTGGCGCAATCAACATTGGAAGTCTCCGTTCCACAGGCATGGCTGGAATACCAGGATGCTACCTGGCTTCCGCCTTCTCGCTGGGAAAACGGCATAGCTGGTGTAATGCTAGACTACAGCTTAAATGGCACAGTAACAAAAAACACGCAGGGAGCGCGCTCGCAAAATGCCAGTGGAAGTGGCACTGCTGGCGTCAACATAGGGGCATGGCGTTTTCGAGGGGACTGGCAGGGTAACTACAGTCAAAGTGGAGGGCACAGCGCATCATCCGCACGAAGCTTTAGTTGGGGGCGCTTTTACGGCTATCGCGCGTTACCCTCTGTCATGGCGAAATTGACGCTGGGTGAAGATTATCTTTCCTCCGATTTGTTCGATTCCTGGCGCTACACTGGTGCCTCATTAATTAGTGATGAAAGTCAACTGCCGCCTAAATTGCGAGGCTATGCGCCGGAGGTCACCGGTATCGCGCGTACCAATGCAAAAGTCACTATCAGCCAGCAAGGTCGGGTTATTTATGAAACGACCGTGGCGGCTGGTCCGTTCAGGATTCAAGAGTTAAACAGCGCGGTGAGTGGTGAACTGGATGTAGCCGTCGCCGAGCAGGATGGCAGTACTCAGCATTTTCAGGTAACCACTGCGACTATTCCTTATCTTACCAGGCCAGGACAAATACGCTATAAGTTTGCCACCGGACGTTCCTCAAATTATAGCCATAATCTGGAAGGCCCTTTATTTGGCACAGCAGAAGCATCATGGGGTATAAGCAACAGTTGGTCATTATATGGTGGGGGCATTTTTTCACCCGATTATAAAAGTATGGCTGTGGGATTGGGCCGCGACTTGTTTCAACTGGGCGCGCTCTCGGCAGATATCACCCAGTCTATGGCGAACTTACCAGGTGAAGCCAAATTACAGGGTCGCTCCTATCGTGTCAGTTATTCCAAACGCTTCGATTCAATCAACAGTGACATTACTTTTGCAGGCTATCGTTTTTCCGAGCGGAATTATATGACTATGCCCGAATATCTCGACAGCCGCTATCACGGCAGTACACGGGGTAACAGCAAAGAACTTTATACCGTTACTGCCAGTAAAAATTTTGCCGAACTCCGTTTATCGGCCTATCTAAGCTGGTCGCATCAGACTTACTGGAATAAGCCTGAAACGGATCGCTATAGTTTGTCACTGAGTCGTTATTTTGATGCAGGAGACTGGCATAATATCTCCGCATCGCTTTCAGCATCGCGAAGTGATTATAACGGTAAAAAGGATGACGCTCTGTGGCTCAGTATGAGTATGCCTCTGGGCTCTGGAACAGCAAGTTATAATGGTAACTATGGTGGTAAAGCATTCAGCCAGACTGCGGGATGGTACCAAACCTTGGAAAATGGTGACAGCTATCGTATGACTGCAGGAACCCGTAGTAATAAGAATGGTAGTAATACCACCACGCAAGCCAGCGGGATGTATAACCATAACGGAGATCATGCTGATGTGACAGCAACTCTGAGCTGGCAAGAAAAAAGTTATACTTCTGCCAGTTTTTCACTCAGTGGTGGTATGACCGCCACGAAGGAAGGCGCAGCACTTCATGGGGCCAGCAATCGTGGCGGAACGCGGATGATGATCAGCACTGACGGCGTAGCGGATGTACCTATTGGACGCGACGGTAACACCAATATCTTTGGTATTGCAGTGATGCCTTCAGTGCCGAGCTATTACCGTTCTTCTGTAAGCGTAGATGTTAACCGTCTGCCAGATGATGTTGAAATGAGTGACTCACCCGTAGTGGAAGCTGCGCTGACTGAAGGGGCAATAGGTTATCGTCATATTGGTGTGCTGAAAGGGGCTAAAGTTGTTGCTATTCTGCGTATGGCTAACGGTGAGCATCCGCCATTTGGTGCCACCATTTTTAATGAGAAAAAACGTGAAGTTGGAATGGTAAGTGACGGTGGTTTAGCTTGGATCACGGGTATTAATCCGGACGAGAAAATCACCCTGCAATGGAACGGGAAAATACAGTGTAAGGCGATATTGCCACATGTCATTCCCGCAAGTAAGTTGTTGTTGCCCTGCAAGTAATCTATACCCTCAACAACTAATTTTGCTGATAAATCTTATATGGTAATTAAATAATGAATATTAATAAACGACTTGTATCAACGTTGCTGATCTCTGGGGCGGTATGCCTCGGTTTTAGTCATCAAGCTATTTCTGCCGTATCACTTGATCGAACGCGTGCAGTATTTAATGGTACTGAAAAAAACCTAATAGTAAATATTACTAATGACTCTACAAAAAAACCTTATCTAGCACAGGCTTGGCTTGAAGATGCGAAAGGTAAAAAACTGACAGATTATTTTATGGTTACACCGCCAATGCAACGGCTTGAACCTTCACAAAAAAGTGTGATTCGCATTACATCATTACCTTCGGTTAATACGCTGCCGCAGGATCGCGAAAGTTTATTTTATTTCAGCGTAAGAGAAGTGCCCCCTAAAAGCGATCATCCCAACGTCTTACAACTGGCACTGCAAACGAAAATAAAACTTTTCTATCGCCCGGCATCCATTGTTGCCGAGCGTTTCAGCCAACACGATGATCAACTTGTTCTGCATAAAATCAGCAGCGGATATAAGATTGATAATATATCACCTTATTACATGACGGTTCTGGGGATTACGGGAAAACCAGGTCAGGCGGTGGCAAAAAATTTCAAGCCAGTTATGATTGCACCAAAATCCAGCGTTACGGTTAGTTCTGCTATTTTCCCTCAGCCACATGTAATTACGATTAATGATTTTGGAGGCAAGCCGGTAGTGGCTTACCAGTGTAACGGGGATATATGCCAGCCCAAAGCTAAAAAGGCATAAGGTCGGGATGAAGATATGAACTTGTTTGGTCATGCTGTCCTAATAGTTGCTATCGCGGCCACTGCAAACGCACTCGCTTCAGACAATGTGAGTAAAAAGAGGGAGAACTGGGATGTCGATGGTTTACATGGCGCTGTTGTTGCCAGTGGCATGTTGGTGAGTTCGCCGTGCGTGTTGTCTGATGACTCGCTTGAACAAGAGCTAGATTTAGGTGCGATATCGCAAAAAGTATTAGAAAAAACCGATGATGTTACCGCTCCGGTGGCTATCCATATAGTCATGGATGACTGTCCGGGTGGCGTGCATCAGTTGAATGATAAACATGACATGCGTCGCAATCTGTGGCTAACGGATCAAAGCGTTGCCAGCATGACGATTATGGGGGATGAAGAACCTTCTGACCCACGTTTTTTCCGTCTTAAAGGTACAACATCAGGTTTTTCAATGCGTATTGAAGATGCTAATGGTGAATTACTTATGCCTTCGGTAGCTGAGCATCCCATCGCCTTGAATCAGGGACATAACGATCTGGAACTCAAAGCACAACTGCGTCGTAACAATCAACCCGTATCAACCGGAGAATGGTCAGCAGTTATTCGGGTTGGTATGGAGTATGACTGATGAAAAAGGTATTGGGCGATTCGAAATGCATACAGGCACTAATTTTAGTTTTGCTCGTTACATTAATTCTGCTTTGTTTGACTTTATCGGTGAGAGCAGAAACTGACGTTGAATTTAGCGGCACATTGATTGCAGAGCCATGCCAGATCGACTCAGATTCAGAAGATATGACGATAGAATTTGGTGCTATAGCGGCGAAAACGTTTATTGACCATACGGAGTCAGCCCCTAAACGCTTTTCTTTTAGATTGCGAGAATGCGATCCGGCAATTAGTTCACAGGTCATTATTACTTTTAACGGAAATTCGAGTAGTCAAAATGCAGATTATTTTGCTGTTAATGGTGTTTCAGAAAATATTGCTTTAAAAATTGTCGATGCTACAGGGAAAATTGCTAAGCCAGGAAAAAAACAGGAAAAACGTGACTTAGAAAAGGGAGGTGCAGAGTTTCAGTGGCAGGCAAATGTTGTACGAACGTCAGGAGACGAAATTACCTTTGGGGATTTTTATTCTACTGTGAACATTGCTCTTGAATATCCTTAGTAATCACTTTTTCTGAAATATATGCTAATGTTAAAAAAAATTAGTGGCATTAGGTTACAACCCATTGTTCAGTTGACAAACGATAAAATAATAGGATATGAAATTTTATCAAAGATAAAATTCAATACCAACGTTGAGGGTTTTTTCCATGCTCTGACGGAACGCAACTATGAGATATTATTATTGAAACAGTTAGATGTTATTCGCGAAAGTGGAGTTAAGAAAAAATTATTCGTGAATATACCATTGGCAATCTTATTAAAGAAACGTGGGTTGGAATTATTTTTGTATCAATGTACAGGACAAGAGAAAAATATCAATGTTGAAATTCAGGATGCATTTTTGATGGAAAAAATGACGTCTCTTCAGATGCTAAAACTAAAAAAAATAATAAGTATTATGAGGGTGAAGGGATATTCAATTTGGTTTGATGATTACAGGGATGGAATGGATAAGTGGCTCGACACGTCACAAATAATATTTGATGGTATTAAAACAGACTATCGAGAACTTCGCAGATGGAAAAAAAACAGCTTAACAATGAAACCCCTTATCGATAAAGCAAAAAAATTTAGTAAATCCGTGTTGATAGAAGGGATTGAGACAGAGAGCGACTGGCTCTATGCATGTGATAGTGGTGCGGATCTGGGGCAAGGGTTCATGTGGCCAGAAGACGTGATTTTGACGACGATTGTTTAGCTGGTCTCATATCGAACTTGAACATGTGAAGCTGTTTTGTATAAAAATCAAAACTATTAATCAATTACTTATAACGCTATGTGTTGATGCGCAACTAATTTTAACAATGAGATCTAACTGCGACATGAAATTCTGTTTTTTTTATTTTTTTGACTATTGGTGAGATGATTCCACTAAAAAAATCTTTTTTAAATATTTTTGTTCTCGTTTTTTTTGTTTTTAATTCGCTCGTACTTATACGGACTGCCTTTAGGATAGAATAACCCTGTTTTAATTCTACAGAAAGTTGGGACGCGAATTTCAGGCCTGGAAGCGAATGCGTGTTGCTTGGGAGTATCCACTCAAATTTTAAATCATCAGTTAAGGTTAAGTATGAATAATACATTATTACTCACTATTATACTTTCTTTTATCTCAGGTTGTTTCCCGACGGCGCATGCAGCATTAACGGTTGATCGTTCTCGTCTGATTTTCAACGAAGATGATAAATCTATTAGTGTTAACGTGACTAACAGAAGCACAAAAGATCCCTACTTAGCCCAAGGATGGATTGAGGACAGCAATGAAAAAAAAATAACAAATATTATGATGGTTCTCCCTCCGGTGCAACGTGTTGAGGCTGGTGCTAAAACGCAGGTCAGAATCCAGGGATTACCGGATATCAAAACGTTACCAAAAGACCGGGAAAGTGTATTTTATTTTAACTTACGAGAGATTCCACCTAAATCAGAGAAAGCAAATACTCTGATGCTTGCCATGCAAACTCGTCTCAAAGTTTTTTACCGTCCGGTATCGATTAAAGTGGCTCCAGCTCTGGACGCAGTACCTAGTGTGAAAGATTTAACGCTTACAAGAAAGAATAATAAATATATTGTTAATAATCCAACACCGTACTATTTTTCCTTTGTGGAAGGTAGAACCTCGGAGACGTCATCGGGTGTTAAAGATTTTGAACCTGTTATGGTCGAACCTAAAAGCAAATTATCCTTACCGGTTCTTGCTTCAGTACTCGGTAATTCACCCGTATTAATGTTTGTAAATGATTATGGAAGTCAGCGCCTTATTTCATTTTCTTGCCAAGAAAATATTTGCAAGGCTGAGGATGTTATTGTTCCGAAATCTAAGTGATGAAATATTGAAAATAATTTCTGGTATATGTGATAAGGTTAATTAAAATGGAATTTCGCTTATATAAACATTTTATCTTAAGTTTAATTCTTTTTTTTTACTGCTCATGTTTCAGCAGTAGAAGAGGGAGATACAACTACCATCAATGTGTCGGGTACTATCATTGAAAACAGCGATTGCACTATAAGTCAGGCAGGAGGTTTAGGCAGTCTGATTTCATTTGGGAACGATGTTTACATATCTAAAATTGATGGTGTTAGTTACAAGAAAACATCGATTCCTGTAAGCATTAAATGCAGTAATAACAGTAATGGCATAGTAAAGATTTCTTTCCAAGGGACAGGTGTAGGAAGCGGATGTGGTAAGTTACTTTGTACCACAATACAAGGTTTGGGCTTGCAGCTTTATGCTGCAGAAAACAAACTCGATCTGGGAAAATTTTTTTATTCACAGCTGATAAATGGTAATGTGGATTCTCCCGAATTTTATGTTGTGCCCGTGAAAATAGAAAACTCCTCACTTAAAGCAGGAGAGTTTGCTTCAGTTGTTACCATGATTGTGGGGATCGTATAGTGTGTCGCCTGAATTAGATATGAGGGCAGCTTAATGTTAGAAAATGATTTTTTTAAATTTATAGTTTTTAATTTTTTTATTCTGGTAAGTGTTTTATTTCTTACATTTGTAAGGTCGGTTTTTGCCACGGAGCAAGATATTTATTTTTCTGGAACATTACTCGAAGATGCAGTGGAATGTACTATTATAGGTGGTGGTAATTCCATTATTGATTTTGGAGAAGACGTGTATATAGCTAATATTGATGGTGTTAGTTATAAAAAAACGCCTATGCCTGTTAGTATAAGATGTAATGATGACAGTAATGGCATAGTAGAAATCTCTTTCGAAGGTGCTGGTGTAGGAAGTGGATGTGATGTGCTACTTTGTACCTCTATAGAAGGTTTAGGGTTGCAACTTTATGCTGGTGAAAAAAAAATAAATCTTGGGAAGGTTTTATACTCTGAATTGATTAATGGTAACGTGGATTCTCCCTCATTTTATGCTGTTCCGGTAAAAATAAATGATGCATCACTTAAGTCTGGTGATTTTTTTTCAGTTGTGACCATGATTGTGGGGATCTTATAGTTTGTCACTAAAATTTTAGAGAGGGTAGGTTAATGTTGAAGGGGATTTTCTGTAAGTTTACAAACCCTCATTTTTTTTCTTTAGGAAGTCTCTTGGTTTTTATATTTTCCAGTGCTGCTATTGGCACAGAACAAAACTTTACCTTTAGAGGAAAAATACTCGAAAACGCAGGTGAATGTACTTTTGTTGGTGATAATTCCATCATTGAATTTGGTGATGATGTTTATATTGATAAAGTTAATGGTACTGACTATAAGAAAACAAAAATTCCATTTGAGCTAGATTGTTCAGACGTCTCTTCAGTTCAACTGACAATACGCATCGATGCTACCGGTACAGGACTGGGATGCGATAAAGTACTTTGTACTGACCATCAGGGATTGGGTTTGAAACTTTATCAGAATAATTCAGTGCTGAATGTTGGTGAAAAAATAGATTTTGTTGTAAATGCAAACCACAAACCACTTTTGTTACCAAGTTTTTATGCAGTGCCTGTCAAAATTAATGATGTGAACCTTGGAGCTGGAGAATTTTCCAGCATGGCGACAGTGGTTTTAGAGGCACCTTAACAATGTGGTACAGGATAAAAATATTCTTTAGATTAAAAAAGAGTAAATTAATTTCAACAATGAAACTGGCGGTGTTATTTTTCCTTTTTCTAAGTTTAACAATTAAGCCCGTTTATGCAGGCTTGGCCGTTACGCTTCATGGCACACTCATCGAATCCGCTCCCTGCGTTATCAATGACGGTGAAACAGTTGTAGTCGACTTTGGAGATGAAGTAATGACCACGCGCGTTGACGGGCACCAGTATCGAAAAAAAATCGATTTTACACTAACTTGTAATGCGAAAGTAAGTTCTAAACAAAAGTTAAAAATTACCGGTAATACTGTTTCTTCAGGATTTGAGGGGAATGTTCTGGATAGTGAAAAACCAGGCTTAGGTATTGCTCTGTATAATGATGAAGATCGTTATAGCCCGGGTGAATGGCTGGATTTTGATTCTTCATCTTTACCCGATATCTATGCAGTGCCAGTAAAACAGGCTGATATTACTTTGGCAGGTGGAACATTCAGGGTGTTGGCTTCCATGGTTGTCGAGTATCAGTGAATTAAATGATTTTTTACATCTGGATTAATATAACGGCATGGAGAATAATTTTATATTTAGCACTGGTTTAGTGAAGCGTTTCTGGTTTTTTTTTAGCATTAGAAAAATTTTATTAACTATGATTTCTGCAACGATGCTCATTATGTCAGGGTATATTAGAGGGGAGGAATCTGCTAATCTCGAATTTCGTGGCAGTCTTATTGAGCCGCCGCCCTGTACCCTCAGTGATGAGGGCACGATTAAGGTAAATTTTGGTGAAAAAATTGGCGTTAAAAAAGTTTCTTCGGGTATTTATCGTCAGCCAATTCCATTAACTTTAAATTGTGAGCAGAATGGTAGTAATGCGGCATGGCAGCTAATGATTTCTTTCAGTGGAAATCCGGCTGGTTTTGATACCGATTATGCCACCGTTGTCACGCCAGAGCTTGAGTCACTAGGGGTGAAATTGTTTGCCGATGGCAAACCGTTAGTGCTGGATTCGCCCGTCAAGGTCAACGGTACGACAATGCCTGTTCTGGAAGCGGTACTGGTTCAGAAAGAAGGTGAAGTGCTTGAAGAAGGCGCGTTTACTGCTCATGCCACCTTGCGGGTAGCCTATGAATGATGACCGATCTCTGTCTACAGGCATGGCGCTGGCTCTGCAATTAGCGTAGACGTGCGCCCGACAATGATGCCGATAATGAATGGACAGTTTAAACCTATGGGGTTTTCGGGCTCGAGCATGCTCGCTGTGTCCTATCCATAATGCTTGCTTGGGTTGATAACCGTGTTGCGGAGCGCCACTGGCAACTTTCACGTATTCTTCGTGGAACAGGCAGTAGTCAGATTCAAATGAAGTGTTTTGACATTAATAGGATGGAATATATTTCACCATGTCAGGCGTTCATATCAAATAGGTAATTAAGTTCTCTCTATATCTCTCGATGAACTAATTTTTGGGGTTTTATGTTACGAAAGATTTTTATTACCTTAAATATATGGGCGTTTTTTTGCATACTTTCGCCTGTTTATTCGGCCAAAAAAACCATTGAGCTAAAAAACATCTACATTACAAATGAGGGGCCTTATAGTAGGATTAAGGGCGAGTATTATACATGGAATTTGCCTTATGATTTAGATCAGGAAAAATATAATGCACGTTATTATGTACTGTATATCGTCGCAGGTGACGGGACATTCATGAATGTCGGAGAGGCAGGGGGACCATCGCCAGTTAACACGTCAGAGTGCTCCTGGTATAGTTGTGTGGCAACGAAATGGGAAGCAGCGCATGGCGCAAGCGGAAGCTTTGATTTTGAAGTATACGTTGGTGCTGGTACAGGAGGTGTAAAATCAGTGTGTTTTTATGGCGCCGATGGATATGGAGGTGGCTGGAGTTCTGTGAGGGGGTGGACACCTGCGCATAATCCAGGTGGAGACTCTACCTGTACATATTCAGGCGGCAATGGTGGAACGGTAGTTTATAAAGACTGGTGTGCTTTATACTCAGATGCTCCGCTTTCATTCGACTTTGGCACGGTAGACAAAAATGAAATTCTTAATGTGAAGAAATCAAATAATCTCAAAGTTTATTGCACTTATTTAAAAAAATATCAAGTTAAATTAAAAGAATCTATTGTCTTATCAAACGGCATGAATGTTGTTTTAAAAGCAGATGGGAAAGGTTTAGGGACTAATCTGAATGGGATTGAAGGGACAAGTACTATCGAGTTAAGCGCTGAGTTGAGCGGAACCCCTCAAAAAAAAGGTGTTTTTACCGGCAAGGGAGTTTTGTACATTAGTATGCCATGAGCTTGATTTAATGATGAGTTTACAATTTTTTTACAGGGGCTAAATGTGAATTATTTAATGTCCATTATGAAGCGTCAGAATATTTTTTTAATGCCATTTTATAAAGATTGTTGAGTTGGTATAATTGTTTCGCAAATATATTTTTTTAAAGGTAGTTAACGATATAAAGGCGTGTGATAGAAACCTCATTATTTAAAAATATTAATTTAGGTAACTTTGATGAGCAGTTTAGAGGGTTTTACTTGAATAATTTTAAGATGTTTGTTTTCGGATCTTGTGATTTTTATTTGAGGTTGTTTACACGTGCTGCTTTCGGGATTAAATAATTCCAGTTTTTATCCTAAAGGAAGTTGAGGAGAGGGTTTCAGGCTCAGAAGCGGATACGTGTTGCTTGAGAGTGTTCAGTCAAATATTTAAATTATAAGTTAAGGTCAGTATCAATAATTCATTGTTAATCCCTATTATAGTTTCTTTTATCTCAGTTTTTTTCTGATGGCGAAGGCAGCATTAACGGTTGATCTTTATCGACTGATTTCCAAGAAAGATAAAAAATCTATAAGTGTTAACGTGGTGAGCAAGAGGCAATGCCTTGGGAAAAACGCTAACCGGTGTGGGAGGGGGGAATCCGCTTGACCTCAGCGCAACACTTCATGGATCGTTTGAACGTATGGGCACCTTCATATGGAGCGGTATTCTTTTTGTTTCTTTTCCGTAAGCGAGGTACGGATTCGTGCGGCAGTAGCGTTTAATAAACAGTATTTCGTTCTAGTGCAAGAGGCTCTGCGAATTTGTATTGACCAAACAGCCTAAACGGCTTGATGAGCAGTTCAAGGACAAAGTGGTCTTTATGATAAAGACATTGCGTCAGAGTATAGTCGGTGGAAAATTTATCATTCAACTAGTGATGAAATAACGAGGAATTGGATTTGAAACTACATGTTTACGCAGGGATCATTCTAATGCTTAGCGCAACATGCGCGAGGGCTGTGCAGTATGAATGGCCGTATGCAGATAACCTGACTGTAACCATACTGAGTTCAACCTCTGCCGAGTACCACTTGCACATAACGACCGCCATGATAGACGATCCAACTATAGGTGCCAAAGAGAGCCTTGGGGATGTAGCTCAGAAGAAGGGCATTGACGGAACCGGGAACTTTATATTTGGTGGATATCATCGCCATAATCAAACGGCTGGAAGGCCACCAACGGCAACTCCTGTAGGAAATAAAGGGTTGCAGCGTTCAGTGTGGTTCACGAGCGTCGCAAAGGAGCTAAGTGCCACATTTAGGGGAACCACTATGATTGTTAATCATAGTGGTTCTGCGAACGGAAGTGAATGCGTAGGTAGTACATTGTGGCCAGAGTCGGCCGATAAACAAAACCTCAACTTCGATACTTGGCTTAGTATGACGTGGAATGGGGGGATAGAGGGGAGCTGTCTTGGTGTTCCGCCCGTAAACGAATGGTGCGCCTTGACTACGCCCGTCATCAATTTTGCCTATGGCAATTTGACAGTCGCCGATTTTGAGGGTGCCTCCCGCACCACGACCGTAGGAGTGGAATGCACAACAGGGATGAAATACACCTTGCGCCTGCCTACGGCCGACCAACGAATAGCTCTTAATAACGGTGGAACCGCCAGTGTTACCGCCAACGGCAGCGTCTTGGGTAAAACATTGCAGGGACAGGCCGGGGAAAATCAGGTTGAACTGACAGTAACCCTCAATGGGCCTTATGAACGCACCGGTACTTTCGAGGGATCAGGCGTTCTTTTTGTTTCTTATCCGTAGGTGAGGGGGGACTCGTGCGGCAGATAGCTTTAAACATAAAATATACGTTGCTCCGGCAATGACTCCTTAGAAGATTTAGGATAGCTTCTTTCTCTCCAGAAAATACAGAATGAGCACTTTTTCTCCACGCACTGAGCTTTAGAAGAAATCATATGTCTGCAGAATTCGGCCCGATCCACTTTATGCTGAAGCGCGGTCAGTAGAGAGGGAGCCAGATTTGTATTGTTTCTACACTTAAAGAGTTGGAAATCTTGCCATTATCACGAAAAGTTCTTTAAAAAAACATCACAAAAACTTACCATTGCGAAGAACTTTTTTAGGATAAAGACGATATGAAAAAAGCAGTGGCAGTCATTTTATTAGCTTTCGCGTTAACAGGTTGTGGCGAGCCAAA
>Ga0308171_1003440_pt1 | contig 14469 bp, 14 predicted proteins | sample PhyGR1_FD_202135 | JGI IMG/M metagenome (GOLD analysis project Ga0308171, IMG submission 202135) | Phyllosphere microbial communities from UC Gill Tract Community Farm, Albany, California, United States - DLSLSG.R1 | ecosystem: Host-associated > Plants > Phyllosphere > Unclassified | place: USA... | reverse complement strand
TGATGAATAACGGTGTGAAAGTGGCGCAGGATTTCCGTCTGGTGCCCGGCGTGGCGTTAACACCGGAACAGATCGCCTCATTACAGCAGGATATTGTCTGGCTGGTGAGCGAAACGGTTAATACCGAGAACGGCCCGCAGACTGTCTGGGTGCCGAAAGTCTATCTGGCCCAGTCCACGCTGCGCCTGACTGGCGACGGGGCACTCATCGCGGGGGGCGATCTGCAGCTCTCTGCTAACAGCGTAACCAACGCGGGTAATCTGCTGGCAGATAAGGCCCTGAGCATTGATGCCTCAGCGTTTTCTCATCAGAGTGGCGATATCAAAGCAGAAAGCATCAACGTGCATGCAGACAGCCTGAGCATGAGCACTAATCTGCAGGAAGCTTTACGGCAGGCGAGCATGAGTGCGGGCGATATCAGCCTCAGCGGCAATGACATTCGTCTGCAGGGCGCGAAGATTAGCGCAACGGACAATCTGGCGCTCAGTGCGCGTGACAATCTGGAGATTAGTGCTGCGAAGGCAAGCTACAAAGCCAATATTGATGTCATATCTGGGGCCATGGGTAATCGCAGTGGTGCGGGAACCGAAGAGGCTGGCCAGCGCATGGCGCAGGTCAGCGGTGAATGGCAGCTTGCCCAGGGCAGTGAGCTGAAAGCGGGCGGCAATCTGGTCATGAAAGCCGGTAAAGACATCACGCTGCAGGGCAGTCAGGCTCAGGCGGGCGGGCAAACGGTGCTTCAGGCGGGCGGCAATGTCCGTTTATTAGCGGATAAAACCACCAACAGCACGCATGTCGAAGCGAATAGCCGGACTTCTTCTGTCAGCAACAGCCGTGAAGAAGATCAGCTTTACCTCAGTACATTGGGTGGCGATAAAGGTGTGACGATCATTGCTGGCAAGGAACTGCTTGCCGAAGGTGCGCAGATTGACAGTAAAGCAGGGGCCATTGGGATTGGTGCGGAAAATGTCACCATCAAAGAGGTTCGAAGCTCAACACATGCCTACGATAATGAGCAGTCGAGTAACAAAAACCATACGCGTATAGAAGAGACTTCAAAAGAAGACGTGATCGGCAGTACGCTCAGTGCACAGCATGGCATTACAACGATTGCCCGCACGGGTGACATCACAGTGACTGGCAGTACCCTGCATAGCGAGGAGGGGGCAATCGCCCTTCAGGCTAAACACGACATCACGCTCAATAGTGCGACGGAGCGTGAATCACGTTATCTGGATGAACGTTCTGAGAAGAAAGGTTTCCTGAGTAAGAAAAGCAGTCATACAGTGCAGGACGATCGTGTGACGCGTGAAAAAGGCACGCTGATAAGCGGCAACAGTGTCACGATTGATGCCGGAAACGATCTCACTGTAAGTGGATCAGCCATCGCCGCCGATCAGAATGTGGATTTGCAGGCGGGAAACAATGTCGATATTTCTGCCGCTACCGAAACCGGTTATCACTATCTTCTGGAAGAAAAGAAAAAGAGCGGCCTGATGGGCAGCGGGGGGATTGGCTTTACGGTCGGCAAACAGTCAACGCGTCATGAAGTTAATGAAGACGAGATCGTTCAGAGCCAGAGCTTCAGCACCATCGGCAGCAGCCAGGGGAACGTTAATATCACCGCAGGGAATAAACTGCATATTGGCGGCGCAGATCTGATAGCCGGTAAAGATCTTAACCTGAGCGGCGACAGTGTAGACATTGACTCGGGTTTTGACCGCAATAACCGCACGGAAACATTTGAGTCTAAACAGAGTGGCTTTACGCTGGCGCTGTCGGGTACGGTGGGTAGCGCCCTGAACACGGCTGTCAGCGTGGCACAGCAGGCAAGAAAAGAGGGTGATGGACGACTCCGTGCGCTGCAGGGAACTAAAGCCGCGCTGAGCGGCGCGCAGGCAGCAGCGGCTTATGAGAACGACAGCGCTCTTACCGAGGCGGCAAACGCCAAAAATGCGGCGGCGGGGATCGATCCCAAGGCTGATAATGCGGCTCAGGGCGCGAAAAATACCGTTGGTATCACGCTCTCATACGGTAGCCAGTCATCGAAAAGCGAGTCTCACAGCCAGAGCAGTCAGGCGCAGGGAAGCACACTCAATGCAGGCAGAAATATCGCTATCACGGCGACCGGTAAAAACAAAGGCGAACAGAGCGGTGATATTACGCTCGCCGGTACCCAGATGAAAGCGGGCGGGGAGATGACGCTGGACGCTGCCCGCGATATCAATCTGCTGTCATCGCAAAATACACAACAGACCGACAATAAAAACAGTAGTAAAGGCGGATCGGTTGGCATTGGTATCGGTGTCGGATCAGGCGGCTATGGCATTACCGTCTCTGCCAGCGTCAACAGCAGTAAGGGCCGTGAAAACGGCAACTCGCTGACGCATAACGAAACTACGCTGGATGCAGGCGGCGGGATCAATTTGAAGAGTGGCCGTGACACCACTTTGAAAGGGGCTCAGGTTAACGGAGAAACCATCAAGGCGGATGTTGGACGGAACCTGACGCTCGCCAGTGAGCAGGATAGTGACCGCTATGACTCAAAACAGCAGAGCGCCAGCGCGGGTGGCAGCTTTACGTTTGGTTCGATGACCGGTTCAGCAAACGTCAACGTATCCAAAGATAAAATCCACAGCAATTTCGACTCGGTTAAAGAGCAGACGGGATTGTTTGCCGGTAAAGGTGGCTATCAGATCACCGTGGGGAACCACACGCAGCTCGACGGGGCTGTCATTGCCAGCACGGCGGACAAAGACCGCAATGTTCTGGATACCGGCACCCTGGGCTGGAGCGATATTCAGAATCAGGCCGACTATAAATCTGAGCATCAGAGCGCAGGTTTCAACAGCGGTGGCCCCATTGGTTCCAATCTGTTAAGCAACGTCAGTGCACTTCCAATCAGTGCTGCCGGAGGTAGTGGGCACGCTGAGGGCAGCACAAAAGCGGCGGTCAGCGACGGCAATATCATTATCCGCAACCGGGATGCGCAGCAGCAGGATTTGTCCGGCCTGAGCCGCGACACGGAGCATGCCAACGACGGCAGCATCAGCCCGATTTTCGACAAAGAGAAAGAGCAGCGCCGCCTGCAGCAGGCGCAACTGGTCAACGACGTTGTCACCCAGGCGCTTGACGTTTACAACACGCATGAAGCCGCCCGGGCCACGCGCGCCGCCACGGCCAGCCTGGCGGATACGGATACGCGTACTGCGCTGGAAGCGCAGGCCAGCGCAATGCTGGATGAGGCGCATGAAAAGGATCCGAACGTCGACAACAGCAGGCAGGCGGTGGTCAGCAAGGCATGGCAGCTGGCCTATGACCAGGCGATTGTCCGGCAGGGCGCGGACATGGGCGGAAGCGTACGGACGGGCGTCAACGCGGTGGTTAATGCTCTGCAGGCGCTGGCGGGCGGCGACATCAGGGCCGCACTGGCGCAGGGCGCGGCCCCTTATCTGGCCGCGAAGGTCAAGGAACTGACCACCGGTAATGCGCCCTACGGTGAACTGACAGACACACAGAAACTGAATAACCTGATGGCGCACGCGCTGCTGGGCGGCGTGGTCGCTGAGCTGAGCGGGGGCAGTGCAGCCGCAGGCGCCACCGGCGCGGTAACGGGGGAACTGGCGGCGCCGGCCATCGCACTGGCGCTTTACGGCACGGCAGACAGTGATAAACTGAGCCCGGAGCAGAAGGCGAACCTGAGCGCGCTGGCGACGCTGGCATCGGGAATCGCTGCGGGTGTGAGCAGCGGGAGCACGGCGGGTGCGGCGACGGGGGCGCTGGCGGGTAAGAATGCGGTTGAGAATAATTCCTTCAGTGATGGCTGGAATAATATATTGCCATCAGGAGGTATGGATTATGGTAAGGCAGTTTCTTCATGGAACAAGTATGCTTTAGATAACGATTTATCACCCGATAAAAATCAAGATGGATTAAAACAAATTGCTACTGGAGAAGGGCCCTCTTTAGGAGCTGAGGGCAAAGTCACCACGGTAGTTCAGGTTAATGGAGACGTTGCTGCCGCCGTCGGTTATACCATTACTGGTTCTATAGACAATAGACATTTATCAGTAACTGGTGGAGATATATATGGCTTTGGTGCACATGCAGGTGCATCAGTTGGGTTAAGTTTTGGTCCTTATTTTCCAGGAGTATTAGGGAGTCCTGATCGTGATTATTCATTTAATTTAGGTGGTGGGGTTTTTTCCTTTAGTGCAACTGGAAACAAGGATGGATTGGGTTTTTCATTTGGTATTGGACCATCTTGGGGGATTAGCGCAACGGAGATTCGTGGCGTTGATTTAAATGGGACAGCTACTAGCGAGATTTATAGTTATGAGTTTAAATGATTTACATTACACTTCCATATTTTTAATGTTAATTTTTATGATTGTGTTTTTTGCATTTTTTGTTCATTTTATATATAAGGAATTGGGGGGGGTTAAAATAGGAAGAGATACCTTTCTTTTTTTCGATTTTATGTTTTTTGGTTCAGGTTTTAAATCGAACGTCCCCTCACTAGCGATGGCTATGATTATATTACTGAGTAGATTTTCTGCTTATAGTAAAAATCATGATGTAACTGCTTTGTATGAAGGTGTCGTTGTTTCTTTTGCGATGTTGTTTCTTTTTGTGCATTGTAGGTTTTTTTCCGGAATTAGTTATAGTAAAACCAGGGTGAAATTAATTAAAGAGTTTTTTCTGAATTTAAAGTTAACTAAGAATTTTTTTTTCTTATGGCTATCCAGAGTTTTTTATATTGCACTGATTTTCTACGCTTATGGTGTTTGAAGATTGCTTTGTTGTCGGATTTTAAAGTGTGACCAGTCATGATATAGGTTGATACTTTTCAGCCATCCAACGCCCGATGTACTTCATCGGGCGTTTTATATTTCAACGACAGATGCGGGCGTCGTGTGTTGTAGATTTCTACCGACTCTGAGCGGCGGCAGTGCATCCGCAGGGGCCACCGGCGCGGTAACGGGGGAACTGGCGGCGCCGGCCATCGCGCTGGCGCTTTACGGCACGGCAGACAGTGATAAACTGAGCCCGGAGCAGAAGGCGAACCTGAGCGCGCTGGCGGGTAAGAATGCGGCGGAGAATAACAATCTGGCAGCCGTTGTGCGTCTTGGTGCTACAGCATGCGCGGAGATCGCTTCATGCCGTGACATGGTTGTAGAGAAAGGGTTAGGCGCATTGCTGGGCCTCGGTGTGGCGAAAACGGCGATGGACAACCTTTCCGAGGCCGATCGTACATTGATACTGGCAGCGGCCATGACGGGTAAAGCCGATGAAATAGAGCGGCTGACTCCGGCACAGCAGGCGGTATATAAGGAAATGGTCGAGAGTCAGAAAGGCACTCTGCTTCCATTACCGGTGCTTGACCGGCCTTTAGTTGACAATACGCTGACTAATCCCATCCCAGGGCAGAATAAAGGCACGACGCTAACCACTCCGGATCAACGTGATCAGAACGGCAGCAGTCATACCGGGAATACCAGTGATGTGCCGAATGCGGGCAGTAATACGACAGTCATCCCAATCCCGGATGGGCCGAATAGGGATGATTTGGCTTATCAATCCGAAGGTTCACGGCCTGAGAACATGTCACCTGAGGGAGCAGGTAGAGCTGGTGCATTCAACGAGGCAAAACGGCAATCAGGAATTCCAGTGGGTAAAAATCCGGATAGAGTGCTTCCTAATGTAGATAAAAGAGGGAATTCTCAGCCAGGAAAAATCTATGAGTTTGATGTACCCAAACCTGGAGGTGGTACACAAACTATACAAATAAGGGATGATGCTAAAGGCCATTTCTTTGGCGAGAAAGATATCCAAAATAGAGGCCCTCATTTTAACGATCAGGAAGGGAATCATTATGATTACTGATATTACCATACGTTATGCTAGCAATATTAGTTTTAAAAATGAAATTGCCAATTTTGATTCACTGGGGGTTGCAGGAGAAAATATATCAGCAGTTAGCTGGGAAATAAAAAATATGAAGCGTAGCGATGGAACTTTAACCATTATAAAAGAAATGGTTAAAAAGCTATCAACCTCTGCTGATATAGAGACTATTTATATTTACATTCAATTGTCTGGAAAGCAACCTGACACTCGTTTGATAAGATATAAAAAAACGTGGGGCCTTTTGAAGTCAAGGGGCTACAATTTTGATTTTATGTCAAATAAAAATGATTTTATTTTTAATTATGGTGATGGATTAGCGTTGTCAGGGACTGCATCTTTTGATGTTTCATTGTTAGATAATTTATCAAAGTTAATTAAGGACGAGAAAAAAATTTTTTTTGCAATTGCTCCGTCTGGAAAGAAAGAATTGGAAGTAGCCAATATTAAATCTGAGCTTGAGTGGATGAATAATTTCTGGTCATTAAATGGGGTAGTATTTTTAACATTAGGTCTACTTGATGAAATGGACTGCGAAGTAGTTGCTTTAGGCAAAAAAACAGTTATTCAAGGTTTAAAATAAATTTTCTCTGTGGCGAATAATGCGCTCGGAGCCACATCTTCAGACAAACTCGATAAAGTCATTGAGCAAATCATGAACAGCGATAAATCACTGGAATCGGCTAATGAGCTGATCAAACTAGAAAATGCTGACATACGCAGTGATGCTCTGGTATCCAAATTTACTAGATACCCTTCAGAAATGACCGGCACAGCGTGGGCTGAACTAGCCGGAAATCTGCGAGTTTAAGCCTCTGAAATGGAAAAAGCCTTTGGGCGAGCGGTAGCACAATAGTTGGTTACCGGGCTGCTCTCTGGTAAGGATTACATAAAACGTAACCCTGACTCTGAAGTCATGTCTAAAGCTCAAGCATCATGAACACCTGGGGCTACCATAAATCGAATGCCAGTATTGGTGATGCGCCACTGATGTTTGGAGTTAAAGTGCTGTTAACCACAATAAAAGGTATGGCCGCTAATGTAGCGATTGGGGTGGGTGTTAATACTGGCGTTCAGCTCGCAGGAAAAGATCCGTTCAGTTATGTCGATGCAATAATGGCTGGGGTGACAGCAGCCGCAACGACAGGGAAAGGCATTATAGCTTCAACTCCAATCAACATAGGGGGAGCAGCAATAGGAAGCGGGATTAAAGGGGAGAATCCGGTTAACTCTATGGCAGGCGCTGGAGCAGGTACTGTCGTTGGTGGCGTAGGAGGCGAAATAATAAAAGGGGTCGGTTCAAAGCTTGGAAAAGATGCAGTATCTGATTTAACAGGAGCGGTTCTTGGAGGCTACATCGGTGAGAAAACAGGGAATGCTGTAAAAGATGAACTCGATAAGAAGGATAAAACCGATGCTAAAAAATAATCTCTTTAGTTTAGTCAAACTGATATTGAGTTGCCTGATTTTATTTTTCATTGGTGATGTTGTAGCTGAACTACTTGCATCAGCGATTATTTATTTTAAAAAAGATTTTTTCCAGTTCAGTTGGAGCAATGTTTTTGACTCTTTCTTCAGAACCGGGTATGTCGGCGGCCTTATTTTGGGTGTCGGGATCTGGATAAAGGTCTTGTTAAAGGAGCGAAAAGATCAACAGAGTCCCTCTGAATAAATCACCAATCCCGGCCTCTCTGGCCAGGATTTTACTTGATCCTTTCAGCTCTTCGTTCTGCGGATAACCGGTGCGGGACATTTCTCCTGTAGCGCACCGGGGAAGTCTTTCAGCCAGTGGCTGACCTTCTTAAGATGAATACACGTCTGGCTCAGGCCTTCCAGGCAGCCCTACGGCTCGCGGGTGTCCTGAGCGGTGATAATGATACAGTTGAGAATAATAGCCTCTCGCTGCCAGGCGGGCTGAACAGTTACGGCCAGGCTTCGACATCGCTGGGCACCTCAATGACTGAAGCCGGTGCGCAGCGGAAGAAATTAACGCAGCGCTGAGTAAAAATGCGAAAGGTGATTTACCGGAAGGCGCAAAAATCACCAAAACCATTGTTGAGGGTTATAAAGAGGGCGTACTGATTGCCGTTGCAGGTTATTTAGGGCCGGCGGCAAGCATCGGGAAAGTTGTGGCAGGTGCAACCGTCGCTGAAAGAGCAAATGGGACTTACAAGTGGTTCGATATAAACAGTGAGAAGAATCAGAGCCTGCCTGAAAATCAGCAGAAAACCTGGGATTACTGGGGGAGCGCTTCTGCGGCTGTGACCGGTGTATTAGCCCTTGGCCGTGGTGTCTGGCAGAACGTGGGAATAGCGGCAGGCAGTGCGGTGTTTACGGATGGGCCGGACAAAGGCGCTGTCAGTGGGGCGATTATTGGTGCTGGAGTCGGTGGAGCTATTGGTCTTTGGGGGCCAAGTTTACTGGATCCAGTTTTAGGGGGCGCATCAGGTCTTGCGAGCGACGTATTCGGTGCGGCTGGTAGCGAATATATAGGCAATAAAGTGAAGGACAAGATAAATGAGAAAAAATAAGCAAACCTTAACTTTGATGTGTTTAAGTATTTTATATATAACGCTTTGCTGCTTAATTTTCCTATTAATCTCTGATGCAGTAATAGACTTATTATTTTCTGGGGAATTAGAAATGAACCGGACAACTTTTAAGAGAATTATTGTGATGAGCTTAATCGCAGGTGTTGCGGTAGGAACTGGAGGTTACATATTCGCTAAAATAGACGAGTACAAGACCTGTAAATCACCCCCGTCCGATCCAGACTGATCGACACAAGACTCCCGGTCACAGCGCCGGGATCTTTTTATCTGCTGTTCAGAGATTAATATCCAGCTCAATCACCATTCTGCCACGTTTAACGGTGATAATCGCCAGCTTGCCGGTATCAAACCCGAATCTCTCATCATTATCCGCAACCGGGATGCCCAGCAGCAGGATTTGTCCGGCCTGAGTCGCGACACGGAGCATGCCAACGACGGCAGCATCAGCCCTATTTTCGACAAAGAGAAAGAGCAGCGCCGCCTGCAGCAGGCGCAGCTGGTCAACGACGTTGCCACCCATGCGCTTGACGTTTACAACACGCATGAAGCCGCCCGGGCCACGCGCGCCGCCACGGCCAGCCTGGCGGATACGGATACGCGTACTGCGCTGGAAGCGCAGGCGAAGGCAGTGCTGGATAAGGCGCATGAAAAGGATCCGAATGTCGACAACAGCAGGCAGGCGGTGGTCAGCAAGGCCTGGCAGCTGGCCTACGACCAGGCGATTGTCCGTCAGGGCGCGGACATGGGCGGAAGCGTGCGCACGGGCGTCAACGCGGTAGTTAATGCCCTGCAGGCGCTGGCGGGCGGCGACATCAGGGCTGCCCTGGCGCAGGGCGCTGCGCCTTATCTGGCCGCGAAGGTCAAGGAACTGACCACCGATAATGCGCCCTACGGTGAACTGACAGACACACAGAAACTGAATAACCTGATGGCGCACGCGCTGCTGGGCGGCGTGGTCGCTGAGCTGAGCGGGGGCAGTGCAGCCGCAGGCGCCACCGGCGCGGTAACGGGGGAACTGGCGACGCCGGCCATCGCACTGGCGCTTTACGGCACGGCAGACAGTGATAAACTGAGCCCGGACCAGAAGGCGAACCTGAGCGCGCTGGCGACGCTGGCGTCGGGAATCGCTGCGGGTGTGAGCAGCGGGAGCACGGCGGGTGCGGCGACGGGCGCGCTGGCAGGTAAGAATGCGGTGGAGAATAACTTCCTGAGCAGTACCTCCTCGGAAAAACGTGATGCTTTGGCAGAGAAAGTCTTAAAAGGCGATAAATCCCTGCAAACCGCGAAAGATTTTTTACAACTTGAGAATGCCGATAAACGTAGCGATGCACTGGTTGCTAAGTTCAATAAAGAACCAGCTGAGTTGAGCACAGCAGAGCGAACCGAGTTGGTAAGTTATTTGAAGATATATGCATCTGACATGCAGGCTAAATATGGTGAGGCAGTGACTAAAGAGCTGATCGCAGGAATGCTGACTGGGCAGGATTATATGAAGTCAGCGCCACAGACAGAGGCGCAGCAGAAAGCACAAACCATCATGAATACCTGGGGTTATCATAAATCCAACGCCAGCATTGGAGACCCGGTATTGTTATTTGGCAGCAGTGTCCTGGGCACCACAATAAAAGAAGGTATGGCGCTTAATGCGGCAATCGGTGTGGGCGTGAATACGGGCGTAAAACTTAGTGGGAATGATCCTTTCAGCTATGTTGATGCAATTCTCGCCGGTGTGACAGCTGCCGCGAAAACAGGTAAAAGCTGGCAGGCATCAGCAGCGATCAATATGGGAGGCGCTGCGATTGGCAGTGCGATTAAAGGGGAAGATCCGACTAACTCTGTGATAAGTACTGGCTTTGGTAGTGCGGCTGGTAGTTTAGGGGGAAAAGTTGTTGATTCATTGTCACCGGTAACTGATCAAGTGACAAAGGATGTTATTGGTGCAGTTACAGGTTCTACTGCTTCTGAACTTACAGGAAAAGCTGTAAAAGATGAGTTAGACAAGCGGGAGAAGAAACAATGAATCTCTTTAGCAAGGTTGGTATCCTTTGGCTTCTTTTCTTGATTGTGTACTGTATTGCTTTAATCTCTGTTGTTCTTTTCATATGCCAACTAGGAGTGTCAACAATTTTCTACTTCAATGATGGGGCATTCCTTTTTTCATGGGAAGAGGCATTATATATCGCATTAAAAAAAGGGAGCATAGCAGGAGTAGTATTAGGTGCCGGAGTATGGTTGAAAAATAAATTGCATGAGCGTCATAGGAAATAATAGTCGTTGAGAATAACAATCTGGCAGCCGTTGTGCGTCTTGGCACCAAAGCATGCGTGGAGATCGCTTCATGCCGTAACATGGTTGTGGAGAAAGGGTTAGGCGCATTGCTGGGCCTCGGTGTGGCGAAAACGGCGATGGACAATCTCTCCGAGGCCGATCGTATATTGATACAGTCAGCGCCCGGGAACGCTGTCCCTTAAACAGATTATCCGACACGAAATCCATACTCCAGAACTGATCAATATGGGTCAGAACCGAACGTTGCTGGCGATGTGCTGCACTGAGATGTCTGCGGGAGCGCTTTCTGCGCAGGTTGAGGCCTTCCAGACAGTAAATCCGGTGTGTTTTCTTGTGGTTAACAAGCCAGCCTTCCCCCTGCAGCTGGATATGAATACGAGGACACCCATACCGTATCCGGGTTTCCACGATCTCCAGAATACGCAGGGTTATCGCCCGATCGTCACGCCGGCTCTGCCAGTGGCAGACAGTTCTGCTCTGCATCAGCAGCCCACATCCACGGCGCACGCTGATACGACAGGCTTCCTGCAGGAAATGCACCGCCTGGCGCTTCTGAGCCGGCCTCAGAACTTTTGCTTCAGTACCTCCTGCAGCATCTCCTTATCCAGACTCAGGTCGGCGACCAGCTTCTTCAGCTGCTGGTTTTCATCTTCCGGTTGCCGTAGACGGCGCAGTTCCGTCACGCCCAGACCCGCAAGTTTCTTCTTCCGGTTGTAAAAGGTGTCCTCACAAATGCCCATCTTTCTGCAGACTTCTCTGACGCGGGTGCCTGTTTCGGGCTGTTTCAGCGCAAACGCAATCTGTTCCTCGCTATAGCGGGTCTTTTTCATGGCGATGTGCCCCTCTCTGAGATGGAAGAAAGACCGGGGACTTCAGTTCAGCCAGGCACTGTTTTCAGGGGGAGGTCAGTATCGCAGGGCAGGCTTTTGAATGGTATGTCCAGCTGTCAAGCAAAGGTAGATCGCAACTTGGCTGGGCAACAAGAGATGGTTCGCACTTGAACGTGTCTCTTGACAGAAAGTTCACACATAAATAATCAAGGTGCATATTTATGAAGAATAAAATTTTTTTATCAAGAAGTAGAAATAATTTGCGGCTGCAAAGATAAAATAAAAAATATGCAGGTGAAAAAGGAGGAGTCATGGGGATAAGTGAATAGGACGGCATACTGTAAGGGTACTCGATAAAACTCTATGACGAAGAATAGCTTTTATCTTTTGATAAAAGCGAAACCCTTCCAATAGGAAAACAGCTCACTCAGGACGATTTTTACTGAGCAGCTAAAGATCACGGTCCTTCAGCGATCGGGATCTTTTTATCAGCCCGCCTAACGCTATTTGATCTCCGGCATCTGCCAGTCCTGGTTCAGCGCCCCCGGAAGGTCTTTCATCCAGGCGCTGACCTTTTACAATTAAAGCTTGTGACGCTAAGGTCCTCAATACAGCCACACAGCTCGCGCATGCTCTGCGGGGTTACTCGACAGGAGCTATACCTCATACAAATAGATCTGGCGTAATTCATTTATTATTTCCTGAAAATATACTATTTTTCATATTTAAGGCATCTGATGGGGTCACTCACTAATCTGTAGTTAATTGGATTTTTTCAATAATCGGGCTAAACTAACGATTGGCTTAGATCTTATGAGAATATTCTATTTTTAGAGTCTTAATTATTAATAGAAAGAATTATTAATAACAGAGATGGATTTACATGCGCTGCTTAGTTTAATAAACATGCGCATCTGATCGAACAGTTACCCAATAAACTTTAGGTTTACAGGATTATGGAGATCTATTTGTATTTTTAGACCAGCGGTCGACTCGACCAGTATTGTATTTTCTTCATGCTCGAATACGCTGACAAAAGGATTTGAGTTTTCAGAGTACAAAATCCATATTGGATTTTTATCATTATCAAGATAAGCAATGAAACCCTCGGAGCCGTAGCTTCCTTCTCCTACACAACAATAACATTCATTGAGTAACTTGACTTCTTTTATTATATCAATGGATGTGACTTCTTCATTATTGTTACGATAAAAATCTATAAAATCAAAATCCGCGCCCACTTCAATTTTTGGTGTGGGAAAGGATGTAATTTTACAGGATGTAGCTCTTCCATCGAAAAAAAACACAGCTTCCTTTATTGGCAATAACTCTTCTTTCCATAATTTTGATATGATGCTTTGCATTATTTTATCCACATTTCTTGGGCCGTGTGTTTAATCCTTTGTCGGGAACAACACCACCTGCTTTAATATTACGGCGATCTTTAAATCGCTGCTGAAATTTCTGCCACCATGTTTTCCCTGTTGATGATTCAGGGTGAGGGGCTAAAGGATTGACTTTATTGACCTTTACTTATCCAATCCTGCTTCATAAGCTGCATCCAAGCGTCTGTTGTCATAAGTGACTAGTTGCCCGTCAACATCTACTACATTCAATGGAGACCTGTTCCAGTCCCACTGACCATTTTTCATAATTTCAGCATAATCATTCGCCGAAATTGTCCTCTGAGAAAAATTGATATCCTTGGGATTAACCCATTCCCCACTCAACCCCAGCGGATCCACCCAGCTCAGCGGGTTTGGTGCATACTGATACAGGTTCCAGCCGCCTTTCAGCCCTATCGGGTCATCGGGACGATCCCGGTGCGGCCATACTTTTCAGGTCACTTAACATACTGATGTACATTGACTTTATAACGCCAGCTCTGCCGATTACTGCCCGGTTTTTCCATATACCCCGACGCGCACTTTTGGCCCGCACGCTACTGCCTAACCGTGACTATCTCTGTCTGCACCAAGAAGTGGCCCGCTATGTGCAGCAGAAGCGGGATGCCAGGCAGACCCGGCAACAGATCGAGGCGTTGCTGACTCGGGTCAGCGGCTGACGGTAAAAAGCCGGAAGGATCGTTAAGATCGCCTCCGGCTATTATTATTCGTAGACTTTTGCAGCCATTAAAATATCTGCAAAAACTTTCCAGTTCGTATCCTTTGGCAACGGCTGGTTAGTGTTTTCATAATACCCATCCATATCCTCAATCCATGAAGCTATAGCTTCAAGATAAGAGCTGAGATCTTTATTTTCCCATTCATCAGGGTTGTCTTTAAGATCTTTCGCCAGAGCTTCTATAAGTTTAACAAGCCCATCTTTACTGCTAACCGGTAATAAATCATCTAACATTTTAGCCACCTATAACTCTCTTAATACCATCACCCATTTTAAGAATGATACTTTTTCCATCTGTTTTCGTAGTCATTTTCCACATTTGGCCAGCAATTTCTTTCTCCGTAGCCCACTGCACCGGTATTTCTTTCAGCCCTGACAGTTTGAATGCAGCCAGTCTCCTGTGGTCCAGAGTCCATAATTTTCCGCTTGAGTCTTGCCAAATTTTAATTGCGGGTAAATCAGTGGGCTTAAGAGTACCGTTTTTAAGAGCAGCTGCGTTATTGAGAACGGTATGCTCGCCCGTTTGATTTTTAATTGAACTTTGCATGAAATGGATATCGTCAGGATTCTTTGTAAAGCTCCCACACTTATTCAACCCCAACGGGTCGATCCAACTCAGCGGGTTCGGCGCATACTGATACAGGTTCCAGCCGCCTTCCAGCCCTATCGGGTCCTGAACCGTAAACCGTCCCACCTGCGGATCGTAATAGCGAAACAGATTGTAGTGTAGACCGGTTTCGCTGTCCGCATACTGGCCCGCATAGCGC
>Ga0308171_1003437_pt1 | contig 14474 bp, 12 predicted proteins | sample PhyGR1_FD_202135 | JGI IMG/M metagenome (GOLD analysis project Ga0308171, IMG submission 202135) | Phyllosphere microbial communities from UC Gill Tract Community Farm, Albany, California, United States - DLSLSG.R1 | ecosystem: Host-associated > Plants > Phyllosphere > Unclassified | place: USA... | reverse complement strand
CGGCCGGTCGTCAGACCAGCGTGATGGTCACGTCGATGTTGCCGCGGGTGGCGTTGGAGTAGGGGCACACCTGGTGGGCGGCGTCGATCAGCTGCTGGGCCTTGTCCTTGTCCAGGCCGGGCAGGGACACGTTCAGGCGGGCAGCGATGCCATAGGCATTCGGGATCTGGCCCAGGTCCACTTCGGCGTCGACCGACACGTCCTGCGGCACGGCGATGCCCAGCTTGCCGCCGACGGCCTTCATGGCGCCGATGAAGCAGGCGGAGTAGCCGGCAGCGAAAAGCTGCTCGGGGTTCGTGCCCGTGCCGCTGGTGCCGGGGGCCGACAGCTTCACGTCCAGGCGGCCGTCATCGGTGCGCGAGGCGCCATCGCGGCCGCCGGTGGTGTGGGCGCGGGCGGTATAGAGGACTTTGTCGAGCGTGGTCATATGGACTCCTTGGGTTGGTTGAACGGGAACAGAGAAACGGTCAGCCCGGGCTTCGGGCGATGCGATCGCGCAGCGCGGTGAGCTGCACGGTGAGCGCCTCCAGCTCCGGAATGGTGCACTGGCTGCGCTCGAGCACGCAATGGGGGATCGGCTCGGCCCGGGCGCGCAGCGCGCGGCCCGCGTCGGTCAGGGCGATGCGCACGCGGCGCTCGTCTTCGGCATCGCGCTGCCGCGCCACGAGGCCCGAGGCCTCCAGCCGCTTGAGCAGCGGCGTGAGCGTGCCGGAATCCAGGCACAGGCGCTCGCCGAGTTCCGAGACGGTGACGCCGTCGCGCTCCCAGAGGGCGAGCATGGCGATGTACTGCGGATAGGTGAGGCCGACGGCATCGAGCAGCGGCTTGTAGAGCTTGGTCATCGCCAGCGACGCCGAATACAGGGCGAAGCAGACCTGGCTGTCCAGCCGCTGGAGGGCAGGGACGGGGGCCGTGGCTGGGATGGTGCGGGAGGGCATGGGTCGTATTGTGTGCGTCAATTGAATTGAGTGCAATTCGATTGTGTAAAACCATTCTGGGAAGATGGCCTATGCGGGCATTGCGTGTGCGAGGTGGGCAACGGGCGGCGCGCCCGTGCGATGTCCGTCCTGCTGGGAGCCTGCCGGGGCGCGACGCGCAGGCGCCCCCCGGCGGCGGACCTCAGTAGCTGTAGACGCCCCGACCCGTCTTGCGGCCCAGGCGGCCCGCGGCCACCATCTCCTTGAGCAGCGGGCAGGGGCGGTACTTGCTGTCGCCGAATTCCTCCAGATAGACGTTCATCACCGCCAGGCACACATCGAGGCCGATCATGTCGGCCAGCGCCAGCGGGCCGATCGGCTGGTTGCAGCCGAGCTTCATGCCGGCGTCGATGTCTTCCGGCGTGGCCAGGCCTTCGGCCAGCACGAAGAAGGCCTCGTTGATCATCGGCACCAGGATGCGGTTCACCACGAAGCCCGGCGCGTTCTTCACGGTGATCGGGCTCTTGCCCAGGCGCTCGGCCAGGGCCTTCACGGCATCGTGCGTGGCGTCGCTGGTCTGCAGGCCGCGGATGATCTCCACCAGCGCCATCATCGGCACCGGGTTGAAGAAGTGCATGCCGATGAAGCGGTCGGGCCGCGACGTGGCGGCGGCCAGTTGCGTGATGGAGATCGACGAGGTGTTCGACGCGATGATCACCTCGGGCGCCGCGATCGCGTCCACCTGTTTCAGGATCTTCACCTTGAGTTCGTGGTTCTCGGTGGCGGCCTCGATGATGAGCTGCGCGGCCTTCAGGTCGTCGTAGTTCGTCGAGGTCCTGATGCGCGCGAGCGCCGCGTCCTTGTCGGCCGCGGTGATCTTTTCCTTCTTGATGAGCCGGTCCAGGCTGCCGGACACGGTGGCCAGGCCCTTTTGCACGGCCGCGTCGGAGATGTCCACCATCACCGCGTCGATGCCGGCGACGGCGCACGCCTGCGCGATGCCGTTGCCCATGGTGCCCGCGCCGATGATGCCGACGGTGTTGATCGTCATTGGAAATCCTCCTGAAGAACGAGTGGAAAGGAAAAAGAAAAAAGGAAAGAAACGAAAGGGCGGAACGACCTACTTCGCGAAGCGCCGGCGCGTGAGCGCGAGCGCGATCCAGAACGAGGCCAGCGCGGTGAGGCCCACCACCAGCCCGTGGCGCAGCGGGTGCGCGGGCCACTGGTCCATGAAGAGCGGCCGGACCAATTCGACCACGTTGGTGAGCGGCAGCCAGTCCGAAATGCGACGCACCAGCTCCGGCAGCTGCTCGCGCGGGAAGAACACGCCCGAGAGGAACATCATCGGCGTGAGCACCAGCGTGAAGTAGTACGTGAAGAAATCGTAGCCCTTGGCCAGGGCGTTGAAGATGAGCGCGATGCTGGAGAACATCACGCCCGCCACCAGCAGGATGGGCCAGGCGAGCAGCAGCTTCGGGCTGTGGCTGATGCCCAGCGCCAGCATCACGCCCATGATCGCCGTCACGGTGAAGAACGCCTTGAACGCGGCCCAGAGCATCTCGGCCAGCACCACGTCGTCCAGGCCCACGGGAGCGTTCATGATGCCGTCCCAGGTCTTCTGCACGTGCATGCGCGAGAACGCGGAGTAGAGCGCCTCGAAGCTCGCGGCGTTCATCGCGCTCATGCAGATCGAGCCGCTGGCGAGGAACAGGATGTAGGGCACCGTGCGCCCGTCCACGTTCACCTGGCCCACCAGCGCGCCCATGCCGTAGCCGAAGGCCACCAGCCACATCAGCGGCTCGGCGATGTTGCCCAGCAGGCTCGGCACCGCGAGCTTGCGCCACACGAGCAGGTTGCGCAGGAACACGGGCCACCAGCGCGCGGTGGGCGCGGGCGGGCGCCAGTGGCTGGGCAGGGAGGGCGTGGAAGAGGCCATGGGATCGGTCCTGGAGGCGGCAGACAGGGAAGGGGAAGAAAGAGAGAGCGGAGCCGCTTCACTCGCGGATCTGGCGGCCCGTGAGCTTGAGGAACAGGTCTTCCAGATTGGCGGGGCGGTGCAGGCGCCGCAGCTGCGCATGGTGGTCGAGCGCGGCGAGCAGCGGGCGCGCATCCTGGGTGTAGAAGAACACCGTCTCGCCGCTCACCTCCACGCGCGCCGCGAGCGGGCGCAATGCGGCGTCGTCCGCCAGCGCCAGCGCGCCCTGGCCGTACACCTCGACCACGTCGCTCTCCAGGTGCTCGGCGATCAGTTCGCGCGGGCGGCCCTCGGCGATCTTGCGGCCGTGGTCCAGCACCAGCAGCCGCGTACACAGCCGCTCGGCCTCGTCCATGAAATGCGTGGTGAGCAGGATCGACTTGCCCTGCTGCTGCAGCAACTGCTGCAGGCGCTCCCACATCAGGTGGCGGGCTTGCGGGTCCAGGCCCGTGGTGGGCTCGTCGAGCAGCAGCAGCGCCGGGTCGTTCACCAGTGCCCGCGCGAGCGAGAGGCGCCGCTTCATGCCGCCCGACAGCTCTCCCGGTTTCGCGTCGGCCTTGTGGGAGAGCGCGGCGAACTCCAGCAGCCGCGGCACGCGCTCGTCCATCACCCGGCCGCGCAGGCCGAAGTAGCGGCCGAACACATGCAGGTTCTCCGCGCAGGTGAAGTCCGGGTCGAGCGTGTCGAACTGCGTCACCACGCCCAGCTGCGCCTTGATGGCGCGCGCGTCCTGCGGCATGCGCAGCGGCGCGCCGCCGCCGGGCGGGTGGAAGCGCACGCTGCCTTCGTCCGGCGCCGTGAGGCCCAGGCACATGCGCAGCGTGGTCGTCTTGCCCGCACCGTTGGGCCCGATCACGCCCAGGCATTCGCCCGGCGCGATGGAAAACGACAGGTCGTCCACCACGGCGGTGCCGCCGTAGCGCTTGCGCAGGTGGGCGATCTCGAAAAGCGGAGAGGGTGTGGCCATGGCGTCTATTATTGGCCGCCCTTTTTGCGCTCCATCCGCCCTCCCTTCCTTCCCTTTCTTTTCGACGATCACATGCCCATCACCCTCGGCACCCCCCTCTCGCCTTCCGCCACCAAAGTCATGCTGCTCGGCTCCGGCGAGCTGGGCAAGGAAGTGCTCATCGCCCTGCAGCGCCTGGGCGTGGAAACCACGGCCGTGGACCGCTACGAGAACGCGCCCGGCCAGCAGGTGGCGCACCATGCGCGCACCATCACCATGAGCGACCCGGCCCAGCTCAAGAGCCTGATCGAGTCCGAGCGCCCGCACCTGGTCGTGCCCGAGATCGAAGCCATCGCCACGCCCATGCTCGAAGAGCTGGAAGCCGCCGGCACCGTGCGCGTGATCCCCACGGCCCGCGCCGCGCGCCTCACCATGGACCGCGAAGGCATCCGGCGCCTGGCCGCCGAGACGCTGGGCCTGCCCACCAGCCCCTACCGCTTCTGCGATTCGGCCGAGGAACTGCAGGCCGCCATCGACGGCACCGACGGCCAGCCCGCCATCGGCTTCCCGTGCGTGGTCAAGCCGGTGATGAGCAGCTCCGGCAAGGGCCAGAGCAAGCTGGACGGCCCGGCCGACGTGCAAAAGGCCTGGGACTACGCCATGGCCGGCGGCCGCGTGAGCCATGGCCGCGTCATCGTCGAGGGCTTCATCGACTTCGACTACGAGATCACCCTGCTCACCGTGCGCGCCCTGGCCGCCGACGGCAGCATCCAGACGCACTTCTGCGAGCCCATCGGCCACAAGCAGGTCAGCGGCGACTACGTGGAAAGCTGGCAGCCCCAGCCGATGCCGTCCCTCGCGCTGCAGCGCGCCCAGGACATCGCCCGGGCCGTGACCGACGACCTGGGCCGCGGCCTGGACGGCCAGCCGTCGGGGCAGGGCCTGTTCGGAGTGGAACTGTTCGTGAAAGGCGACGAGGTGTGGTTCAGCGAGGTGAGCCCGCGCCCGCACGACACCGGCCTGGTCACCCTCGCCACCCAGCACCAGAGCGAATTCGAGCTGCATGCGCGCGCCATCCTCGGCCTGCCGGTGGACACCCGCCTGCGCAACCCGGGCGCCAGCGCCGTGATCTACGGCGGCATGGACGCCCAGGGCATCGCCTTCGACGGCGTGGACGAGGCGCTGCGCGTGCCGGACACCGACCTGCGCCTCTTCGGCAAGCCCGAGAGCTTCACCAAGCGCCGTATGGGCGTGGCGGTGGCCCGGGCGGACGACGTGGAGACGGCACGCGCCAATGCGAAGCTGGCGGCGGGCAAGGTGAAGCCGCGCAAGGCGTGAGCCGAAGGCCGGCCGCTGTGGTGGCCCGCCGTGCGTCCAGGCCCGTGGGCCGGCGGGCTTCGGCCGGCTGGGCGATGGGGCGCGGGCGCTAGGACGGGCCGCGCGGCCCGGCGCTCGATCCCCGCACCACCAGCTCCCCCTCCAGCACCACGCGCCGCGCCGGCCGCGCCGGCTCCTGCATGCGCTGCAGCAGCAGTTCCGCCGCCGTGCGGCCGATGTCGTAGGTGGGCTGGGCGACGGTGGTCACGTCCAGCGCGGGCAGGGCGGTCCAGTCGTTGTTGTCGAAGCCGGCGATGCCGATGTCCCGCGGGGTGCGCAGGCCGGCGGCCTGCACGGCCTGCAGGGCGCCGAGCAGCAGCAGGCCGTTGGTGGCGAGCAGCGCGTCGGGGCGTTGGTCCGGCGCGGCGGCCAGCAGCTGCGCGGTGGCCCGCTCGCCCGCATCGCGCGTGGGATCGAGCCAGACCGGCCGCGGTGCGAGGCCCTGGGCGGCCAGGGCCTGCGCATAGCCCGCATGGCGCTGCTGGCCCGTGGTGCTGTGGGTGCCGGCGAGCAGGGCGATGCGGCGGTAGCCCGATTGCAACAGGTGCTCCGTGGCGCGCCGCGCCGCGGCCTGGTTGTCGAGCACCACGCGGTCCACGCGCGTGCCTTCCAGCGCACGGTCCACCAGCACCAGCGGAAATGGCCATGCCTCGGGCCGCAGCCGCTGCAGGCCCTCCATGGTGGGCGACAGGATCACGCCGCTGGCCTGCTCGTCGGCCATCAGTTCCAGGTACGACTGCTCCTTGGCGGGGTTTTCGTCGCTGTTGCAGAGGATGAGCCGCAGGCCGTTGCGGTAGGCCATATCTTCCACCGCACGGCCGACGTCGGTGAAGAAGGGGCTGCGGATGTCGGACACGATCAGGCCCACGAGCGAGGCGCGGCGCTGGCGCAGGCGGCGCGCCGCGAGGTTGGGCCGGTAGCCCAGCTCGGCGATCGCCTGCTCCACGCGCTCGCGCAGCGTGGAACGCACGGCGCCGGGGGTGGTGAGCACGCGCGAGACGGTGGTGGTGGATACGCCCGCGCGCTGCGCGACGTCCTTGATGCTGGCCAATCCGGGCTCCTGGGCAAAGGCGGTCGATAGGGATGCGGGGACCGGCACGCGGCGCTGCGCCGGAAACGCCCGATTCCTTCGCAACGATGGTAACGATTCCAGAATTGACCTGGCAAGTCCGTGGCCACCGCTGCGCGGAAACGCTGCGAAAGCGTCACTGAAAAAGCCTGGAAGCATTTCAGATCGCCTGAATTTCTAGGTGTTTTCCCGCAGATTGCCGTGCCGGGCTCTGCGGGAACGCTTGCCCTCCCGCGAGGCAAACCTCCATAATTGCGTTTGGAATCGATACCAAATTCAGGAGACATGTCCATGTCCACCATTCCGGTCGAGGTCCGCCTGGGCGCGGCACCGCACAACCGCGAAGACGCCGTGCGCGCCGCCGGCGCGCTGCTGGCGCAGGCCGGCCACATCCAGCCCGCCTACGTCGAGAGCCTTCTGCAGCGCGAGAAGGTGGCCAACACCTTCCTGGGCGAGGGGCTGGCCATTCCGCATGGCATGGTGGAAGACAAGCACCTCGTGCGCCGCACCGGCCTGGCCGTGCTGCAGGTGCCGGCCGGCGTGCGCTGGGGCGACGACGCCAAGCAGGCGAAGCTGGTGGTGGCGATCGCGGCGGCGTCCGACGAGCACATCCAGGTGCTGCGCCGGCTCACCCGCGTGATGCGCGACGCCGACCTGATGCAGCGCCTGGCCACCACGGGCGACGCGCAGGAGATCGTCCGCGCCCTCACGGCCGATGCGCCGGAAGGCAGCGCGGGCGCCGGTGCGCTGGGCGCGGCGCTGGAGGATTTCCCCCTGGGGCGTGAGCTCTCCCTCAACTACCCCAGCGGCCTGCATGCGCGGCCGGCGGGCGAATGGGCGCGCGTGGCCGGCCGCTTCCAGGCGCGCGTGCACGTGCGCTGCGGCGACGCGGTGGCCGACGCCAAGAGCGTGGCCGCGCTGCTGGGTCTGGGGGCCGGGCGCGGCGCGCAGTTGCGCGTGTCCGCCCAGGGGCCGGATGCGGCCGCGGCGCTCTCCACCCTGGCCGCGACCATCGCGCGGCTGGGCGAGGAGGAGGCCCGGCAGGCCGAGCTGTCGGCCGCGCGGCAGGCCCAGGCGCAGGGCCTGGGGCGCGAGCTGGGCGATTGGCAGCCCGCGGCGCGGCACACCTTCACGGGCATCGCCGCCAGCCCCGGCCTGGTGGTCGGCACGCTGGTGCATGCGGAGGCCGCCACACTGGAGGTGGAGGACCGCTTCACCTCCGTGGCGGCCGAGGCCGCCGCGCTGGACGGCGCATTCGCCGCCGCGCAGGCGCAACTGGAGCAACTCGCCGCCGACGCGAAGACCGCCGGCCGCGCCGAGCAGGCGGGCATCTTCGCAGCCCACCAGGGGCTGCTGCGCGACGCCGAACTGATGCAGGCCGTGAGCCGCACCGTGGTGCAGCGCCACGGCGCCGCCTGGGCCTGGCGCCATGCGGTGCACGAGCGCGTGATCGCGCAACGCGCACTGCCGGACGCCACCCTGGCGGCCCGCGCGGCCGACCTGCAGGACGTGGGCGAGCGCGTGCTGCGCCACCTGCTGGGCCTGGACGGCGATGCCGAAGGGCCGGGCACGGCCTGGCCCGAGGACGCGATCCTGCTGGCCGACGATATTTCTCCCTCGATGGCCGCGCAGATCGATCCCGGACGCGTGCGCGGCTTCTGTACCGCGCGCGGCGGGCCCACGGCGCACACGGCCATCCTGGCGCGCGCCCTGGGGCTGCCGGCCGTGGTGGCCGCCGGCCCGGGCGTGCTGCCCGTGCAGGGCGGTGCGCAGGGCCCGGCCTTGTCCGGCATGCCGGCCATCCTGGACGGCTACCGCGGCCGGCTGTACGTGGCGCCCAGCGAGACCGCGCTGGTGGAGGCGCGCGAACGCATGGCGCGCCTCGCGCGCCGGCAGGCGGAAGAGGCCCGCACCCGCCGCGAACCCGCCACCACCACCGATGGCCACACGGTGGAGATCGCCGCGAACGTGAACCGCGCCGACCAGGTCGCGAAGGCGCTGGAATCGGGCGCCGAAGGCGTGGGCCTGATGCGCACCGAGTTCCTCTTTCTGGAGCGCGACACCGTGCCGGACGAGGAAGCGCAGTACCAGGCCTACCGCGGCATGGTCGAGGCGCTGCAGGGCCGGCCGCTCGTCGTGCGCACGCTGGACATCGGCGGCGACAAGCGCGTGCCCCACCTGGACCTGCCCGTGGAAGAGAACCCCTTCCTCGGCGTGCGCGGCGCCCGGCTGGCGCTGCGGCGCGACGACCTGCTGGTGCCGCAGCTGCGCGCGCTCTACCGCGCCGCGCGGCACGGCCCGCTGCAGGTGATGTTTCCGATGATCAGCACCGTCGAAGAAGTGCATGCACTGCGTGCGCGCATGGAGGCCGTGCGCGCCGAGCTGCAGGCTCCGGCGGTGCCCGTGGGCATCATGATCGAGGTGCCTTCGGCCGCGCTGGCTGCGGACCGCCTCGCCGCCCACGTGGACTTCTTCTCCATCGGCACCAACGACCTGACCCAATACACGCTGGCGGTGGACCGCCAGCATCCGGAGCTCGCCGGCATGGCCGACAGCCTGCATCCCGCGGTGCTGCGCCTCGTGGAGCGCACGGTGGTCGGCGCGGCACGCCACGGGCGCTGGGTGGGCGTGTGCGGCGGGCTGGCCGGCGAACCCCTGGGCGCGGCACTGCTGGTGGGCCTGGGCGTGCAGGAGCTCAGCATGAGCGCCGGTGACATCGGCACCGTGAAGGCCCTGCTGCGGCGCCATTCGCTGGCCGAGCTGCAGGCGCTGGCACGCAGCGCGCTCGACGTGGACACGGCCGATGAAGTGCGCGCCCTGGGCGCTGCGCTGCGTCCGGCTGCGCAGGCACCGGTGCAGGAGGCGGACCATGGCTGAGAACGGCATGCCCCGCGTTTTCACGATCACCCTCAACCCGGCGATCGACCATACGGTGCGGGTGGAGTCCCTCGTGCCCGGCCATGTGCACCGCGCGCTCGGCCAGCAGGTGGAGGCAGGCGGCAAGGGCGTGGGTGTCGCCGCGGTGCTCGCGGCGCTCGGCGTGCCCGTGACGGCCACCGGCTGGCTGGGCGCGGACAACGACGCCGTGTTCGCTGCCGCCTTCGCCGCGCGCGGCATCACGGACGGCATGCTGCGCCTGCCGGGCGCCACGCGGACCAACATCAAGATTGCCGACGCCGCGCGTGGCGATTCCACCGACATCAACCTGCCGGGCCTGGCCCTGGAGCCCGCCGCACTCGCGCGCGCCGAGGCCGATCTCACGGCCGCGCTGTGCGCACAGGTGCGGGCCGGAGACTGGTGCGAACTCGCCGGCAGCCTGCCGCCCGGCGCCGATGCCGCCGTCTGGGAGCGCATCGCCCGGGCCGTGGCGGCGCTCGGCGCGCGCATCGCCATCGACACGGGCGGCGCGGTGCTGCGGCAGTTGCTGGCGGCCCTGGCCGATCCGGCGCGCGGCGCCGTGGTGCCCGTGGATTTCATCAAGCCCAACCGCGCCGAGCTGGAGGAACTGGCTGGCCGCGATCTGCCCACGCCGGGCGACGTGGCCGAGGCCGCCGCCGCGCTGTGCCGCACGCACGGAGTGCGGCAACTCGCCGTCTCCCTGGGCGGCGACGGCGCGGTGATCGCCAGCGCCGGGGGCTGCTGGCATGCCGCCGCGCCGCGCGTGCCCGTGGCCACCACGGTGGGCGCCGGCGACGCACTGGTGGCCGGCACGCTCGCGGCGCTCTCGCAGGGGCAGGCCATGCCCGGCGCCGCCGCCTTCGGCATGGCCTGCGCGGCCGCGCGCATCCAGCGCATCGCCCCGGGCCTGCCGCCGCGCGCCGAGGTCGACGCGCTCGCGGCATCCATCACCGCCCAACCGCTGCACGGGCCGCGGTAACGCCATTCAGGAGACACACACCATGGCCCAACTCATCGCCATCGCCGCGAGCCAGGCCGGCCCGGCGCACAGCTTCATGGTGGCCGAGGCGCTGCGCGCCGCGGCCGAATCGCTCGGGCACCGCATCGCCGTGAGCGTGCACAGCAGCCTGGGCACGCAGGGCGGTTTCAGCGACAGCGAACTCGCGGGTGCCGCCGCCGCCATCGTCGCGGCCGACATGGCCGTGGACCGGCAGGAACTGCTGGGAACCGCGCCTGCGCCCGTGCACGAAGTCGCCCCGGGCGACGTGCTGGCAGACGCCGAGCGCGTGGTGCGGGGCGCACTGGCCCGTGCGGGCGCCGCGCCTGCGCAGGCCCCCGCCATGCCGGTGCCGTCCGCGATGCCTTCCGCCTCGGGCGCCGCCGCAGCGGCCCCTGCGCAGGGCCCGCTGCGCATCGTCGCCATCACCTCCTGCCCCACCGGCGTGGCCCACACCTTCATGGCCGCGGAGGCGCTGGAGCAGGGCGCGCGGGCGCTGGGCCACACCATCAAAGTGGAAACGCAAGGCTCGGTGGGCGCGCAGAACACCTTGACCGCCGCCGACATCGCCGCGGCCGATCTGGTGGTGATCGCGGCGGACACGCAGGTCAGCCGCGACCGCTTCGCCGGCAAGCGCCTCCACGCCACAGGCACCAAGGCCGCCATCCACGATGCCGCGGCGGTCTTCGCCCAGGCGCGCGCGCAGGCCCAGGTGTGGGGCGGTGCCGACGCGTCCATGCCCGCACCGGGCGCCGCCGCATCCGCCGCACCGGCAGCCGGCGCGGGCAAGCGGGAATCCACCGGCGCCTACAAGCACCTGATGACGGGCGTGTCCTTCATGCTGCCCTTCGTGGTGGCGGGTGGGCTGCTGATCGCGCTGGCCTTCGCGCTGGGCGGTATCTACGTGTACGACGATGCCCACCAGGGCACCCTGGGCTGGGTGCTGTTCCAGGTGGGGGCCAAGGCGGGCTTCGCGCTCATGCTGCCGGCGCTGGCGGGCTATATCGCCTACTCCATCGCCGACCGGCCCGGCATCGCGCCCGGCATGATCGGCGGCATGCTGGCCGGCACGGTGGGTGCGGGTTTCCTCGGCGCGATCGCGGCGGGCTTCATCGCGGGCTATTCCGTGCACTGGCTGAACCGCGCCATCCGCCTGCCGCGCGGGCTCGACGGGCTGAAACCCGTGCTGATCCTGCCGCTGCTGGGCGCGGCCATCGTCGGCGTGCTGATGATGATGGTGATCGGCGCGCCCATGGCCGCCGTGATGGGCGCGCTCACCGACTGGCTCAAGGGCCTGCAGACCGGCAGCGCCGTGCTGCTGGGCGTGATCCTGGGCGCCATGATGGCCTTCGACATGGGCGGGCCGGTGAACAAGGCGGCCTACGTCTTCTCCACCACGCTGATCGCGAGCGGCGTGGCCACCCCGATGGCCGCGGCCATGGCCGCCGGCATGACGCCGCCGCTGGGCATCGCGCTGGCCTGCTGGCTGTTCAAGAGCCGCTTCACCGCCGAAGAGCGCGAGGCCTCCAAGGCGTCGGCCGTGCTGGGCCTGGCCTTCATCACCGAAGGCGCCATTCCCTTCGTGGCGCGCGACCCGCTGCGCGTGATCCCGGCCTGCGTGCTGGGCTCCGCCGTGGCCGGCGGCCTCTCGATGGCGTGGAACATCGGCCTGCAGGCACCGCACGGCGGCGTGTTCGTGCTCGCCATCCCGAACGCGGTGAACCACGTGGTGCCGTATGCGGGCGCCATCCTCGCCGGCACGGTGGTGACGGCGCTCGCGCTGGGGCTGTTCAAGAAGCGCCTGGCGGCGCCGGGGGCGGTGGCATGACGCTGCGCCTGACCCGGGAGACGCAGCTGTGCATGTCCCTGAGTGCGCGACCCAGCAACTTCGGCACGCGCTTCCACAATTTCCTCTACGAGGAGCTGGGCCTGGACTACGTCTACAAGGCCTTCAGCACCACGGACCTGCCGGCCGCGATCGCCGGCATCCGGGCCCTGGGCGTGCGCGGCTGCGCCATCTCCATGCCCTTCAAGGAGGCCGTGATCCCGCTGGCCGACGGGCTGGCCCCGTCCGCGGCGCGGCTGCAGTCGGTGAACACGCTGGTGAACGACGGCGGGCGCCTTATGGCCTACAACACCGACTACCTTGCCGTGCGGGCCTTGCTGGAGCACCATGCGGTGCCGCGCGGCCTGCGGGTGGCGATGCGCGGCAGCGGCGGCATGGCGCGCGCGGTGCTGGCGGCGCTGGTGGATGCGGGTTTTGCACGGGGCACGGTGGTCGCCCGCAACGGGGCCGCAGGCCGTGCGCTCGCCGCCGCCCATGGCTACGGCTGGCAGGACGGGGCGGATGCCATCGAGGCCGATGTGCTGGTCAACGCCACGCCCATCGGCATGGCGGGCGGGGCCGAGGCCCGGGCGCTGGCGTTCACGCCGGCCCAGGTGGCGGCGGCGGCCTGGGTGTTCGACGTGGTGGCGATGCCGGCGGAAACCCCGCTGATCGCCGAGGCCCGCCGCCAGGGCCGCCCGGCCATCACCGGCGCGGAAGTGATCGCGCTGCAGGCGGCCGAACAGTTCACGCTCTACACCGGCGTGCGCCTGACCGGCGAGCAGGTCGCGCGGGCTTCGGCCTTCGCCCGGAGCGGCTGCTAGCCGCCGTCCTGCCCGGCCCGCGCGCCGTGCCGCAGCGCATGGCCAGCGGCTAGCGCCGTGCCCGGGCTCCGGCTTCGCTGACGCGGTAGCCGCCACCCGGCTCCACGCGCACGGTGAACGTGTGCAAGTGGTCGTCCTCGTCATGCTCGTAGCGGGCCTTCACCGTGATCGCGATGGCCGCGCCGCGCGCACGGCACTGCACGGATTCGAAGCGGTACTGCCGGTGGTCGTCGTTCAGCTCGGGGAAGGCAAGCGTTTTCGTGGTGCGTGATGCCTCGCCCTGCAGCGGATCGGTCACCCATTGCACGTACAGCTCGCTGCCCGCGCCCTCGTGCACGTTCGCCTCCACCACGCGGTAGGTGCCCTGCCGGCCGGCCTCCTGCCATTGGCCGCACGGCAGCACCTGGCGCACGAAGGCGGGCAGGGCCTCCACCTGCGCGCGCATCCAGGAGTCGGCTGCATGCGACGGAAGCACGGCCAAGGCCATGCAGGCGAGCGCGAAAAAGTCTTGCGTGTGGTGACACCATTGCGCTGTACTCGCTTCGATTTCGTTCTTCCAGGATACCTGGGGATGCCGGCAGATCTCGCGCGTCGAAATGCCCAGCGTGGATGTGAGCTCTGCCACCAGCCATGTCAGCGACACCTGCGATGTCATTCTCGGCGCACAGGGTGCATGCGCTATCCGGGCGCGTCCCGCACCTGCAGCCGCCCCCGACCAGTGCGCTTGGCCTCGTACAGCGCATCGTCGGCACGCGCCAGCAGGTCGGCGAGCAGCGTGGCCACGGCGACCTCCCGGAGGTCCGGCGGGGCCGCCGCCAGGGTCGAGGCCCCCGCGCTGTAGCCGACGGGGAATCCCACGGCCGTGGGGCTTTCGGCCGCCAGCCGCGCACGCAGACGGCGGTCGAAGCTCTCCGCCGCGCGGTCCCCGGGGGCGTGCGCGAGCAGCACGGCGAACTCCTCGCCGCCGATGCGGCCGGCCACGTCCCCCGTTCGCGTCGCGTCCTGCAGCAGCCGCGCGAAGAACACCAGCACGTGGTCGCCCGTGCCGTGCCCGTGCAGGTCGTTCACGCGCTTGAAATGGTCCACGTCCAGCATCACCGCGGTCACGCGCAGCCCGTGCCGCAGGGCATGCGCCAGGAGCGTCCGGCCCCGCACGTCGAAGCCGCGGCGGTTGAGCATGCCGGTGAGCGCATCCGTCTTGGCCAGCGCGCGCAGCTTTTCCTCGGCCTCGGTCCGCCATGCGACGAGCAGCGCCACCGTGCCCAGCACCAGCGTCACGTTGGCCGCGAGCGCGGCGGCGAGGTTCACCGGGTGCGGCGTGCGGAAGCTCGGGTAGGCGTCGGTGAAGGCCCCGAGCACGCCGCGCGCGCCTGTGAAGCCCGCCATCGCGACGAGGCAGGCGCACAGCAGCAGCCGCCAGTGCCGCGGCGAGGGATGGAGCGGCGCCAGCGTGGCGCGCGCCACCACGGCCAGCAGCGCGGCGAGCAGCAGGTTGGCCCAGCCCACGCGGAAGGCGTAGTCCCCGAAGCCGAGCGCGTAGCCGAGCGGGATCACCGCCACGAGCCAGGGCAGCCATCGGCGCCCGGGCCGCGGCCCCAGCCATTCCTGCAGTGCCGTGAAAAGGGCCCACTGGGCGGCCGCGGCAC
>Ga0308171_1003436_pt1 | contig 14480 bp, 12 predicted proteins | sample PhyGR1_FD_202135 | JGI IMG/M metagenome (GOLD analysis project Ga0308171, IMG submission 202135) | Phyllosphere microbial communities from UC Gill Tract Community Farm, Albany, California, United States - DLSLSG.R1 | ecosystem: Host-associated > Plants > Phyllosphere > Unclassified | place: USA... | reverse complement strand
AAGAAGCCGAAGCGCTGCAGCGCCTCATCAGCGAATTCACCCTGACCCATGCCGAGGCCGCCGAGGCCGTCGGCCGCTCGCGCGCGGCGGTGTCCAACCTGCTGCGCCTGCTGGAGCTGCCGATCGCCATCCGCCTGCTGCTGGAAACGCGCCGGCTGGAGATGGGGCACGCCCGCGCGCTGCTGACGTTGGCCCCGGAACTGGCCAGCAAGCTGGCCCAGGAAGCGGCCGATGAAGGCTGGTCGGTGCGCGAGGTCGAGCGTCGTGCGCAGGCGTTTGCCGCCGGCAAGGTGCCGAGCAACCGTCCGCAGCCGGTGGCCAAGGTGCAGCAGGCCGATATCGCCTCGCTGGAGACCGAACTGTCCGAAGCGCTGGGTACCTCGGTTGCCATCAACCATGGCCGCGGCGGCAAGGGCAAGCTGATCATCCATTACGCCAACCTGGATACGCTCGACGGCGTGCTGGAGCGGCTGCGCACGCGCCAGGGCTGACCCCGGCGCATCTTCATGGGCGCACGGCCCGTTCCTGCCGTGTTCCGTCGATTGCAGGGAACGCACCGCCGCGCGTGCCGGAGGTCGTATCGTCCACCCCAGGGTGGGCTGCTCCGCCCCGTGGCTCATCCAGGGAGCAGGACATGACCATTGAAGCAGACGACGTCAGCCCGGGCGGCAGCCCGATCCTCGTGCACAGCCGCGAGAAGGACTTCACCCCGGCCCAGGGCGAGTCGCACATCGAGGAGATCAGCGCGCACATCGAGCGCCATCTTGGCCCGATCTCCGGTGTCTTCCACGAAATCATCTCCGATATCGTGCACATTGACGTGCATGTGGTGCCAGCCACCGACGAGTGCCCGTACCTGCGGCTGGTGACTTCGGGCATGAGCGACCTGCCGATGTCCGTGCCCGACGAGGTGGACGCCCCCCGGCATATGGAACTGATGGTGACCCTGCCAGCGGATTGGCCGATCACCCAGGACGCCTTCGAGGATGAGCGCAACTACTGGCCGGTGCGCCTGCTGAAGACCCTGGCGCGGCTGCCGCACGAGTACGACACCTGGCTGGGCTTCGGCCACACCATTCCCAACGGCCATCCGTCCGAGCCCTATGCACCGGGCGTGGGGTTCGATGGCGCCATCGTGCTGCCGCCGGTCACCACCCCGGACGACTTCGGTACGCTGGTGCTGGAAGACGGCACCTCCATCGAGTTCATGGCGATCGTGCCGCTGTACCCGGAAGAGATGGACCTGAAGCTGAAAAAGGACTCGGAAACCCTGCTGGATCGCTTCGATGCGAAGAACATCCAGGATGTCATCCAGCCGGGGCGCACCAATGTGGCCAAGAAGCGTTTCGGCCTGTTCTAGGTCCTGCGCGTACCATCAGACTCCGTAATCGTTGAATTCCAGGCTCACCGCAATGACCATCCTGCTCACCGGCGCAGCCGGCTTCATCGGTGCCTACACCGCCCGCGCCCTGCTGGATGCGGGCCAGCCGGTGGTCGGCCTGGACAACTTCAACGACTACTACGACCCGCAGATCAAGCGCGACCGCGTGGCCGCACTGTGCCCGACGCTGGACCTGCGCACGCTGGACCTGACCGACCGCGACGGCCTGGCCGCGCTGTTCGACGAAATACAGCCGACCGCAGTGATCCACCTGGCCGCGCAGGCCGGCGTGCGCTACTCGCTGGAGAACCCGCATGCCTACGTCGACAGCAACCTGGTCGGCTTCGTCAACATGCTCGAGCTGTGCCGCCACCGTGGCGTGCAGCATCTGGTGTATGCGTCCAGCAGTTCGGTGTACGGCGATTCGGCCACGCCGCCGTTTTCCGAAGACCAGCGCGTGGACCAGCCGCGCTCGCTGTACGCCGCCACCAAGGCCGCCAATGAACTGATGGCCTACACCTACGCGCAGCTGTATGGCCTGCATGCCACCGGCCTGCGTTTCTTCACCGTGTATGGCCCGTGGGGCCGGCCGGACATGGCGCCACTGCTGTTCTCGCGCGCGGTGCTGGCGGGTCGTTCGATCGATGTGTTCAACGAAGGCCGCATGCAGCGCGATTTCACACATGTCTCCGACATCGTGGCCGGTATTCTCGGCGCCCTCGCGCACCCGGCTGATGGTCCGGTGCCGCACCGGGTGTTCAACCTCGGCAACCACACGCCGGTCGAGCTGGAGCGCTTCATCGGCGTGATCGAGCAGGCCGCCGGTCGCCCCGCGCAGAAGGTCTACAAACCGATGCAGCCGGGCGACATGGTGCGCACGATGGCCGATACGCGGCGCGCTCATGACGCATTTGGCTACGAACCGGCCATGCCGATCGAACAGGGCCTGCCGCCGGTGGTGCAGTGGTGCCGCGAGTATTTTGCTGATCGCGCCTGAAAACCGATCCTCACGCCGGCGGATTCATCTTCGGATAACCTCGGCTTCGGAAAATGCGCGGTCTTTGTCCCTCCTTGGCCGAGTGCCCCCATGAGCCAACCCGAGCTGTCCGTCGTCGTCCCTGTCTTCAACGAGCGCGACAACGTCGCGCCCCTGGTGGCCGAAATCACCGCTGCGCTGCGCGGCCGGCTGCCGTTCGAGATCGTCTACATCGACGATCATTCGCGCGATGACACCCTGGCCGTGCTGCAGGGCCTGAAGGCCACCACGCCGGAGCTGCGCGTGTTGCACCACGTCTCGCAGAGCGGGCAGAGCACTGCGGTACGTACCGGCGTCAAGCACGCGCGCGCGCCGTGGATCGCCACCCTCGACGGTGATGGCCAGAACGACCCGGCCGACATCCCCAAGCTGCTGGAGGCCCGTGGTGCGGCCGACGCCCAGGTGAAGCTGTTCGCCGGCTGGCGCGTCAACCGCCAGGACAGCGGCAGCAAGCGCTGGGCCAGCAAGTGGGCCAACGCCATCCGCGCGCGCATGCTGCGCGATGACACTCCCGATACCGGCTGCGGCATCAAACTGTTCGAGCGCAACGCCTTCCTCGATCTGCCGTACTTCGACCACATGCACCGTTACCTGCCGGCGCTGATGCAGCGCGCCGGCTGGAAGACCACCAGCGTGCCGGTCAACCATCGCCACCGCACGGCCGGCGTATCCAAGTACAACAACCTGGGCCGCGCGCTGGTCGGCATCCGTGACCTGCGTGGCGTGGCCTGGCTGATCACCCGCAGCAAGCGCACCGCGGTGGAGGAGCGTTGATGGACCTGGAGCTGCACTGGCTGGACCAGCCGCTGACCTGGTTGTACTGGACCGGCCTGCATGTGACCGGCTGGAAGCTGATCGGCTACACCGGCGCGTTGATGTTCGGTGGCCGCTGGCTGGTCCAGTTCGTCGCCTCCAAGCGCGCCGGCAAGCCGGTGATCCCGCGCCTGTTCTGGTACATGAGCGTGGTCGGCAGCCTGATGACGCTGAGCTACTTCCTGTTCTCGGCCAAGCAGGACTCGGTGGGCGTGCTGCAGAACCTGTTCCCGGCGTTCACCGCGTTGTACAGCCTGCAGCTGGACATCAAGCACCGCGGCTGGAAGCGGGACAAGGCCAGCCACTGACGCCCCGGTAGATGCCGACCTTGGTCGGCACCGCTGTGGTAGCGCCGGGCCATGCCCGGCGGCTGTATCCGTTCTCCGCGCTGCGCGCTCGCGGGGCATGGCCCCGCGCTACCATGCGCCTTCGGCGCGGGGTCTCCCCGTGTGCCAACCAAGGTTGGCAGCTACCAGGGCACGGCCGAGGCAGGACCTTCGTCCCATGCCATGGGCGGTGCGGGGTGCCATGATCGGGGTCTGCCTTCCCGGGAACCTGCGCTTGTGAAAACCCGTCTTGCCGTTGCCCTGCTGATTGCCCTGTCCGCCCCCGCCGTGGCATTGGCCGCCCCGCCCACCGCCGCCGCGCCGGCCAGCGTGGCCGCCGAATCGGCCGCCGATGCGGCCTTCCGCGCGCTGTACGAGAAGGAATGGAAGTGGCGCCAGGACGGCGGCGGTGAAGCCAGCGAGGACGGTGACGCGCCGGCCAACGCCACCCGCCTGCCCGACGTCGGCGCGGCCGCGCAGCAGGCGCGCCTGAAGGTGTGGGACCAGGCTCTGGCCGACCTCAAGCAGATCGACCCGAAAGCGCTCTCGGCCGACAACCAGATCAACTACGCCATCTACCACGACCAGATCTTCAACCTGGCCGAGGACGTGCGCCTGCGTGGCTACGAGATGCCGTTCAACGCAGACTCCTCGTTCTGGTCGAACCTGTCCTTCATGGCCCGGCGTGAGATGAAGACCGCGCAGGACTACCGCAACTACATCGCCCGCTTGAACGACGTGCCGCGCTACTTCGGCCAGCAGACCGACAACATGCGCGCCGGCCTGAAGCGTGGCTTCAGCGTGCCGCGCGCGGTACTTGACGGCCGTGAAGTGTCCATCGCCACCGTCGCCGAACTGAAGGACCCGACCGAATCGCCGCTGTACGCGCCGTTCAAGAAGCTGCCCAGCACCATCCCGGCTGCCGAGCAGGCCACCTTGCGCGAGCAGGCGTCGGCGGCGATCAGTGGCAAGGTGGTGCCCGCGTTCCAGCAGCTGCGCACGTTCTTCGTCAACGAGTACGTGCCGCAGGCGCGTAGCACCCTGGCCGCCGAGGCGATGCCCGATGGCAAGGTGTACTACAGGCAGCAGATCCACGAGTACACCACGCTGGACCTGTCGCCGGACCAGATCCACCAGATCGGCCTGGGGGAAGTGGCTCGCATCCAGAAGGAGATGAACGACATCATCAAGCAGGTTGGCTTCAAGGGCAGCTTCGCGCAGTTCCTGACCTTCCTGCGTACCGACCCGCAGTTCTATGCCAAGACCCCGAACGAGCTGCTCTACCGCGCGGCATGGATCTCCAAGCGCATCGATGGCGTGATCGGCAAGTACATGACCCTGCCGCGTGCGCGCTTCACCATCGTGCCGGTGCCACCGGACATCGCGCCGTTCTGGACCGCTGGTCGCGGTGGCATGGGTACCTACTGGCTCAACACCTACAACCTGCCGGCGCGGCCGCTGTACAACCTGCCGGCGCTGACCCTGCATGAGTCCGATCCGGGGCATGCACTGCAGGGCGCGCTCGCCGCCGAACAGGGCGAACAGCCCGAGTTCCGCCGCAACGCCTATATCTCCGCCTATGGCGAAGGCTGGGGCCTGTACAGCGAAAAGCTCGGCGTGGAGATGGGCATCTACGAAACCCCGTACGAGGATTTCGGTCGCCTGACCTACGAAATGTGGCGCGCCGCGCGCCTGGTCATCGACACTGGCGTGCACAGCAAGGGCTGGACCCGCGAGCAGGCCATCGCCTACCTGCGCGACCACACCGCCCTGAGCGAGCACGAGGTGACCACCGAAGTGGACCGCTACATCTCCTGGCCGGGCCAGGCGCTGAGCTACAAGCTGGGTGAAATCGCCATCGTGCGCCTGCGCGCGCAGGCCGAGAAGGAGCTGGGCGACAAGTTCGACGTCAAGGGCTTCCATGACGCCGTGCTCAAGCAGGGCTCGGTGCCGCTGCCGGTGCTGGAACAGCAGATCCAGGCGTACATCGCGCAGCGAAAGAAGGCCTGATCGCCGCGCCGCCGGGCATGGCCCGGCGCCACCGGAACGTGCGGTGGTATCGCCGGGCCATGCCCGGCGAGCGCAAAGCGCGGTAGACGGGGGCGGATCACATGATCCGCGCCCTTCGTCCCTCACCCCACCGCTACCGGAACGTGCGCTGGTAGCGCCGGGCCATGCCCGGCGAGCGCGAAGTGCGGTAGACGGGGTCGGATCACATGATCCGCGCCTTCGTCCCTTACCCCACCGCTACCGGAACGTGCGGTGGTAGCGCCGGGCCATGCCCGGCGAGCGCGAAGCGCGGTAGACGGGGGCGGATCACATGATCCGCGCCCTTCGTCCCTCACCCCACCGCTACCGGAACGTGCGGTGGTAGCGCCGGGCCATGCCCGGCGAGCGCGAAGTGCGGTAGAGGGGGTCGGATCACATGATCCGACCCGTCGTCTTTCACCCCACCGCCCTTGGCTTGGCCACGCGCGCGGCGAAGGTCGGCAGCACCATCAGGGTCAGCACCGTGGCGGTGATCAAGCCACCGATCACCACCGTTGCCAGCGGCTTCTGCACCTCTGCACCGGAACCACTGGCGATCGCCATCGGAATGAAGCCGACGATGGCCACCAGTGCGGTGGCCAGCACCGCGCGGATACGGCTGGATGCACCGTTGATCGCGGCCATCATCGGCACGTCACCGGCGTCCAGGCGCTCGCGGATCGCCTGCATCAGCACCAGGCCGTTGAGCGTGGCTACGCCGGACACGGCGATGAAGCCTACCGCGGCCGACACCGAGAACGGCATGCCGCGCAGCAGCAGGGCGAGGATGCCGCCGACCAGTGCCAGCGGTACGCAGCTGAACACCAGCACCGCTTCCTTGCCGCTGCGCAGGGCCATGAACAGCAGGCTGCCGATCAGCAGGAACACCACCGGCACCACCGTGGCCAGGCGCTTTTCCGCGCGCTGCAGATTCTCGAACTGGCCACCCCAGGTCAGGTACGCACCGGGCGGCAGCGCCACGTCGGCCACCGCGGCCTGTGCTTGGCCAACGAAGCCGCCGAGGTCGCGGCCGCGCACGTTGGCCTGCACCACCACCCGGCGGCTGCCGTTGTTGCGGCTGATCTGGTTCGGCCCTTCGCTGACGCTGATGCGCGCCACCGAGGACAGCGGAATCACCCCACCGGCCGGCGTGGCGATCGGCAGCGAGGCCAGCTGATCCGGGTCGTTGCGTGCGCTGTCATCCAACCGCACCACCACATCAAAGCGACGGTCGCCCTCGAAGATCTTGCCGGCCGCCGTGCCGCCGATGCCGGTGGACAGCGCATCGCTGACGTCGGCGGCGGTCAGTCCATGCTGCGCTGCCGCTACATGGTCGATCTTGACGTTGAGCGTGGGCAGGCCGGAAATCTGCTCCACCCGTACGTCGGCCGCGCCCTCCACCGCGCGCAGTTTCAGTGCCACCTGGTCGGCCACCTTCTGCAGCTGGCTGAAGTCATCGCCGAAGATCATCACCGCCAGATCGGTGCGCACGCCGGAAATCAGCTCGTTGAAGCGCAGCTCGATCGGCTGGCTGAACTCGAAGCTGTTGCCCAGCTGCTGGCCGGCCAGTTCTTCGAACCGGGCCACCAGTGCCTCCTTGCCCAGCGTCGGATCGGGCCAGTCCGCACGTGGCTTGAGCACGATCACGCTGTCGGAGATGTTGGTCGGCATCGGGTCGATTGCCGCTTCGGCGGTACCGGTACGCGAAAACACCGTTTCCACTTCCGGTTGCTGGGCGATGGCTTTCTCCAGTGCCAGCTGCATCGCCAGCGATTGCTCCAGTGAAGTGGACGGGACGCGCAGTGCCTGCATCGCCACGTTGCCTTCATCCAGGGTGGGCATGAACTCGCGGCCGAGCAGGCCGAACGAACCAATGCCCACCAGCAGCATCAGCGCTGCGCCGGCGATCACCGCGCGCGGCCGCGCGACGGCCTGGCGGATGATCGGCTCGATGCGTCCACGCAGCACGCGGATCAGCTTCGTTTCGTGCTCGCCATCATCATTGTGTGCCTCGCCTTCCTTCAGCTTCGGCTCGCGCACCATCAGCGCGGCCATCGCCGGTACGAAGGTGAAGGAAAAGACGAAGGCACCCACCAGGGCCAGCATGAACGTGGCGGCCATGGGGTGGAACGTCTTGCCCTCCACGCCTTCCAGGGTGAGGATCGGTGCGAACACCAGCAGGATGATCAGCTGGCCGAACGCGGCCGGCCGCGCCATCTTCAGCGCCGAATCGGCGGCCACGCGCAGGCGCTCCATCGCGGTCAACGCCCGGCCCAGTTCGGCACGACGCTGGCCCAGCATCAGCAGCGTCGACTCGATCACGATCACCGCGCCGTCCACCAGGATGCCGAAGTCCAGCGCACCCAGGCTCATCAGGTTGCCGCTGATGCCGAAGCGGTTCATGCCGATCACCGCGAACAGGAACGACAGCGGGATCACCAGTGCGGTAATCGTCGCCGCGCGCAGGTTGCCGAGCAGCAGGAACAGCACCACCACCACCAGCAGCGCGCCCTCGGTGAGGTTCCTGGCCACGGTCTTGATGGTGGAATTGACCAGCACGCTGCGGTCGAGCACCGGCGCGGCCACGATGCCTGCCGGCAGCGATGCATTCACCTGCTGCAGCCGCGCGGCGGCCGCTTGGGCCACGGTGCGGCTGTTGCCGCCGGCGATCATCAGCGCGGTACCGAGCACGGCCTCATGGCCGTTGCGGCTGGCCGCACCCAGGCGCGGTGCGCGGCTGAGGCCGACATCGGCTACATCGGCCACCCGCACCACCACGCCGTTGCGGGTGGCCACCGGTGCCTGTGCCAGATCGTCGGTGGTCAGCGCCAGACCGTCGGCACGCACCACCAGGCCTTCGCCGGCGCGCTGCACGAAGCCGGCACCGGCCTGCACGTTGGAGCGCTGCAGGGCCGTCACCAGGTCGGCCAGGCCAAGGCCATGCGCGGCCAACCGCGCGCTGTCCGGATGCACGCCGTATTCCTTCACGTAGCCACCGATGGTGTCCACGCCCGCCAGCCCGGGGCTGGAGCGCATCTGTGGCGCGATGATCCAGTCCTGCACGGTGCGCAGGTAGGTGGCGCGTTCTTCCGGCGTGCGCAGCAGGTTGCCTTCCGGCGTGCGGTAGACCTCGCCGGCCTGCCAGCCCGCTTCGCCCGGCTTGGCCAGCTTCGCAGGGTCGAACGCGGTGAAGTCCACCGTCCACATCAACACCTCGCCGAGGCCGGTGGTGACCGGCGACAGCATCGGTGAGGCACCCTCGGGCAGCGCTTCGGCGGCCTCGCGCATGCGTTCGGCCACCTGCTGGCGGGCGAAGTAGATGTCGGTGGCATCGGTGAAGATCGCGGTGACCTGCGAGAAACCATTGCGCGACAGCGAACGGGTGGTGGTCAGGCCGGGGATGCCGGCCAGCGCGGTTTCCAGCGGATAGGTCACCTGCCGCTCGATCTGCTCGGGCGTCAGTGCCGGTGCTACGGTGTTGATCTGCACCTGGCGGTTGGTGATGTCCGGTACCGCATCGATCGGCAGCTTGCCGAGCTGGAACAGGCCCACGGCGGCAACGAGTGCAGCCAGGGCCACGACCAGCCAGCGGTGGCGTACCGCAGTTTCAATGATGAGCTTGAACATGGAAGGTCCTCAGTGCCCGTGCTCGGCTTCGCCCTTGGCCAGTTCGGCCTTGAGCAGGAACGCGTTGGCGCCGACGACGCGTTCGTCGCCGTTCAAGCCGCCGAGAATCTCGATGCGGTCACCGGCACGTCGGCCGGCCAGTACCGGCTGCACCTTGAAGCCGCGCTCGACGGCAACGAACACCGCGCTGTTGCCGCCGACGTTCTGTACCGCATCAGCCGGCACACTCAACGCGCCGTCCTTGCCGTCGGTGACCACCACCGCCGACACCGGCGACCCAGCCGGTGGCAATGCGGCATCAACCGGCGTGGCACGGATCACCGCCACGCCACCCTGCTGGCGCACATCGGCCGCCGAACCGGTGACGGTGGCACTGAAGCTGCCGCCCGGCACGGTCACTTCCAGCGTCATGCCGGGCATGACCTGTGCGGCCAGCGCCGGCGGTGCGGTGAACACCAGCTCGTTCATCGACGGATCGGCGACGTCGGCCACCGGGCTGCCGGCCGCCACCACGCCGCCGGGCGTAACCTGCACGTTGCCGACGATGCCGGCCACCGGGCTGCTGATGCGCACGCGGCCGCTGCTGTCGGGCGATCCGTTGGCGGCGGCCTGTGCCTGCGCGGCAGCGGCTTGCGCCTGCGCCGCCAGCGATCGCGCACGCGACGTTTCCAGTTCCTGGCGTGCGACCACGCCCTGTTCGACCAGCGCCTTGTCGCGGCCGTGGGCCAATCGCGCCGCCTCGGCCTCGGCAGCGGCGGCAACCGCGTTGGCGCGGAACACCGCTGCCTCTCCACTGACCACGATCGCCAACGCCTGGTTCTGCTTCACCGCCGTGCCTGGTGCGACCAGCACGCGCTCCACGCGACCGGCCACGGTGGAGGCGACCGAGGCACGCGCACCGATCGACGGTTCCACCCGGCCGGACAGCCGCGTCGAACCACCGCCGCCGCGGCCGACTGCCACCACGTCGATGCCGGATGCCTTGATCTGCTCGGGCGTCAGTTGCACCACGCCTTCATCGGTATCTGCCGCGTTGCCGGTTTCGGCCTTGGCCTCGGTGCTGTCTGCGGCATGGCCATCGTCGGCCCTTGCCTTGCCGGCGGGCTGCGAAGCGTTCGGGGCCTGTGCGTTGCCGGAACAACCGGCCAGCAATGCAGTCAGCAACAAGCCGCCAACCAGCGGGAAAGAACGGGACAGGTTCATCGGGCCTCCACAAAGGGTGCGCGCCCTTCGAGGCGGGCGAGATCGATTTCCGCGCCGACGCGCGACAGGCGTGCGTCCACGGCGGTGCCGCGGGCGGCGATGAGGGCACTGCGGGTACTGCGCAGTTCCAGCTGCGAGATGCGCCCGGCGTCGAAGCCGATGCGCGTCAGCCGATAGGCTTCCTCGGCGGCGACCACGCTTTCGTCGGCGGCGCGGGTGCGGCTGCCGGCGGCCTTCAGTCCGGCCACGGCGGAGAGGCGTTCGGCTTCGCTGTCGCGCCGCTGCTGGTCCAGCCGCGCCTCGGCCGCGCGCTGTTCGGCACTGGCGGCGCGGATGCCACCGCGATTGCGGTCGAACAACGGGATCGAGAGGCTGACGCCGAGCGTGTAGGCTTGTTCGCGGTCCTCGCGGAAACGCGTCTGCGCGGCGGTAACGCTGAGGTCGGGCAGGGCGCGCTTGCGCTCGACGTCGACCAGGCGACCGGCCGCATCGACCTCGGCTTCGGCCACACGCACGGCCAGAGCCACATCGGTGGCGCCACGCGGCGCTGGCGGTGCGCGATCGAGCAGACTGTTGTCGATGGTCTGCACCGGTGCATCCAGCAGGGCCGCACCGGCCAGGCGGGCCAGCGCGGCGTCGCGGAAGGCCTGCGCCTCATCCAGCGCAGCGCTGGCATTGGCCACTTCGCTCTGTGCCTGCACGGCACGCAACTGCGGCTCGCGGCCAAGCTTGACCATGGCGGTGACCGCCGCCGCATCGTCGCGGGTGAGGCTCAGCGCTTCTTCGGCCAGCGTGTAGCGACGCAGGGCGCTTTCCGCCTGTGCGTAGATCGCCGCCAACTGGCTGGCGACATCGCTGCGGCTCTGCGAACCCCGCAGGGTGGCGGCCTGTGCCTCGGCGCGGGCGGCGCGGACCCGCGCGCCGCGCTGGCCCCAGATCTCCAGCGGCTGGGACAGGGTAAGCACGGTATCGGCCCTGCCCATGCCAGCGTAGGAGCCCGTGCCCCAGGCATTTTCGGCGGACCAGGAAAGGGACGGATTGGGCAGCGCCCGGGCCTGATCGGCGCGGGCGTCGGCCGCCTCGGCCAGTGCCGCGCCGACGCGGGCGCCGGGCAGCTGGTCCAGGCGTTCAAGCAGGGTGTCGTACGAAGGTGCGGCTTGTGCGGCGACCTGTGCAGCGGGGATCAGGCCCAGCAGCACGGCGACGACCAGCCCGGCCGCGCGCGGCGACCGACGTGTCAGGATCGACATAGGGGGATTCCGGTTGTGAGTGAAACGGGAGCCCGCGATTGCGGGACGCGCTCAACTCACGCCCGGGGGGGACGTGCCAGTTCGTCCTGGGCGACCGCATAGGTCGCCGCGTCGCCTGCATTCATCCAGCGCGCCGGTTGCGGCGTGCCAAAGGCGGCGAAGGTGCTCGCCGGCAGGCTCAGGTTGGAATGGTGACAGTGGTTATGGCTGCAGGCAGCGGTGTGCTTGCCATCGTTGCCAGTGTCACCGTCGGCGTCTTCGGCGCTGGATTCCACATGCACGACCGTGCTGTCGTGCGGTTCCACCGCACACGCCAGCACATCAGCCACCGGCACGACCACGAATGCCGCCATCAGCAGCATCAGCAGGTACGAACGAAGGTGGCGGGCGATCCGGCGCATGGGGGGGAGGCTAGCAAGCGGTTTTCGGTGGATACAATATCAATGGCCACCTCGGGAATTTGTCGGTGTGTTCCGTTCAGGCGAGTGTGCGGATAGTGCCGGCCGCTGGCCGGCTTTCTGCTCTGGTGGGTGCCGACCTTGGTCGGCACGCCTTCAGCCGGGCAGTTTGGCGATCACCTTGATCTCGAACTGGAAACCATACAGCCAGGTCACGCCGATGCCGGTCAGGGTCGGGTGCGGCGCTTGGCCCCAGTACTCGGGCACGATCGCCCAGGCCTTTTCGAAGTTGGTTTCCGGGTCGACCAGGAACACGGTCACGTCGATCACGTCATCGAACGTGCACCCGGCCGCGGCCAGCACTGCGTTGAGATTGTCGAAAGCGCGGCGGACCTGGGTCTCGAAGTCCGGTTCGGGCGAGCCATCGTCGCGGCTGCCGACCTGGCCGGAAACGAACAGGAAGCCATTGGATCGGATCGCCGGCGAGTAGCGGTTGCGCTCGTACAACGCCTGCCGGCCGGCGGGAAAGACAACATCACGGTGGGACATGGGACGGATTCCAGCGGTGGAGCGCACCATCCTCCCCGCCGTCGCTGTCTGGATAAACCGTGATGATCGGTCTAGATTGATTGCATATTCCAAACAATCACAGCCACGGCCATGGACCGTTTCGAGGCGATGCGGGCGTTCGCCCGGGTGGTGGAGACCGGCAGCTTCACCCGCGCCGCGCACACCCTGCAGCTCAGCCGCACCACGGTTACCCAGCTGGTGCAGCAGCTGGAAGCGCATCTGCGGTTGCGGCTGCTCAACCGCACCACGCGCCGGGTCAGCGTTACCGCCGATGGCGCGGCGTACTACCCGCGCATCGTTCGCCTGCTGGCCGAGCTGGAAGAGGTCGAAGGGGGGCTGGGCAAGGCTGCGGCACAACCGCGCGGGCGCCTGCGCGTCGACGTGCCGGGGCCGTATGCGCGCCTGCGGCTGGTGCCGGCGCTGCCGGACTTCCAGGCGCGCTATCCGGAGATCCAGCTGGACATCGGCGTCAGCGACCGCGAGGTCGATGTCATCGCCGACAACGTCGATTGCGTGATCCGTGGTGGCGCGCCTGCCGATCCCGCGCTGGTGGCACGGCCGCTGGCACGCTTGCCGATCGGCTTCCATGCCAGCCCGGGCTATGTGCAGCGGTTCGGTGTGCCCGATCACCCACGCGCGCTGGAGGGGCCGGACCACCACATGGTCGGCTTCCTCAGTCCGCGCAGTGGCCGCGCACGCCTGTTCATCGCACAGCGTGGCGCCGAGCGCGTCGAGGTACAGGGGCGCTATTCAATCGGCTTCGATGATGGCAGTGCCTATCTGGCGGCGGGTCTGGCCGGCCTCGGCGTGGTCGCGCTGCCCAGCTACATGGCCGAATCGCACGTGGCGCGCGGCGAACTGCTGCCGGTGCTGCACGATTGGCAGCTGCCGCCGATGCCGATGCACGTGATGTTCCCGCCGAACCGGCACATGAGCCAGCGGCTGCGGGTGTTCATTGATTGGGTGGTGGACGTGCTGGGCTGATTGCGGTGCTTCGTCCTTCGCATGGTTGCGTGCAGCACTCAAGAGAAGCGGCGCGCAGCCGCTAACGGTGCAGATGCATTTGCCTCCATTTCAGGGAAGAACGTGATGATCGATTGGCCCAACATTGTTGCAACCCTCGCTGCTGCATTGATTGGCGGTCTGATCGCCAGCAAAGTCGCACGGCATCAGATCCAGGCCAATCAGCAGGTTGAGCGGGAAAAAATACGCAAGGAGACGGCGCGCGAGTTGATCGAAGCGATCGACTCGTACGTTCATATTGCCTACCGCGATTCCAGCGATGCAGCGACACTGGAGCGTCAGCGACTTCGCAAGCGCATCCTGTCGCTGACGGCCTTGACTGCTCCTGACCGCTTCCAGCATGTGAAAGATCATCTGATCGGGATCGACCGTTGGTGGCGGCAGAAGCAGCCGGGCTTCAGTGGCCCCTACGTCGCGGGTTTTGGCCTGACCGCAACCCAAACCTTCTTCGAGTCGCTCAAGACCGACCTGTTTTGCCAGGTATTCGGGCAGCAGTTTGATTTCGGACAGGAACCTGCCTGAAGGACAGCCGGTGGACGTATTCAGGCCTGGCCTGTGGGTAAGTTGCGCAAGGTCTTGATTGCGTGCATAATGCGCGGCTCGCTGTGTCCGGTTTCGTGCCGGGCGGCGCCCCCGGGAGCATGTCCCCGGCCGCCCAACGCCAGCGTAACCCTTTGATTCTCTTGACGTGTGGTGGGCAACCACCGAGGCCGCCGTCCCCCGGGCTACGGGGAGACACAACTTACTATCGAGGTGCGCCATGTCCCGCGTATGCCAGGTTTCCGGCAAGCGAGTGCAGACGGGTAACTACGTCTCGCACGCCAA
>Ga0308171_1003435_pt1 | contig 14485 bp, 14 predicted proteins | sample PhyGR1_FD_202135 | JGI IMG/M metagenome (GOLD analysis project Ga0308171, IMG submission 202135) | Phyllosphere microbial communities from UC Gill Tract Community Farm, Albany, California, United States - DLSLSG.R1 | ecosystem: Host-associated > Plants > Phyllosphere > Unclassified | place: USA... | reverse complement strand
CGTTGCGCGCGCTGATCGAGGCCCACGAAGCCGGCCACGACGTCGTCGAGCTGCGCACGGGCGATTGGGCCACGCTGGGCGAGGACGCCATGCGCCTGCGCATGGCCGTGTTCGTGGACGAGCAGGGCATCGATCCGGCGCTGGAAGCCGATGCCCTGGATGCGGGCGCGCTGCACGTGGTGGCCTACAACCGCATCGGCCTGCCCGTGGCCACCGGCCGGCTGCTGCAGCCCGCGCCGGGCGAGGCCCGCATCGGCCGCATGGCGGTGGACCGCGCGGTACGCGGCCAGCGCTGGGGCCGGGCGGTGCTGGACGCGCTGGTCGAGGCCGCGCGGGCGCGGGGCGACCGGCTCGTCACGCTGCATGCGCAATGCACGGCCGAGAACTTTTATCGGCGCGCGGGTTTCGAAGTGGAGGGCGAACGCTACGAGGAGGCAGGGTTGCCGCACGTGAATATGAGCATTCCCCTGAGCGGCTGACGCCGCTTCCCCCTTCTCTCGCGCTGGCGCGCGGGAGGGGGACGACGCCGGTGGCGGGGCGGAGCCCGTTCCACGGCGTCCGCTGGCTTGGCCTGCTCCGCGGCCTTCTGACGGGAAAGGTCGTTGCGGTTCCAGGCATCTTTCGCAAGGCGCCCGCTCAGGCCGCCGGAAGATCAGGGCAGCGTCAAATGTCTTCGAGCAGCGCGTAAGGCAGATCACCCAGGGCGAGCGGCACGCCTTCCGGGCCGCCCACGCGCAGCGCCTCGCCGGTGGAGGCCACCTGCAGCGCCACCAGCGCGTCGAAGCCGCCGCCCGGGGCCGCAGCGGCCTGCACGACGGTGCCGCAGGGCTGCTCGGCATCGCTCGCGGCGAACACCTCCGCGCCCACGGCGACCGCCTCGGGGGCATGGGCCAGGTAGGTGCGGCGCTTGAGCGTGCCGCGGAACTGGCTGCGCGCCACCACCTCCTGGCCGGGGTAGCAGCCCTTCTTGAAGTTCACGCCGCCCACGGATTCGTAGTTGACCATCTGCGGCACGAACAGATCGGCCAGCGGGGCCGTGAGCGTGGCGACACCGCTCTGCACCTCGCTCCAGGCCCAGAGACCGGGTGCCAGCTCGGAGCCGGACGGAGCCGGCTGGCCCGCGGGCTGCGCCAGCAGGGCGCGGGGCTGTTCCGCGGCGGGGTAGAGGTGCACCACGGTGCCCTGCGGGGTGTCCGTGCGGCTCCAGGGCGGAAGGGCCTCGCCCGCCACCGTGGCGACGGCATCGCCCGCCAGGCCCCAGAGTGCGAAGTCGGCCGTGGCATCGGTGAGGCGCGCCTTGGCGCGCAGCACGAACATCGACAGGCGCTTGAGCGCCGCGGCCAGCACGTCCTGGCTGCAGACGAGCAGCACCTCGGCATCGCCCTGCCGCCAGCCGATGAACGTGGCCTGCATGCGGCCCTTGGCCGAAAGGAACGCCGCCAGCCGGGCCTGGCCCGGCGGCAGCAGCAGGAAGTCCTGCGTGAGCTGGCCGTGGAGGAACTTCGCGGCATCTTCGCCTTGCACGCGGATCACGCCGAGCCCGTTGAGGGGGGCCAGGCCATTCAGGGGGGACGTCATGCGTGAATTATCATGCCCGGCTCTTTCCCCTCTCTCCATTCCGGTTCGTGCGCCGTTTCCTCCTCTTCATCCTGCTGGTGGCCTTCGCGGTGGCCGGCACCGGTTTCTGGTGGCTCCACCATCCGCTGCCGCAGCGGGCCGCTTCGGGCTCCGCCGCCGCCGGTGCCACCCCGGGCGTGCTCGAACTCGAAATCGAGCCCGGCACCACGCCGCGCGGGGTCGCCGCGGCGGCCGTCGCCGCGGGCGTCGAGACCGACCCGCGCCTGCTCTACGCCTGGTTCCGCCTGTCGGGCAAGGACCGGCTGATCAAGGCCGGCAACTACGAAATCCCCGCCGGCACCACGCCTTTCGGCCTGCTGCAGAAGCTGGTGCGCGGCGAAGAGGCGCTGCGCGCCGTCACCCTCGTGGAGGGCTGGACCTTCCGCCAGTTCCGTGCCGCGCTCGACCGCGACGAGGCCCTGCGCCACGACACGCAGGGCCTGGCCGATGCCGCCGTCATGGAGCGCCTGGGCCGGCCGGGCGTGGCGGCCGAGGGGCGCTTCTTCCCCGACACCTACACCTTCGCCAAGGGCACGAGCGACCTCGCCGTCCTGCGCCGGGCGCTGCACGCCATGGACCGGCGGCTGGAGGCCGCCTGGGCACAGCGCTCGGCCGACACGCCGCTCAAGAGCGCCGACGAAGCGCTGATCCTCGCGAGCATCGTCGAGAAGGAAACCGGGCGCGCTTCGGACCGCGGCCAGATCGCGGGCGTGTTCAGCAACCGGCTGCGCACCGGCATGCTGCTGCAGACCGATCCCACCGTCATCTACGGCATGGGCGAGAGGTTCGACGGCAACCTGCGCCGCCGCGACCTGCAGGCCGACACGCCCTGGAACACCTACACCCGCGCCGGCCTGCCGCCCACGCCGATCGCGATGCCGGGCAAGGCGTCGCTCATCGCCGCCGTGCAGCCCGAGCGCACGCAGGCCCTCTATTTCGTGGCGCGGGGCGACGGCACCAGCCATTTCAGCCCCACGCTCGACGAGCACAACCGCGCGGTGAACCGCTACCAGCGCGGGCAGACGGCGCCGCAGGGGCAGTGAGCCCGCGCCGGCAGCGCACGCACCACAAAGGTCTTTTCTCCATGCAGCGACGGGGTTGGTTCATCACATTCGAAGGCATCGACGGTGCCGGCAAGTCCTCGCACATCGAGGCCGTGGCCGAGGTGCTGCGGCGCGCGGGCCGCACGGTCACGGTGACGCGCGAGCCCGGCGGCACGAAGCTGGCCGAGGCGCTGCGCGCGCTGCTGCTGCACGAGGCCATGGATGCGCTCACCGAGTCGCTGGTCGTGTTCGCGGGCCGGCGCGACCATCTGCGCACCGTGATCGCGCCGGCGCTCGCGCGCGGCGAGGTCGTGCTGTGCGACCGCTTCACCGATGCCACCTTCGCCTACCAGGGCGCGGGCCGCGGCTTCGACCGGGGCGTGCTCTCGCAACTGGAGCGCATCACCCAGTCGGGGCTCCAGGAAGGGGTGGACACGCTGCTGCAGCCCGACCTGACGCTCTGGTTCGACCTGCCGGCCGAAGTGGCCGCCGAGCGGCTCGAGGGCGCGCGCGCGCCCGACCGTTTCGAGGCCCAGCCGGTCGAATTCTTCCGGCGGGTGGCCCAGGGCTATGCCGACCGTGAATCCGCCGATCCCGGCCGCTTCGCGCGGCTCGATGCGGCGCTGCCGCGCGAGGCCGTGCGCGCGCGGCTCATGGAGGTCCTGCAGCAGCGGGGCGTGGCGGGCGCCGCGGGGGAGGGCGCATGAGCGCCGCGGAATCCATCCCGCCGTGGATCGCCGCCCAGCGCCGGCAGCTGCTGGCGCAGCGCGGCCATGCCTGGCTGCTCAGCGGGCCGTCCGGCCTCGGCCAGTACACGCTCGCGCTGGAGCTGGTGCGCGCCTGGCTCTGCGAGAACCCGTCGGAGGACGGCGCCTGCGGCCACTGCGGCAGCTGCCACGCCATCGAGGTGCGCACCCATGCCGACCTGTGCGTGCTCATGCCGGAGACCGACATGGTCGAGCGCGGCTGGCCGCTGCCCGAGAAGGCGCAGGCCGAGATCGACGACAAGAAGCGCAAGCCGAGCCGCGAGATCCGCGTGGAAGCGATGCGCGACGCCGTGCAGTTCGCGCAGCGCACCTCGGCGCGCGGACGCGGCAAGGCGGTGCTGGTCTACCCGGCCGAGCGCATGAACAACGTCACCGCCAATGCGCTGCTCAAGACGCTGGAGGAGCCCGCCGGCGACGTGCGCTTCGTGCTCGCGAGCGAGGCCGCGCACCAGCTGCTGCCCACCATCCGCAGCCGCTGCCTGGGCCATGCGCTGCAGTGGCCGGACGAGGCGCAATCCCTGGCCTGGCTCGCGCAGCAGGGCATCGCGCCCGAGGCCGCCGGCCCGCTGCTGCGCGCCGCCGGCGGGCGGCCCGAGGATGCCCGGGCGCTCGCCCGGGGCGGCCGCAGCCCGCAGGCCTGGGCGCTGCTGCCGCGCGCCGTCGCGCGGGGCGACGCCACCGCGCTGTCGGACTTCTCGCCCGCCGAGGCGGTGGACGCGCTGCAGAAGCTCTGCCACGACCAGCTCGCCCGCCGCGTCGGCGCCGCTCCGCGCTATTTCGCCGAGGCCGACCTGCCTCCGCCGCCCGGCGTCGGGCCACTGACCCGCTGGGCGCGCGCCCTCGCCAAGGAGGCGCGGACGGCGGACCATCCCTTCAATCCCGGGCTCATGCTCGAGTCGCTTGTGGCCCAGGCGCGAATCGCCCTAAACTCCCGCCATTGAACGACCACGACCGGCCCGTCCCGACATGAGCACCCCCTCCAGCGCCCCCCGTCCCAGCGTCATGCAGCTGGCCATCAAGGAGAAGGCGGCCCTGTACGCGGCGTACATTCCGTTCTTCGCCGAAGGCGGTATCTTCGTGCCCACCCCGCGCGAGTACCGCCTGGGCGACGACGTGTACGTGCTGCTCACGCTGCCGGAAGACACCCAGCGCTACCCCGTGGCCGGCCGCGTGGCCTGGGTCACCCCCGCCCGCGCGGCGGGCAACCGTACGCAGGGCATCGGCATCCAGTTCCCGAAGGACGACAAGTCCCGCGTGCTCAAGGCGCGCATCGAGGAGATCCTGGGCTCCGCCCTGGCCTCGGAGCGGCCCACCCAGACCATCTGATTTCCCGCGCGCCGCGCCGCCTTGCCGCCTGCGGCCACCGGGCGGGGAATCTCCGCCCTCGGCCCCGTGCGGGCCTTCAGGCCGTGCCGTGCCGTGACTCGCCGGGCCGGACCGCGCTTTCCCGCGCCGGGCAGCCGAAGTGCCGCCTCCCCGATCGCATTCCTTTCCGTCCACGATGCCCGGGCTCTTGCGCAGCGCTTCTCCTACGGGCGCCGCGCTCCGGGCCGCCTAACATTCCGTCCGCCATGTTCACCGATTCGCACTGCCACCTGAGCTTTCCCGAACTGTCCGCCCAGCTGCCCGCCATCCGCGAGGCCATGGAGGCGGCACGCGTCACCCGCGCGCTCTGCATCTGCACCACGATGGAGGAGTTCGGCGACGTGCATGCGCTCGCCGTGGCGCACGACAATTTCTGGAGCACCGTGGGCGTGCATCCCGACAACGAAGGCGTGACCGAGCCGTCCGTGCAGGACCTGCTCGACCGCGCCGCGCTGCCGCGCGTGATCGCCATCGGCGAGACCGGGCTCGACTACTACGGCATGGAAGACCGCAAGGGCGGGCGCAGCGTGGCCGACCTGGAGTGGCAGCGCGAGCGCTTCCGCACGCACATCCGCGCCGCGCGCGCCTGCGGCAAGCCGCTGGTCATCCACACCCGCAGCGCGTCGGACGACACCCTCGCGATCCTGCGGGAAGAGGGCGAGGACGGTGCCGGCAACCGCGCCGGCGGCGTGTTCCACTGCTTCACCGAGACCGCCGAAGTGGCGCGCGCCGCGCTCGACCGGGGCTACTACATCTCGTTCTCCGGCATCCTCACCTTCAAGAATGCCCAGGCGCTGCGCGACGTGGCCGCCTTCGTGCCGATGGACCGCATGCTGATCGAGACCGACAGCCCCTACCTCGCACCCGTGCCGTACCGCGGCAAGACCAACAATCCCTCCTACGTGCCTTTCGTGGCGCAGCAGATCGCGGCGCTCAAGGGCCTGGAGGCCGAGGCCGTGGGCGAAGCCACGAGCCGCAACTTCGACACGCTCTTCTTCCGAAAGGACGCCCCATGACGCAAACCTCCCGCCTGTCGCGGCGCATGTTCGTTTCCGCCGTGGCCCTCACCGGCGCGGCACTGTGCAGCGCCTGCGCGCACGCCGGGGCCTACGACGATTTCTTCACCTCGATCGTGCGCGACCAGGGCAGCGACATCACGGCCCTGGTGCGCCGCGGCTTCGATCCGAACACGCGCAACCCGAAGGGCGACGTCGGCCTCACGCTGGCGCTGCAGCAGGGTTCGATGAAGGCATTCGACGCGCTCATGGCGGCGCCCGGGATCAAGGTCGAGACGCGCAACGCGAAGGACGAGAGCCCGCTCATGATCGCCGCCCTGCGCGGGCAGGTCGCGGCCGTGCGCGCGCTCATCGCCAAGGATGCCGACGTGAACAAGACGGGCTGGACGCCGCTGCACTACGCGGCCTCCGGCACCACCGACCGGCAGCTGGAGATCGCGCGCATCCTGATCGACCAGAGCGCCTACATCGACGCCGAGTCCCCCAACGGCACGACGCCGCTCATGATGGCCGTGAGCTATGGCCGCGCCGACGTGGCGCGCTTCCTGGTGGAGCAGGGCGCGGACCCGACGATCAAGAACCAGCTCGGACTCACCGCGGCCGATTTCGCGCGCCGCGCGTCGCGCCAGGACATGGCGGACCTCGTCGCCGAGGCGATGCGCCGCAAGCAGCCGAACCGCGGCACCTGGTGATGCCGGCAGCGGGCCGGGCGAGCCGGACCCTCAGCCCGCGAGCACCGCGCCCTTGAGGCGCGCGTAGAGCCCGCCCTGCGCGACCAGCTCGGCGTCCGTTCCCTGTTCCACGATGCGGCCACGCTCCATCACCACCACGCGGTCGGCGTGCTCGATGGTGGAGAGCCGGTGCGCGATCACGAGCGTGGTGCGCCCGCGCATGAGGCGCTGCAGCGCGTCCTGCACCAGCCGCTCCGATTCGGTGTCCAGCGCCGAAGTGGCCTCGTCCAGGATCAGGATCGGCGCATCCTTGTAGAGCGCACGGGCGATCGCCAGGCGCTGGCGCTGCCCGCCGGACAGCTGCGCCGCGTTGTGGCCCACCAGCGTGTGCATGCCCTGCGGCATCGCCGCCACGTGCGATGCGAGGTTCGCGGCCTCCAGGCAGGACTGCACGCGCGCCTCGTCCACGGCGGCGCCCAGGGCCACGTTGGCGGCCACGGTGTCGTTGAACATCACCACGTCCTGGCTCACCATCGCGAATTGCGATCGCAGGGTCGGCAGGTTCCAGTCCTCCAGTGCCTGCCCGTCGAGCAGCACCCGGCCTTCGGTCGGCTGCAGGAAGCGGGGCAGCAGGTTCACGAGCGTCGTCTTGCCGGCCCCCGAGGGGCCCACCAGCGCCACCACCTCGCCGGGCCGCACCGACAGGTGGACGCGGTCCAGCGCCGGGGCCAGCTCCGAGCCGAAGGCCACGGTCACGCCCTCCAGCACGAGCGCGCCCTGCGCGCGCCCGGCGGGCGCATGGCCGCCGCCCGTCTCGGCCGGGGAGCTTTCCAGCAGCACCAGGCCGCGCTCCAGCGCCGCCACGCCGCGCGTGAGCGGGTTGGCCACGTCCGCCAGCCGGCGGATCGGCGCGATCAGCATCAGCATCGCCGCCATGAAGGCCGCGAAGCCGCCCACGGTGACTTCATTCGTCTGGCCGATGTGGCTCTGCCACAGCGCCACGCAGATCACCGCCGACAGCGCCGCCGCGGCGAGCAATTGCGTGAGCGGGGTCATGGCGGCGGAGGCGATGGTCGCCTTGATCGCCAGGCGCCGCAGGCTCTGGCTCAGCGCCCCGAAGCGGCCCGCCTGGCCTTCCTCGGCGCCGTGCAGGCGCACCATGCGGTGGGCGAGCACGTTCTCTTCCACCACGTAGGCGAGCTGGTCGGTGGCCTCCTGGCTGCTCTTGGTGATGCGGTAGAGGCGGCGCGACAGCGTCTTCATGATCCAGGCCACGCCCGGCACCAGGAAGGCGACGATCAGCGTCAATTGCCAGTTCAGATAGAGCAGGTAGGCCAGCAGCGCGACCAGCGTGAAGCCGTCGCGCGAGATGCCCAGCAGCGCCTGCACCAGCTGCGTGGCGCCGTTCTGCACCTCGTACACCACGGTGTTCGACAGCGTGCTCGCCGATTGCCGCGAAAACAGCGCCATGTCCGCCGACAGCAGCCGCTGGAACAGCGTCTCGCGCAGTTTCAGCATGCCCTCGTTGGCGATGCGCGCGAGCGCGTACTGCCCGCCGAACTGCGCCAGCCCGCGCACGAAGAACACCCCCATCACGGCCACGGGCACCAGCCAGAGCTTGAGCGAGCCTTCGGTGAACCCCTGGTCCAGCAGGGGTTTGAGCAGGGCGGGGATGAGCGGCTCCGTGATCGCCGCCACCACGGTGGCCAGCACCGCCAGCGACCAGGCCAGCCGCTGGCGGCCGAAGAACGACGACATCCGCTTCAGGCGGGAGAACAGGGGCGGCGGGGAGGATGCGGGGCCGTCGGCGGCGGCTCCCTGGGGGGGCGAGGCTTGCATGTGGGGCGGATTCTACGTAGGACCGCGCCGGCAACTCGAACAGTTTGTCACAGGGGTATCCGGGCTGTGTGTAACATTCGGCCCCTGTCCTTCCGGTTTGCTCCGGCGCATGGCCCGGTATCCCAACGCTGTCAATGACTTCAGACCGTCCATCCCACTCCCTCCTCGCGGCACTGCCGTCCCCCACACGCCGCCACGCCATCGTGGCCCTCGCTTCCGCCGCCACCACGGTCCCTGCGCTGGCGCAGTTCAGCCTCACCATCGTGGGCGTGGGGACGACGCAGTACCCCACCGCCATCGCGCCGTTCCGCGGCGAGGCCGGCGCTCCGCAGAAGATTTCCGCGATCATCCAGGCCGACCTGGAGCGCAGCGGCCAGTTCCGCGTCGTGGACGGGGCCGGCCCGCAGCTCGACGAGAACTCGCGCCCCGACGTCGCCGCCTGGAAGCAGAAAGGCGCAGACTCGCTCACCACGGGCAGCGTCACGCGCCTGCCGGACGGCCGCTACGACGTGCGCTTCCGGCTGTGGGACACGGTGCGCAACGAACCGGACCTGGGCGGCCAGAGCTTCGTGGTCACGCAGGGCGACCTGCGCCTCGTCTCCCACCGCATCGCCGACTACGTCTACGAGAAGATCACCGGCCAGCGCGGCATCTTCTCGACCCGCATCGCCTACGTCACCAAGGCCGGCAGCCGCTACAGCCTGTGGGTGGCGGACTCCGACGGCGAGAACGCCCAGTCGGCGCTCTCCAGCCCCGAGCCGATCATCTCGCCCGCCTGGTCGCCTTCGGGCACGCAGCTGGCGTACGTCTCGTTCGAGTCGCGCAAGCCGGTGGTCTACGTGCACGACGTGTCGACCGGCCGGCGCCGGCTGATCGCCAACTTCCGCGGCTCCAACAGCGCCCCGGCCTGGGCGCCGGACGGCCGCACGCTGGCCGTGACGCTCAGCCGCGACGGTGGCTCGCAGCTCTACACCATCGACGCCAACGGCGGCGAACCGCGCCGCCTGATGCAGAGCGCGGGCATCGACACCGAGCCCACGTACTCCAGCGACGGCCGCAGCATCTACTTCGTGAGCGACCGCGGCGGCGCGCCCCAGATCTACCGCGTGCCCGCCACCGGCGGGAATGCGGAGCGCGTCACGTTCACGGGCACCTACAACATTTCTCCGAGCATCAGCCCCGACGGCAAGTTCTTGGCCTACATCTCCCGTGTCGGAGGCGCTTTCAAACTCCACGTCATGGATCTGGGTTCCGGCACCACCGCGGCCATCACCGACACCACCGCCGACGAGAGCCCGAGCTTCGCGCCCAACGGCAAGCTCATCGTCTACGCCACCCAGCAGGGAGGCCGCGAGGCGCTGATGACCACCACGCTGGACGGCAAGATCAAGGCACGCCTCGCAGGCCAGAGCGGTGACATCCGCGAACCGGACTGGGGACCGTTCCAGAAACAATAATTGGAATCTTTTTCAATTTTCAGACTCGACCGTACCAATTTTCTGGACTAGGAGAACCTTCGCATGATCCACCTTCCCTTCAAACGCATCACCCTGGCCCTCACCGTGGCCGCCGTCATGGCCGGCTGCAGCTCCGGCGTCAAGCTCGAGGACGTGCCCGTCGAGAACAAGGGCGCCACCTCCACCGCCCCCAACGGCGGTGCCAACGCCAACGGCAACTCCCAGAGCGGTGTCGCTCCGGTCGACCTGAACCAGTCCGCGCGCGACGCGGCCGGCCCGGTCGGCGTGGCCCGCATCGTGTACTTCGATTTCGACAGCTACGTCGTGAAGCCCGAATACCAGTCGCTGATCGAGCAGCACGCCCGCTTCATCAAGCAGAGCCAGGGCCGCAAGGTCATGATCGAAGGCCACACCGATGACCGCGGCGGCCGCGAATACAACCTGGCCCTGGGCCAGAAGCGTGCCGAGGCCGTGCGCCGCGCGCTGGGCCTGCTGGGCGTGCCCGACAGCCAGATGGAAGCCGTGAGCTTCGGCAAGGAAAAGCCCGCGGTGCAAGGCAACTCGGAAGATGCCTTCTCGCAGAACCGCCGCGTTGAACTGTCCTACCGTTGATGGCGATGGCTTTCGTGCAGCAGCGGGCGCGCGGGCGCGTCCGCAAGGCAGCAGCGCTCGCCGCGCTGTCGCTGGCCGCGGGCTTCGGCGCCACGGCCAGCCACGCCGCGCTTTTCGAGGATGACGAGGCGCGCCGCGCCATCATCGAGATGCGCCAGCGCGTCGATGCGCTCCAGCAGCAGCTGGGGGGCGACCAGCGCCGCACCACGGACGAAACCTCGCAGATGCGCCGCAGCCTCATCGACCTGCAGTCGCAGATCGAAACGCTCCGTTCCGAGCAGGCCAGCCTGCGCGGGCAGAACGAGCAGCTGCAGCGCGACGTGGCGGAACTGCAGCGCCGGCAGAAGGACATCGCCCAGGGCGTGGACGAACGCCTCAAGCAGTTCGAGCCCGCGAAGGTCACCATGGACGGCCAGGAATTCCAGGCGGACCCGACGGAAAAGCGCGACTTCGACGCCGCGCTCGCCGTGTTCCGCTCGGGCAAGTTCCCGGAAGCCGTGACGGCCTTCGGCAACTTCCTGCGCCAGTACCCGCGCAGCGGTTTCGTGCCCTCGGCCCGTTTCTGGCTGGGCAACGCCCAGTACGCGACGCGCGACTACAAGGAAGCGATCAACAACTTCAAGGCCCTGCTGGCCGCGGCCCCCGACCATGCGCGGGCGCCGGAAGCTGCGCTCTCCATCGCCAACTGCCAGATCGAGTTGAAGGACACGCGCGCCGCCCGCAAGACGCTGGAAGACCTGCTGCGCGCCTACCCGCAATCCGAAGCCGCTGCCGCGGCCAAGGAACGCCTCGCGCGGCTCAAGTGAGCACAGAGCCCGTGCAGCAGCATGTGCAGGGGGAGGCGCCGGAAACGGCGCATTCCTTCGCACCCGTTCCCTCGGGCCCCGCCCCGGGGGGGCAAGATCACTTTCCCCTCGACGCCGACCTGCAGCGCCGCTTCGGCGGCCTCGAGCGCCTCTATGGCGTGGAGGGTGCCGCTCGCATCCGCGCGGCCCACGTGGCCGTCATCGGCGTGGGCGGCGTGGGCTCCTGGGCCGTCGAGGCCCTGGCGCGCAGTGGTGTGGGCCGGCTCACGCTGATCGACCTCGACAACGTGGCGGAATCGAACGTGAACCGCCAGATCCATGCGCTCTCCACCACCGTGGGGCAGGCCAAGGTCGACGCCATGCGCGACCGCATCGCGCTGATCAACCCGGAGTGCCAGGTCCATTGCATCGAGGAATTCGTCGAGCCCGCCAACTGGCCCGCGATCCTTCCCGAGGGCGTGGACGCGGTGATCGACGCCTGCGACCAGGTGCACGCCAAGACCGCCATGGCGGCCTGGGCGCTGAAACTGCGCCGCGGCCACCAGCGCTTCATCAGCGTGGGCGCGGCCGGCGGCAAGCGCCTGGCCCACAAGGTGGACATCGACGATCTCTCCCAGACCACGCACGACCCGCTGCTCGCGCAACTGCGCTACCGCCTGCGCCGGCAGCACGGCGCGCCGCGCGAGGGCCGCCGCATCGGCATCGCCTGCGTCTTCAGCCGCGAGGCCGTGGCCCCGCCACATGCTTCGTGCGCGGTGGATGCCGGCGCGGACGGCACGCTCAACTGTCACGGCTACGGCTCGGTGGTGTCGGTCACGGCTACCTTCGGCCAGTGCGCCGCGGGCTGGGTGCTCGATCGGCTCGCGGAAGTTGGTCCGGCGCCAAAGTAGCGCTATAATTTGAGTCTTTGCTGCTTACGCTCCAGGGCGTTGGCAGCAATGTTGGGACGTTAGCTCAGTTGGTAGAGCAGCGGACTTTTAATCCGTTTGTCACTGGTTCGACCCCAGTACGTCCTACCAACACACACACAAGGCGCTGCAGCTATCAAAGTTGTAGCGCCTTTTCGCTTTAGCTCCCACAGTGGGGGTTGAATGGCTTCGATGCAGCGCTGTCCTACGTTAACGTTGTGCGCTGCATTTGATGCAAACGTACAATAGCAGGCTACTCTGTGTGTGCGTTGCGAACAGGAAAGGAGGGCATATGACTTACTCTGCAGCAGCAGTTGCGAATGTCTTTCTCCAGCTTGCGAGGGATGAGGACAAGAAGCTCACCAACATGAAGGTTCAGAAGTTGGTTTACTTTGCCCATGGAGTGCACCTCGCTGGATTCGATGCACCTTTAGTCCATGAGCATCCACGAGCTTGGACATTCGGACCAGTCATCCCATCTCTTTACGAAGAACTTCGCAAGTACGGTTCTGACACAGTCACCGATGATCTGTCAGCTCTCGACAAGGTTGACTCACCATCAGCTTTGAGGGCTATCGAAGCTACCTGGAAAGCATACAAAGACTACACGGCTGCGCAGTTGTCGCGTATCTCCCACATCAAGGGTGGCCCCTGGGATCTGGTTTGGAATGATCGTGATGGCAATCGGCGCTTCGAAGTCATTCCCGATCCGTTAATCAAGGATTATTACCTTTCGCGGGTAGACAAGAAGCAAGCAGCAATCGCCAAATGAAAGAGGCAGTTGATGTCGTAGTTCGGGCGGAGGACCCGGCAGAAGTGTCGGAGGGGACAGGAACTCCGTCACAGCTTTCCCCTGCAGATGCCCTCACTGATTTCCGGCAACAGTACGAAATCCAAAAGCTGCAGGAGGAGATCAGGGGTATTGCTGCCGCAGTCGCCCGTGATGCTGATCTCCACTCTCTGCGGAAGTACTACTCCTTTGGATTGTTCGTGTTGGTGCTGGTTTGGGTTCTGACTGTGTGGGTGTTTCTGCTTCTTCAGGGTGTCGGAGTGACGCCTCGATATCCCAATTGGGCATTTAAGCTGTCTGATCCTGTTTTGATAGCCTACATTACCTCTACTACCGCTTCGATATTAGGTCTGTTCGGCATCGCGGCATACTGGCTGTTTGGGAAGCCGAAGGTTCCACATTCCGATGGAAAAGAGCCGAGCAAACTGCAAAAGCATAGAAGTGGAAATAAAGATAGAGCTAAGTCAAAGCCCCTTGTTGACTGAAGCCCGGCGGTAGTCGCATCAAACCTAGACGAGAAATGACGATTTATTGTATTTATCGCCCGCCAGCCGCGCCACTGCTTGCTTGAAGGCCGGACTTTTAATCCGTTTGTCGCCGGCTCGACCCCAGTACGTCCTACCAGCCATTCCGAACTGCTACAGCCATCCAGGTTGTAGCGGCTTGTCTGCTTTCAGGGCCTGTTCTTTCGCGCGATCATAGAATGCGCAGATGCCCTCATCCCCGGCCCTCGACCGCTTTCTCCCTGCGCAGCAACCCGTTTGGGACCAGGTGCTGAACGAGCTGCGCGCCGGGCGCAAGCGCTCGCACTGGATGTGGTTCATCTTTCCCCAGATCCAGGGCCTGGGGCACAGCGACATGGCGCGCCACTACGCCATCCAGTCACGTGCGGAGGCTGAGGCCTATCTCGCGCATCCCGTGCTGGGGGCGCGCCTTCGCGAAGCCTGCCAGGTGCTGCTCGATCTGGGGGCCGAAGGCCCGTCCGCATACGCCATCTTCGGCTCGCCCGACGATCTCAAGCTGCGCTCCAGCATGACGCTGTTCGCGGAAGTGGCGGGGCCGGGCGGCTGTTTCGACGCGGTGCTGCAGCAGTACTTCGACGGCGCGAAGGATGGGCGCACGCTGGAGCTGCTGGAACGGGGCGGCTGATCATGCCGTCCCGGCCCTGAATGGCCGCAGGCTGCCCCGCGGCGCAGCCTGCTCACAGGCTCTTCAACGGCACCACGTCCTTGCCCTTGAAGGTGTACACCGTCACGGCCGACGACTTGAGGTCGTGCTTGTCGTCGTAGGCGAATTCGCCCGTCACGCCCGCGTACTTGCCGCGCTCGATCGCCTGGGCGATCTTCTTCGTGTCGGTGGTGGTCTGCGCGGATTCCATCGCGTTGGCCAGCAGGTGCATGCCGTCGTAGAAGGCCGCGGCGTAGGTGAGCGGGTCGCGCTTGTATTCGGCGCGGTAGCGCTCGGCGAACTTCTGGCCCTTGTCGCTCTTGTCCAGCATGGAGCCGCCCTGCGTGCAGAAGACGTTCAGGTCGCCCGCGAGCTGCGCGAGGTTGGCGGTTTCGGACGAACAGATGCCGTCGCCGCCGAGCAGCGG
>Ga0308171_1003434_pt1 | contig 14486 bp, 9 predicted proteins | sample PhyGR1_FD_202135 | JGI IMG/M metagenome (GOLD analysis project Ga0308171, IMG submission 202135) | Phyllosphere microbial communities from UC Gill Tract Community Farm, Albany, California, United States - DLSLSG.R1 | ecosystem: Host-associated > Plants > Phyllosphere > Unclassified | place: USA... | reverse complement strand
CCGCTGCACGCGCAGCGACGACAGTATGGGGGTCTGGGGCAATGGCCCCAGGACTTCTACTTCCGCCTGTACCGGAAGTACCAGACCTCATGCCCGTAAACCGTACGCGCCTTGTGCTCGTAGCGAGTCTGCGGCCAACCGCCGGGGCGAACCTGAAAGTCGCCGGGCTTCTCGCATAGCCACTCGAACTGTTCGGTATGCCGCTGCATCACCATCAGCGCATGGCGCAGGTAGATCGCGTGGTCGGTGCCGAAGCGGAACTCGCCGCCGGGCCTGAGCTTGGCGGCGAACATGTCGACTGGACCGTCGTTCATCATCCGGCGCTTGGCGTGGCGCGCCTTGGGCCAAGGGTCCGGGTGCAGCAGGTAGAGGAACGAGAGCGAGCCGTCCGGAATGCGCGCCAGCGCTTCCAGTGCATCGCCGTGATGGATGCGCACGTTGCCGATCGGCGGGTGCGCGCCGTTGTCGCCGCTGACGTGGGTAAGTGCCTGCGCCACGCCGTTGAGGAAGGGCTCGGCGCCGATGAAACCGTGGTCGGGTAGCATGTCGGCACGCTGCGCCATGTGTTCGCCGCCGCCGAAGCCGATCTCGAAGTGGAGCGGGCGATCGTCGCCGAACAGCGCCTGCGCGGTGATCGGGCCGTCTTCGGGCATGGAGATACGTGGGAGCAGGTCGTCGACGAGGCTCTGCTGCGCAGCGCGCAGGGGTTTGCCCTTGGCGCGGCCGTAGAGGCGGTTGAGCGTGGTCGGATCGCCGGATTTGTATGCCGTCATGGCGCGCGCCGATACACAAGGGGGGCGGGACTCGCAATCGGGCATAGTTGCGCGGCGCAACTTGGCGTACCGAAATGCGGATTGCCGAGCATGGATCGCCCTGCTTTATCCCGATCATGCTGCGCGCCATCTTCCTCCTCCTCGTCTGCCAGCTTGCGGGCGAAACGATCCATCGCATCACCGGCCTGCCCCTGCCCGGCGCGGTCATCGGCATGGTCCTGCTGGTCGGATGGCTGGCGCTGGTCCCGCGCGAGCGGCCGACGCTGACCGTGGTGACCGGCTGGCTCACCGCGCACCTGTCCATCATGTTCGTCCCCGCCGCCGTCGGGCTGATCGAGGAAGGTCCGGTTCTTTCGCGGTACGGCGTGGGGCTGGTGACGTCCACGGTCGCCTCCACGCTGCTGACGCTGATCGTGACGGCGCTGGTATTCCGCTGGGCGTTCGCCCGCTTCGCGCCGAAGGGCGAGGCGTGAGCGATCCCGCACTGCTGGCGACGCCGCTGCTCTGGTTGACGGTCACGCTGGGCGTGTTCGAGATCTTCGACACTCTCTCGAAGCGCTGCAACCGCCATCCGCTGCTGCATCCGGTGCTCTGGAGTACGCCGGTGCTGATCGCCTTGCTGGTGGCGAGCGGCACCTCCTACGAGACATATAAGGCCGCGACTTTCCCGGTCAGCTTCCTGCTCGGCCCGGCGGTCGTCGGGCTGGCGGTGCCGGTCTGGCGCGAGCGGGCACGCATTCGCCGACTGGCCATACCGATCGTGCTGGCGCTGGGTGCGGGCGCGGTGAGCTCGATCGTCAGCGCGGTCGGCGTGCTGGCGCTGTTCGGCGCGCCGCGCGAGATCCTCGCGTCGATCGCGCCGAGGGCGACCACCACGCCCGTCGCGATGGCGGTGGCGGGACAGCTTGGCGGCGTCCCGGCGCTGGCGGCGGTGATCGTGCTGTTCGCGGGCGTCTTCGGCGCGATGGTCGCGACGCCGCTGCTCAATGTGCTGGGTCTGGGTGACTACCGCGCGCGCGGCTTTGCCCTCGGCGTTGCCGCACACGGGATCGGCACCGCGCGGGCGTTTCAGGTGGACGCGACGGCTGGCGCGATGGCGAGTCTGGCGATGGCGCTCAATGCCGTGGTGACGGCGGCGCTGCTGTCGGTGGTGGCGCTGCTGGTGTGATCGTCGTCCCGGACTTGATCTGTGACCGCTGGCGGTGAACAGCCTTGCTCTCGGCAAGACGCCCTGCAGCCAAGGCCCGCCTGAAGACGGTCTCCGGTCCCGGATCAAGTCCGGGACGACGAATGGGCAAAAAACAACGGCCCGCCCCTCGAGAGGGCAGGCCGCCTTGGTTCCTGCAAGGGGTGCAGGGTAATCTGGCTTATGCCGCCTCGGCAGCCTCATCCGGATCGCGCAGGACGTAGCCGCGACCCCACACCGTCTCGATGTAGTTGGCGCCGCCGCAGGCATGCGCGAGCTTCTTGCGCAGTTTGCAGATGAAGACGTCGATGATCTTCAGTTCGGGCTCGTCCATGCCGCCATAGAGGTGGTTGAGGAACATTTCCTTGGTCAGCGTGGTGCCCTTGCGGAGCGAGAGCAGCTCCAGCATCGCATATTCCTTGCCGGTCAGGTGCACGCGGGCACCATCGACCTCGACCGTTTTGGCGTCGAGGTTGGTGACCAGCTTGCCGGTGCGGATGACCGACTGCGAGTGGCCCTTCGAACGACGCACCACAGCGTGGATGCGGGCGATCAGTTCCTCACGGTGGAACGGCTTGGTCACGTAGTCGTCCGCGCCAAAGCCGAACGAGCGGACCTTGCTGTCCATCTCCGAGATGCCCGACAGGATCAGCACCGGCGTCTGCACCTTGGCGACGCGCAGCTTCTTCAGCACGTCGTAGCCGTGCATGTCGGGCAGGTTGAGGTCGAGAAGGATGATGTCGTAGTCGTACAACTTGCCCAGATCGAGGCCTTCCTCGCCCAGATCGGTGGAGTAGACGTTGAATCCTTCCGCCGTCAGCATGAGCTCGATAGCCCGGGCCGTGGTCGGTTCATCCTCGATCAGCAGCACTCGCATGGGTCGGTTCCTTCTTGCCCCCGATGCCCGCGGCTGACGCAGCCTTTTGCGGACATTGCGTTGTATTAACCATATGACCAATGAAGGTTAAAGGTTAATTCGTCGTAAACGCCGGATTTTCCCTTAAGTATTTCAAACTTGGTTGCCGGTGTGACGGCGCGCGAACCGCGCCATTGCTCACCAAAACGGCGGACACTGGTTAATGTTAAGGAAGCCGGGGAAGAAAGTGCAAACGATTTGAGGCGAGCCGATTCTCAACCCGCCGCGGCATTCGCCACCCGCATCGGCTGCCGGCCACGGCGCACGCGCTCAGCCGGGCGGTCGATGCGCTTGAGGTAGCTCCACAGCCCGCACTGCAGCCCGATCAGCATCAGGATGAAGGGCTGGAAGGCGATGCCGACGAACAGCGAGCCGATCATGTAGACCACCTGCGCCAGTTGCAGCGCCACCGCGAGCGGTGCGGCCCAGGCCTCGTCGGGCTCCTTGCGGCCCTTCCAGCGTCGGCGAATCAGCTCCATCTGCACCAGGCCCGAAAGCTGCAGCAGCAGCCAGAGCGCCAGACCGGGGATGCCCTGCTCGCCCAGCATCTCGAAATAGCTGGAGTGGAACGCGCGCCCGGTCTCGACAACGGGGGTGCGGGTGATCGTCACATTGCTGCCGGTGGTCTGGCTGGAGACGGTGTCGTAGGCGACCTTGCTGGACAGGTAGACTTCGAAGCCGCCGCCCATCGGGTGGTCCTTCACGTAGCCCAGCGTCCACTTCCACACGCCGATTCGGGTGCTGGCGGACTGGTCGGACTTGTGATCCTCGATCGTGTTCATGCGCTGCAGATAGGATTGCGGCAGGAACGGCACGGCCACTACCAACGCCAGTGCCATGCCTGCGGAGATCAGCACGCGGTTCTTCGCCGTGCGCAGATAGAGGCCGCATAGGATAGCGAGGCAGACAAGGCCGGTGCGCGCCTGGGTACCGATCGGGATCAGCGAGCAGGCGAAGATCAGCGCGCCGGTGAACAGCCAGACCCGCCAGTCCGGCGGAAAGATCGTGCCGTATCGCGCCAGCCACACCGCCACCGGAATCAGCGCGATGGCGACGCAGGAGATGATCGAGCCCTCATAGAGCCCGGTGTTGTTCTCCACGAAGATGATGAGGCTGCCGTAACCGCCACCGCCCATCGCCGTCTTGAGCCCGCCATCGATGATCAGCGCACTGGCCGAAAGCACCATGGCCAGCGCCACCGCCTCGATTCGCAGCCGCGTGCGCAAGGTCATCGGCAGGAACAGCGCGAAGACCAGCGCCTTCCACACCCACGACCACTTTGTCAGCGCTTCCTCGGGATAGTCGGCGGTGAACGTCGTTATCGCGCAGTAGAGCAGTAGCAGCCCGATCAGGCCCTGCCGCCAGGTGAATCGCGAATCGCGCTTGTCGTCGAACACCAGCCAGCCGAGGAACGCCGCCGAAAAGGCGATCAGCGAGATCGGCAGGCGCGTCAGGAAACCCCACGAGATGATCTGCGGCGCGACGATGTCGACGTAGAGGTAGCACAGCACCCAGAGGAACGGCCGCTTGAAGCCGAGCAACATCATCGCCGCGAAAAAGCCGGTCAGCGCGAGGTTAAGCATCGCCGTGCTCCTCCTCTTCACCCGCCACTCGATTGACGCGCATCGGCGTTCCGGGCTTGCGGCCTGGGCGGGCCTGCGAATCGGTCCCTTCCGAATCGAGGTCTGGCCGCCACAGCAAGCGCCATGCGGCGAGCAGCAGCAGTCCGTGCGATATGGCAAGGGCAAGGATGTCGACCATCGACAGCCGCGTTAGCAGCGCCAAGTTGACGGCGCGTTAAGCGTTCCTCGCTAGGAAATGCAGCTTATGACCCGCATTCTTCACGTGCTCGACCATTCGCTGCCGATCCACAGCGGCTATACCTTCCGCACGCGCGCGATCCTGAAAGCGCAGCAGGCGCTGGGCCTGGACGTGCGCGGCGTGACCGGCCCGCGCTACAACGAGGGCGACGAGGTGGTCGAGGAACACGAGGGCCTGTTGTTTCACCGCGTCGGCGGCAAGGTTTCAGGCCCTCCGGTCGTGCGCGAGTGGCGTGAGATCGCCCTGTTCGCGGCGGGAATCGAGAAAGTGGTGCAGCAGTGGCGTCCCGACGTCATCCACGCCCATTCGCCGGTCCTGTGCGGACAGGCCGCGCTCAAGGTCGCCCGCAAGTACGGCATTCCCCTCGTCTACGAAATTCGCGCTTTCTGGGAGGACGCCGCCGTCGGCAACGGCACCGGCAGCGAGGGTTCGCTCAAATACCGCCTCACCCATGCGCTCGAAACGCATGTGGTGCGCAAGGCCGACGCGGTGGTGACGATCTGCGAGGGGCTGCGCGCCGACCTCGCCACGCGCGGGATTCCCGAGGACAAGATCACCGTCATGCTCAATGGCGTCGACCTTACCCTGTTCGGCACGCCGCTGCAGCGTGACGAGGCGTTTGCCGCACAGCTCGGCTTCGACGGCCCCGTCATCGGTTTCATCGGCAGCTTCTATGACTACGAAGGACTCGACGTCCTGATCGACGCGATGCCCGCTCTCGTTGCCCGCCAGCCGCGCGCCAAGCTGCTGATGGTCGGCGGCGGCCCGCGCGAGGAGGCCCTGCGCGCGCAGGCGGCAGCCTCGCCCGCAGCCGGGGCCATCCACTTCGTCGGCCGCGTTCCGCACCACGAGGTGGACCGCTACTACGCGCTGTGCGACGTCATGGCCTACCCGCGCAAGAAGAGCCGCCTGACCGACCTCGTCACGCCGCTCAAACCCCTCGAGGCGATGGCACAAGGCAAGCTCGTTGCCGCCAGCGACGTGGGCGGCCACCGCGAGCTTGTCACCGACGGCTTGACCGGAGTGCTGTTCACCCCCGACGATGCATCCGCCTGCGCCGAGTCGCTGGCACGGCTGCTCGATGCCCGTGACGAGTGGGAATCCTACCGGGTTGCGGGCCGCAAGCACGTGGAAACCCGGCACGATTGGGCCGAGAATGCCCGTCGTTATCCTCTCGTTTACCAAATGCTGGCAGCAAAGACCGATCAAGCAGGGCTGGGAGCCGCCGCGTGAGCACAGGTCCTGGTTCAAGACATAAGGGTAATGCAGTGGCCGACACCAAGCTCACCATCGAGAGCGGCACCGAGGGCGCGGGCGCCAACGCGGGAACCGGCGGACAGCCGATCACGCGCCACCCGCTGTTCCCGGCGATCGTCGCACTGTGGTTCGGCGCGCTCGCCGGGCTCGGCAGCGTGATCGTCAGCTCCTCGACGATCGAGGGACTGGTGCTGGCGCTTGCCATCGACAAGGTGATCCCGATGGCCGCGCCGCCGCTCGGCACGACGATGCGTATCCTGCTGGCGCTCGGCATGACCGGCCTCGGCGCTGCGATCGGCGGCCTGATCGCCCGGCGCATCGCCCGCCCCGCCGCCCTGCCTGCAACCGACGCCGCCGAAGGCGATGAGATCGAGCAGGCCGCCGCCGCACCCGCACCGACCGCGCGTCGCCGCCGTGCCCTCGCCATCGAGCCCGAAGCGGCCCCCGTCGCCGAAGAGCACACACCGCTGCCCGGCGCACCGACCGACCCTCGCATCCTCAACGTCGCCGATTTCGACATCGACAGCTTCGACGAAGGCCACGACCAGCCCGTGTTCCGTCGCCCGGTGGAAGCCGCCGCCATCGACAGCGCCGCCGACGATGCCGACGAGGACGACAACCTGCCTGCATGGCTCGATGCCGAAACCGCCTGGCGCGAGCCCGAATCGACGTTCGGCGCCGATCGCGGCGTGTTCACGACGCCTCCCGGCGCACAGATCTTCAAGGCCGAACTCGACGCCGCCGAGGAGGCTGCTCGCGAACACGTCGAAGCGCCCGTCGGCAGCCGTCTGTTCGAAGCCTATTCACGTGAATTCTCGCCCCGCAGCGACGTAAAGGCCGATACGGCGCCGGAAACGGTCGAAGAGCCTCTGGCCGGCGCCACTTCCAGCCTCGAAAGGGCCGCGCCCGGCTTCAAGCTGCTGCCGCGCCTGCCGCAAGGCGACTGGGACGGGCCCGAGGCCGAACTCGAAGCGGAAGAAGCGCCTGCGTGGTCCGTACCGGCCTTCGCGGCACCTGCTGCGGAAGAATCGCCTTCTGATGAAGCGCCCTCCGGCATCGAGATCGTCGCTTTCCACGAAGAGCCCGCGCCGTTCGCGGCTCCCTTCGAAGCGGAACCGGAAGCTCCGGCCGAAACTTTCGTTGATGCCGTGGAGGAACCGCGGTCGAGCGCCCGCATCGCCGATGCCGACCTCGGCTCGCTGTCGCAGGTCGAACTGCTCGAACGCCTCGCGCTCGCCATGGAGCGCCGCCGCGAGGATGCGCGCCGCGCCGCCGAGGTAGCCGTCGTGATCCCGCAGGCCATCGTCGCGCCATTCGCCGCGCCGATCGTCGAGGCTGAGCCCGAAGCGCAGGACGGTTACGTCGAAGCTCATCTGCCGGAACCCGCCCCGTCGTGGCCCGCCGCCGTACCCAGCGCGCTGCGCCCGATCGCGCTCGATCCGATCGACGATGCCGTCGAGCCGCTGGAAGGCTTTGTTCCGCCCCGCCACATCGGCCTCACCTCGAGCGAAGAGCGCCCGGGCTTTGACGAGCGCTTCGACCCGCACGCGGCCATCCCCTTCCCCAGCAGCCCGTTCCCGCACACCGCCTTCGAGGCGGAACCGGAAGCCGCTGAAGACGAGGAGGAGGACTCGGTCCTGCAGCAGGGCTATGCCTCGCTGTTCAACCTTTCGCGCCACGCAGCCGTCCGCAAGCCGTTCCTCCAGTTCGGCGACCCCGACGAGGCAGGCGACGAGCTCGCCCATGCCACCCCGGTGGACTCCGCCGAGGAAATCCAGGAGGAAAGCCAGGAATCCGTGCCGTTCGGCCGCCCGGTCCTTCTCCCCGACCCTACCGGCGAAGCTCCGGCGGACTATGAGGAGCGGCCCTTCGACGCCCCGCGCAACGATCCGGAGGCCACCGAACGCGCCCTGCGCGCGGCGCTCGCCACGCTGCAGCGCATGAGCGGAGCGGCCTGAAACCGCCCTTCGACCACCTCAAGCGGATTCGAAAACCCCCGTCCGGCGCAATCCGGGCGGGGTTTTTGATAATAAAATGCCGGGAAATCCGTCATCCACGCCATCTTGCTGCGCAGCTAGCCGTGTTCGCCATTGCAAAACGCTCCCTGAATCGTCATGGGGACCGTGGGGTCACTATGCCGCGTGGGGTCGTTCGCACGATTCGGTGCGAATCCGCAGGCATGCCCAAGTGACGCCCGCCAAAAAAACACAGGATGGGTTTATATCGATGGGATTTCCTAAGCCCCAGGGCCTCTATGACGCGCGCAATGAACACGACGCCTGCGGTGTGGGCTTCGTCGCCCATATCAAGGGCCAGAAAAACCACGCGATCATTACCCAGGCTCTGGAGATTCTGAAAAACATCGACCACCGCGGTGCGGTGGGCGCCGACCCCTTGCTGGGCGACGGCGCGGGCATCCTGACCCAGATTCCCGACCAGCTGCTGCGCACCTGGGCCACTTCCGAGGGCCTCGAACTGCCGCAGGCGGGCGACTACGCGGTCGCCATGTGCTTCCTGCCGCAGGACGATGCCGCGCGCGAGATGATCGTTTCGATCTTCGAGAAGTTCATCAAGAAGGAAGGCCAGCACCTGATCGGCTGGCGCGACGTGCCCGTCACGCTCGACGGCCTCGGCAAGACCGTGCTCGAATCGATGCCGGTCATCCGCCAGTGCATCGTCGGGCGCGGTGAAAGCTGCGCCGACCAGAACGCCTTCGAGCGCAAGATCCTGGCGATCCGCAAGCAGACCCAGAACCCGCTGGCGGCGCTGGCCGAGAAGCATGACATGCCGGGGCTCACCGAGCTTTACATGCCCAGCTTCTCGACCCGCACGATCGTCTACAAGGGCCTGCTGCTGGCGACCCAGGTGGGCTCGTTCTACGACGATCTGCGCAACCCGGAATTCGTCTCGGCCCTCGGCCTCGTGCACCAGCGCTTCTCGACGAACACCTTCCCCAGCTGGAAGCTGGCGCACCCGTTCCGCTTCATGGCGCACAACGGCGAAATCAACACGGTTCGCGGCAACGTGAACTGGATGAACGCGCGCCGCCGCACCATGGAATCCGAGCTGCTCGGCGCCGACCTCGACAAGATGTGGCCGCTGATCCCGCACGGCCAGTCGGACACCGCGTGCCTCGACAACGCGCTCGAACTGCTGATCGCGGGTGGATACTCCATGGTTCACGCCATGATGATCCTGGTGCCCGAGGCATGGGCGGGCAACCCGCTGATGACCCCGGAACGCCGCGCGTTCTACGAATACCACGCCGCGCTGATGGAGCCGTGGGACGGCCCCGCCGCCGTCGCCTTCACCGATGGCCGCCAGATCGGCGCCACGCTGGACCGCAACGGCCTGCGTCCGGCACGCTTTCTCGTCACCGACGACGACCTGTGCGTCATGGCGTCCGAGAGCGGCGTCCTTCCGATCAAGGAAGACAACATCGTGCGCAAGTGGCGTCTCCAGCCCGGCCGCATGCTGCTGATCGACTTCGAGGAAGGCCGCATCATCGAGGACGAGGAGATCAAGACCAAGCTGGCCGAGGCCGAGCCCTACGAAGAGTGGCTCGACCGCACGCAGTACAAGCTGGCCGATCTCGACGTGATCGAACCCGAACTGGCCGAGCTGCCCAAGCCCACCGGCACGCTGCTCGATCGCCAGCAGGCGTTCGGCTACACGCAGGAAGACACCACCCGCTTCCTCGAACCGATGGCCGTCAATGCCGACGATCCGCTGGGTTCGATGGGCACCGACACGCCGATCCCGGTGCTGTCGCACAAGTCGCGCCTGCTCTACGACTACTTCAAGCAGAACTTCGCCCAGGTCACCAACCCGCCGATCGACCCGATCCGCGAGGAACTGGTGATGAGCCTGGTCACCATGATCGGCCCGCGCCCGAACCTGCTAGGTCATGACGCCGGCACGCACAAGCGCCTCGAAGTCAGCCAGCCGATCCTGACCGACCTTGGCCTTGCCAAGATCCGCTCGGTGGAGGCCGCGCTCGACGGCGCGTTCCGCACCGGCACCATCGACATGACCTGGGACGCCAAGACCGGCGCAGCGGGGCTGGAGCTGGCGATCAAGGAAATGTGCTGGGCCGCGACCGAAGCGGTGCTGGCGGACAAGAACATCCTGATCCTGTCCGACCGCAGCGTCGGCCCGGACCGGATCGCCATGCCCGCGCTGCTGGCGACGGCGGCCGTCCACCACCACCTCGTCCGTCAGGGCCTGCGCATGCAGACCGGCCTTGTCGTCGAAACCGGCGAAGCGCGCGAAGTGCACCACTTCTGCGCTCTGGCAGGCTACGGCGCCGAAGCGATCAACCCCTACCTCGCGCTCGAAACCATCGAGGAAATGCGGGTGCGCAAGAACCTGCCGGTCTCGGCCGAGCAGGCGGCGAAGAACTACGTCTACGCCATCGGCAAGGGCATCCGTAAGGTCATGTCCAAGATGGGCATCTCGACCTACCAGTCGTACTGCGGCGCGCAGATCTTCGACGCGGTCGGCCTGTCCACCGCGTTCGTCGACAAGTACTTCTCCGGAACCGCCACCACCATCGAGGGTGCCGGCCTTGCCGAGATCGCGGAAGAAACCGTGCGCCGTCACGATGCGGCCTACGGCGACAACCCGGTGTTCAAGAACATGCTCGACGTGGGCGGCATCTACGGATCGCGCGTGCGCGGCGAGGAGCATGCCTGGACCAGCGAGAACATCGGCCTGCTCCAGCACGCCGTTCGCGGCAACGTGCCCGAGAAGTACCGCGCCTTCGCGCAGACCATCAACGACCAGTCGGAGCGCATGCTCACGATCCGGGGCCTGATGGACTTCGTGCCCGGCCAGTCGATCCACATCGACGACGTCGAGCCCGCGAGCGAGATCGTGAAGCGCTTCGCCACCGGCGCGATGAGCTACGGCTCGATCAGCTGGGAAGCGCACACCACGCTGGCCGTGGCGATGAACCGCATCGGCGGCAAGTCGAACACCGGCGAAGGCGGCGAAGACCCCAAGCGCTTCAAGCCGCTGGACAACGGCGACACCATGCGCTCGTCGATCAAGCAGGTCGCCTCGGGCCGCTTCGGCGTCACCACCGAGTACCTCGTCAACGCCGACGACATCCAGATCAAGATGGCGCAGGGCGCAAAGCCCGGCGAAGGCGGCCAGTTGCCGGGCGACAAGGTCGACAAGACCATCGGCGCGACCCGTCACTCGACCCCGGGCGTCGGCCTGATCTCGCCGCCGCCGCACCACGACATCTACTCGATCGAAGACATCGCGCAGCTCATTCACGATCTCAAGAACGTGAACCCGACCAGCCGCGTCTCGGTCAAGCTGGTGTCCGAAGTGGGCGTGGGCACCGTGGCTGCGGGCGTTTCCAAGGCGCGCGCGGACCACATCACGATCTCGGGCTACGAAGGCGGCACCGGCGCTTCGCCGCTGACCTCGCTGACGCACGCGGGCTCGCCCTGGGAGATCGGCCTGGCCGAAACCCAGCAGACCCTGCTGCTCAACAACCTGCGCAGCCGCGTGGTCGTGCAGGCCGACGGCGGCCTGCGCACCGGCCGTGACGTCGCTGTTGCAGCCCTGCTCGGCGCCGAGGAATTCGGCTTCGCCACCGCGCCGCTGATCGCGGCAGGCTGCATCATGATGCGCAAGTGCCACCTCAACACCTGCCCGGTGGGTGTGGCCACGCAGAACCCGGTGCTGCGCGCGCGCTTTACCGGCCAGCCCGAGCACGTCATCAACTACTTCTTCTTCGTGGCGGAAGAACTGCGCGCGATCATGGCCGAACTCGGCTTCCGCACCATCCCCGAGATGGTCGGCCGCGTCGATCGCCTCGACATGAAGAAGGCGATCAGCCACTGGAAGGCCAAGGGCGTCGATCTCTCCAAGGTGCTCTACCAGGCACCGCTGGGCGACGGCCCCTCGCTGGGCTGGAGCGAAGTGCAGGACCACGGCCTCGAACACGCGCTGGATAACGCGCTGATCGAGGCCGCTGCCGATGCTCTGGAAAAGCGCGAAGCCGTCCGCATCGAAAAGCCCGTCATCAACGTCAACCGCACGGTCGGCGCGATGCTCTCGGGCGAGGTGGCGCGTCGCTACGGCCATGACGGTCTGCCCGACAACACGATCAACGTGAAGCTCACTGGCGTCGCCGGCCAGAGCTTCGCCGCCTGGCTCGCCCACGGCGTCACGCTCGACCTGACCGGCGATGCCAACGACTACGTCGGCAAGGGCCTGTCGGGCGGTCGCGTGATCGTGCGCCAGCCCGGCCACGTCGATCGCGATCCGACCAAGAACATCATCGTCGGCAACACCGTGCTTTACGGCGCGATCTCCGGCGAGGCGTTCTTCAACGGCGTCGGGGGCGAGCGCTTCGCGGTCCGCAACTCGGGCGCGATCGCGGTCGTCGAAGGCTGCGGCGACCATGGCTGCGAGTACATGACCGGCGGCGTCGTGATGGTGCTGGGCAAGACCGGCCGCAACTTCGCGGCGGGCATGTCGGGCGGCATCGCCTACGTCTACGACGAGGACGGCGAGTTCGCGAAGCTGGTCAACCCCTCGATGGTGGACCTGCAGCCGATCTCGGCCGAAGCCGACGAGGACGAAGGCACGGGTCGTCCCCAGCAGCGCACCGTCTCGGTCCGCGACCTGGGCATGGGCGACATGCTGCGCCACGATGCGGAGCGCCTGCGCATCCTGCTCGAACGCCACCACCTGCACACCGGCTCGAAGCGAGCCCGCGCATTGCTCGACGATTGGGCAACCACGCTGGGCAAGTTCGTCAAGGTGATGCCGCGCGACTTCGCGAAGGCCCTGCGCCAGCAGGAGGCCGAACGCCTCGAAGCCGCCTCGGTCGCAGCAGAATAAGATTTAGGAACGTATCAAGATGGGCAAGGAAACCGGCTTCCTCGAACTCGACCGCAAGGACCGCACGTACGGTCCGGTCGAGGATCGCCTCAAGAACTACAACGAGTTCGTCGTCCCCCTCTCGCCCGAGGCGCTGAAGGCACAGGCGTCGCGCTGCATGAACTGCGGCGTGCCGCACTGCCACACCGGCTGCCCGGTCAACAACATCATCCCCGACTGGAACCACCTGGTCTACGAGGACGACTTCAAGAACGCGCTGGAAGTCCTCCACTCGACCAACAACTTCCCCGAGTTCACCGGCCGCATCTGCCCCGCCCCGTGCGAGGCAGCCTGCACGCTGAACATCATCGACGAGCCCGTGACCATCAAGTCGGTGGAATGCGCGATCGTCGACAAGGGATGGCAGGAAGGCTGGATCACGCCGCAGGTGCCTGAAAAGCGCACCGGCAAGTCGGTCGCCGTCGTCGGCTCCGGCCCGGCGGGCATGGCCTGCGCCCAGCAGCTGGCCCGCGCCGGTCACTCGGTGACGCTGTTCGAGAAGAACGACCGCGTCGGCGGGCTGATGCGCTACGGCATCCCCGACTTCAAGATGGAGAAGCACCTCATCAACCGCCGCCTCGTGCAGATGATGGCGGAAGGTGTGGAGATCAAGACGTCGGTGGAAGTGGGCGTCACCGTCTCGGTCGCCTCGCTCAAGGAGAACTTCGATGCGGTGGTCTTCGCCGGCGGCGCCGAAGACCCGCGCCCGCTCGCGATCCCCGGCTTCGAGCTTCCCGGCGTGCGCTACGCGATGGAGTTCCTGACCCAGCAGAACAAGCGCAACGCCGGCGACGACGAACTGCGCGCCGCCCCGCGCGGCACCCTGTCGGCCACCGGCAAGCACGTCATCGTCATCGGCGGCGGCGACACCGGTTCGGACTGCGTCGGCACCTCCAACCGCCAGGGCGCAGCTTCGGTGACCCAGCTGGAGATCATGCCCAAGCCGCCGACCATGGAAGACAAGGCGCTGTCGTGGCCGTTCTGGCCGCTCAAGCTGCGCACCTCTTCCAGCCACGAGGAAGGTGCGACCCGCGACTGGGCCGTGCTGACCAAGCGCGTCATCGGCGACAACGACGTCAAGGGCCTCGAATGCGTCCGCGTCGAGTGGAAGGGCGGCAAGATGCAGGAGATCGAAGGCAGCGAGTTCACGCTCGAAGCCGACCTGATCTTCCTTGCCATGGGCTTCCTCGGCCCCCGCAAGGCCGGCATGCTCGACCAGTCGGGCGTCGAGCTGGACGCGCGCGGCAACGTCAAGGCGAACGTCTTCGAATACCGCACCAGTGACGAGAAGATCTGGTCCTGTGGCGACATGCGTCGTGGCCAGTCGCTGGTCGTCTGGGCGATCCGCGAAGGCCGCCAGTGCGCGCGTTCGGTCGACGAGGCGCTGATGGGCGTGAGTCAGCTGCCGCGCTGATTTGCGGCATTACCGGATTGAAAGGGGGCGTGCCGAAAGGTGCGCCCCTTTTTCGTTGCGCCTTGCCTCTGGGGCTTCGACAACCTCAGCCCGAGCGGGTTTGAGAGTCCGGTAACAACCTCTCTTTCGTCATTGCGAGCGCAGCGAAACAATCCAGGGCAGCTTAACGCCGCCCTGGATTGTTTCGCTGCGCTCGCAATGACGATTTACGGTAAA
>Ga0308171_1003431_pt1 | contig 14503 bp, 15 predicted proteins | sample PhyGR1_FD_202135 | JGI IMG/M metagenome (GOLD analysis project Ga0308171, IMG submission 202135) | Phyllosphere microbial communities from UC Gill Tract Community Farm, Albany, California, United States - DLSLSG.R1 | ecosystem: Host-associated > Plants > Phyllosphere > Unclassified | place: USA... | reverse complement strand
AAGATTGAAATCAAAAAAGAAGCAACGCCAATTCCGGAAGAATTTCAAATTAAACTTAAAGAAAATCCAAAACTCAATTCTGCTTTCGAAGCTTTGACACCGGGAAGACAACGTGCATATCTGATATATTTTTCTGCGCCAAAACAATCCAAAACCAGAGAATCCCGAATCGAAAAATCCATCCCGAATATTCTGGACGGCAAAGGAATGAACGATTAAAACTTATCAATATGAAAAATAAATTATCATCGCAACTACAAGAAGAATTAATCAAAATTCTGAAAATTCGCTTTGAGAAAAATCAAAATCGTCACGAGAATATCAAATGGGAAAATGTTCAGAAAAAACTGGAATCAAATCCTGAAAAACTTTGGTCACTGCACGAAATGGAAAGAACTGAAGGCGAACCAGATGTTATTTCTTATGATAAAAAAAAGGACGAATATTTATTCATTGATTGTTCCGCGGAAAGTCCAAAAGGCAGACGAAGCCTTTGCTATGACAGAAAAGCATTGGATTCCAGAAAGGAAAATAAACCTGCCAATAGTGCAATTGATTTCGCCAATGAAATCGGAATCGAGATTTTGGACGAAGAACAATACAGAGAATTACAGACTTTCGGAAACTTTGATTTGAAAACGTCGAGCTGGGTAAAAACGCCTGATGAAATTCGAAATTTAGGAGGTGCGGTTTTCTGTGACAAGCGTTACAATACGGTTTTCCTTTATCACAATGGTGCAGATTCTTATTACGCAGCAAGAGGTTTTCGAGGTTTTTTGAAAATTTAATTTTCATTAATGAAAAAGCCAATCGAATTTAATTATTCCGATTTTGATTTCGTGAAAAATATTGCGCTTTCATTTCCTGACACCGAGGAAAGTGTTTCTCACGAAGGAACGCCATCTGTCAAAGTTCGTGGAAAACTGATGTGCCGGATTCACGACAATGGCGAATTCATCCCAATCAGAATTGGTTTCGAATCAAGAGATTATTATTTAGAAAATTATCCAGAGATTTTTCATTTGCCAGACCATTTCAAAAATTATCCCTACATCTGTATGTGGAAGGATTCTCACGACCGAAAATTGGTGACAGAAGTTTTGGAAATCTCCTGGCGTTCTTTAGCCACGAAAAAACAGATTAAGAATTTTGAGGATGGGATTTCTTTAGATTAAATTTCTACGCACAATCCTTACAAACGCCCGTCAACACACAATTCACACTTTCCACTTTATAGTTTGCTGGCAAAGAGAACCGGACTGGAACCTGCAAACATTCTATCGTTTGGCAGACTGTACATCTGAAATGAAAATGATGGTCGGCTAATTTTTTCTCCTCACATTTGATGCAAACGGCGAAATATTGTTTTCCGTCTTCCGCTACAATCCTGTGTAGAATTCCGTCTTCGCAAAAACGATTTAAGACACGATAAATTGTTGCTCTGTCCATATCCAAATTGATTTTTCCTTCGATGGCATCTTGACTCATCGCTTTTCCGGTGTTTGTCAATAGATTGAGAACGGCTTCTTTTGCGGGCGTGTTTCTTCTTTTCATTTTTATTAATGCGATTATGTTGCAATAATAGAAATTAATCTTAACTTTGGCAAGAATTAAACAAGAAAATTAATTATAAAAATGAAGAATCAATTCGATGTTATTATAGTTGGCGGAAGTTATGCTGGCCTTTCTGCGGCAATGTCTTTGGGGCGTTCACTTAGAAAAGTATTAATTATAGACAGTGGAAAACCTTGTAACGAACAAACTCCGCATTCTCATAATTTCCTGACACAGGACGGAAAAACGCCGAAAGAAATTTCAACCATCGCCAAAGAACAAGTCGAAAAATATTCTACAATTGAGTTCTATGAAGGTTTTGCAACATCAGGAATTAAAACAGAAAATGGCTTCGAAATCACTACCGAAAACGGCGACAAGTTTGAATCCAAAAAACTGATTTTCGCAACAGGAATTATAGATGAAATTCCGAATATTAAAGGCTTCAAAGAATGCTGGGGAATTTCATTGATCCATTGTCCGTATTGCCACGGTTATGAATTTCAAAATAAGAAAACGGGAATTATTGCCAATGGCGAACGTGGTTTTCACATTGCTTCTTTGGTGAATAATTTGACTAAAGATTTGACGATTTTCACAAGAGGAAAAGCCAATTTCACAGACGAACAACTTCAAAAATTAGAAAGAAACAATATTACAATAATAGAAACTGAGATTGAAGAATTAAAACATCAAAACGGAATGGTCGAAAGTCTGATTTTATCTGATGGCAAAGTTATGAATTTCGAAGCGGTTTACGGTGCATTTCCTTTCATACAACATTCCGACATCGCTGAATCCTTAGGCTGTGAAATGACAGAAATGGGTCACATTAAAATTGACCAATTTCAGAAAACGAATGTTGCAGGATTATTAGCTTGTGGTGACAATTCGAGTCCGATGCGTTCTGTTGCCAATGCGGTTTATACAGGAAATCTTGCTGGGGCGATGGTGAATGCAGAGTTGACAGCTGAATCATTTTAGATAATTAAAATTGAATTTATATTTTAGTAAATCAAAACCTTTATGGAATGAACATTCTGCGAAATCATATTGAAAAAATAATAGCTCTCACCGACGAGGAATTTGAGTTGATAGATTCCTGCTTTCATTCTAAAAAATTCAGGAAAAAGGATTTAATCATTAAAGAAAATGATTCTGTAGACCACGTTTATTTTATTGTTTCAGGTTTGATGAAATTGTACGTCACAGACCGTGATGCGAAGGAACACATCATCTCATTTTCTATGGAAGACTGGTGGGAAACGGATTATATGGCATTTTATACACAGACAAAAGCCACTCAGTTTTTACAATGTCTGGAAGATACGGAAGTGCTTTGTCTGTCATTTTCGGATTATCAAAAACTCAACAATAGGATTCCTAAACTAGAGCATTTTTTTCTTCAAAAAGCGATTGGAGGACATATTGCCAACCAGAAGAGAATCCTGTCTTTGCTTACTTTGACCGTACAAGAAAAGTATGAACAGCTTCTCAATTCCTATCCAACCCTTTTGCAAAGAATTCCGAAAACGGTTTTAGCTAATTATCTAGGTGTGTCGCGTGAGACTTTGAGTCGGTTTTTTGTGGAATCCAGAAAGATGTGACATACATCACATAAGATATTTCGCTCACTAACGGAAATTTGCTCCATTATTTAAATTAAAATTATTAAAAATGGAAAAAAGAATCACCAATCCCTGGAAATGGCAGGATGTAAGAAATTATGCACAAGCCGTGGAAGTAAAGAACGTACAAAGCACACTTTACGTTTCTGGGCAAACTGCTATAGATGATAATGGAATATCAAGTGATGCTGATATGCGAACCCAACTTATCAAAACCTTGGAGAATCTTGAAAAGGTCATTCATCAGGCTGATTTTGAATTGAAAAACATTGTTCGACTCAATGTTTATACCACCGCACATTCAGAATTATTTGAAAACTTTGATGTTCTTCAAAACTGGATTGCAGAAAACGGAATTCAGCAAGCTACAACCGTGGTGGAAGTCAAAACACTATTCGAAACTTTGAAGGTAGAATTAGAATCCACTGTTGTAAAGTAATTAAAAAAAGCGTCCCGAAAAATATCGGGACGCTTTCATTTTATATTAAAGTCTGAAGCTTAAAACTTCAAATCTCCATTCACGTCTCTTACAGCTTTTGCGGCCTCAGCAAACTTCGCTTTTTCGTCTTCTGTCAAAGTGATGTTTACGATTTTCTCAACACCATCTTTTCCGATGATTGCCGGAACACCAAGACAGATGTCGCTTTCGCCATATTCTCCATCTAACATCAATGAACAAGGAATCATTTTCTTTTGGTCGCAAAGGATGGATTGAACCATCACAGAAACTGCCGCGCCTGGTGCATACCAAGCTGAAGTTCCCAATAATTTTGTCAAGGTTGCACCTCCAACTTTAGTTTCTTCGATAACAGACGCTTTTTGCTCATCGCTCAAGAATTCTGAAACTGGAACACCATTTCTTGTAGCTTTGCTGAAAAGTGGCAACATTCCTGTGTCAGAATGCGCTGCGATCACCATTCCGTCCACGTCAGAGATTGGAGACTCCAATGCTTCTGCCAATCTGTACTTGAATCTTGCAGAATCCAAAGCACCACCCATTCCGATGATTCTTTCTTTTGGAAGTCCAGATGTTTTGTGAACCAAATAGGCCATTGTATCCATCGGGTTAGAAACCACAATGATGATAACGTCCGGCGAATGTTTTACCAAGTTTTGAGTCACTTCTTTTACGATTCCAGCGTTGATTCCGATCAATTCCTCTCTCGTCATTCCCGGTTTTCTTGGGATTCCAGAAGTGATCACTGCTACTTTGGAACCTGCTGTCTTGGAATAATCTCCAGTTGTTCCGGTAATTTTGGTATCAAAACCGTTAAGAGAAGCCGTTTGCATCAGGTCCATTGCTTTTCCTTCTGCGAAACCTTCTTTGATGTCCACCAAAACAACTTCTGCTGCAAAATCTTTCATTGCGATGTATTCTGCACAACTAGCTCCTACTGCGCCTGCGCCAACTACGGTAACTTTCATATTTGATTATTTAATGTTTAAAATTTTATTTTTCTATTGTTCGTAAATATAATAAAACATACAAAGTCTTGAAGAAATTTAATTCTAATATTTGTCATATTTTAATGAAAGATTGCAGAGAAAGTATAATTATCAGCATTTCGAACAATATAGCCTTACCATATGATACAATTTATGACATAATATTAAAACCCGTTCTTTAATGTGATTCCTATTTCGTAAATTTGCTCTGAAAAAAATTGAAAATATGTCAGAAAACAACATAAAATCTATTGCAGTTCTGACTTCCGGAGGCGATGCTCCCGGGATGAATGCTGCACTTAGAGCTGTTGTACGAACAGCAAATCACTACAATATAGACTGTTACGGTATCCGAGAAGGCTACAATGGTCTTATTGCAGGTGATATCATAAAGATGGGACCTCGTTCTGTCAAAAATATTATCAATCAAGGCGGAACTATTCTGAAGTCTGCCAGATCAAAAGAATTCATGACGCCGGAAGGCAGAAAGAAAGCCTACGACCAATGTGTTAAATTGGGTGTAGATGCGTTGGTTTGTATCGGTGGAGACGGAAGTTTTACAGGTGCAAAGGTTTTCAATGAAGAGTATGGAATCAAAGTAATAGGCGTTCCCGGAACTATTGACAACGATATCTTCGGCACAGACAAAACCATTGGTTATGACACTGCCCTTAATACAGCGATGGATTCTATAGACAAGATCCGCGATACAGCAACTTCCCACAACAGAGTTTTCTTTGTAGAGGTGATGGGCCGTGATGCTGGTTTTATAGCACTAAACAGTGGAATCGCAACTGGTGCTCTCGATATTTTAATTCCGGAAAGAAAAGACAGCTTGGAAGACCTCTTCAACACTTTCAGAACAGCTGAAAAAGTAGGTAAATCATCCAGCATCGTGGTTGTAGCGGAAGGAGAAGAACTTGGAAACATTTATGATCTTGCAAAAGCGACCAAAGGCGAATTTCCTAGTTATGACATCCGTGTTACCATCTTGGGACACATCCAAAGAGGTGGATCCCCTAGCTGCGCAGACAGAGTGCTTGCAAGCCACCTAGGTTATGGTGCTGTGATTGGCCTAATGGAAGGACAGAACAAAGTAATGGTCGGAATGCAATCGAATAAAATCGTCTACACACCAATAGAAGAAGCCATCAAAAAACATAACGAAATAGATAAGGACCTATTGAAAATAGCTGAGATTTTGGCTATGTAATTCCTTATTTTTTCGTAAATTTATAGTAACAAAAAAACCTTAATATTTTAAATAATATGTCAACAATTAAAGTAGGAATCAACGGATTCGGGAGAATCGGACGTTTGGTATTCAGAGCAATGACTGAAAGAGAAAACATCGAAGTTGTAGGGATCAATGATCTTATCGATGCAGAATACATGGCTTACATGCTAAAGTACGATTCAGTTCACGGAACGTTCAAAGGAGAAGTATCAGTACAGGGTAACAACCTTGTGGTAAACGGAAAAACAATCCGTGTAACTGCTGAGAAAGACCCTAACAACCTAAAATGGAATGAAGTAGGTGCAGAATATATCGTAGAATCTACAGGTTTATTCTTATCTAAAGAAACTGCACAAGCTCATATCAACGCTGGAGCTAAGAAAGTGATCCTTTCTGCACCACCAAAAGATGACACACCAATGTTTGTAATGGGTGTAAACCACAAAGAATTGACTAGCGACATCGCTATCTTCTCAAACGCATCTTGTACTACAAACTGTCTTGCACCTCTTGCAAAAGTGATCCACGATAACTTCGGTATCGCAGAAGGTCTTATGACAACTGTACACGCTACAACTGCAACTCAGAAAACTGTAGATGGACCATCTGCAAAAGACTGGAGAGGTGGTAGATCGGCATTGAACAACATTATCCCTTCTTCTACAGGTGCTGCAAAAGCGGTAGGAAAAGTGATCCCTTCTCTTAACGGGAAATTGACTGGAATGTCTTTCAGAGTTCCAACTGCTGACGTTTCTGTAGTGGATCTAACTGTAAAATTGGACAAACCAACTTCTTACGAAGAGATCTGTGCAGCTATCAAAACTGCATCTGAAGGTGACCTTAAAGGCATCTTAGGATATACAGAAGATGCTGTAGTTTCTCAGGATTTCGTAAGTGATTCTAGAACTTCTATCTTCGATAAAGAGGCTGGAATCATGTTGAACCCAACTTTCGTAAAATTGGTATCTTGGTACGATAACGAATGGGGATATTCTAACAAATTGGCAGATATGCTTGTACATTCAGCTTCTTTGTAATCTGAATCTTTTTTATAAAATTAAAACCTCTGAAAATATTCAGAGGTTTTTTTATTTATTAATTTTTGGCATCAGTGTTATTCAATAATGAATTTGTGACTGTGGATTTTTCCTTTATCATCAGTAAGTTTAAGAATATAAATTTCTTTCTTAAGATAACTTATATCGATTGTATTATAATCTTTTTTAAGTTCCTTCGCAATTAATCTCTTCCCGGATAGATCATAGATCTCAAATTTAATCAAGTTCAAATCAGTTGAAATAAACAACTTTTCGGATGTTGGATTTGGATAGATCTTAACTTTTCTTACATCAATACTATTCGTAGAAAGATGAATCTCTTCACCTCCGATTATTCTTGTAATTCTATTTCGGCCAATCCCATTATAAGCTGTAAAATCTCCGACCGCGATATATTTTTCATGTTGAGATATCAATTTGCAAATCGGTTTGTTAGCACCGGTTAAAGTTCTATTGAATGAGTCGTCCAAAGTTCCATCTGCGTTGAGTCTCGCAATGTAATTTCGTGTAATGTTATTGTACTTGGTAAAGCTTCCACCAATTAATATTTTACCATTTTCCTGCAAAATGATGCTTTCCACGCCCGCATTTGCACCAACAGTCGATACGAAGCTTGCATCTCTGCTTCCATCAGCATTCACTCTTGCTATTCTTGTAGAAGTCACGCCATTCAATGTTGTAAAATTACCTCCAATGACAATTTTACCATCACTTTGAATGATCATATTGTTCACAACGCCGTTTGCGCCAGTTCCCACTAAGAAGGAAATATCGAGAGTGCCGTCGGAATTGATCCTTGCCAATCTATTTCTAGCAATACCATCATAATTGGTAAAGTTACCAGATATCACAATCTTGTTATCATTTTGCAATTTCATGGAATAGATTGAATTATTTGCGCCACTCAACGGCTGAAAACCTGTATCTATCGTCCCATCGATATTCAATCTGATGATGCGATTGAAAGTTTTGGTATTGAAAACCGTGAAATCGCCACAAATTAAAATCTTTCCATCTGGCTGGATGAGAATATCTCTCACAACGTCCGTCGGTCCATAGCCAATATTAAAATCATTGTCCAATGAACCTGAAGAATTGAGCCTTGCCAAATAAGACTTTTGAGCCGTATTGAAAGTTGTAAAATTACCACCGATGATGATCTTATTATCACTTTGTGACACAACAGTTCTGATCAATTGGTCAGCACCAGTTCCTGTTTGTAAAGTGGTATCAACATTGCCATCTTGGTCAATTCTTGCAATTCTGTTATTCAAAACATCATTAAAACTATTAAAGTTTCCTACAATGACCATTTTCTGATCCGCCTGTACTGCAACATCTCTTATCTGTCCATCAGCCGCATTTCCAGGATTGAAGTTACCATCGAGTGTCCCATCTTCATCAAGCATGACGAGATAATGTCTGACTTTATTATTAAACAACGTATAACTTCCGCCTATCAACAATTTACCATCAGGCTGCTGCTGGAAACTAGTGACACTAGAACCAAATCCCTTACCAGGATTGAAGCTTGAATCGATTGTTCCATTCGCATTGACCCTCACAATATAGTTTCTCAATGTTCCGGCATATGCTGTAAAATCTCCACCCAACAACAATGTTCCATCTTCCAGGTTCAGGATGTTTCTTACAACATTGTTTGCACCAGATCCGGTGGTAAAGGTTTCATCAAGACTTCCATCTTCATTCAATTTTACAATCCCGTTTTTGGTTACATTATTGTATTTCGTGAATTTTCCACCCACAAATATTTTTCCATCGTTTGAAAGCTGAATGATATAAGCACTATTATTGAAACCAGAAGTCACAAAAGAATCGTCGATGCTCGCATCAGAATTAAGTCTCACAATATAATTCTGAGAAACAGAATTGTAAGAGATGAAATTTCCACCAGCAATGATCTTACCATCTCCCTGAACAACGACTGAATAGACATGTGAATTAAAACCAACACTCGAATCAAATGTTGTATCGAGACTTCCGTTAGCATTTAGTCGAGCGATATATCGTCTTGTTACTCCATTAAATTTTGTAAATTGACCACCAATGATGATCTTCCCATCATCCTGTACCGCAACACATTCCACAACACCATCTGCGCCAGTTCCAATTACAAAAGTGGCATCTGTGGTCCCATTTGGATTTAGCCTTACAATTCTGTTCTTTGTAACTCCATTGAAAGTTGTGAAACTACCACAGACAAGGATCTTTCCATCTGGCTGGGCAACAAAAGATGACACATAGTCGTTCGCTCCAGAACCAATTAGAAAGGTATTATCAAAACTTCCGTCTTTATTGATCCTTGCCAATGACTTCGCCGAACTTGAATTATAGGTCGTTAAATCGCCACCTATTAGAAACTTACCGTCTGGCAGAATTATAATATCTTTCACATAATCGTTGGCACCATCGCCTATTCCGAAGCCTACATCCGATGGGTTGAAAGATGCATCTGCACTACCAGGCTGCGCGCGAATAAAAATTAATGCAAATAAAAATATAATTGATAAAGCTTGTTTCATTCATAAAAAATATCAGCAAATTTAACTGATATTTTAGATAATAAGGCAAATTTTTTATTAATACAACTTTAAAGTTTCCATTAAAAATTGATATTATAAGGAACAAAAAAAATTAGGCATTCATAATTAAATTGATTATTTTTGAGAATAATTTTTTGAAATAATGAGTAGTACCGACGATAAGAAAAAAGCACTGCAACTGGTGCTGGAAAAACTAGATAAAACCTACGGAAAAGGAACCGTTATGACCTTGGGCGAAGATTCTGTGGACCACACGATAGAAGTAATTCCTTCCGGTTCATTAGGGATTGACCTTGCTTTGGGAGTTGGTGGGTATCCAAGAGGACGAGTGATCGAGATCTACGGGCCAGAATCTTCCGGTAAAACAACATTGACCTTGCATGCTATTGCAGAAGCACAAAAAACTGGTGGAATCGCTGCTTTCATAGATGCTGAGCATGCATTCGACAGAAGCTACGCTGCAAAATTGGGTGTGGATCTGGAAAACCTGATCATTTCTCAACCGGACAATGGTGAACAAGCTTTGGAAATTGCTGATAACCTGATCAGATCAGGAGCAATTGACATCGTCGTCATCGATTCTGTAGCAGCTTTGACGCCGAAAGCGGAGATCGAAGGTGAAATGGGAGATTCCAAAATGGGATTGCATGCCAGACTAATGTCCCAAGCTTTAAGAAAACTAACAGGTTCTATCTCAAGAACAAAATGTACAGTGATTTTCATCAACCAGCTTCGTGAAAAGATTGGAGTAATGTTCGGAAATCCTGAAACTACGACTGGAGGTAATGCATTGAAATTCTACGCTTCTGTGAGAATAGATATCAGAAAAGCAAGTGCACCAATCAAAAATGGCGACGAAGCCGTTGGAAGCCGCGTGAAAGTAAAAATTGTGAAAAACAAAGTGGCACCACCTTTCAAAATGGCCGAATTCGACATCATGTACGGTGAAGGTATTTCTAAATCCGGAGAGATCCTGGACACGGCGGTAGACTTGGCAGTGGTGAAAAAAAGTGGATCTTGGTTCAGTTATGAAGATACAAAACTTGGACAAGGCCGTGATGCTGTGAAAGACGTCTTGAAAGACAATCCTGAGCTTTCTGAAGAGATCGAAGGAAAAATCAGAGAGATCATCAAAAACAAATAACATCTAAGTTATATAAAACAAAAGGCTGTGAAATTTCACAGCCTTTTGTTTTTTTTATTTGAAGAAGTAAGTTAGTCCTAAACTTAAAACCTGTTCTGATTTTTTCTTTTGGGTATCAGGATCCATGGTCCAAGCTTCTACAAGATTGGGATAAGCATTTGATAAACCGATGTCATATTTGAATGCAATTTCCAACTGCCTTTTATAACTGTATCCAATACCTGCCCCGATTCCAAAATTAAAAGAATTGGCCTTTCCATTGATATTCGGATATTCCGGGTTTATAACATCTGGATCATAATATTCTCTTCCTACAGGCACATTTTTAACTTTTTGACTGATCAAGAAATTAAATCTCGGTCCGATCAAACCGTAAAATTCTGATTCTGCTTCAGAAAAGTACGCTTTGAAATTGAAAGGAACACTCAAATAGTTATTGGCATAAACACCATCATAAGACGGACTTCCTTTCGCATCTTTAGATTTCCCTGTTTCACCAGCTCCAAAGTACAAAGCCTCTGCCTGAATATAAAACTGCTCTCCTGTACCAATTGGTACTTGCGCTGTAACTCCACCTAAGACAGAAAATCTCGGTCCGGAAGGATTGTGGGCATTTCTAACTCTGGAATAGGTTCCTCCAGCAACAATACCAAATTCTGTTGACCTGAAATCCACCTGTGCTTGTGATAAAAACGAAGCTAAAATTAGAGATGCAAAAAGTATTTTTTTCATAAATGTGTTTTAAAATATTTTTCTTGTTCAAATTTAAATAAAAAAAATGAGAAGCCCAGTCTGAGCTTCTCAAAATATATTTAATAAAAGATCGTAGCCAATTACAATTATGCTAGAACTTTCGCTACAGTTACTCCGATCTCTGCTGGAGAATCTACAACGTGAATTCCGTTTTCTGCCATGATAGCCATTTTCGCCTGTGCAGTATCATCATCTCCACCTACGATTGCACCTGCGTGACCCATTGTTCTTCCTTTCGGAGCAGTTTGTCCTGCGATGAAACCTACAACTGGTTTTGTAGAACCACTCGCTTTGTACCATCTTGCAGCTTCTGCTTCCAAAGATCCACCGATCTCACCGATCATTACAACCGCTTCAGTTTCTGGATCGTTGATGAACAATTCCAAAGCTTCTTTTGTTGTAGTTCCAATGATTGGATCTCCACCAATTCCGATAGCTGTAGAAACGCCGAAACCAGCTTTCACAACTTGATCAGCAGCTTCGTAAGTTAAAGTTCCAGATTTTGAAACGATCCCCACTTTTCCTTTTTTGAAAACGAAACCTGGCATAATACCGATTTTAGCTTCATCTGAAGTGATGATACCAGGACAGTTTGGCCCGATCAAACGAACGTCTCTGTCTTGGATATAATCCTTAACTTTTACCATATCAGCAACAGGAATCCCTTCTGTGATACATACAATAACTTTGATACCTGCCTCAGCAGCTTCCATTACAGCATCTGCAGCAAATGCAGGCGGAACGAAAATAATACTCACATTAGCTCCTGCTTTCTCTACAGCTTCTGCCACAGAATTGAAAACTGGCTTACCAAGGTGCTCAGAACCTCCTTTTCCTGGAGTTACACCACCAACAACGTTGGTTCCGTAATCGATCATTTGACCTGCGTGGAAAGTACCTTCGTTACCTGTAAATCCTTGTACGATAACTTTAGAATCTTTGTTTACTAATACTGACATTTTTTATTGTAATTTATTGATTTTATAAAACTTTGTTACTCGCAAAAATAACGATAATAATCCAAAAATTTCTTGTAATCAATAATTTTTTAGATTAATAAAATATGATTTACTTCAGATTTTTGATTTTGACTTCTTTTCTGAGATAATCCCTGAACTCTTCTGCAATGGGTCCGAAGTAAGTTCCTTTTTTAAGATTTCTGTTGACACCACTTTTTGCAAGTAGAACTGTGCCGCTTTCCACACGTACGCCAGAAGCCATTCCTACTTGTCCCCAGATCGTCACTTCATCCTCGATGATGCAGCAGCCTGCAATTCCCGTTTGAGAAGCGATAAGACATCTTTTACCAATGATCGTGTCGTGACCAATCTGGATCTGATTGTCCAAAATACTGCCTTCTCCAATGATCGTCGGATCCGTCACGCCTCTATCGATCGTACAACCGTTTCCGATCTCTACATTATTTTCGATGATGACATTTCCGACTGAAATCAATCGGTCGAAATTTCCATTGAGTTTTCTGTAATAAAAAGCGTCACCGCCTAAAACTGTGTTGGCTTGGATAATGACATTATCACCGATGATGGTTCTGTCTCCTATCACAACATTTGGAAAAATGTGGCAGTTCTTCCCTATTCTCACATCATTTCCAATGACGACTGAAGGATGAATGAAAGTTCCATCTCCTACTTCCAGGTCGTGAAGTTCTTCTTTGAAGTTTGAGATCCTTGTGAAGTGTGTATTGATCTTATTAAAATCCCTGAAAGGATCATCGGAGACCAAAAGTGCTTTTCCGACTGGGCACTCTACTTCTTTATCAATTAAGATGATCGTCGCAGCAGAATTGAGTGCTTTGTCGTAATATTTTGGATGATTTACAAAAACAATTTCTCCGGCTTTCACCATGTGAATCTCATTGGTCCCGAGAACTGGGAAATCTTCTGCGCCGATATATTTTGCATCGATGATATCTGCAATGATCTTGAGTTGTTGTGGCTGGTTGAATGTCATAGTTTGATATTAGAATTTAGACATTTGATTTTAGATCGCAATCCGAAATGATAGAGATAGTTCCATCTCTGTAGATCGCTTGCAGCCCGACTTGAGTGGAGCTCTTTTTCTATTTTGCCTGGGACAAAGCCTGGGAAAAGAAAAAAGCGGGAACGGAAGGCGGATAAAGCTGCCCTAATAATTATTTGGCTTAAAATAAAAAATGGAAGTGTGAAGATCAACTTCAGACTTCCATCCTGTATTTTGTTTTATTTTACTCTTTCAAGGTAAGAACCGTCTTCTGTACTGATCTTGATCTTGTCGCCTGGCTCGATGAACAATGGAACCATTACTCTAGCGCCAGTTTCTACGATCGCATTTTTGAGTGCGTTGGTCGCTGTGTTTCCTTTCACACCTGGATCAGCTTCGATCACTTCCAGGTAAACGGATTGTGGAAGCTCAGCAGAAAGTGGCGTTTCGTCCGCCTCTTTTAAAATGATGGTTACTTCTTCTCCAGCTTTCATGAACTGAGAATTCTCAATCATTTCTTTGTCAAGGTAAAGTTGAGAAAAATCGTCGTTGTTCATAAAGTGGAATCCATTCTCGTCATCGTACAGATACTGGAATTTTCTTGTAATCACCTTTACCTCGTCGATCTTGTGACCTGCAGAGAAGGTATTGTCCAAAACTTTTCCGTTGGTTACAGATTTCAATTTTGTTCTTACGAAAGCAGGACCTTTGCCTGGTTTCACGTGTAGGAACTCGATCACTTTGAAAATATCATTGCTGAATTCTATGCAAAGTCCTTTTCTTATATCGTTGCTTGTTGCCATTAGTTATATATAAACTTGTATTATTTTTATTCTTTGTTTGACCCGTATCCTTTTACAATACCTCTAGGAGAATTCTGAATGAATGTGATGATCTCATCTCTCTCCATTGTTGGAAGCATTTCTTTCTCAATGAATTCGATGGCCTGAGTGGTGTTCATCTTCATTTGGAAAACGGCTCTATAGATCTTTTGGATCTCGAAGATCTTGTCATTGGTAAAACCTCTTCTTCTAAGACCAACCGAGTTGATCCCTGCATAAGAAATAGGCTCTCTTGCTACTTTGACGTAAGGTGGAATATCTTTTCTGATCAAAGAACCACCTGAAATCATCACGTGT
>Ga0308171_1003426_pt1 | contig 14523 bp, 12 predicted proteins | sample PhyGR1_FD_202135 | JGI IMG/M metagenome (GOLD analysis project Ga0308171, IMG submission 202135) | Phyllosphere microbial communities from UC Gill Tract Community Farm, Albany, California, United States - DLSLSG.R1 | ecosystem: Host-associated > Plants > Phyllosphere > Unclassified | place: USA... | reverse complement strand
CGTGACTACAACAAGGCTGTCCAGTCGGCGCAGCGCTTCCTGTCGATTCACCCGGGCAACAAGGACGCGCCTTACGCCTACTACCTGATCTCGATCTGCTATTATGAACAGATCAGCGACGTGACCCGCGACCAGAAGACCACGCAGCAGGCCAAGCAGGCGCTGACCGACGTGATGCGCCGTTATCCCGGCACGACTTATGCGCGTGACGCCCAGCTCAAGATCGACCTCGTCAACGATCACCTCGCGGGCAAGGAAATGACCATCGGCCGCTCCTATGAGCGTAGCGGCAAGTGGCTGGCGGCGACGCTGCGCTTCCGCAATGTGGTCGATAACTTCCAGACCACCAGCCACACGCCCGAGGCACTGTACCGCCTTGTCGAGGGCTACCTTTCGATGGGTATCCCCGAAGAAGCGCAGAAGGCAGCAGCCGTTCTGGAGCACAACTACCCGAACAGCGACTGGTATGCCCGTGCCTACAAGCTGATGGAAAAGAGCGCGCCGAAGAACGTCGCGGCCTGATATTCCGGCCCTCTTCCGGGCTTGCTCGGGAGAGGAGTACAGCCCCGTACACGGGGCCAATCATGCTTTACATTTGTCCTCTAGCGGCCGCGCTTCCCAGCGCCGCCGCTTTTTCTCGTGGGCCACGCCGCGGCGATCCCTCGCTTTGCCGCCGAGCAGTTTCACTTTAGCGCCTGATAGCTGAAGTCTATTGTCCACTAAATAAGTTGAGATTAGAAAAGCTCAACAAGAGGCGAAACGGCCTGGAGGAAAAGTCATATGAGGGCCACGCGGTGCCACCGCAGGCATTCCATGATCCCTTCCGGCCGAACCCGCAAGCGGCGCATTCGACAGCGAAGTGCCGCGCGCAGACCCTCGAGCCATACCTGCCGGCCCTGAAGGGGGAAGGCCGACCAGGTGCACACCGGATCGCCGGTTGCATTCAATTCCCTGACAGAGGATTTGAATAATGACTTCGTTCGTCCGCCGGACATTACTGGCAACCACCGTACTCGCTTCGGCGACGATCGGCTTCTCTGCGGCACATGCCGAAGAAGCCGCGCCTGCTGCCGCAGCCACCGCGTCCGCCGCCGACGAGCAGGACAATCCAACTTCGGTCGGTACCGGTGCGCGTGACCGCGGCGCCGACATCGTCGTCACTGCACGCCGCCGCCAGGAATCGAGCCAGGAAGTGCCGCTCGCGATTTCGGTCGTTGGAGGGGAGCACATCGATTCGACCGGTTCCTTCAACGTCGGCCGCCTGCAGCAGCTGACGCCGACGCTTCAGTATTACTCGTCAAACCCGCGCAACACCGCCGTCAACATCCGTGGTCTGGGCGTTCCGTTCGGCCTGACCAACGACGGCATCGAGCAGGGCGTCGGCATCTACGTCGACGACGTCTACAACTCGCGCGTGGCCTCCGCGACGTTCGACTTCCTCGACGTGGCACAGGTCGAAGTGCTGCGCGGGCCGCAGGGTACGCTCTACGGCAAGAACACCACGGCAGGCGCGATCAACATCACGACCAACCAGCCGACCTTCGACTTCGAGGGCAAGGCCGAGGTCTCGATCGGCAACTACAACTTCAAGCAGGCCAAGGCCGCGATCTCCGGCCCGCTGACCGATAATCTCGCGGCGCGCATCGCCGTCTCCTCGACCAGTCGCAAGGGCACGATCTACAACGTCACCACTGGCGAGCACATCCAGAGCCAGGACAATCTGGGTCTGCGCGGCCAGCTGCTGTGGAAGCCGACCGATACCATCGACGTGACCCTCGCGGGCGACTTCAGCAACCAGGACGCCAACTGCTGCGGCTCGGTCTACGTCCGCACCGGCGCCACCCAGCGAGCCATCAATCGCCAGTTCGCGGCTCTCGCCGCTGCTCAGGGCTATGCGCCGCCGAGCCTGAATGCGTTCGACCGTCTGACCGATCTCGACACCGACCTGCGCGCCAAGAACAAGATCGGCGGCGCTTCGCTGCGCGTGAAGTGGGAACTGGGCGAGGGCACGCTGACCTCGATCACTGCCTGGCGCTTCTGGGACTGGGATCCCTCGAACGACCGCGACTTTACCGGGCTGCCGATCGTCGCGTTGTCGCAGAACCCGTCGCAGCAGGACCAGTACACGCAGGAACTGCGCTACAACTACAGCAGCGACAAGATCGACTTCGTCGTCGGCGCCTTCGGTTTCTACCAGCGCATCGACACGCAGGGCACCGAGGCGCAAGGCGCGGCCGCGAGCCGCTGGAGCATCAATCCGGGCAGCGTCGCCGCCGTCCCGCCGGGCTCCTCGGGCTGCGGTACGAGCGCGGCGAACCAACTCGCCTGCGATCCGACGGTGCTTGACGGCCTAGTCGCCTACAACACGCAGTACCTGAAGAACACCAGCGCCGCACTCTATGGCCAGTTGAGCTGGCACATCACGCCCGAACTGACCCTGCAGCCCGGCGTGCGCCTCAACTACGACAAGAAGGAAGGCTACTACCAGCGCCGCGTGTTCGACGGGCAGGGCAACGAACTGCTGCTCGGCCTGCCCAGCTACACCGCGCGGCAGAGCGCGCAGCTGGCGATCTATACACCGCAGGAAATCTCGCCGACGTTCAGCGACTGGAACTTCAGCTACGACTTCACCGCCAGCTACAAGGTGGCGCAGGACGTGCTGCTCTATGCGACCTATGCGAAGTCGTTCAAGTCGGGCGGCATCAACCAGAACGGCGTGCCGGTCGATGCGCAGAACAACCCGATCCTGGCGACCGCGACGGTCAAGCCCGAGTCGGTCCATCACTATGAAGCCGGCATCAAGACGCAGTTCTGGGATCGCCGTGCGACCTTCAATCTCTCGATCTTCCGCACCGACATCACCAACTACCAGGCCAACGTGAACAACGGCCAGTACGGCGTGCTGCGCGGCTATCTCGCCAATGCAGGAGCGGTGCGTTCGCAGGGTGTCGAGGCGGACTTCTCGGTCCGTCCGAGCGAACGGTTCAACGCTTACGTCAACGGCGCCTACACCGACGCGACCTATCGCAAGTTCACCGACGCGCCGTGCCCGCCGGAGCTTTCCGGCGGCACCACCGTCACATCGACCACAACGGTCAGTCCCGCAGGTACACCGGGCGGCATCAGCCCCGAAAACTGCGACATCTCTGGCCAGCGCCTGCCGGGCGTCTCGAAGTTCTCGTTCTCGTTCGGTGCCGAGGTCAACGCCCCGGCCAAGCTGCTCGGCAAGGAGGGTGAGGTCTACTTCGGCTATGACGGCTCGGTGCGTTCGAACTTCTCGTCGAATCCGTCGCCCTCGGCCTACACGTGGATCGACGGTTACAGCCTGCACAACTTCCGCGCTGGTTTCCGCACTGAAAGCGGGTTCGACGTCTACGGTTGGGTGCGCAATGCCTTCGACGAGAACTATTTCGAGCAGCTGATGGTCGGCCCCGGCAATACCGGCCTGATCGCCGGCCTTCCGGGTGACCCGCGGACCTGGGGCTTCACCATCAAATCCGCCTTCTGAAACCCGCCTGAAGCTTGTACCCCCGCAGCGTCATCCGCGCTGCGGGGGTAAATTTATTGCGGCAAGCCGGGAACTTTTTCCGACGGGCTGATCTGAAAAATCGCTTAAATCGTTTGCACTGTGAACCTTAAGTAATTTCTCTTTGATGGAAATCGTCCTTATGGTGGTTTTTACCAATTAAGGTGAGCCTACATAAAGGGAATCCGGACAAAAGCCGGAGACTGCCGACAGGCTGGGACAGGTCGCAAGAGCAATGAACATGAAGCACGATTTCCCGTTCGAGCCCGACATCCGCGTCGAATCCGCCCAGAAGCGGACATGGCGACCCGAGCTTGCCGCGATCGTCGCCATATTCCTCGCGGGCTGGGCCGCGCTCGTCGCCCATTACTTGAACGGCAGTACGGGCTGGTAATCGCCTTTGCTTCGCGCGAAGCGGGGTGACGGGCGGTCACGCATCGGCTAGAACGCTTCGCGAACATGCTTAGCCGGCTTTCCATTCGCAACATCGTGCTGATCGAGGCGCTCGACCTCGATTTCGCCCGTGGCCTCGGCGTCCTCACTGGTGAGACCGGTGCGGGCAAATCCATCCTGCTTGATGCGCTGGGCCTCGTGCTCGGCAATCGGGCGGATAGTGGACTTGTGCGCGGGGGAGAGGATCGGGCCAGCGTCACCGCCAGCTTCGATGTCTCGGCGATTCCTGCTTCCGTGCTGGCGACGATCGACGACGCCGGGCTGGAGATCGAGCCCGGCGAGCCGCTCATCCTAAAGCGCCAGCTCAAGGCCGACGGCGGCTCGAAGGCTTTCCTCAACGACCAGAGCGTCGGTGTCGCCCTGCTTCGCGAGATCGCGCCCGCGCTGGTCGAGATTCACGGCCAGCATGACGATCGTGGTCTGGTCAACGCGCGCGGCCACCGCGCGCTGCTCGACCGTTTCGCGGGCGGTGAGGTCGCGGGGGTCGAGGCGGCGTGGAAGGACTGGCGCGGCGCGCAGGATGCATTGGAACTTGCACGCGAACGCGTCGCCCGCGCCGCCGAGGATCAGGACCTGCTGCTCGCGCATCTCGCCGAACTGACCACGCTCGCCCCTGTCGAGGGGGAGGAGGACGAACTCGCCGGTGCCCGCGCGCAGATGCAGAAGGGCGAAAAGCTGGCCGACGATCTCTCGGCCCTGCAGCACTTGTGGACCGGCTCTGATTCGGCGCTGGCGCAATTGCGCACCGCCTCGCGCCGCCTCGACCGTATCGCCGGAGAGCACGAACTGCTGGAAGAAGCGCTGGCCGCGCTCGATCGCGCCGTGATCGAGGCGAGCGAGGCCGAGGACAAGCTCGACAAGGCGGCCGAAGCGCTGGCCTTCGACCCGGCCGAACTCGACCGCATCGAGACCCGGTTGTTCGACTTGCGCGCCGTCGCCCGCAAGCAAGGCTGCCAGGTCGATGACCTGCCCGCGAAGATGACCGAGATGCGCGCCGCGCTCGACGACATCGAAGGCGGTAACGAGCATATCGTCGAACTGGAAAAAGCGGCGCAGAAGGCCGCGCTGGCCTATCGCGAGAAGGCGGGCGCGCTCCACGATTTGCGGCGTGCGGCGGCGAAAAAGCTCGACGCAGCCGTGGCGACGGAACTGGCGCCGCTCAAGCTGGATGCCGCGAGGTTCCAGACTTCGGTGGTGCGTCTTCCCGAGGAGCGCTGGGGCGCTTCGGGCATGGATGCGGTGGAATTCCTCATCAGCACCAACCCCGGCTCCGATTTCGCGCCGCTCGGCAAGATCGCCAGCGGCGGCGAATTGTCGCGCTTCATCCTCGCGCTGAAGGTGGCGCTGGCCGAAGAGGGCGGTGCGGCGACGGTGATCTTCGACGAGATCGATCGCGGCGTCGGCGGTGCGGTGGCTGACGCCATCGGCGAACGCCTCTCGCGCCTCGCCTCCAGCGGGCAGTTGCTGGCGGTGACGCACTCTCCGCAAGTCGCGGCGCGCGGCGACCGGCACTACATGATCGCCAAGTCCAGCCAAGGCACCGTCACGCGCACTTCGGTAACACCGCTGACTGACGCCGAGCGCAAGGAAGAGATCGCCCGCATGCTCTCCGGCGCGCAAGTGACCGACGAGGCGCGCGCGCAGGCGGACAGGCTGCTGGTGCGGGTGTAAGCAGCAGACTGGTCCCGGCCCGCGCAACGTTGCATAGCGCAAATCATGACTGCCGATTCCCCGAACGAAGCCGAAGCCGCCAACGAACTCATGCGGCTTGCGCGCCAGATCAACCGCGCCAACCGCCTCTACCACGCCGAGGATGCGCCGGAGATCACCGACGCCGATTACGACGCGCTGGTGCGGCGTAATGCGGAGCTGGAAGCAGCGTTCCCGCATCTTACGAGACCCGATTCGCCCAGTAACAAGGTCGGCCACGAAGTCGCCGCCTCACCGCTCGGCAAAGTGACGCACGAGGTTCGCATGATGAGCCTCGACAATGCCTTCACCGACGAGGAAGTCGGGGAGTTCCTGACGCGCGTGCGGCGGTTCCTGTCACTTGCCGCCGAGGAACCACTGGTGATGACGGCGGAGGACAAGATCGACGGCCTCTCCTGCTCGCTGCGCTACGAGCACGGCAAATTGGTGCGCGCCGCCACGCGCGGGGACGGGCAAGTGGGCGAGGACGTTACCGCCAACGTCGCGCATATCGCCGACGTCGTGCAGGAACTCGAAGGCGAGGACATTCCCGAGGTCTTCGAGGTGCGCGGCGAAGTCTACATGGAAAAGGGGGCGTTCCTCGCCCTTAACACCCAGTTGATGGACGAGGCGCGCGCGCTGGCCGACAGCAAGGGCGAGGCGTTCGACGACAGCAAGGTCCGCCAGTTCGCCAACCCGCGCAATGCCGCAGCCGGATCGCTGCGCCAGAAGGATGCCAGCGTCACCGCGAGGCGCCCTTTGCGCTTCTGGGCGCACGGTTGGGGCGCCGCCAGCCATATGCCCGGCGCGAGCCAGCATGAAGTCATCCGTCGTATCGAAAGCTGGGGCCTGCCGGTCTCGCCGCAATTCCGCCAGTGCCACTCGATCGACGAGATGCTGGCCGCTTACCGTGCCATTCGCGATGGCCGCGCTGCGCTGCCGTTCGAGATCGATGGGGTGGTCTACAAGGTGGACCGGCTCGACTGGCAGCAGCGGCTGGGCTTCGTCGCCAAGGCGCCGCGCTGGGGCATGGCGCACAAGTTCCCCGCCGAGCGAGCGGAGACCACGCTCGAATCGATCGATATCCAGGTCGGGCGCACCGGCAAGCTGACGCCGGTGGGACGCCTCAAGCCGGTGCTGGTGGGCGGCGTGACGGTCACCAACGTGACGCTTCACAACCGCGACGAGATTGTGCGCCTCGGCGTGCGTCCCGGTGACCGGGTGGTGCTCCAGCGCGCGGGCGACGTCATCCCGCAAGTGGTCGACAACCTCTCCCGCGAGGAGGAGCGTGAGGCTTACGTTTTCCCGGACCATTGTCCGCAGTGCGACTCCGAGGCGGTCGCGGCGGAGGGTGAAGTCGATGTCCGCTGCACCGGCGGGCTGATCTGCCCGGCGCAGCGGACCGAGCGTCTCAAGCACTTCGTCAGCCGCGCCGCACTCGACATCGAGGGTTTGGGCGAGAAGACGATCGACGAGTTTTTCGCACAGGGCTGGCTCGAAAGCCCGGCCGACATCTTCCGTCTCCGCAGGCGCCGCGAGGAGATCCTTGCCCTCGAAGGGTGGAAGGACAAGTCTGTGGACAACCTGTTGGCGGCTGTGGAAAGCAAGCGCAGCCCCGACGCCGCCCGGCTCCTGTTCGGCCTCGGCATCCGCCACGTCGGGGCCGTGACCGCGCGCGATCTGCTCAAGCGCTTCACGACGCTTCCCGAACTGCGCGCTCTCGCCGAGCAGGCGCAGGTCAAGCAGGGCGAAGACGAAGTGAAGGCAGCAAGCGACGCCTATGCCGAATTGATCTCCATCGACGGCGTCGGCCCGGTGGTGGTCGAGGCGCTGGGAGACTTCTTCCACGAGGAGCACAACCGTGCTGTCTGGGACGACCTGTTGAGCGAGGTGTCGCCGCCGCCTTACGTCGTCGAGACTAAGGAAAGCGAAGTCTCGGGCAAGACCGTGGTGTTTACCGGCAAGCTGGAGACGATGAGCCGCGACGAAGCCAAGGCACAGGCCGAGCGGCTGGGCGCCAAGGCTGCGGGATCGGTATCGCCAAAGACGGACATTCTGGTCGCGGGACCGGGGGCGGGCTCGAAATTGAAGAAGGCGGCCGAGCTGGGGATTCGGGTGCTCAGCGAAGAAGAATGGGCCGAGATCGTTCGCGCGGCGGGATAAGGCAAAGCAAAGCCCTCCCGCGAGCGGGAGGGCCGGAAGGCTGGCCCCGAAGGGCTGGCCGGAATGCTTTTCAGCTACGCGCGACGTGCAGGGGGATACCGCAGCGCGATAGGCTCAACTGTAACGGCCGCGGCGCTCGTGCACCTGACGGTAATGCTGGACGCGCGTGGCGCGCAGACCAGCCATTCCTTCGCGTTCGATCGAGCGCTGCCAAGAGGCAAGCTCTTCGAGCGTAAGATCGTAGCGCTCGCACGCTTCCGCGATCGTCAGCAGTCCGCCGTTGACCGCAGCTACCACTTCAGCCTTCCTGCGTACCACCCAGCGCGAAGTCTTGGGCGGCGGTAGGCTGTCGATGCTCATCGGTTCGCCGAGCGGACCGGTGATGACCGTTGGACGGTCGTTCTTAACGTCTTCCATGGTTGGCCTCGTAAAAGCTGTCTGCCAACCCCCTGTCGATGTCTATTCTGCGTATTAAACCTTAACTTGAGGCAATCGCGGTTGGTTAATTGATGTTTACGATGTTTTACATATTCTCGGGGAAAAATTCATAAAAATGCAATCGATACAGGAGCCAAATCTTTACCGGCCGTTTACCAGTGTTAATTACCTTTACCTCCTGACCAGATCCATTGCTCAAGAGAGGTAAACGTGCAGAGCCGCCGCAAGCTGTCGACGCATGCTTCCGCCGTGGCGCGGCACGTGACTTCGGACGGCTGCCAGTTCGTTATCGAGCGGGCGGGTGTCGCCGCGGGCCAGTGCTTCAGCTTCGTGGTGGATGATTATCCGCCGGTGCGCGGCACCGTGCGCTGGGTGGTCAAGGACCGCGTCGGTTTCGCCTTCGACCGGCCGATCTCACGCGACGCACAGGCCGCGATGCTGCGGCGCAGTCGCGTGGTTCAGGGGCTGGAACTGCTTCCGGTGTGAGATTTCAGGTGCAGGCGTGTGTTAACGCCCCCGCTTGCGCATCCACAGGATCGACCAGTCGCCATTGACCATGCGCGCGGCGAGGCGCAGGCCTGCCTTGCGGCACGCAGCGCGCACGGCGGCTTCCTGCGTCTCCAACAGGCCCGCCAGCAGCAGGTGCCCGCCCGGGACGAGCGACTTGCCGAAATCGGGTGCGAGGCTGACCAGCGGTCCGGCGAGAATATTCGCCAGGATCAGGTCGTAAGGCCCGCGTGCCTCCAGCACCGGATGGGTCATGCCGTCGGCCACTGTCATCACCAGTTCGCCGCGCCGGGCCCCCATCGTCACGCCATTGGCCTCGGCATTGTCTTGGACCACGTTGACGCAGACGGCATCGATGTCGCTCGCGATCGCCAGCGTGCGCGGCCAGAGCGAGAGTGCGGCGAAAGCAAGCAGGCCGGTGCCGGTGCCGATGTCGGCGCAGTTGCGTACGACGAGCCCCTGCGCCTTCATGTGCGTCAGCATCGCCAGGCACCCGGCGGTCGTGGCGTGATGGCCGGTGCCGAAGGCCTGGCTGGCGGGGATCGCGAAGTCGAAGACGCCGGGCTCGTCCACTGCCGGGTGATCGGGGGTGTGCACGTGGAAGCGTCCGGCGCGGATCGGCTCAAGCCCTTCCTGGCTGGCGACGAGCCAGTCGGTTTCCGGCAGTTCCTCGACGATCAGCTTGGGTTTCGTCTCAGCGAAAAGGACAGTGATCGCGGTTTTGTCCGCCCTGGTAGGCTTGCGGTCGAGCCAGGCTTCCAGAACCCAGTCCTCGGGCTGGTCCTCGGCGACTTCGCGGCCGGAAAGGACGATCTCGTGATCCCAGTCCCAGGCGTCTTCATGCGCGACGAGAGCTGCCTCGATGACGGGGCGGGCGGCGAAGACGGTGACTTTCCAGCTCACTTGGCATTTTCCTTGGCAAGACGCTGGGCAAGGCGCCCCTCTGCGAATTTCGCATAAGCGGGGCAGGCGTTGTTGTCGGCTAGCGGCGTATTTCCGGCGAAGCGTTCCATCATCTCGCTCTGGCCGGGATGCGGGGTGAGCAGGATGTCGCAGGGCAGGGCGGCCATCACCGGCAGGCCCTTTCGGATCGCCGCAATGCGCTGCGGGTGATCGGTGAAGCGGTAGCCGTCAGACGAGATCGTCGAGGAGCTGTCCGCGTAGGCGATCCTGCGGCAGTCCAGCTTGGGCGCGCAGGAGGTCCACGTCCAACTTGTCGAGCCCGGAGCGTGCACCGGCGTTGCATGTGCGGTCAGCAGCAGATTGCCTACGGCTAGGGTATCCCCGTCCTTCAACACGCGATCGACGCGGACCGGGGCCATAGGGTCGAGACCGGCGAATTGCGGGTCGTCGGCGCTCGGCTTGCCGCTGGCGAGAGCCGCTTTCTGCGCGGGAAGGGCTGCAACTTTTGCACCCGTCGCTTGCTGCAGTGCGGCAAGCGCGCCGACATGGTCGAAGTGCTCGTGACTGGCAACAATCCAGCGCAGGTCCTTCGGGTTGAACCCGGCGCGCCGGATGTTCGCCAGCACCAGCGGGGCAGCCTTGGTCACGCCCGCGTCCACCAGCACATGTCCCTTGTCGCCCGTCACCAGGATCGCGGAAATGCCGCAGGTTCCCACGTACCAGGTATTCGCGAAGATGCGCGCAGGGGGAGCGGGGTCCGCCCATTCGTCCTTGCCCTCGCATGCCTTGGCGAGCGTCGCAGGCGTTACCGCTCCTTGCTCTGCGGCGCGGGCCACGAAAGGAGAAATGGCCGTCAGGGCAGCCAGCGCGATAGCCAGGGAGGTGCGACTCATGCGCGATGCTTTACGGCGCGCCTGTAAGATAGGCCAGTCCACCACGCAGATGTTGCGCCGCAGAACTTGCACCGTCCCTCGATTTGTCTAAGGGGGCTTGCAATAGGGCAGTTCATGACACTGCCGCAGGCAAGGGGATTCGTAAGCGCCATGGCAAACGCCGGGACCAAGAACCGTCCGCTCTCGCCGCACCTCCAGATCTGGAAGTGGGGCCCGCACATGTTCGTGTCGATCCTCCACCGCGTCACCGGCGATGGCATGGCATTCGCCGGCCTCGCTGTGCTGCTGTGGTGGCTGGGCGCGCTCGCCGGAGGCCCGGCCTCCTATGCGACCTTCGCGTGGGCGATGACGACGCCGATCGGCTATCTGGTGCTCGTGGGCATCTCGTGGGCCTTCTTCAGCCACATGGCGAGCGGCATTCGCCACTTCTTCCTCGACGTCGGGGCCGGCTTCGAACTGCAGGCGAACCGCCTGTGGTCGATCCTGTGCCCGGTCCTGGGTGTCGTTCTCACCGCCGCCTTCTGGGCGCTCCTGCTGCTTCGCTGAGGGTAACGAACAATGGGTAACGGAACCTCCATCGGCCGCGTGCGCGGCCTCGGCTCGGCAAAGGGCGGCGTCCACCACTGGCTGCTGCAACCTGATCTCGGTGCTGTTCCTGATCGTCTCGCTGGTGCTGCTGCCGGACTATTCCTACGGCACCATCGTCGAGTGGATCGCACGTCCGGTCCCGGCCGTGATGATGATCCTGCTGGTCGTCACGACCTTCTGGCACGCGCGCCTCGGCCTGCAGGTGCTGGTCGAGGACTACCTGCACGACCACGCCAACAAGTTCGCCGCCATCGCCGCGCTGAACCTTGCCGCTTGCGGCGGGATCGCGTTCGGCGTGTTCTGCATCGTCCGTATCGCGCTGGGAGCACACGCCTGATGTCCGCGCCTGCCTACAAGATCATCGACCACACCTACGACACCGTCGTCGTCGGCGCCGGCGGCTCGGGCCTGCGCGCCACGATGGGCTCGGCCGAAGCCGGGCTGAAGACCGCGTGCATCACCAAGGTGTTCCCCACACGAAGCCACACCGTTGCGGCGCAGGGCGGCATTGCCGCGTCGCTCAAGAACAACACGCCGGACCACTGGACCTGGCACATGTACGACACCGTCAAGGGGTCGGACTGGCTGGGCGATCAGGACGCCATCGAATACATGGTGCGCGAGGCTCCCGCAGCCGTGTACGAGCTGGAGCACGCAGGCGTGCCCTTCAGCCGCAACGCCGACGGCACGATCTACCAGCGTCCGTTCGGCGGCCACATGCAGAACATGGGCGAAGGCCCGCCGGTGCAGCGCACTTGCGCCGCCGCCGACCGTACCGGCCACGCCATGCTCCACGCGCTGTACCAGCAGTCGCTGAAGTACGACGCGGACTTCTTCATCGAATACTTCGCGATCGACCTCATCATGGACGGCGGAAAGTGCGTCGGCGTGATCGCGCTGTGCATGGATGACGGCACGATCCACCGCTTCCGCTCGCAGGCCGTCGTGCTCGCGACCGGCGGCTATGGCCGTTCGTACTTCACTGCGACTTCGGCCCATACCTGCACCGGCGACGGCGGCGGCATGGTGCTGCGCGCGGGCCTGCCCCTGCAGGACATGGAGTTCGTCCAGTTCCACCCGACCGGCATCTACGGCGCCGGCGTTCTCATCACCGAGGGCGCACGCGGCGAGGGCGGCTACCTGACCAACTCCGAAGGCGAGCGCTTCATGGAGCGCTACGCTCCCTCGGCCAAGGATCTCGCCAGCCGTGACGTCGTGTCGCGCTCGATGGCGATGGAAATCCGCGAAGGCCGGGGCGTCGGTCCGCACAAGGACCACATCTACCTGCACCTCGATCACATCGATCCCAAGGTGCTGGGCGAGCGTCTGCCGGGCATCACCGAGAGCGGCAAGATCTTCGCGGGCGTGGACCTTACCCGCCAGCCGTTGCCGGTCGTCCCGACCGTGCACTACAACATGGGCGGCATCCCGTGCGACTATAACGGCCGCGTGATGACCATCGGCCCCGACGGCGATCCCGAAACCGTGGTTCCGGGCCTGTTCGCGGTGGGCGAGGCGGCTTGCGTCTCGGTTCACGGCGCCAACCGTCTGGGCTCGAACTCGCTGATCGACCTCGTGGTGTTCGGCCGCGCGACCGGCCTGTACCTCAAGGAAAACCTGACGCCGAACGGTACGCAGGCGGAACTGCCCAAGGATTCGGCCGATCTGGCGCTCACCCGCCTCGACCACTTCCGCAATGCCAACGGCTCGTCCTCGACGGCGGAAATCCGCACCGAGATGCAGCGCACCATGTCGCTTCACGCGGCGGTGTTCCGCACCGACGAACTGATGGTCGAGGGCAAGGAAAAGCTCGCCGCGACCTATCAGAAGATGAACGACATCAAGGTCACCGATCGCGGCCTGATCTGGAACTCGGACCTGGTGGAGACGCTGGAGCTGGACAACCTGATCTCGCAGGCCACCGTGACCCTGCACGGCGCACAGAACCGCAAGGAAAGCCGCGGCGCGCATGCGCACGAGGACTTCCCGAACCGCGACGACGTGAACTGGATGAAGCACACCGCGACCTGGTTCGACGGCTGGGGCGGCAAGGGCGGCGACGTCCGCATCGACTATCGTCCGGTCCACGAATTCACGCTGACCGACGACGTCGAGTACATCAAGCCCAAGGCCCGCGTGTACTGATCTTCGGCGCAAGCTGAAAACGAGAGGAGGGCGGCGCAGCGGCAAGGCTGCGCCGCCCTTTTTCGTTTCACCCCCAGCCCCTCCCGCAAGCGGGAGGGGAGAAAGTGCGAGAATGCCCCTCCCGCTTGCGGGAGGGGAGCGAGACTTGGGCCGCAGGCCCTAGTCGCAGCGGGGTGGGCGCGTCGGCGCGCAACCCTTCGCCCTGCCGTGCATTGCAGCGGGTGAAAGGAACCCCCATGCAACGCACCGACGTCGATCCCCTGCTTGAGCCCAACGTGCACCGCGACCCGCTCGTGCGCGAGATGGAGCGCGCGCCCGGTAGTACCTGGGGCTGGGTGATGGGCTACGGCGTGCTGCTGATCCTTGCTGCGCTGATCGTACTGCTCAATCCGCTGGTAGCGGGTGTGGCTACCGGGCTGATCCTTGGCGTGATCCTCATCGTTGCGGGCGTGGCGGCGATCGCGGCGGGCTGGACCTCGCTGTCGAGTCGCGCGCGGTGGACGGAGATCCTGCTCGGCGTTCTCGCGCTGCTGGCGGGCATCTTCGCCGTGGCAGACCCGGTTGCGGGCGCGCTGTCGCTGGTCATCGCCATCGGGCTATGGCTGGTCGTCTCCGGCGTGTTCCAGATCGCCTTCGCGCTCAAGGCACGCCACGACAAGGGCTGGCGCCTGCTGCTCGGCGTGCTCGACGTGGTGCTGGGGCTGGTGCTGCTGTTTTCGAGTGCGGCGACGGGCCTCGCTTTCCTCGCCATCATCGTCGCGATCAGCCTTACGGTGCGTGCGGTGTTCCTGATCCAGCTGGCCCTGCTGCTCAAGCGCAGCTGAGTTGACATTCACCCATCGTTCATGTTTACAGACGTAGTCGATTACGTGTGTAGACGATGGAGAGATGGGTGTCCGAGTCCCCTGAACAGCCCGACCGCATTTCCGAAGCCGAGCATGCGGTGATGGAGGCGCTGTGGCAGCGCTCTCCACTCACTGCCCAGGAAGTCTGCGAGGAAGTCTGCGGTCCGCGCGGCTGGAGCCTCGCCACGGTCAAGACGCTGCTGTCGCGCCTCGTCGCCAAGCAGGCGGTCGAGACCGAGCCTGACGGCAAGCGCTTCCTTTACTCGCCCCGCATCGCGCGTACAGTCTATGTCGGTGCGGAAAGCCGCCGCTTGGTAGATCGCCTGTTCGGCGGCCGCGCGGCGCCGCTTTTCGCGCATTTGGCTGAGAGCGA
>Ga0308171_1003424_pt1 | contig 14534 bp, 9 predicted proteins | sample PhyGR1_FD_202135 | JGI IMG/M metagenome (GOLD analysis project Ga0308171, IMG submission 202135) | Phyllosphere microbial communities from UC Gill Tract Community Farm, Albany, California, United States - DLSLSG.R1 | ecosystem: Host-associated > Plants > Phyllosphere > Unclassified | place: USA... | reverse complement strand
ATCGTGGCCGAGGATCGGATCGAATGGGGTGACCTGAGCAAGACCTACCAGCAATCCACCTTCGGCGCCCATTTCGTCGAGGTGGCGGTGGACAGCTTCACCGGCGAGACGCGGGTACGCCGCATGCTGGCGGTCTGCGCCGCCGGCCGTATCCTCAACCCGCAGACGGCGCGCAGCCAGGTGATCGGCGCCATGACCATGGGCGTCGGCGGCGCGCTGATGGAAGAGCTGGCGCTCGACCACCGGCGCGGCTTCTTCGTCAACCATGACCTCGCTGGCTACGAAGTCCCCGTGCATGCCGACATCCCGCACCAGGACGTCATCTTCCTCGACGAGGCGGATGAGAAGGTCTCGCCGATGAAGGCCAAGGGCATCGGCGAGCTGGGGCTTTGCGGCGTCGGTGCCGCGGTGGCCAACGCCGTGTACAACGCAACGGGCGTGCGCATCCGCGATTATCCGGTGACGCTGGACAAGTATCTCGACCGCCTGCCGGCCGTGAGCTGACCGACAGGGGAAGGGGCCGTGGTGGCCCCTTCCCCGCTCGTTCGCGCTTCCGTCTCGCGGCCCCGCCGGCGATGCTTGATGATCGCCCAGGGCAAGGACATTATCGATCCATGCCGCTCCTCCGATCCGACCTGACCGACTTCGCTTACTTCCTCGCCATCGCGAAGCACCGCAACTTCCGCCGTGCCGGGCTGGAGTTGGGCGTCAGCGCGTCCGCCCTGAGCCATTCGCTGAAGGGGTTGGAGAGCCGGCTGGGCGTCAGGTTGCTCAACCGCACCAATCGCAGCGTAACGCTGACGGCGGCTGGTGAGTCGCTGGAAGTCTCCATCCGCGCGCCGTTCGAGGCGATCCATGGCGCGGCGGAGGATCTGAACCGGTTCCGCGACGCGCCGGCCGGGCGTATCCGCCTGAACGTGGTCGGCGATGCCGCGCCCCTGTTGCTGGCGCCGGTGCTGGCGTCGTTTGTCGACCGCTTCCCCGAAGTGCAGCTGGATATCGTCGTCACCAACCGCATGGTCGACATCGTCGACGAAGGCTTCGACGCCGGCATCCGCTATGGCGGCACCGTGCCGAAGGACATGGTGGCGCAAAGGCTCTCCCCCGATATCCGCTGGGTGGTAGCGGGCGCGCCCGCCTATCTCGACCGCTTCGGCGAGCCCGCGCATCCGGACGAGTTGCGCCAGCACCGCTGCCTGCGCATTCGCCTGGGCGATGACCGCATCTATCGCTGGGAGTTCGAGCGGGGCGAAGAGCAGATCGTGGTCGATGTGCCAGGCACGGTGACGATCGATGAGAGCCGTGCCGCCAACGCCTTCGTCCTGGCCGGCGTGGGTCTGCTCTATGGGCCCGAGCCGGTGTTCCAGCCCTATATGGCGTCGGGCGAATTACGGCTGGTGTTGCAGGACTGGGCCAGCCCGGGCGAAGGGTACCACATCTATTATTCCGGCCGCCGGCAGGTGCCGATGGGGCTGAAGGCGCTGGTCAGCCTGATCCGCGAAGCCCGGCCCCTCGGCCTGTAGGCCGGCAGCGCATCGCTGCCGGCCCTTGGCCGGGAGTCAGGGGGTGCGACCGATGCGGGCGGTCAGCACGGCCAGGAATGCGGCCACCAGCAACAACACCGCGCTGATGCCGAAGGTGGCCCGATAGCCGCTGAAGTCGAACAGCAAGCCGCCGACCACGGCGCCCAGCGTGATCGCCAGCTGCACGACCGCCACCATCAGCCCGCCACCGGCCTCGGCATCCTCCGGCAGGGTCCGCGCCAGCCAGGTCCACCAGCCGACCGGCGCCGAGGTGGCGAACAAGCCCCACAGCCCCAGCAGGATGGCCGTCGCCACCACGCCGCCGCCGAAGGCCACCAGCGCCACGGCAATGACCGCCATCAGGACCGGAATCACGGTCAGCGTGGCGTACAGGCCATTCTTCAAAAGCCCGCCGATGAGCACGGTGCCGATGAACCCCGCCACGCCCACGATCAGCAGCATCATCGACAGCGTGGGGACGCTGACGTGCCCGACCGTCTCCAGGAACGGCCGCAGATACGTGAACAATGCGAACTGGCCCATGAAGAACAGGCTGACCGCCGCCATGCCCAGCACGACCACCGGCCGGCGCAGCAGCCGGAAGACCGAGCCTGCTGCCCGCTCCCCCGCCTGCATCGGCGGCAGGCTCATCATCTGCCAGGCCAGTACCACCAGCGCGACCGGCACCACGCAGAAGAACGCGCCGCGCCAGCCGATCAGCCCGCCCAGGAAGCTGCCCAAGGGCGCCGCGACCACCGTGGCCAGGGCATTGCCGCCGTTCAGGATGGCCAGGGCGCGCGGCACCTGCGCCTCCGGCACCAGCCGCATGGCGGTCGCGGCGGACATCGACCAGAAGCCGCCGATCGCCACGCCAATCAGCGCCCGCCCGGCCATGAAGGTTACGTAGTTCGGCGCGACTGCCACGATGGTACCGGACACGACCATCAACCCGGTCAGGGCGAGCAGCAGTATCTTCCGGTCGAGCCGCCCGGCCCAGGAGGCGATGAACAGGCTGGTCAGCACCGCGAAGGCGCCGGAGACCGCGATGGCCTGCCCGGCCTGGCCCTCGGTCACACGCAGTTCGGAGGCGATCGGCGTCAGCAGGCTGACGGGCATGAATTCCGAAGCCACCAGCGCGAAGGCGCCGAGCGAGAGGGCGAACACCGCGCCCCAGGATGCGGGCGGGCTGCCGGCCTCGGCGAATGAGGTGCATGCGTCTGTGGCCATGTCGAGTTACCTCGGATTTGCAGCGGTCGCGCGTGGCGGCGGCCTGGAGTGGCGGCCAGCTGGCGCGACGCCGGAATGCCAGGCGCCCGCCTCTCATTCAGGGCGGGCGGGCCGGACATGTGTGGAATGCGATACGGGCCAGATAACCGGCGCGACCAAGGGGTGATAGGAGCGGGTGATTGGATGCGACGATGAGCCTTGCTCATCATGACTGCACCTTACCCGGGATATAGGGGGCAGTATCCTTTGCGTCCTACCCTGGCTTTAGTGAGCACTGCTCACCGCGGCATGAAGTTTTCCCGGGCTCACGGCGGACATCCGCGGGATGTACGGTCTACGCCATGTCGCCACGGTTCCGGGTGTAGGGCGGCGGGCGGGCACCAGCTGGGCCGCTTAGGCCCTGAAGAACGGCCGCCTGCCTTCCGCGCCGGCACGGCCGCGGCCAGTCGCGGCGCCGTCCGCTGCCATCGTAGCGCGGCCTGGGAGGGATATGACCGATGAGGCTTTTGCTGGGTGTCCTTCTTGTCGCTCAGGGCCTGGCCCTGCCGGCACTGGCGCAGGAGCGCATCACCATCACCGCCCCTTGGGGCCAGGTCAGTGCCGAACTGGCCGACAACGCGGCCGCCCGCTTACTGCTGCAGATGCTGCCGCTCACCATCGAGATGCGCGACCATCTGCGCCAGGAGAAGACCGGCGACCTGCCCTCGCCGCTGCCTGCCGCGCCCCGGCAGCGGGATTTCTCCGCCGGCATGCTTGGCCTCTGGGGGCCTGACCATTTTGTCATCTACTACCGCGATGGCCGCGTGCCCGATCCCGGCATCACCATCCTCGGACGACTGACGGGAGACGCCGCCATCTTCGACCGGCCCGGCCCGGTTTCCGTGCGGGTCGAACGTGCCCCTTAGAGGCGTGGCACTGCGCGGCTTACAACGGCGGACGGGCTGCCAGCCAGGGCTTGGCAGAACCGCTTTCCACCCGCCGGCATAAGCGGGGCGGGCCCGGGGGATAAGCATTTTGCCCCCGCCCCCGCCCCTGCTAAAGCCGTCCCATGCCCTTCTGCGCCGCCGTGACCGCCTCTTCCGCTCCTGGCCTGCGACGCATCGACAGGGTGCGGCCAGTCCCCGCGCAGCGCTGCCCGGCCACCGGGCCCGTCCTTCCGTGCCGTCCCGCGCCTTCGGCCCCCATGGCCGCGAGGGGAGGCTGAGCGTCATGACGGAGCAAAACCCCCCGGCCAGCTGGACGGAGGAGGAGCGCCTCGCCGCCCTCTACCGCACCGGCCTGCTCGATACCGCGCCGGAACAGGCCTATGACGACCTGGTACGCCTGGCCGCCGAGCTGATCGGGGTGCCGATGGCCGGCGTCCATCTCGTGGCCGAGGACCGGCAGTGGGGCAAGGCCGAGGTCGGCCTTGGCACCCGCCATATCCCGCGCGACATCGCCTTCTGCCCCACCGCGATGCTGGATGCCGAAGGGCTGGTGGTGCCCGATGCGAGCAAGGACCCGCGCTTCGCCGACAACCCCCTGGTGACCGGTGGTCCGGGCATCCGCTTCTACGCGGGCGTGCCGCTGATGTCGGAGGGTCTGCCGGTCGGCGCGTTATGCGTCATCGACACCAAGCCACGCGCGGGGCTGGACGAACGCCAGCGTTACGCCCTGAAGGCGCTGGCCGCCCAGGCCAGCAGCCAGATCGCCCTTCGCCGCGCCCTGGCCGAGCGCGATCGCTCGGACTCCCTCCGCCGCCAGACGCTCAACAGCGCCGTCGAACTCGCCATTATCTCCACCGACCTGGAAGGCCGCGTCACCGGCTGGAACAGCGGGGCGCAGAATATCCTCGGCTGGTCGGAGGCCGAGATGCTCGGCCAGCCGGCGAACGAGTTCTTCACTGCGGACGACCGGCAGGCCGGGGTGCCCGAGGCGGAGATGCGGCAGGCGCTGCAGCGGGACCGGGCTAATGACGAGCGCTGGCACCAGCGCAAGGACGGCTCCCGCTTCTGGGCGTCGGACGAGATGATGGCGCTGCGGGACGAACGCGGCGCCCATGTCGGCTACCTGCGCATGTTGCGGGACCGCACGGCGGAGTACGAGGCCGAGCAGGCGTTGCGGGAGGCCGAGGCCTCGCTGCAGCGCGCGCAGGTCGCCGGCGGCGTCGGCGTGTTCTCGCTCGACGTGCGGGACAACATGCTGAAGGTCACCGCCGAGTTCTGCCGGCTGCACGGCCTGCCGCCGCGGGACCGCATCCCGGCGGCGGAGGTGGAGTGCCTTGTCCTGCACGAGGACGCCTTCCTGGTCTCCAGCACCGCCATGAGCCTGTCCGCCGGTGCACCGTCCGACGTGGAGTACCGCATCCGCCGCGCCGGGGATGGCGTGCAGCGCTGGCTCTCCCGCCGCGCCGAGATCGAGCGCGACGACAGCGGGCGGACGTTGCGCGTGTTTGGCGTGGTGCGCGACATCACCGACCAGCGGCGGACGCTGGATGCGCTGACGCGGAGCGAGGAACGCTACCGTGCGCTGTTCGAGGCGATCGACGACGGCTTCTGCATTATTGAATTCATCGACGGTCCGCACGGCCCGATGAGCGACTACGTCCATGTCGAGGCGAACCCGGGCTACGAGCGGCACACCGGCATCAAGGATGTCGTTGGCAAGACGCTGCGCGACATCGCGTCGGCCGAGGCGGATGGCTGGTTGGAGCTGTACGGCAACGTGCTGCGCACCGGCGAGGCCGCGCGGTTCGAGCGCCACTTCATCGCCGCCGGGCGGCATATCGACGTCTCCGCCGCCCGGATCGAGCCGCCCAGCCGGCGCCAGGTCTCTGTCATGTTCCGCGATGTCACGGCGCGGCGGCAGGCGGAAGCCGATTTGCGTGCCAGCGAGGCGCTGGCGCGGGAGAATGTGCAGCGCGTGCAGCTGGCGCTCGCCGCCGGGGCCATCGTCGGCACCTGGCTGTGGGACCTGCCGACCGACCAGTTCACGGTGGACGAGGCCTTCGCGCGCGCCTTCGGGCTGGACCCCGCCATCGGCCGCACGGGCCTCAGCCTGCGACAGGTGGTGGAGACCGTGCACCCGGACGACAAGCCGGGCCTGGCGAATGCCATCAGCGAGGTCATCGCGCGCGGCGGCGCCTATGCCCACCAGTACCGTGTGCGCCGTGCCGACGGGAACTACTACTGGATCGAGGCGAATGGCCGCGTCGACCTGGCGCCGGATGGCACGCCGCTGAGCTTCCCCGGCGTGCTCATCGACGTCGAGGAACGCCGCGCGGTGGAAGCCGAGCGCGACCGCGCCGCCGCCGCGCTGCGCGCGCTGAACGAGACGCTGGAGCAGCGCGTGGCCGAGCGCACGGCCGACCTGATGCTGGCCGAGGAGCAGTTGCGCCAAAGCCAGAAGATGGAAGCCGTCGGGCAGCTGACCGGTGGGCTGGCGCATGACTTCAACAACCTCCTGACCGGCATCACCGGGTCGCTGGAGCTGCTGGCCACGCGCATCGCCCAGGGGCGCTACAACGATGTGGACCGCTACGTCCTCGCGGCGCAGGGCTCCGCCCGGCGCGCGGCGGCGCTGACGCACCGGCTGCTCGCTTTCTCCCGCCAGCAGACGCTCGACCCAAGGCCGACCGACACCAACCGCCTCGTCTCCGGGATGGAGGAACTGGTGCGGCGGACGGTGGGCCCGGCGATCGAGGTGGAGGTGGTCGCCGCCGTCGGGCTGTGGCCGACGCTGGTGGACCCCAACCAGCTGGAGAACGCGCTGCTCAACCTCTGCATCAATGCGCGGGACGCGATGCCGGATGGCGGACGCCTGACCATCGAGACGACGAATACCTGGGTGGATACCCGTGCGGCGCGGGAGCGCGACATGGCCGCCGGCCAGTACGTGGCGATCAGCGTGACCGATACCGGAACGGGGATGCCGCCCGAGATCGTGGTCAAGGCATTCGAGCCCTTCTTCACCACCAAGCCGCTCGGCCAGGGCACCGGCCTCGGCCTCTCCATGATCTACGGCTTCGCCCGGCAGTCGGGCGGCCAGGTCCGCATCTATTCCGAGCTGGGCCAGGGCACGACGATGCGCATCTACCTGCCCCGCCACCTCGGCACGGCGGACGAGCCCGATGCGGAGCCGGAGCTCTCCGCCGCGCCCCGCGCACGGGCGGGCGAGACGGTGCTGGTGGTCGATGACGAGCCGACGGTCCGCATGCTGGTGATGGAGATCCTGGAGGAGCTGGGCTATGCGGCGATCGAGGCGGCGGACGGTGCCTCCGGCCTCGCCGTGTTGCGGTCGGGCGCCCGGGTGGACCTGTTGGTGACGGATGTGGGCCTGCCCGGCGGCATGAGCGGCCGGCAGATGGCGGACATGGCCCGGGTCAGCCGCCCCGATCTGAAGGTGCTGTTCATCACCGGCTATGCGGAGAACGCCGTGGTCGGCAACGGGCACCTGGAGCCTGGCATGCACGTTGTGACCAAGCCCTTCGCGATGGAAGCGCTGGCGAGCCGCATCCAGGAACTGATTACGGCGGGCTAGGCCGCTGGCGGAGGGTTCGCTGATCCCCTGCCCTGCCCATCACATTTTGCCTGCGGGGTACCCATGCAACTGTTGAACGAGAAGCTCTGCGTCATCACCGGCGCGGCGCGTGGCATCGGCCGCGCCATCGCCACCCGCTTCGGCCTTGAAGGCGCCACGGTCATCGTGACCGATGTGGACGAGGCCGCGGGCATGGCCACCGCGGCCGAGATCGGCGCACGCTTCATCCGGCTGGATGTTGGCGACGAGGCCGACTGGCTGCGGCTGGCGGCGCTGGTTCCCACCGTCGATGTCGTCGTCAACAATGCCGGCATCACGGGGTTCGAGAACGGGCTGGTGCCGCACGACCCGGAACATGCCAGCCTGGATGACTGGCACGCCGTGCACCGCGTTAATCTGGATGGCACCTTCCTCGGCTGCCGCTACGCCATTGGGGCGATGAAGGCGCGGGCGAAGGGGTCCATCATCAACATCTCCTCGCGCTCCGGCCTGGTCGGCATTCCGGCGGCTGCCGCCTATGCGTCCTCCAAGGCAGCCATCCGCAACCACAGCAAGACCGTCGCGCTGTACTGCGCCCAACAGGGATGGGCGATCCGCTGCAACTCGATCCACCCCGCCGCCATCCTGACGCCGATCTGGGAGCCCATGCTGGGGCCAGACCCGGGCCGGGAGGAGCGCATGGCCGCGCTGGTCGCCGATACACCGTTGCGCCGCTTCGGCATGCCCGAGGAAGTGGCCGCGGTCGCCGCCATGCTGGCCTCGGACGAAGCCAGCTACATGACGGGGACGGAAGTGACGATCGATGGCGGCCTTCTGGCGGGGTCAGCGGCGACACCCGGCTGAGGCCGTCACGCCTCAGTCACGCATCGCGCGGATTCACCCGGCCCACCACCAGCGGGTCGGACGGCGTGAAGGGCAATGGCGGCAGCACCGCCTCCGTCACCCCCAGCGTTGCCGCCAGCACGCTGCGGGAGAAAGCAGAGGCTGTCGCGCGGTAGCCGATATCGCCGGGTGTCGGTTGGTCGAAGAAGATGAGGAAATGGACCTCGTCGTTGCCCAGTTGCTCGATATGGTGCGGGTAGGCGCGCGGGATGAAATAGACGTCGCCTGGCTGCAGCGCATAGGTCTCGGTGCTGCCATCCGGGTCCAGCACCGTCATCCGCGCTTGGCCGTGCAGCACATAGCCCATCTCGGCGGTCTGCGGATGCCAGTGCGGCTCCCGCATCCCCTTGTCCGTGATCCGGAGCGAGTACATCGAGATATCGCGCAAGGCCGGCCAGAACTGCTCCCGGGCAAAGCGCGCCGTACCGGCGGGCGAGGCCAGCAGCGGGTGCTGCGCCTCGATGTCAAATTGATGCGGGCTGTTGAAGGCGGCCGCCACCGGTACCGTGGCAGGCCCCTGCCGCGCGACGATGAAGGCGCTCTCCGTCCTGCGCGGGATCGCCGCGAAGGCGGCGCCGGGAAGATCGTAAGTGTTGCCGAGCACCGCGTCTGTCATCGCCCCAAACGCCGCGCGTATCGAGAAATCCTCCGGCCTCTCATGCCGGAAGGCGATGATGAACTCGGCCGTGCCGGGCCCGATAGTCTCGATGTGATGCACCACGCCGGACGGCACGTGGAACATCTGTCCAGGTCCGACCAGGAAGGACGAAAAGGCACTGCCGTTGCCAAGCACGCTGACCAGTGCCTGGCCGGCGACGCAATAAGCTCGGTCGCGTTGGCGTGCCAGTGCGGCTCCCTGATCGCGCCTGCGGCCAACAGCAACCGCTTGATGGACAGCCGCTGCAGGATCGGCAATTCATCGGCATCCAGCCGGGCGATGGAGCCGAGTTCGCCCTGGAACTCGAAATGGCCACCGATCAGCGACCGGACATGCTTGCTTGCCGCCATCGCGCCGTCTCCCATTGCCAAGCGATGCCGCCACCCTAGGTAGCCACGTCACCCAAAGCCAACCCAGCCTTAGGTATGGGGTGGGAACCCCGGCGAAGACCGGCACAGGATATCCATGCCGGCGACATCCTGCTCTACCGACCGCCAGCCACGCTTCGCGTAGTACGGCGTATTGTCTGGCGTAGCGCAGAGATAGACAGTGCCGATGCCGGCCGCAGCCGCCAGCGCGAGCACGGATTCCATCAGCGCCTCCGCTACGCCCTGCCGACGGTGCGCGGGCTCGACCCACAGCGCGGCCAGCCACGGGCTGTATTCCGGCCGTTCTTCCATGTCGCATTCAATCAGCGAGACGGTACCGGCGAAGTCAGCGCCACGCGAAGCGACCAGGGTGGTTGGCACCGCATCCGGCCGCAGGCTCTCCGCCAGCCGCTCCGCGATCGCCTGCAGCGGGTAGCCATCGTCACGCCACCACGCCGCCCAGATCCGCTTCGCGACGAGGGGGATGACGTCCGGCACCTCGGCGGTGGTGCGGATGCGCAGCGCTGGCAACTCGTGATCTTCAAGCATGGCCTGTCTCATATTCTGGCCAGGCGGGTATGCCACGGCGGCCTATGGCGGGACAGGACACCGCCCCCGTCGCAGCTATCCCTTGCATATACGTGCATATGCATCATTATAAGCTCATGGCTGATACTCCAGTGCTCGACCCGAATCTGATCCGCGAAGTGGGAGCGTCCTGCGTCTGCATGCGCGTGCAGCGGGCGGGCCGCGCCATCGGCCGCAGGTTCGACCAGGCCTTCCGCGACCTGAAGCTGAACAACTGGCAGTTCACCTTGCTGATGTGGCTGGCGAGCACGGAAGCGCCCAGCGTCAACGACATGGCGACGCAGATGGCCATGGACCGGACGACGATGACCCGTAACCTGCGGGTGCTGGAACGCCGTGGCCTGCTGGCCATCCAGCCAGATACGCGGGATGGCCGCGTGAAGCGGGTGGCGCTGACCGACCCGGGGCGCAGCCTGCTGGCCCAGGCGGCGCAGCGCTGGCGCGCGACCAATGAGGCGGTGAAGCGGGACATCCCCGCCGCCGCCCTGCCCGGCATGTGGGAGGCCCTCGATGCCATCGCCCCCACCTGACGCGCGGGCGCGACTGCGGTACGCCACCAAAATACGTGTATATGCACCTTATAGGCCAATGGGCCGGGAAGCTCTCTGATGCGGAAGAAGACACTCGGTTTCGCCCTGGCCGGGGTGCTCGTGGCCTCGGTTGCGGGCTTCGTCACCCTCCCCGGCGGCTTCGGCCCACTGCCCCTGCGCGCGGCCAAGCCGGGCGAGGCTTCCGACCCACGGCAGGCACCGCCGCTGGTTCTACTGGCCACGGCCCGGCCGGCGGCGGAGGAGGAGCGCGCTTTCACCGGCTCCGTCAGCGCCCGGGTGCAGAGCGACCTCGCCTTCCGCGTCGCCGGCAAGGTCACGGCCCGGCTGGTCGATGCCGGGCAGACGGTGCGCCGGGGCGATCCCCTCGCCCGGCTGGACGAGAAGGACCTCGGCCTGGCGCTGGTGGCCCGCCGCAACGCGGTGGCCAGTGCGCGCGCCACGGCGGTGCAGGCGGCGGCGGACGAGACCCGCTATCGTCAGTTGCTGGCCCAGGGCTGGGTGTCCCGCCAGCGCTATGAGGCCGCCCGCGCCGCGCTGGAGACCGCCCGCGCCGCGCTGGCCGCTGCCGAGGCGCAGGCCCAGGTGGCCAGCAACGAGGCCGATTACGCCGTGCTGCGCGCCGACGCCGATGGCGTGGTGATGCAGGTGCTGGCCGAGCCCGGCGCCGTCGTCGCCGCCGGCCAGCCGGTGATCCGCCTGGCCCAGGCCGGCCCGCGCGAAGCGGCGGTGAACCTGCCGGAGGATCTCCGCCCGCCGCTGGGCACCCCTGCCCTGGCCACGGTCTATGGCAGCACGGCCGTCGGCTCTCCAGCCCGGCTGCGTCAGCTCTCGGACGCCGCCGACCCGGCGAGCCGTACCTACGAAGCCCGCTTCGTGCTGGAGGGCGCGGCCGCGCAGGCACCGCTCGGCAGCACCGTCACGCTGCGCCTGCGCGCGGCGGCGGCCACGGGCAGCGTGGCCGTGCCGCTTGGTGCCCTGCATGACGACGGACGCCGCACCGGCGTCTGGGTGCTGGACCCGGCCGGGGCGGTCGTGCGGTTCCGCCCGGTCCAGGTACGGCAGCTGGGCGCGGAGGAAGCGCTGGTGGAAGGCGTCGCCATGGGCGAGCAGGTCGCGGCGCTGGGCGCCCATCTGCTGCATGACGGCCAGGCCATTCGCCCCGCCACGCTGGAGGCCTCGCGGTGAGCCGCTTCAATCTGTCCGCGCTGGCGGTGCGGGAGCGCTCGGTCACGCTGTTCCTCATCCTCGGCATCGCCCTGGCCGGCGCCTTGGCCTTCTTCCAGCTCGGGCGGGCCGAGGACCCGGCCTTCACCATCAAGGTGCTGACGGTGCAGGCCGCCTGGCCCGGTGCCACCGCGCAGGAAATGCAGGATCTGGTGGCCGAGCCGCTGGAGAAGCGCCTGCAGGAGCTGCGCTGGTACGACCGGGTGGAGACGGTGACGCGCCCGGGCCTGGCGTTCCTGACGCTGACGCTGCGGGACGACACGCCCCCGGCCACGGTGCAGGAACAGTTCTACCAGGCCCGCAAGAAGCTGGCCGACGAGGCACGGCGCCTGCCCGCCGGCGCCTTCGGCCCCTTCGTCAATGACGAGTATTCCGACGTCACCTTCGGCCTGTACGCGCTGAAGGCGCCCGGCCTGCCGCCGCGCCTGCTGGCGCGCCAGGCGGAGACGATCCGCCAGCGCCTGCTGCACGTGCCCGGCGTGAAGAAAGTGGACATCCTGGGCGAGCGGCCGGAGCGGATCTTCGTAGAGTTCTCCTATCCGCGCCTGGCCACGCTTGGCATCAGCGCGCAGGACATCTTCGCGGCGCTGCAGCGGCAGAACGCCGTCTCGCCCGCCGGCTCCATCGAGACCAGCGGGCCGCAGGTGCAACTGCGCCTGGATGGCGCCTATGACGACGTGGAGACCATCGCCGCGACGCCGCTGGTCGCCCGCGGGCGCAACCTACGGCTCTCCGACGTGGCCGAGATCCGCAGGGGCTACGAGGACCCCGCCAGCTTCCTGATCCGCCATAATGGCGAACCGGCGATGGCGCTCAGCGTGGTGATGCAGGAGGGCTGGAACGGCCTCGACCTCGGCCGGGCGCTGGAGCAGGAGACGGCGCGCATCCAGCAGGAACTGCCGCTCGGCGTGACGCTCAGCAAGATCAGCGACCAGGCCGTCAATATCGACGAGGCGGTCGGCGAGTTCATGCTGAAGTTCTTCATGGCGCTCGGCGTCGTGCTGCTGGTCAGCCTGCTCAGCCTGGGCTGGCGCGCCGGGCTGATCGTGGCGGCGGCTGTGCCGCTGACGCTGGCGCTGGTGTTCCTGATCATGATGGCGACGGGCCGGGTGTTCGACCGCATCACCCTCGGCGCGCTGATCCTCTCGCTCGGCCTGCTGGTGGACGATGCCATCATCGCAATCGAGGTGATGGTGGTGAAGATGGAGGAGGGGATGGACCGCATCAGCGCCGCCGCCTTCGCCTGGAGCCACACGGCCGCGCCGATGCTCTCCGGCACCGTGGTGACGGTGATCGGGCTGATGCCGGTCGGCTTCGCCCGCTCCACCGCTGGCGAGTATGCCGGCAACATCTTCTGGATCGTCGGCTTCGCGCTGATGGCGTCCTGGATCGTCGCCGTCGCCTTCACGCCCTATCTCGGCGTCGTCATGCTGCCCGAGGTCAAGCCCGTCGCGGGCGGCCATGCGGCGATGTACGACACGCCCGGCTACCGCAAGCTGCGCGCGCTGGTCGCGTGGTCGGTGCGGCGCAAGTTCCTCGTCGCCGCGCTGGTGCTGGGCGTCTTCGCGCTGGCGGTGGCAGGCATGGGCGGGGTGAAGCAGCAATTCTTCCCGGCATCCGACCGGCCGGAACTGCTGGTGGAAGTCCGCATGCCGGAAGGCACCAGCATCGGCGCGACTGGCAACGCCGTGGAGAAGGTCGAAGCCTGGCTGCGGGAACAGCCGGAAGCGCGCATCATCACCAGCTATCTGGGCCAGGGCGCGCCGCGCTTCTACCTGGCGATGTCGCCGGAGTTGCCGGACCCCGCCTTCGCCAAGATCGTCGTGCTGACGCCCGGCCCGGCGGCGCGGGACACGCTGCGGGACCGGATGCGGGAGCGCATCGCCGCCGGCCTTGCGCCCGAAGCGCAGCTGCGCGTCACCCAGCTGGTCTTTGGCCCCTACTCGCCCTTCCCCGTCGCCTTCCGCGTCACCGGCCCGCAGGAGGCGGAGGTGCTGCGCATCGCCGACCAGGCGGAGGCGGTGATGCGCGACAACCGCCACATGCGGCAGGTGAACCGGGACTGGGGTCCGCGCAGCCCGACCGCGCATTTCGTGCTGGACCAGGACCGGCTGCGGCTGATCGGCCTCTCCCCGGCCGAGGCGGCGCAGCAGCTGCAGTTCCTGCTCAGCGGCGTGACCGTGACGCAGATGCGCGAGGATATCCGCACCGTCGACGTCGTCGCCCGCAGTGCCGGCGAGACGCGGCTGGACCCGGCGCGGCTGAATGCGCTGACGCTCACCTCCCGCGACGGCGCCATCATTCCGCTGAGCCAGATCGGCCGGCTGGAGGTGCGGATGGAAACGCCGCTGCAACGCCGCCGCGACCGCCTGCCCACCATCACCGTACGCGGCGACATCGACGAGACGATGCAGCCGCCGGAAGTCTCCAAGGAGCTGATCGAGGCACTGGCGCCGCTGCGCGCCACGCTGCCGCCGGGCTATCGGATCGAGGCCGCAGCGAGCATCGAGGAAGCAGGCAAGGCCAATGCCGCGCTTGCCGCGGTATTCCCGGTGATGTTCGCGCTGACGCTGCTGGTGATCATGCTGCAGGTCCGGTCCTTCGCCGCGATGACCATGGTGGTGCTGACGGCGCCGCTGGGGCTGGTTGGCGTGGTGCCGGTGCTGTTGCTGTTCGGCCAGCCCTTCGGCTTCAACGCCATCCTCGGGTTGATCGGGCTGGCGGGTATCCTGATGCGCAATACGCTGATCCTGATCGGCCAGATCCACGACAACGAGGAAGCGGGGCTGGACCCCTATCATGCACTGGTGGAGGCGACGGTGCAGCGCTCCCGCCCCGTCATCCTGACCGCCCTGGCAGCGGTGCTGGCCTTCGTGCCGCTGACGCACTCGGTGTTCTGGGGCTCGATGGCCTATACGCTGATCGGCGGCACGGCGGTGGGCACGGTACTGATCCTGGTCTTCCTGCCGGCGCTCTACGCCATCTGGTTCCGCGT
>Ga0308171_1003423_pt1 | contig 14534 bp, 13 predicted proteins | sample PhyGR1_FD_202135 | JGI IMG/M metagenome (GOLD analysis project Ga0308171, IMG submission 202135) | Phyllosphere microbial communities from UC Gill Tract Community Farm, Albany, California, United States - DLSLSG.R1 | ecosystem: Host-associated > Plants > Phyllosphere > Unclassified | place: USA... | reverse complement strand
CAAAAAAACCCGCATCGGTCGATGCGGGTTTTCTGGGGTCCGGGCGTGTTGCTTGTACTAGCCCTGGTCGCAGTCCCGCATCGGCCGCGCACGATTATTCGCGCGCAGATTGGTGCGGTTGGTATTGTTGACAGCGGTGGCCGGGAACGAGGACATGGACCGACCGTAACCGGGTTTCGACGGCGGTGCAACTGTTGCGATGGCAACCAAACCGACCGCCGCGGACAACCCGGCGCTCCGGGGCCGGGCGATAATCACCGCCCTTACGCATCACCTGGCTGGCATGACCCCTCGCATCGGACGCATCGCTTCACGCCTGGGCGGCATCGCCCTCACCTTCGCCCTGGTCGCCTGCAGCAGCGCCCCGTCACGGACGCCCGCAAGCATCGTGCAGTCGGTCGAGGCCAAGGCCGCCGACGGCAGCTTCGACAGTGCCTGGGACGCGGCGAAGACCTACGAAACCTTCAACGATCCGCGCGCGGTGACGTGGTATGAGCGTGCCGCCGCCGTCACCCCGTGGACCTTCCACAACCCCCAGGCCGAAGAGGCCCTCGGCCGGATCTGGACCCACGGTGAGCTGTTGCACGGCACCGGCCCGAACATCGTCCAGGGCGCGGCGCTGCGTGCCTCGCCGCGGAAGGCCGAGCGCTGGTACCGCACCGCGGCCGAGCACGGCAACCCGATGGCCATGCTGATGCTGGCCAAGTTCCATCGCGAACGCGGTGACGCAGCGAGCGCGCTGCGCTGGGACCTGCGCGCGACCATCTACCACCACATGCAGTCCGAATCCTCGCGGCTGCCGCAGGCGATCGCGCCACAGCCGGATGGCACCCTGCATCCGTTGGTCGTCGACATCCAGCGGCGTGCGCAGCGTGGCGATGCCGACGCCCAGGTGGATCTCGGCGCGATGTACGAACTCGGCATGGGCCTGCCGCGCGATGGCCTCGAGGCATTGCGCTGGTATCGGCGTTCGGCCGAGCAGGGCAATGTGTACGGCCAGTACTTCAGCGGCCTGCTGCTGGGGCGTGGGCGCGCGGGCGTGACCAAGGATCTGGACGCCGCCGCCGGATGGTTTGCGAAGGCCTATGCGCAGAAGTTCTATCTCGCCGGGGAAACGTACTGGCGCAAGACCATCGAGCCGCCGTTCTGGACCTTCGGGTAGTGCCGGCCGCTGGCCGGCTTTGGTTCGGGTAGTGCCGGCCGCTGGCCGGCTTTGGTTCGGGTAGTGCCGGCCGCTGGCCGGCTCGCGTGATTGCGTGGCGACATGGGGAGCCGGCCAGCGGCCGGCACTACCGGGCATTGGCGTCGCTCCGTTCTGTACACATTCCGCGGCGACCTTCAAGTCTGCCCCTGGTCCGGGACATCACCCAGAATGGACGCATGAACACTGTTACCTTCCGCGATGAGACCCTCACCCGCGAGCGCATGCAGGCCATCATCGCCGCACATCCGCGGGCAGCCATTTTCGAGAGCTGCAGCTTCGATCACGGCGACTTCTCGCGGCTGGACATGGATGGCTTCCAGTTCCACCAGTGCTCGGTCACCGGCGCGTCCTGGCTGGCGGCCTCACTGGAAGAAAGCCAGTGGACGAAGTGCCGTGGCAGCCAATGCGATTTCAGCTCGGCGCTGCTCAGCGACGCGCGCTTCTCGCACTGCGATCTCAACAACAGTCACTGGTGCCGCGCGACGTTGTCCTCGGTGCAGTTCCAGGACTGCAAGCTGACCGGCGCGCACCTGCAGGAAGTCACCGGCTGGGCGCTGGAATTCCGCGATTGCCTGCTGGTGAGCGCGGACCTGCGCGGGATGTCGTTCCGCAAGGCGCAACTGGAGGGCATGGATTTCTCCGAGGCGGAGCTGTCCGGCTGCGACTTCCGCGATGCGGTGTTCAACGGCGGCAGCCTGCGCAACGCACAGACGCGGCTGACCCGGTTTGAAGGTGCGGACCTGCGCGGAACCGACATCAGCGGGCTCAACGTGATGGATGCCAAGCTGTTCAAGAAGGCGGTGATCTCGCAGCGCCAGGCGGCGGCCGCGTTGGCGTCGTTCGGGTTGATCGTGGCGTAGGGGCGAACCGACCAACGGTCAGCGCAGCACATGCACCGGGTAGTGCCGGCCGCTGGCCGGCTCCCGCGATTGCCAGACCGAAGGAGGAGCCGGCCAGCGGCCGGCACTACCGCACTCGCGCGACGGTCGGTTTCATCCGCCCCCATACGCGGTAGGCGCCGACCGTTGGTCGGCGCAGCGCGCGCATCAGGCCAACAAACGCTCGATCAAGCGCTGGTACAGCGCCGGCAAGGCTTCCAGATCCGCCACCCGGACGTTCTCGTCGACCTGGTGGATGCTCGCATTGACCGGCCCCACTTCGATGCACTGCGCGCCCAGCGGCGCGATGAAGCGCGCATCGGAGGTACCACCGCCGGTGCTCTCCTCCGGCGGCGCGCCGGCGAACTCACCCAGTACGTCGCGGGCAACCCTGCGCAGCGTGCCTTCCGGGGTGTAGAACGGCTCGCCACTGCGATGCCACGTGAGGGTGTACTCGAGCGCATGCCGCTCCAGCAGCGTGGCGATCTCCTGCTCCAGTGCCGGCGCAGTCCAGTGTGGGTTGTAGCGCAGGTTGAACAGCACCTGCAGTTCGCCGGGGATCACGTTGTTCGCACCGGTTCCGGCATGGATGTTGGAGACCTGCAGGCTGGTCGGCGGGAAGCTCTCGAAGCCATCGTCCCAGTGCCGTGCAGTCAGTTCCGCCAGTGCCGGGGCAGCGAGATGGATCGGATTGCGCGCCTTGTCCGGATACGCGACATGGCCCTGCACACCTTTCACCGTGAGCGTTCCCGACAGGCTGCCACGGCGGCCGACGCGCAGCAGATCGCCGAGCACGGCGGTGGAGGACGGCTCGCCGGTGATGCACCAGTCGATGGCCTGGCCGCGCGCGCGGAAGATGTCCGCCACGCGCCGCACACCGTCGATGGCGTCGCCTTCCTCGTCGCTGGTCAGCAGCACGGCCAGCGTGCCGGGATGGTCCGGATGGGCGGCCACGAACTGCTCGGCAGCCACCACGAAGGCGGCCACGCTGCCTTTCATGTCGGCCGCGCCGCGCCCGTACAGCACGCCCTCGCGGATCTGCGGATCGAACGGATCACTGGTCCAGGCCGAGACCGGGCCGGTCGGCACCACATCGGTATGCCCGAGCAGCACCAGCACCGGTGCGCCCTGCCCGTGTGTGGCCCACAGGTTGTCGACCTCGCCGAGGCGCAGGTGTTCGCAGTGGAAGCCGGCGCGTTCAAGACGGCCGGCCAGCAGCGCCTGGCAACCGGCGTCCTCGGGCGTGACCGAGGCGCGCGCGATCAGGTCGCAGGTCAGCGCGACGACGTCGTTCACGCGCCCACTCCGAACCGCTGCTTGAAGCCGTTGTCCGAGAAGCCCTGGGTCATCACGCCCTCGGCGCTCACCACCACCGGGCGCTTGATCAGCTGCGGGTACTCGCGCAGCAGCAGCTTCCATTCGGCCTCCGAATCGGCCGCTTTGCGGTTCTCCGGCAGCTGCCGCCACGTGGTGGAAGACCTGTTGATCAACGCGGGGAAGCCACCGGCCTGGGCCGCCCAGTCGATCAGGGTCTCCGGCGTCGGCGTGTGGTCGCGGTAGTCGACGAAGGTGAACGGCACCTGGAAACGGTCCAGCCACTTGGTGGCTTTTTTGCAGGTGTCGCAGTTCTTCAATCCGTACACGATGGTGGTCATGGCCGTACTCAGTCGGCCAGGCCGCGCAGCAGGTCGTTGACGCTGGTCTTGCTGCGGGTCTTGGCATCGACCTGCTTGACGATCACGGCGCAGTACAGCGAGTGCGAGCCGTCCTTGGACGGCAGCTGGCCGGAGACCACCACGCTGTAGGGCGGCACCGAGCCGTAGCTGATCTCGCCGGTGGCGCGGTTGTAGACGCGGGTGCTCTGGCCGAGGAACACGCCCATGCCGATCACGCTGTGGTGGCCGACCACGAAGCCTTCCACCACTTCCGAACGCGCACCGATGAAGCAATGGTCTTCGATGATGGTCGGGCTGGCCTGCAGCGGCTCGAGCACGCCACCGATGCCGGCGCCGCCGGACAGGTGGCAGTGCTTGCCGATCTGGGCGCACGAACCGACCGTGGCCCAGGTGTCGACCATGGTGCCCTCGCCCACGTAGGCGCCGATGTTGGTGAAGCTCGGCATCAGCACCACGTCCTTGCCGAAGTAGCTGCCACGACGCGCGATCGCACCGGGCACCACGCGCACGCCGGCGCGACGGAACTTGGCTTCATCGAAGCCGGCGAAACGCGATTCGACCTTGTCCCAGAACGGTGCCGGGCGCGCATCGACCACGGCCATGTCGTTGACGCGGAAGTACAGCAGGACCGCCTTCTTCAGCCACTCGTTGACCTTCCAGCCACCGTGGCCATCCGGCTCGGCAACGCGAAACTCGCCGGTTTCCAGGCCATCGATGACGCGGCCGACCAGCGGCTTGGTGGAACCTTCGATCTCATGCAGGGTCAGCGTGGCACGGCGCTCGAACGCGCTCTCGATGCCGAACTTGAGCTCTTCCACGCCCGGCGTGGCCGGCTTGCGCAGCGACTTGCGCGCGATGGTGGCGTCACGGCTGGCACTGCGCTTGGCGGCGCTCTCGGCCGGGGTAGCAGCGACCTTGCGTGCCGGCGCCTTTTTGACCGGCGCTTTCTTCACCGCGGGCGCCGCCTTCTTTGCGGCGGCGGTCTTCTTCACCGCAGGCGCGGCAGCAGGGGTCTTGGCCGCCGCGGTCTTCGCGGCGGTCTTCTTGGCAGGCTTGGTGGCCATCAGTGGGGGTCTCCGGCGTTTCGATCAGGGTCCAGGCAGGCAAGCATCGTGTCCTGCAGCTGCTGTCTGGCGGATTCGGTCAGGGCGTGATCATGCTCATCGCTGATCACGAACATGTCTTCGGCGCGCTCGCCGAAGGTGGCGATGCGCGCATCATGCACGCGCAGCCGCTGGTTGCGCAGCACGAACGCCACGTCGGCCAGCAGGCCGGGGCGGTCGGGCGCGACCAGGCTGAAACGGGTGCTGGTGGTGTCGCCATCGGTGATGTCGCGGAACTCGATGCGCGGCGCGAAGCGGAAGTGGCGCAGCTGGCGCGGGATGACCCGGCGCGACGGGCGCAGGCGGGTCAGGTCGCCGGCCAGCGCTTCACGCAGGCCGGCTTCCAGGCGCAGCGCATCACCGTCGGCGAAGCTGTCGGCCGGGGTCACTTCGAACGTATCGAAGATGGTGTCGACCGGGCCGTCCAGCACGCGGGCGCGGTGGATGCCGTAGCCCTTGCGGTCCAGCGTCATCACGATCGCGGCGAACAGGCCATCGCGATCGGGCGAGTGAACGAACACTTCCAGCGCATGGTCGTCCGGGGTGATCCGGCGCACCTTGACCAGGGTCTGGCCCTGCTTGATCGGCACCAGCGCGGCCGCCTGCCAGGCGAGCTGCTCGGGTCTCAGCCGGATGAAACTCTCATCGGGCATCACCGTGAACTGGCGCTCGATGGTCGCATCGTCATAGCCGCGCTCGCGCACCAGCTGGCGCACCGATTCGCGCGCTTCGGCGACACGCTCGGCGGCGGGCATCTGGTTTTCCAGGCCATCGCGCAGCGCGCGTCGCGCGGCGAAATACAGGTCGGCCAGCAGACGATCCTTCCACGCATTCCACAGCTTGGGGCTGGTTCCGGCGATGTCGGCGCAGGTCAGCAGATAGAGGTAGTCGAGCCGGTCGCGGCTGGCCACCAGGGTGGCGAAGCGATGGATCACGTCCGGATCGGAGATGTCCTGCTTCTGCGCGGTGACCGACATGCGCAGGTGCTGCTCGACCAGCCAGGCCACCAGATCGGTATCGGAACTGCTCAGCGCCAGCGCCTGGCAGAACTCACGCGCATCCACCGCACCGAGTTCGGAGTGATCGCCGCCGCGGCCCTTGGCGATGTCGTGGAACAGGCCGGCCAGCAGCAGCAGCTCCGGCTTGCGCAGGCGCGGCCACACTTCATGTGCGATCGAGAAGCGCTCGTCGGCACGGCTGGTGGCGAACAGGCCGATGTTCCGCAGCACCATCAACGTGTGCTGATCGACGGTGTAGACATGGAACAGATCGAACTGCATGCGCCCGGAGACCTGCGCGAACGCGGGGATCCATTGGCCCAGCACGCCCAGGCGCGCCATCCGCGCCAGGGTGTCGACCGCGCGCGGGCTGCGCAGCAGCGCAAGGAACTGTTCGCGGGCGGCGGGACTGGCGTCGGTATACGCGGCCAGCTCGGGCAGGGCTTCGGCCAGCGCGCGGGCGGTCAGCGAATGCAGGCCGCGCACGTCCGGGTTGTAGGCCCAGCTGGAGAACAGCGCGAACACCTGTTCGATGTCGCCCTGCGGCCACGCGGCATCATTGGCCGCCAGGTAGCCGCGACGCAGCGAGAAACCGACGCTGACCGGCTCGGGCACCGCTTCGCCATCAAACTGTTCTTCAAAGCGCTGCAGCAGGCGATCACTGATCCGCCGTACCACGGTGGCGCTGCGGTAGAAGCCCTGCATCATCTTTTCCACGGCCAGGCTTTCGATGTCGTCTTCGAAGCCCAGGCGGGCGGCAAGTGTCTTCTGGTAATCGAAGCGCAGGCGCTCTTCCGGCCGGTTGGCGACCAGGTGCAGGCCGAAGCGCAGCCGAGCCAGCGCACAGCGTTCGCGCTTGAGCGCAGCCGCCTCATCCGGGCCGAGATGGCCCAGGCCGACCAGGGCTTCCAGGTCGCGCACGCCGAACGCACGCAACGCCATCCAGCCCAGCGTATTGAGATCGCGCAGCCCGCCGGGGCCGTCCTTGATATCCGGCTCGAGGTTGTCGGCGGTGTCGCCGAAGCGCTGGTGGCGGGCCAGCAGTTCCTCGCGCTTGGCGAGGAAGAATTCGCGTGGGGGCCACAGGCCTTCCACGTTGACCGCCGCCTTCAGGGCCTGGCGGGCCGTGTCATCGGCGACCACCGGGCGCGACTCGATCAGTGCGGTCAGCACGGTCTGGTCGGCGCTGGCCTGTGTGCACTCGGCCGGCGAACGCACCGCGTGGCTGACCGGCAGCCCGCAATCCCACAGCAGCGCGAAGAAGCGCGCCAGACCGGATTCGTGGTGTCGCTGCTGCTCGGGCGTGCCCAGCACCAGCACGTCGATATCCGAGCGCGGAAACAATTCGCCGCGCCCGTAGCCGCCCACCGAGAACAGCGACAACCCCGACCCCGCCGGCAGGCAGCGATGCCAGGCCAGCCGGATCAGGTGATCGGCCGCGCGGGCGCGCAGCGCGAGCAGGCGCTCGATGTTGTCGCCCTGGTCGAAGCGGCGATACAGCCGCGCGTCGGTCTGTTGCAGCGACTGGCGCGCCAGTGCCGCCCAGTCCGGGTCGGCGACGGATTCGGCCGGCGCGTCCAGCATCGGGCTCGCCGGCAGCATGCTCAGACCTGCGATTCGCCGGGCGAGAGGGTCAGCACGTCGACGCCGGTCTCGGTGACCGCGACCATGTGCTCCCACTGCGCCGACAGCTTGCGGTCCTTGGTGACCACGGTCCAGCCGTCCGGGAGCACCTTGTTGTAGCGGGTGCCCTCGTTGATCATCGGCTCGATGGTGAAGGTCATGCCGGGCTGCAGCACCAGGCCCTGGCCCGGACGCCCGTAATGCACCACCTGCGGCTCGTCGTGGTAGACCTTGCCGATGCCGTGGCCGCAGTACTCGCGCACCACGCTGAAACGCTCGGCTTCGGCATAGCTCTGGATCGCATGGCCGATGTCGCCCAGCGTCGCGCCCGGCCGGACCGCGCGGATGCCGCGCCACATGGCTTCGTAGGTCGCATCGACCAGGCGCTTGGCCATGACCGACGGGGTGCCGACGCAGTACATGCGGCTGGTATCGCCGTGCCAGCCATCCTTGATCACGGTCACATCGATGTTCACGATGTCGCCGTCCTTGAGGACCTTGGCTTCGCTGGGGATGCCGTGGCAGATCACGTTGTTGACCGACGTGCAGACCGTCTTGGGGAAGCCGCGGTAACCGACATTGGCCGGCGTCGCCTTCTGCACATTGATGATGTGGTCGTGGCAGATGCGGTCCAGCTCTTCGGTCGTCATGCCCGGCTTGACGTGGGGGGTGACGATGTCGAGCACCTCGCTGGCCAGACGGCCGGCGATGCGCATCAGTTCGATTTCCTCGGGGGTTTTCAGATTCACGCTCATGGCGCCCATTATCGCCGATCCGGGGCCAATCTGAACGGGATCGGGTAGAACGCTGACAGCCGCGGTTTGGGCACAGGGCCGACCAGGACGATTAATGAATGCGATGGACGTCTCAAAAAAACGCTTTTGTGCCGAAAACGTCTATCGAATGGCCCAAATCTCACGGGGCCCCTACGCCGGCAAACCTATAACCAGATCAACACCCTTTCACCGTCCCACCGTTCGGCAGCATCGTGTTGTTCAGCAAAGGACCCGCGTCCAAGGAGCATGCCCATGCGATTTCTCCGTCCCGCCCTGCTGAGCCTGGCCTTCGCCAGCCTCGCTTCGCCCGCCCTGGCGGCAGATACCACGACATTCAACGTCAAGATCATCATCACCAAGGCCTGCACGATCACCGCAGCCGCCGCCACGGACGTGGATTTCGGCTCCGCACTGTCCACGGCCACCACCCCTTCCAATGCCCAGGGCACGATCACGGCACAGTGCTCGGCGCTGACCCCGTACACCGTCGCGCTCAATGCCGGCTCCAATGCAGGCACCGCCAACGATGTGACCACGCGGCGCATGAAGAACACCGACGCCAGCGTCACCGCCAACAATTTCGTCGGCTACCAGCTCTATCGCGATGCCGCGCACACCAATGTGTGGGGCGCCACGGCGGGCACCAACACCGCCGCCGGCATCGGCACCGGCCTTGCGCAGACGCTCAATGTCTACGGCCAGATCGCCAACCCCAGCGTCAACAACGCCGCTGCGGGTAACTATCAGGACACGATCACCGCCACGATCACCTACTGAGGTCCGCCATGCCGATTTCCGCAGGGCGTCGCCCTGGGCGGTTCGGGTGCGCGGCCCTGGGCTGGCTGTGGCTGCTGATGGGGAGCGCCACCGCCGCAAGTCTGCAGGTCGCCCCTACATCACTGCAGCTCACGCCGCGGCAGAACGCCGATGCACTCTGGCTGACCAACAGCGGCACCTCGCCCGTACAGGTGCAGGTGCGGGTGTTCGAGTGGCGCCAGGACGCCGGCCAGGATCACCTTGTGCCCACCGCGGACCTCCAGGTGAGTCCGCCGATGCAGTCGCTGGCCGCCGGCCAGCAGCAGCTGATCCGGGTCGTGCGCAGCGTGCCCACCCCGCCCGCATCGCAACGCGCTTACCGGGTGGTGGTCGATGAACTGCCCACGGTGGATCCGCGCCGCACCGGGATGCAGTTCGTCCTGCGCTATTCGATGCCGGTATTCGTCCAACCCGGCGCGGACGCCCCGCTGCGACACGCCCTGCAGGCGCGCCTGACCCGGCTGGATGACGGGCGACCGGCCCTGGAGGTGCACAACAGCGGCAACAGCTACGCGCAGCTGGCCGATCTCGGCCTGGGTCCGGCCAACCGCCCCCAGATCATCCATCCCGGCCTGCTCGGCTATGTCCTTGGCGGACAGACCATGCGCTGGCCACTGGAGGTTCCGGCGGCCCGCCTGGCGGGCGCCACGTTCTCGGCAAAGATCAATGGCGAGTCGGCCCAGACGCCACTGCCCGCCGCGCCGCCGGCTCGCTGAGGCCTGCATGCGGATGCTGCTTACCGCGACGCTGACCCCGTGCGCCGCGATGGCAGCCGACGCAGACATCGGCGCTTCGGGCGATGCGATGCTGCCCCCGCCCACGCCGCTGACCGCGGCGCAGACGCTGTACCTGGACGTGACGCTCAACCAGACCCCGCGCGGGTTGCTGCCGTTCACCGAGCTGCAGGGCCGGCTGATGGCCGCCGGCGCCACGCTGCGCCAGCTCGGCTTTCCGGCACGCGGCGAGGAGCCGGTCGCGCTCGATCAGCTCGGCGGCGTGGTCGTGCGCTACGACGCGGCATTGCAGACGCTGGCCCTGGACGTCCCCCTGGAACAATTGTCGCTGCCCACCACGCGGCTGGAGCGCCCGACCGAGACCGCACCGGCGGCGGCCGCCTCGCCCGGCGTGGTGCTCAACTACGACGTCTATGGGAGCCACAACGAAGGCGGCGGCAACCTGGCCCTGACCACCGAGCTGCGCGTGTTCGGGCTGGGCCATGGGGTACTGGAGACCAGTGCGCTGCTGCGCACGTACCAGGACCCTGCCGATCATCAATGGCAGGGCGAAAGCGTGCGCCTGGACACCGCGTGGCGCCTGGATTTCCCGGATTCCGCGGTCTCCCTGACCGTGGGCGACTTCTACAGCGGCTTCGTGGACTGGAGCCGACCGGTGCGGATGGGCGGCGTCCAGGTGGGACGCAATTACGGGCTGCAGCCCTACCGCGTGCTGACCCCCACGCCCACCTTCCTCGGCGAGGCGGTCGTCCCCTCCAATGTGGAGCTGTATGTGGACGGCCTGCGCCAGTACAACGGCGAGGTGCCGATCGGCCCCTTCCAGCTGGCCGCGCAGCCCGGCATCAACGGCACCGGCAATGCGCAGGTGGTGATCACCGACGCCTTCGGCCGCATGCAGACGCTGGATTTTTCCTTCTACGGTACGCAGCAGCTCCTGGCCAAGGGCCTGTCCGACTGGTCGGCCGGCGTGGGCAGGATGCGCCGGGACTACGGTATCCGCTCATTCGCCTACGAAACGCCGGTGATCGGCAGTGCCACCTGGCGCTACGGCGCGGGCGACCGGTTTACCGCCGAGGCACATGCGGAAGGCGGTGGCGGCGTACTCAACGGCGGTGCCGGCGGCTGGTGGCTGCTGGGCGGCGCCGGCGTGGTCAACGCTGCTTACGCGCACAGCCGCCATGCGGGGCTGCAGGGCGGCCAATATTCCCTGGGGTACAGCTGGAACAACCGCCGATTCAACGTCAACGTGCTGACCCGGCGAACGCATGGCGCGTATCGCGACCTTGGCGCGCTGCAGGACACGCTGCCGCCGGACATCAGCGAGCAGGCCACGCTGGGCATCAACCTGCAGGGCGCCGGCTCGCTCAGCGCCAGCTACCTGCGGCTGCGCTATCCCGACGCCGACGACAACCGCTACGCCAGTCTGTTCTGGTCGCGCAGCTTCGGCGATCGCTGGTCGGCCTACCTCTCGTTCAACCAGAACCTGGCCGACAGTGATGACCGCAGCGCGTATCTGTCCGTCTCGGCCGCGCTCGGGCGCAACCGGCAGAGCAGCGTGTCCGCACAGCGCAACGGTGAGCGCCTGACCTATGTCGCCGATCTGTCCCAGCCCGTGCCGGGCGACGGCAGCCAGGGCGGTTATGGCTGGCGGGTGCAGGCGCGCGGGGGCGACGACGGTGCCGGCGGACTGGCCGAACTCGGCTGGCTCAACCGGGTCGGGCGCTATTCGATGGGCTATGCGCGCCAGGGTGATCTCGACTACGGCTACGCCAGTGCCAGCGGCAGCGTCGTCTGGATGGGCGGACACGTCTTTGCCGCCCGCGAAGTACCCGACGCCTTTGCAGTGGTGTCCACCGATGGTTTCGGTGGAATCCCGGTGCGGCTGGAAAACCGGCTGATCGGCAGCACCGACAGGAACGGCCTGCTGCTGGTCACCCCGTTGCTGTCCTGGCAACGCAACCGGCTGTCCATCGACACGCTGGACCTGCCGGCGGACATGCGCGCCGATCGCGTGGATACCTGGGTCACGCCGCGGCAGAGCGCAGGACTGGGTGTCAACTTCGGCCTGCGCCGCACCCAGGCGATGCATGTGGTCCTGCACGATCCCGCCGGCGCCCCCCTGCCCGTCGGCAGCCAGGTGCGCCTGCCCGGTGGCGGTTCCGCCACGGTGGGCTACGACGGCGAAACCTACCTGGAGGACGTGGCCACGCCGGTCCAGCTCGAGGTCGACCTGCCCGACGGGCACTGCCGCGTGCACCTGGCGCCGCCCGTCGCCGCGACCTCGCCGGGCGTGCCCTCGATCGGCCCCCTGCGCTGCCTGCCGCTGCCGGCGCCGCTGCCATGAAGGCCGCGCGAGGGCTCGCGATCGTGCTGGCGGTGATGGCGTCGTGCTGGGCAGCGCCGGCACGCGCGGCTACGACATGCACGGCCACGCCACCGACGGCCCTGGCGTTCGGCACGATCACCAATGGTGCGGCGACCCCGACCAACGCCACGACCAGCTTCACCATTACCTGCAACACGGCCGCGCTGAGCCTTCTGGGCAGCGCCAGCGTGCGTGCCTGCCTGAAGATCGGCACCGGCAGCACCGGCAGCACGCTGCTGCCGACCCGCAGCATGACCAATGCCACCGCCGACCCGATGGCCTTCCAGCTCTATACCAACGCTGCACGCACCACGGTGTGGGGTGCGGTGCCGGGCGCTTCACCGCCGGCGGCGGTGGTGACCCTCAGCTACAGCGTTCCCTTGATCACCGGCGGCAGCGGCGCACAGTCGGTCACCGTGTATGGCCAGATTCCCGCCGCCCAGGTGCTGTCGGCCGGCGCTTTTACCAGCAGCTTCACCGCCGCCAATGTCAGCCTGGAATACGCCTACAACGAGAGCATCATCGGCACCGCCCAGCCGCCGGCGCTGTGCACCAGCACCAGCGGGGTCAGCGGACACAAGACCGCCGACGGCGCGTTCCCGTTCACGGTCAGCGCCAACGTCCTGCCCCAGTGCAGCACCTATGTCACCACCGACATGGACTTCGGCAGCAACGCCGGCGCGATCAGCGCCAACCTCGATCGCACCTCGACGATCGGGCTGACCTGCATCAATCGCACGGCCTACAGCATCGGCCTGAACAACGGACAGAACGCATCGGGCAACGTGCGCCGCATGCGCTTCACCGCACCGGACAGCAGCGTCTACTACATCCCTTACGAGCTCTACCGCGATGCGGCGCGCTCACAGCGCTGGGGCAACACGATCAACACCGATACCCAGGCGGGCACCGGCACCGGCGCCGCGCAGAGCCTGACCGTCTACGGGCGGGCGCCGCCCACCACCGGGGCGATTCCCACCCAGGGCAGCTACAACGACGTGATCACGGTGACCATCACCTATTGAGGGGAAGAACGCTCAAGGCGCGCTGATCGCAGCCGTTAACGGTCGCATCCCCTGCCGTCCGATATTCGATGCCCCCGCGACCGCCTTCCCTCGTCCTGGCCTGCCTGCTGGCTGCCTGCGCCACCGCGCCCGCTGGCGCACGTCCGGGCGTGGGCACGGCCACCACGCTGCGGATCGGGGTACGGATCATCGCCGACTGCCACGGTGCCGGGGCGCGCGACATCAGCTGCCGGCCGGCCCGGCAGCGCAGCGATGACACGCGCCCGGTACCTGCCCAGGTCGCGGCATTGAGTCCCGCCCTCAAGGCCACGGACCGTCCCGTCCCGGTCACCGTGACCTACTGATGCGCTGGCTGCTGGCCCCCTTGCTGGCGGTGGCGGGCATCCTGCCGGTGCGGGCCTTGGAGATCCGCCCGGTCAGCGTCTCGGTCCCGGCGGGCACCTCACATGCCGAGGTGTGGCTGGAAAACACCGGAAACACGCCCTGGGATGGCCAGGCCCGCCTGTACCGCTGGGAGCAGGCCGGCGACCAGGAGCGCCTGCTGCCCGCCGGCGAGGTCGCGGTCAGCCCCGTCCATCTCACCCTCGCCCCAGGCCAGGGCCAGCGGGTGCGCGTGGTCCGGCTTGGCGGCGCCCCCGACGTCGTCCAGCAGGCCTATCGGCTGGTGCTCAGCCCCGGGCCGGATGCGGCGGCCGGAACCGCGCGCTATTCGCTGCCGGTGTTCCTCGAGCCGCAGGCGGTGGCGCCCCGCTCGCGGCTGCGGGTGGCGATCGCCGGCGGCACCGGCGCCCCGCTGCTGCGGCTGTACAATGACGGCGCGGCACACGCCCACCTTGCCGATCTGGCGTTCGTGGATGCCCAAGGCCGGCGACACGGCCTGATCGACGGGCTGGCGGGATATGTCCTGCCGCACAGCGCCCGCAGCTGGACCCTGCCGCCGCGCCCGGATGGCTACGCCGGCGGCCGCTTCCAGGCCCGCCTGGACCACGCCGCAGAGGCCGCCCTGCCCTCCGGACCGCCCGAGATTGCGGCACCGGCACAAGCCGGGCTATAATCGACCGGATCTCCTGCCTCATCGAAGCAGGAAACACGTCAACACCGGACGTCACCGGTGAATCCACACCTGCCGCCCGTATCCGTGCCGGGGTGCTCCGCAAGGAGTTCGGTCACGGAAGCGACAGGGAAGCCAAACCCCGGAACCACCCGCCTTGCGGCGGACCGCCCAACTATTACCCGTGGCGGCCGGTTCCCTATCAGGAGTTACTGCAATGCCCCAGGTCACCATGCGTCAGATGCTGGAAGCCGGCGTCCATTTCGGCCACCAGACCCGTTACTG
>Ga0308171_1003421_pt1 | contig 14544 bp, 9 predicted proteins | sample PhyGR1_FD_202135 | JGI IMG/M metagenome (GOLD analysis project Ga0308171, IMG submission 202135) | Phyllosphere microbial communities from UC Gill Tract Community Farm, Albany, California, United States - DLSLSG.R1 | ecosystem: Host-associated > Plants > Phyllosphere > Unclassified | place: USA... | reverse complement strand
ACACGACGCCGCCAGTGACAAATACAAACTTGGTCATTACAGATGAGTGCCGAACGGCACATGCGGGAAATTCAAATTATACCCCAAAACCGGCTCGTTTTTTAAGCCTGCTTGCGATTAGTGTCTCGCCATCGACAAACTTGCAGCAGGAAAACATGCCCGGCCGCCGGGAATGGCTTCTTGACCATCATCCCGGCAGATTGGTTCATCTCCGCGCTATTCAACTTCAAGCCCCCTGCCCTGCAACAGCTGCCCGATCATGGCGTGCGTGGCTTGGGCCGCCTCCACCGGTGACTCCATCGGGAACAGGTGCCCTCCGGCGATCTGCAGGAAATTCGGTCCGACCAGCCGTCGCGTGGCGTCCAGTCCGGCCAGGCGGCACTCGACCGAATCGACGCCGCCCACGAAGCCCACCGGTACCGGATAGGTCTGGCGCGCCAGACGCCCGAGGTGATGCGGAATGGTGCGGTAGACCGCCGTTTCGGTCTCGCGCGAGAACCGTAGCCTGACACCCCCGCCCGGCTGGGGCACCAGCCCATGCTGCACGTAGTCGCGCAGCACCTGCTGCGGCCAGGCCGCAAACAGGGACTTGGCCGCGTAATGCTGATAAGCCGCTTCCATGTCGGGCCAGTTGTCGCGGCGGCGCGCCGAGGCCACCGAGGGCGAATGGCGGCTCTCGTATTTGAGGATTTTAGCCAGACGCAGCAGGTGCGCACGCCAGCCAGCCACGATGGGCGAATCCAGCAGCACCACGCAGCGCACCAGCGCAGGCCGCTTGCGCGCAGCCATCAGCGCCAGGATACCGCCCATGGAATGACCGACCAGGATCACCGGTTCGGTGTAGCTGCGTTCCAGCTCCTCGCGCAGCTCGCGGGCCAGGGTACGCCAGCCGTCATCGACCGGGAAGCGCGGATTGTGGGCGTGAATCGGCAAGGCACGCACATCGTAATGGACGCGCAGCTGCTCGAAGAACATGCCGTAAGTCCCCGCCGGATAGCTGTTGGCGTGGGCGAAATGAAGAATAGGATGGCTCATGGAAAGGCACAGGCTGGGCAATGGCCGCAGCATAGCAAAACCGCCCATGCCGCGAGCGTGCTATTTTCCCGCATCGCGAAATGCAGCTGCGGGCAGCCGGACCGCCCGCTGGCATCACTGCTCGTACCAGTAACGCGCGTGTTGCTTGCGGTATTGCTCCACCTGCAACTGGTCGCCCAAGGTCATGGTCAGCGCGCCGGTTTCGTCAGTGCGCAGGCGGCGAATGCCGAGTCGGCCATAACGTTCATAGACTTCCGGCTTGGGATGATTGAAACGGTTGCGATAGCCGACCTGGAACACCGCCAGTTCCGGCCGCACCGCGCGCAGGAAAGGTTCGGTGGACGAAGTACCACTGCCATGATGCGGAGCCAGCAGCACCGTGGAGGGCAAGCGGTCGGCTAGCGGCCCGCTCACCAGCTCATCTTCCTGCACCGCCTCGATATCTCCGGCCAGCAGGACCGATTGCCGTCCGATCTGCACCTTCAGCACGCAACTGCGGGCATTCGGCCGCCATTTGTCGCTGTCATAGCTGGCTGCATCCGGATGCAGCACGGTAAAGCCAATGCCATCCCAGTTCCAGGATTGTCCGGCCTGGCAGCGCGTGTGCTCGGGGGCGGCGCGCAGGATCGGGCTGTCCGGCGACAGCGAAGAATAGACACTGTCAACCGGCAAATGCCTGAAGAGCGATACCGCCCCGCCGGAATGATCGTTGTCATTGTGTGAAATCACTACGCGATCCAGATGATCGATCCCGCGTGCGCGCAGGTAGGGCAGGATCACCCGCGTGGCCCCGTCCGACTCGGCCGTGTAATACGGACCGGTGTCGTAGAGCAGGCGATGGCCCGGGGTTTCCACCAGCACCGCCATCCCCTGCCCGACGTCGAAGGCAGTCACGCGCATGCTTCCTTCAGCCGGCGCTACCGGGGCATTGAGCAGCAAAGGCAACCAGCCGAACAGGCCCAGCCAGCGCACCGGCCAGCCGCGCGGTGCCAGCACCAGCAGGGTTCCGCCCAGGGCCAGGGCAAACATCCAGGTGCTGGGCAGCGGCGTTTGCCACACGGCCCAGGGCATGGCATTGAGCCCCTGCAGGAATTCGGCCAGCCAGACCAGCAGCTGATGCGGCACCTGCAGCACGAATTGCGCGAGCACGGCCGGCAGGATGCTGCCCAGCAGCGCCAGCGGCGTGATCACCAGCGAGACCAGCGGAATGGCCACCGCATTGGCAATCGGGCTGACCAGCGAATATTGTCCGAACAAAAGCACCGTCAGCGGCACCAGTCCGAGCGTGACGACGTATTGGGCATAACCGGCTTGCTTGATCCGCTGCAGCAGCGCCGACCACCAGTGCTTGTGCGAAGCGGCAGCGGCCATGGCCTGCGGCGGCTGCATGCGCCCGACCGAGCCATACAGCAACAAGGCCACCGCACCGAAGGAAAGCCAGAAGCCCGGCCACAGCACCGCCCAGGGATCCAGCAGCAAGACCAGCCCCAGGGCCAGGCACTGCACCACCGAGACGCGCACGATGCGGCCGCGCCAGAAAGCGATCCCGACCACGATCAGCATGTACAGCGTGCGCTGGGCCGGCACCCCGAACCCGGCCAGCAACACGTAGATGAATGCCGCTCCCATCCCGACGATCACCGCCACCTTCTGGGCCGGCAGCCGCAGCGGCAATTGCGCCCCCGTGAAGAAGGAGCGCCGCCACAGCCAGCTTGCCAGACCGCCACACAGGGCTGCCAGCATGGTGATGTGCAGGCCGGAGATGGCCATCAGATGGCCGATGCCGGTGCGATTGAACACGGTCCAGTCCGCCTGGTTGATGCCGCGCTGGTCGCCCATGACCAGGGCTGCGATCACGCCGGCATAGGGGGCGCCGGGCAGCGCCGAGTAGATGCGGTCGCGCAGCCAGCCGCGGGCGCTGTCGATCATATGGGAAGGCGTCCAAACGAAGTCGTCGACACGGCGGTTGAGCGCCGTCAGCGCAGCACCCGAGGCCGCCGGACGGCCCACCACGTAGCCGGTGGCTCGCACATCGTCCTGCAGCAGCCATAGCTCGTAGTCGAAGCCATCCGGATTGGCATTGCCGTGCGGACGTTTGAGCCGCACCTGCAAGCGCCAGCGCTCACCCGGCCGCAGGTCGGGCACGGCCATCCTGGGCGGCGCGGCCTGCTCGCCATCCTCGGAGGGTTGCTGGTAGCGCTGGTCGCCGTACCAGGACAGCGCCAGCCGGGGCGGCACCGGCGGCTTCACGCCCCCCTGCACCACCACCTGCTCCACATCGAAACGGAAGCGCACGCCCTGCTCGGTATGCGCAGGCAGGTCGGCGACGGTGCCGATGACGGTGATATCACGTCCCTCCCAGGCTTTGGGGAGCTCCTGATCGAGGTAATACAGGGCAAAGGAAGCCGCCCACAGGAAGCCCAGCCAGGCACCACAGGTCAGCAACAGGGGCACCCGCAGCCAGGGCTGCCAGAACTTCCAGGCCGTCAAACCCAGCAAGAGCGCCAGCACCAGCCCGACCGCAACCCATTCGGTGCCCGGCAACTGGCCCTGCACCTGCAGCAATCCCACGCCGATGGCAAACCCGATGATCAGCGCGCGCATCAGAGTGGCAATCCTGCATGCGCCAGGCGCGGCAGCGCGGCCCGGGCATTGGCGGTGGTGGCGGCGGCGATCTCCTGCAGCGGCAGCTGGCGCAGCTCGGCCAGGACTTCACCGATGCGCGGGATCTGGTCCGGGGTGTTGATGCCGGGATGCCGCCAGGCCGGTGAAATATCCGGCGCGTCGGTTTCCAGCACGATCGAGGACAAGGGCAATTCGGTCGCCAGCCGGCGGATCTGCAGCGAACGCGGGAAAGTCATGGCGCCGCCAAATCCCAGGTGCAGCCCCAGCTCCACGAAGGTCCGGGCCTGCTGGTCGCTGCCGTTGAAGGCATGGGCGATGCCACCCGGCACGCGGATGCGGCGCAGGTATTTGAGGATGATGTCCTGCGAACGCCGCACATGCAGCAGCACCGGCAGGTCGAAGTCGCGTGCCAGCTTGAGCTGCTCGGCAAAGAAGAATTCCTGCTTCTCGCGCAGCGGCGCTTCTTTCAGGGCCGGCACGAAGAAATCCAGCCCGATCTCACCGATCCCCACGAACAACGGATCGTCCAGCGCCTCGCCGATGGCCGTACGCAAGATCTCCAGATCGGATTCCTTGGCAGTGGGGACGTAAAGCGGATGAATGCCCAGCGCATAGACGGCATTGCCGACTTCGCGCGCAAGCCGTCCGACTTCCTTGAAGTTCACTTTGGCGATGGCGGGAATGACGATGGCGCGCACGCCGGCCTGCGCAGCCTCGGCGGCCACGGCAGCGGAACGGTCGCCGAATTCCCCGGCGTCGAGATGGCAGTGCGTATCGACCCACATGTGCTGGCTTGGCGAAAATCGGAAGACCGGCCTCAGGGCAGCGGTTCCGGATAACGACACCCGCCGCAGGGGCCGCGATCGCATGATTCAGCCAGGCTGCTGATGCGGCTCGCTTCCCCCGAAGCGTCTTGTTGTTTGAACAGCATAGCCGGTTTGAACCAGCTTCAACCCGCGCAGTTTACCGTCTAACGCCCTCTTGCAGTAATTAACAATGGTAAAGAAATACCAGATCCTTCACGCGCGGACATGAAAAAAGGACGCGATCGCTCGCGTCCTTCATCTCGCACGCTACCCGGGCGCACCGATCAGGCTTGATCAGGCCGGCTGCAGCGACTTGCCCAGCTTGCGCAGGAACTGCTCGCAGCGTTCCATCTGCGACAGTGTCACGAACTCGTTGGGCTTGTGGGCATTGCCGATGTCGCCAGGACCGCAGACGATGGTCGGGATGCCGATCTGCTGGAACAGGCCAGCTTCGGTGCCATAGGCCACCTTGCGAGTTTCGCGATCCCCCGTCAGTGCGCGCACCAACTCGGTGATGGCCGCCTGCTCGACCGCTTCCAGCGCCGGGCTGCCGGCGAAGTTGTCGATCTCCACGCGGGCGTCCGGGAATTCGCTGCGCATCTTGGGCAGCAGCACCTCGGCGATGTACTTGTCGATCTGCGCCTGGATGTCGGCCACGCTCATGCCGGGCAGGTTGCGGAATTCGTAAGTAAATTCACATAGCTCGGGAATGGTGTTGACCGCGATGCCGCCACGGATCTGATTGGTGGTCATGGTGCTGAAGGGCACATCGAAGAATTGGTCATACGGGCCATTGGCCTTGTAGCCATCGGCGAAATCGCGGATGGCACAGATCAGGCGTGCGGCGTGCTCGATGGCGTTGCAGCCCTGCGGGGTCAGCGACGAGTGCGCGGACTTGCCGTGCACCTTGCAGGCAAACACGTTGATGCCCTTGTGCGCCACCACCACGTTCATGCTGGTGGGTTCACCCACCACGCAGCCATCGACCTTGATGCCGCGCTTGACGATTTCTTCCAGCATCACGGGCGCGCCGATGCAGCCGATTTCTTCATCATAGGAAAACGCCAAATGAATCGGTTTCACACGCGGCATGGCCAGGAATTCCGGCACCAGCGCCAGCGAAGTCGCGATGAAACCCTTCATGTCGCAGGTACCGCGACCGAAAAGGCTGCCATCCTTCTCGGTCAGCTTGAAAGGATCGGTATCCCATTTCTGGCCATCCACCGGCACCACGTCGGTGTGGCCGGAGAGCACGATGCCGCCCTCGGTGCTGCCGGCATTCGGGCCGGCGGTGGCGGGCAAGGTGGCGAACAGGTTGGCCTTGGTCTGCTCCTTGTTGTGCGCCAGCCAGGAGGAGATGCCCTGCTTTTCCAGGCTGTCACGCACAGTGGTGATCAGTTCCAGGTTGGAGTTGCGGCTGGTGGTATCGAAGGCGATCAGGGTCTCTAGCCATTGGCGGGTGTTCATTGTCTTGCTCCAGTTTCCGTCTGTACAGGTATTCGTGTCTTCAAAAGCACACCGCCGTCTTGTATCAAGACGGCGGCGTCAAAGGCGATAGCTTACCCGGAATGCATCAAGGCTGCTGACCGGCCACTTTCAGGCCCTGGTCGGACAAGCGCAATACGCGCGCGCAGCGGCCTGCCAGTTCGATGTCGTGGGTCACGATCACGAAGGCGGTGCCCAGCGTGCGCGAGAGTTCGATCATCAGTTCGAAGGTGCGGTCGGCCGTGCTGCGGTCCAGATTGCCGGTCGGTTCATCGGCCAGCACGCAGGCCGGACGCGTCACCAGCGCGCGCGCCAGGGCCACGCGCTGGCGCTCGCCCCCGGAAAGCTCGCCCGGCACGTGCGTCACGCGCTGCGCCAGGCCGACCTTCTCCAGCATCTCGCGCGCCTGCTCCTGCGCTTCGGCCCGTTTGACGCGGCGAATCATCAACGGCATGGCCACGTTGTCCAGCGCCGAGAATTCCGGCAGCAGATGGTGGAACTGGTAGACGAAGCCCAGCGACTGGTTGCGCAGCGTGCCGCGCTCGCTCTCGCCCAGGCTGGCGAAATCCTTGCCCAACAGGCTTACGGTGCCGGTGCTGGGCGTATCGAGCCCGCCCAGCAGGTGCAGCAAAGTCGACTTGCCGGAGCCCGAGGCACCGACGATGGCGACTTGTTCACCATGGTAGACGTCGATATCGACATTGCCCAATACCTTCACCGAATACTTGCCCTGGGTGAAGGTCTTGCCCAGGCCGCGCGACGACAGCACGGCCTGGCGATTCTTGATCGGATCGTTGTTATTCATAGCGCAGCGCCTCCGCCGGTTTGACACGGGCGGCTGCCCAGCTCGGATACAGGGTAGCCAGGAAGGCCAGCACCACGGCCAGACCGCCGATGGTATAGACGTCCGACCAGATCAGTTCGGATGGCAATTCAGAAATCACGTAAATGCTCTTGGGCAGGAACTGCACGTGGAAAGCCCGCTCGATGGCCGGTACCAGCACATCGATATTGAGCGCCACCACCACCCCCAGGCCGACGCCGATGGCCGTACCGACCAGGCCGACCAGGGCCCCCTGAATCACAAAAATCTTCATGATGGAGGCGGGAGAGGCCCCCAGCGTGCGCAGGATGGCGATGTCAGCCTGCTTGTCGGTGACCGTCATCACCAGCGTGGACACCAGGTTGAAGGCCGCCACCGCAATGATGAGGGCGAGGATGATGAACATCATGCGCTTTTCGGTCTTGACGGCCGCGAACCAGTTGCTGTTCTGCTGCGACCAGTCGCGCAGATACAGGTCGCCACTCAGGGTGCGCGCCAGCTGCTGGGTCACTTCCGGGGCCTGCAGCATGTCGCGGATGCGCAGGCGCACGCCAGTGGGGGCATCCATGCGGAACAGGGTTTCTGCATCCTGCAGCTGGATGAAGGCCAGCGACGAGTCGAATTCATAATGCCCCGCTTCGAAAATCCCGGTCACCGTGAATTGCTTCAGGCGCGGCAAGACCCCGGCCGGGGTCACCTGCCCTTGCGGCACGATCACCGTGACCTTGTCGCCCAGTCCCACGCGCATGCCGCGCGCCAGCTCGCCGCCGATGACGATGTTGAATTCGCCGGGTTTCAGGGAATCGAAACTACCCTGCTTGACCTGCTTGGCCACATCCGAGACCTTGGGCTCTTCCTCGGGCAGCACGCCGCGCACCAGCACGCCGCGCAGGTTGTCGTCACGCGTCATCATGGCCTGGCCCGATACATAGGGCGCAGCGCCCAGCACCTCGGGATTCTGGAAGGTCTGCTTGGCCACCGCCTGCCAGTCCTTCATGGAGCCGGAGGCATCGAAGACTTCGATGTGGGCCAGCACGGAAAGCATGCGGTCACGCACTTCCTTCTGGAAACCATTCATGACCGACAGCACCACGATCAGGGCAGCCACGCCCAGCGCGATGCCGGCCATGGAAATGAGGGAAATGAAGGAAATGAAACTGTTGCGGCCGCTGCGCTTGCCGGCCCGCGTGTAGCGGATGCCGACCAGCCATTCGAACGGCAGGTTTTTAATCAGACTCAAAATTGCTCCGGGAGAGGGCCTGCACAATGTGCTGCCAGTGGCCTCGCCTCCCGGTTCCGGGACGCAATCCTCTGGCCGCACGCCAACACGGGCGAAGACAAAGCGCGAAGTTTGCCACAGTTTGCAGTCATGGCCCATCCCTGGCCGTCTGCTCCATACTCGCGCCGGACCCGTCGGTCGTCTGCCGTGAAGCCTGTAGATTCACTTCTACCGCAGAGGTTCGCGCCAAGATGTTTCATATAGTGGATGTGCCTGATGTTGCATCCGGAACTGGTTATATATACAGTACCTCCTTGCCCAGCCATCGCCGATATGAATTTCCCCGCACCATGCCACCCGAACTCGCCCAGGACGTCCCCGACACCAGCAGCCCGCCCACCGGCGAGCGCGACCCGTTTGCGCGCCTGAACGCACAGCAGCGCGAGGCGGTCGAGCATGGTAGCGCCTTGCCAGCAGCACAACAGCCGCCGCTGCTCATCGTGGCCGGTGCCGGGTCGGGCAAGACCAATACCCTGGCGCACCGGGTCGCCAGGCTGATCCTCGACGGGGCCGACCCGCAGCGCATCCTGCTGCTGACCTTCTCGCGCCGGGCGGCTGCCGACATGGGCCGGCGCGTGGGCCAAGTGATCCGCCAGGTATTGGGCCTCAAGGCCACCGACAGCCCGCCGCAACTGCCCTGGTCAGGCACCTTCCACGCCATCGGCGCGCGGCTGTTGCGCGAGTATGCGGCCGTCATCGGCCTGGAAGAAGACTTCACCATCCAGGATCGCGGCGATTCCGAAGACCTGATCGGCCTGCTGCGCCACGAGATGGGGCTGTCCTCTACCGACAAGCGTTTTCCGCTGAAGGGTACTTGCCTGTCGATTTATTCACGTGCGGTCAATACCCGGCAAGACCTGGGCACCGTGCTGCAGACGCAATTTCCCTGGTGCCGGGAATGGGAAAGGCTGCTGGGCGAACTCTTTACCCGCTATGTCGAGGCCAAGGAAGCCCAGCACGTGCTCGATTACGACGACCTGCTGCTGTTCTGGGCCGACATGCTCTCCGACCGCGAGATTGCGCAATCGGTGGGGGCGCGCTTCGATCATGTGCTGGTGGATGAATACCAGGACACCAACCGCCTGCAAGCCGAAATCCTGCAAAGGATGAAGCCCGATGGCGCCGGCGTGACCGCCGTGGGTGACGATGCCCAGTCCATCTATTCCTTCCGGGGCGCTACGGTGCGCAACATCCTCGATTTTCCCGATCTGTTCACCCAGCCGGCGCGGCTCTTGACGCTGGAACAGAATTACCGCTCCACGCAGCCCATCCTGCAGGCCTCCAACGCCGTCATCGCCGATGCGCCGGAACGGCACGTCAAGCAGCTCTGGAGCGACAAGCCGTCCTCACAGAAGCCGCAGCTGGTGGTCATCCCGGATGAGGCCGAACAGGCGCGCTGGGTCGCCAACCGCATCCTGGCGCATCGTGAAGAAGGGCTCACCCTGAAATCCCAGGCGGTGCTGTTTCGTACCGCCACCCACAGCGCGGCGCTGGAACTGGAGCTGGTCCGGCGCAACATCCCCTTCGTGAAGTTCGGCGGACTCAAGTTCCTCGAAAGCACGCACATCAAGGACCTGCTCTCTCTCCTGCGCCTGGCGCACAATCCGAGCGGGCGCATGGCCGGCTTCCGGGCGCTGCAATTGATTACCGGCGTCGGTCCCGCTACCGCCAGGAAGGTGCTGGACCTGATGGCCGCCGCCAGCGACCCGGCCGATGCGCTGCTGAACTTCGGGGCGCCCGCCAGTATCGCCCTGCAATGGCAGGCCTTTGCCGATACCTACGACCTGATGCGCCGCGCCAGTGCCAGCTGGCCGACCGACATCCAGGCCGCGCGCGACTGGTATCTGCCGCAACTGGAGCAGCGCTATGAAGACGCCGATGCCCGCGCCGCCGACATCGAGCAACTGACCGCGCTGGCCAATGGCTACGCCTCGCGCGAGAAATTCCTGACCGAACTGACGCTGGATCCGCCCGAAGCCAGCAGTGACTTCTCTGGCCCGCCCTACCGCGACGAGGATTACCTGACGCTCTCCACCATCCACTCAGCCAAGGGCCAGGAATGGCGCTCGGTCCACGTGCTCAACGTGGTCGATGGCTGCATCCCCTCGGACCTGGCCACCGGCAGCGAGGCCGAGATCGCCGAGGAGCGGCGCCTGCTGTACGTAGCCATGACGCGCGCCAAGGAGTATCTGCACCTGGTGGTGCCGCAGCGTTTCTACATCACCCAGCAAACCGCGCAGGGCGACCGCCACGTCAACGGCATCCGCAGCCGCTTCATCACGCCGCGCATGCTGCCCTTCTTCGAAGACAGCCTGTGGTTCTCGGCCGAGACCAATGGCGCGCGCACGCCCATGCCCGACAGCGTGCGCATGCTGGTGCGCCAGCGTGCAAAAAAGGCCTGGAACAGTGGCTGACCTCGCTTTGAAGTGAAGCCTTGTTCAGGCAACCGGGGCCAAGCGGCGCGCCAGCCGCTAAAATAGCGCCCCATGAATCAACTCGACATCCTCATTCCCTTTGCCCTGCCTCCGGCTGAACTGGCGCGCGACCTGCTGCGCCAGAGCCAGGCACCAGCCCTGGCCATGCTGCTGGGCCGTGGCAAAGCCGCGCCACGCCAGGCGCATGATCCGTTTTCGCGCGCCCTGCCGCATGAGCACTGGCTGGCCCGCCGCTTCGGCCTGCCGCCCGCGCCCCAGGATTCCAGCCCCGCCGCCGCCAGCGCGCTGATGCAACGCCTGGGCCACACGCCTGCGGCCGGTCACTGGTTCGTGCTGCATCCAGCCCACATCCACGTGGCGCGTGACCACCTGGTGCTGACCGACATCGGCCAGCTGCAGCTGGAAGAGGATGAATCGCGCCGCCTGTTTGCCGCCGCCCTGCCCCTGTTCACCGAGATCGGCCATGAGCTGGTCTATGGCGATGCCCGCACCTGGTTCATCCGGGCCGACGCCTGGGCCGGGCTGCGCACCTCCACGCCCTCTGCCGCCAGCGGGCGCAACGTCGACATCTGGATGCCGGAAGGACCGGGCGAGCTGGCCTGGCGCAAGCTGCAGAACGAAGTGCAGATGCAGTGGTTTGCCGAGTCGCTCAATGAACAGCGCGAAATGCGCGGCCAGAAGGCCATCAATTCGATCTGGATCTGGGGGGGGGCCGATGCCGGCGTACGCGCCGACGATACCTACGCCGAGCGCTTCGGCCTGCGCGGCTGGCTGCGCGCCTTCGGCCAAGAGCGCGCCGACGGTGGTGCAGCCCAGGTGGCCCAAGGCAGTGGCCATCGCCTGCTGGTGCTGGATGCATTGGCCGAAGCGGCGCTGGCTGAGGAATGGGGTCTGTGGCTGCAGCATCTGGAGCACCTGGACCGCGACTGGCTGGCCCCTTTGCTGGTGTCGCTGAAGGCCGGCACCCTGGAATCGCTTAACCTGATCCTGACCGGTGCCGACCGCAGCCAGGAAGTGGCGGTCACGCGGGGCGCACTGCGCCGGTTCTGGCGTAAAGCTTCACTGTCGGGGCTGTCGGCATGATTCGCGTCACTACCCGCTCCTATGACATTTCCCAAGCCGAGCAACTGATCGCCGAAGGCGTGCATCCGGTGCTGGCGCGCGTCTACGCGGCCCGCGGCCTGTCCACTGCGCGCGAACTGGCCAGCGAGCTCAATGCCTTGATCGCGCCCTCCGGCCTGCTACATATCGAGGCGGCCGCCATTTACCTGGCCGACGCCATCGCCGAGCGCAAGAAGCTGGTCATCGTCGCCGACTACGACTGCGACGGTGCTACCGCCTGTGCCGTCGGCCTGCGCGGCCTGCGCCTGCTGGGTGCACAGGTGGACTACATCGTGCCCAACCGCTTCGAATACGGTTATGGCCTCACGCCCGAGATCGTCGAACTGACCGTGCGCGAGAAGAATCCCGACATCATCGTCACCGTCGACAACGGCATCGCCAGTATCGACGGCGTGGCCGAAGCCAAGCGGCGCGGCATCGACGTCGTGGTGACCGACCACCACCTGCCGGGCGACGCCCTGCCGGACGCACGCGTGATCGTCAACCCCAACCAGCCGCAGTGCGGCTTCCCCAGCAAGAACCTGGCGGGCGTGGGGGTGATGTTCTACGTGCTGCTGGCCTTGCGCGCCGAGATGCGCAAGCGCGGCCTGTTCGATGCCCAGACCCAGCCGCGCCTGGACAGCCTGCTCGACCTGGTGGCCCTGGGCACGGTGGCCGACGTGGTCAAGCTCGATGCCAATAACCGCATCCTGGTGGCCCAAGGCTTGAAGCGCATGCGCAGCGGCAAGATGCATCCCGGCATCGCCGCCCTGTTCCGCGCCGCCGGCCGTGAAGCGCGCCGCGCCACCCCGTTCGACCTCGGCTTTGCCGTGGGCCCGCGCCTGAACGCCGCCGGCCGCCTGGCCGACATGTCGCTGGGCATCGAATGTCTCACTACCGATGACGAAGGCCGCGCCTGGGCCATCGCCCAGCAACTTGATGCCATCAACCGCGAACGGCGCGACATCGAGGCCGGCATGCAGGATACCGCCCTGCTGCTGCTGGACGACTTCAACCCGGCCGACCGCCGTACGATCGCCATCTTTGATCCCTCCTGGCACCAAGGCGTGATCGGCATCGTGGCCTCGCGCCTGAAGGACAAGTTCTACCGCCCCACGATCACCTTCGCGCCCGGCGATGAAGGTTTCATCAAGGGCTCGGGCCGCTCGATTGCGGGCTTCCACCTGCGCGACGCGCTGGACCTGGTATCCAAGCACGCGCCTTCGGTGATGACCAAGTTCGGCGGCCACGCCATGGCGGCCGGATTGACCATCCATGCCGAAGCCTTCGATGCCTTCTCCCAGGCCTTCGAGGCGGTCGGCCGCGACTGGCTCACGCAGAACCAGCTGGAACGCGTCATCGAGACCGATGGTGAACTGGAGGACAGCTATTACTCGGTCGAATTCATCACCCTGATGGACCAGCAGGTCTGGGGCCAGGGCTTCGCGCCGCCGGTGTTCTGCGACCATTTCCGCGTGCTCAGCCAGCGCATCCTGAAGGAAAAGCACCTCAAGCTGCAGCTGGAAAAGGGGGGCCGCAAGTACGACGCCATCTGGTTCGGCCATACCGATGCCCTGCCCGATCATGCCAAGGTCGCCTTCCGGCTCGATGCCAATGAGTACAACGGCAAGACCACAGTGCAGCTGATGGTCGAACACGCTGAACCGGCCTGATCTGACACAGGCCATTTCCGCCAGAAAACTGACGGATCATCACACCCTTGTCTGGCCGCGAACCCGCGTCAGACAAGGATTGCGGCATAGCAACAAGCGCAAAAAAAGCCGACAAGCGCTACGTTGCAGTGGCACAATGTTGGCTTGGAGCGACTTCCGTATCGATTTGAGGGAAGCGGATAACACGGGCGCTCCGAGGAATAACAACAACAGCAAACCCCTGAATGAAGCTCAAGCGCATCCATTGCAGCCTGGTGACTCGTCTCGTCCTCTTCGGCCTCCTGCTGATCGTGGGCAGCGCGCTCATGCGCTATCACATCCTGATCGGCTTTCTTGAAAAGGAGCAGGCCCAGGTCGCCGCCGACCAGCAAAGCACCATCGCCAGTTATCTGGCCGAAGACATCGGCTACCGCGTGCAGGAACGTGCGCGCTATCTGGAGCGCCTGGCGCAGCACATGCCCTCGCCGATGCTGGACGACCGTGCCGCCATCCGCGCCTGGCTGCAGGAACACCAGGAGCTGCAACCGCTGTTTGCCCAGGGCTTGTTCGTGGCCGATGCCAATGGGCTCATCGTGGTCGACTACCCCACGCTCAATGGCCGCCGCGCGCTCTCCCTGACCCAGTACACCGATTTCGAAAAGGTGCTGCAAGGGGCAACCGTAATCTGCCCGCCCCTGGTCAGCCCGGCCAGCGGCAAACCCATCATCGCCATGCTCACCCCGCTGCGCAATGCCCAGGGCCAGATCGTCGGCGTACTGGGGGGGAGCACCGAACTCAATGCCCCGGGCTTCCTTGACCATCTGCAACGGGCCCGGCTGGGACCGACCGGCAGCTTCCTGCTGATTTCGCCGAGCCAGCGCATGATCATCGCCTCCAGTGACGAAACCCTGGTCTACAGCCAGTTGCCCCCGGTCGGCAAAGACCCGCTGATGGACCGTGCCCTGCAGCAGGGTTTCCGCGGCAATGGCGTCGGCCTGGCCGCCAATGGCATCAATGAAATCAAGGCTTTCGCGTCGATCCCCGGTACCAGCTGGCTGGTGGCCGTGACGCTGCCGCTGGCCGACGCCCTGCCGACGGTGGAGCGTACACGCGCGCTGATCGGACGCGGCGGGCTGATCCAGGGAGCGATGGTGATCCTGCTGGTGACGCTGGCCTACCTGTGGTTCTTCCGCCCCCTGCGCCGCGCCGCCGCACTGGCCGACCGCATGACGCGCGGTGAACTGCCCTTGTCGCCGCTGCCAGTGGAACGGCGCGATGAAGTCGGCCACCTGACCATGGCCTT